>Ga0081455_10003161_pt1 | contig 19125 bp, 23 predicted proteins | sample TabmetS3T2R1_FD_70207 | JGI IMG/M metagenome (GOLD analysis project Ga0081455, IMG submission 70207) | Tabebuia heterophylla rhizosphere microbial communities from the University of Puerto Rico - S3T2R1 | ecosystem: Host-associated > Plants > Roots > Rhizosphere ... | reverse complement strand
TTGCAGAACTCGATGCCGGTGCACGCCATGGTGTGCTGCCGCCAGCGCGTCGGTCGGGCTTCCAAGCCGATCGATCGGAGGTCTTCGATGGCCGACTCGATGTCGGCCTCATCGATGTCGAGCAGCAGGATCTTCTGGTACGCGGTCGTGCGAATCCGATCAGAGTCGTATTTCTCAGCCACGTCCGCCAGCTTGCTGAGCATCGTGCCGGACGACCGGCCGACGACCGGAGCAGCACCGATGAAGAACTTCCCGTCCTTCTGTCGGTGCGGGCCAATGTGGTCGCCAGGCTCGGTACGCAGTTCCGGCGCTGGACCGTCGATGAGCTTGCGCTGCAAGTACTCGTTCTCGAGGACCTCGCGGAACTTCGCGGCACCCCAATCGGCGACGAGGAACTTGATGCGTGCCTTGGAGCGCAACCGGCGGTAGCCGTAGTCACGGAAGACCTCGACGACGCCCTTCCAGACTTCGGGCACCTCTTCAGACGGCACCCAGGCGCCGAGCCGTTGGCCGATGAACGGATTGGTCGACAGCCCGCCGCCGACCCACACGTCCCAACCGGGTCCGTTGTCTGGATGGACGACGCCCACGAACGCAACGTCGTTGATCTGCGGTTGCACGTCGAGACTGGGATGCCCGCTGATCGCCGTCTTGAACTTGCGCGGCAAGTTCGCCAGTTCCTTCAGTCCGATGTACTCGCGCTCGATCGTCTTGATGACCTCGGTGCCATCGATGATCTCGTCTTCGGCCACGCCGGCAACGGGCGAGCCGAGAATGACGCGCGGGCAATCGCCGCACGCCTCTTGGGTGTGGAGTCCGACGGCTTCCAAGCGCTTCCAGATCTCGGGCATGTCGACGACGTCGATCCAGTGCAGCTGGATGTTCTGTCGATCGCTGACGTCGGCGGTGTCGCGTCCGAACTTGGTGGAGATTTCGCCGATCGTTCGCAGTTGCTCACGGTTGAGCTGGCCACCGTCGATGCGCACACGGAGCATGAAGTAGCGGTCGTCGAGCTCCTCAGGCTCGAGGGTGGCCGTCTTGCCACCGTCGATTCCAGGTTTGCGCTGCGTGTACAGGCCCCACCAGCGGAATCGGCCGCGCAGGTCGCCGGGGTCGATCGAGTCGAAGCCGCGTTTGCTGTAGATGTTCTCGATGCGAGCGCGGACGTTGAGCGGGTGGTCGTCCTTCTTGGACTGCTCGTTGGGGTTGAGCGGCTCCCGATAGCCCAGGGCCCACTGGCCCTCGCCACGCTTGCGGCGCGGGCGCCCAGCGGACGGCCCAGAGGATTGCACTGAGGCAGTACGGGGAGTGTCGGTGGTCATGGCTTCCTTCGGGTGCGTGGCAATTACACGTCGGATACGAGGGCGTCAGCGACACACGGGAAGCATGGGTCAAGTTTCGCTGGCGATGTCGCTGGTCACCAATTCGCCTTCTCACATATTGGAATAGCGTCCCGGTATGTGGATCATCCCTCAGTCGGGGTGACCGCCCCGATCAGATACGCGCCGACGACCGCAGCGATCAATCCGGCTCCCGCGGCGATTCCTGCCGTGAGCCAACTGATGACCCCTGCCGTCGCGAGCCCGACGACAACGGCCGGGTTGGCACCGGCGGTCAGGCCGACACCGAGTGCGGCAGCGCTGGCGAGGGGCGAGAGCGCGATCCACGCCGTTGTCTCACCACCGTCGACGGCAAGCACCACCCACGACGTCAGGAGACCGACGAAGCCGATGACGATTCCGACTGCCCAAGGCGAGGGATCCGTCCACACGAGCGCGCCTCCCAACGACTTGTCGAGCCCGAGCGCCGCGAAACCCCCCGCGACCGCACCGACGACCTGCGCTGCGATGAGCGGCAGCAGATCGCCTGCCCGCGTGCGTCGCACGGCAACCAGCGTCAACGCCGCAGCCGGGCTGGTCAGCGCCAGGCCCGACGTCACCTCGGTCGAATGCAGAGCGGCAAGCCATGCGATGAACGCCGTGACCACAGCGACGGCACCGACGGCGACCGCTGCGTCCGGAGCGCGGAGCGCAAGGGCAGCGAAAAACGTGGTGGCGGCGCCGAAGACGGATGCAGCCGACAGGGTGCGCATGTGGCTACGGTAGTCGTCATGGTGTTGGACGACGTGCGCGACACCGTGCGTCGTCTCGCCGCCCGGACGACCGCGACATGCTTCACGTACCGTGTCACCGGGCTCGCGGCTGAGGCCGCGTTCTTCGCGATCCTCTCGCTGCCACCGCTGGTCTTCGGGCTCGCGGGCACGATCGGCTACTTCGCCAAGACTTACGACGTCACCCAGATCGACGTCTTCAAGGGCCGCATCCTCCACCTGGCGTCGCAGGTGCTCACGCCGTCGACCGTTCACGACCTCATTGCGCCGACGCTCGATGAGGTCCTGAGCGGCGGGCGCATCGACGTCATCTCCGTGGGGTTCGTGCTGGCGCTGTGGTCGGGGTCGCGGGCCCTCAACGTCTTCATCGACACCATCACGATCATGTATGGCCTCGGCGGACGCCGCGGGATCGTCAAGACACGTGCACTCTCGTTCGCGCTCTACATGATCGCGTTGGTGATCGGCATCGTGCTCGTGCCGCTGGTGCTCGCCGGCCCCCAGGCTGTCGCCCATGCGTTGCCGGAGGGAGCCTCATTCCTCCGGCGGGCCTACTGGCCTGCGGTTCTGGTGCTGTCGGTCGGCTTCATGACGACGCTGTATCACTTGGCCGTTCCGATTCGGAAAACGTGGCGATCGGGCGTACCCGGCGCGGCATTCACGCTGCTGATGTGGGTTCTAGGCAGCTATTTCGTGCGCTGGGCGCTCGGATTTTCGGCCGGCAGCACGTCCATCTACGGCCCGCTCGCCGCTCCGATCGCGATGCTGCTCCTGCTGTACGTGCTGTCGATCTCGGTGCTCATCGGAGCGGCCTTGAACGCCGCCATCGACGTCGACCTGCACCCGCACAAGGAAGTCGTCGAAAGCCCGTCGGAGTACAACCTGGAACCTGTTGCCGACGGTGGTGCTGAACCGCTGATAGAGCACGCCCACCAGGATTGACAGGGTCGTGGCCGCCCACGGCATCCGGTTTTCCAGCGACGGATACACCTGCCAATGGGTGAGGTAGATCGACAGGGACGCCGCCGCCACCGTGCTGCAGGTCAGGGCCAGGAACCGTGGGAGCCGGACCGGGCGTGCCCAGAGGAGGGCGGCGACTGCCGCCGCGATGATCAGTTCGCGCTGGATGTCTCCGAAGAAGCCGGCCACTAGACCCACGGCCGAGGCAAAGACCAGCAACCGCTGGCTCGGGGTCTCGGCCCGGGCCGCCGCCCATCCCACGGCAACACACCATGCGACGACGGGCACCGAGTAGCGCTCGAGTGGGCCGGCATGGATTCCGATCAGCGCGTAACGCGCTGCCGCCGTGGCCGCGACGAGGCACATGGCCGTCGCGAACGGACGCCGAGCGTCCCACCGGCGCACGCTCGGGAGGCAAAGAACGGCGGCGAACGCGACGAGCGTCCACACTGCCGCCTCCAGGAACCAGAACTGCCATTCGGTGGTCCAGTGGTCGGCGCCGAGCGCACCGTTGAGAAGCAGTGCGGTCGTAGATGCGTACGGCCCGAACACTGAAAGCGCTCCGATCCACAGCATGCTCGGCAAGGCGATTCGCGAGGCGCCGAGCATTACGTGGCGTGCGGGTGGCCGTCCGCCCGGCACGAAACGCGCCGCGTTGTAACCACACACGGCCAGCAACGCGTGTGCGCCGCCCATGACGGTCAGCAGATTTGCATGCGTTCCGACGATCAGGACAATCGCCAGTGCGCGGAGGATGACCGTGGGATCAACGCTGATCCATCGGCCACGCTTGGCGCCGACCTCTTGCGGCACGGACATCAATGCCGTGAGGTCGCTGATCGTGCGGCGATGCCAGTCACGCGGCAGCGGGTCGATGAACTCACCGAGTCGCACCGACAATTCGACGTACGAGAGCGAGTCAGCGCCCAGCGTGACGAAGGAGTCGGCCGGCTTGATGCCGTGGCGGTTCAACGCTCGCTCAAAAAGGCCGCAGAGGTCGGAGCCCGTCGACGGCTCGTTGCGTATTCCGGCGTTCTCGGAGATCAAGGTTGCGGCAGCGTCGCGGTCAGGCTTGCCGGACGCGGTCAGGGGAACGTCTGCCACGACGCCGCGCACCGCCCATGCTGGGATGTCACACGAATCAGCCACCGCGGCCGCCGCGCCAGGATCGGGGGAGATGACGCCCAGTGTTCCGTTCAACTCGATGCAAATTGCCGGGCCGGGAACCAGACGCTCGATCTCGTCGAGGTCGAGACGAAGCCCGAATATCTTCGCGAACCTGTCTCGGCGTCCGGCCATCTCGAATACGCCCGGCGCGACCTCGCGAGCCAGGTCGCCGGTTGGGAGGTCGGAGATTTCCGCGCCGAGACGGAGGTCGTCCGGACTTGTCGCGTACCCCATCATCACGTTGGGGCCGCCGTAGATCAGCTCGCCGACGCCCGAGGCATCCGGATTGTCGACGCGGAGTCGGCCACCCGGAATCGCCACGCCGATGGCGGAGGGGTGGACCTCGGCCAGTTCGGGCGGCAGATAGGCCATCCGAGCAGTGGCTTCGGTTTGCCCGTACATGACGAAGAAGTCCCAGCCGCGGCTCCGACCGAAGTTGACGTAGTCGGTCACGCGCTCAGCCGCGAGTTTTCCGCCGGCGACTGTGACGTATCGCAGGCTCGGGAGGTCAGGGAAGCCGAGACGGTCGAGCTGGTCGAAGGTATGCGGCACGCCCGCGAGCCCTGTGACGTGATGGCGTGCAGCGAGGTCCCAGAGGCAAGCATCGAGTACCGACCAGTCTGTGACGACGACTGCAGCGCCGGCGTACAGGTGGCTGGTGAGGATCGACAGTCCGTAGCAGTAGTGCAGGGGCAAGTTGAGCAGCCCGCGATCGTGATCGGTGAGGTCGAGGTATGTCGCGATCGCGGCCGCATTCGTGTGAAGCCCCTGCCGGGTCAGCCGGACAAGCTTCGGCGACCCAGTGGATCCCGAGGTCGAGAGCAGGAGCGCGAGGTCTGGATGCAGCTCGTGGGCCGACGCGGTACGCCGGACGTCGACGATGCCGGCGTCGGTGTCGATGAGGACGTCAGGGTTGTACGTCTGCATCATTTCGTCGGGACGGCCCGGGCGGGATGGTGGCGCAAGGATGACAGCATGCTCGCCGGCGAGGGCGGCCAGGAGCACCGCGATGAACTCGACGGAGGTTCCGCCGCGCAGCAGGACCAGTCGACGCGCCGGACCGAGTCGTTCGACCCAAGCATCGACCCGGTCAGCCAGTTGTTCGTACGTGAGCGCGCAGTCTGCGCCGAGAAGGGCAGGACGGTGCACGTGAGCTCGGAGATCGAACATCACGAACGTGCCTCGAACCCCAGCGACGAACCGCGCAGCTCCACGGTCATGCGAGTGCCGACCAACGGCATCACGGCAGCTGCCACGCGGGCCGACAGGATCTCGCCGGTTCCTTCGTCGACGAGGCGCACCATTGCGTCGTGGCCATGGAAGGCGACCGACGAAACGATGGCCTTCCCGGCCAGATCGGGGCGGACGATCACCTGCTCGGGCCGGATGAACACTACGGCCGCATCGCCATGGATCTCGTTGGCCAGTGGCACCTCGCCGAATGTGCAGATCGCGTGGGCGGCATCGCCGTCGCGCCTCAGTTGGGCCGCGAGCAACGAACCCTCGCCGACGAACGAGGCAACGAACGGACTGGCCGGTTGGGCATACACAGTGTTCGGGCTGTCGACCTGAATGACCTGGCCGCGGTCCATGACGCCGACCTTGTCAGCGAGCGAAAGCGCTTCATCTTGGTCGTGGGTGACCAGAACGGCCGTGGCCTTGCTGGCCCGGATCGCATTGATGACTGCGCGGCCGGTGCTGCTGCGTAGGGCCGCGTCGAGGGACGAGAAGGGTTCGTCCAGGAGCAGCACGCGCGGGTTCGGCGCAAGGGCTCGCGCAACGGCGACGCGTTGCTGTTGCCCCCCGGACAGCTCGGCCGGACGCCGGTGCGCCAGGTCGCGGGGGAGTTCGAGCAGATCCATGAGTTCGATCACGCGGGGCCCGGAGCGCTCATGACGCGAGAGTCCGAACGAGATGTTCGCCGCGACATCGAGATGTGGAAACAGCGCGCCTTCTTGGGGCACGAGCCCGATGTCTCGACGTCGCGTCGGCACGCTGCGGAATTTGTCGGCAACCACCGCCCCGTCGATCGCGACGGTGCCCTCGTCAGGCGCCAGGAAACCGGCGATGAGTCGCAACAGCGTCGTCTTGCCGCACCCGGACGGCCCCAGAACAGCCAGAATCGCGCCGTCCTCGACGTCCAGATCGACACCGTCGAGCGCCAACGTCGAGCCGAAGCGCTTGACGAGACCGCGGGTGGTCAGGCGACTACTCATGCGTGCCTCCCGTTCGCCGGAGTCGACGTCATGCGGCCAAGCATGATGGTCGCCGGAATCGACAGGAGTACCAGGAGCAGCGCATACGGCGCGGCGGCGCCGTACGCCATGGATGACGACGCCGACCAGAACTGGGTCGCGAGTGTGCGGGTGCCGATGGGTGCGAGAAGGAGAGTGGCGGTCAGCTCGGTCGCGATGGCGATGAACACCAGTGCGGTCGCGGCCGCAACTCCAGGCGCGACGAGCGGCAGCGTCACGCGGCGGAAGGTGGCCCACGTGTTGAGCCCGAGCGAGCCCGAGACGTCCTCGAGCACCGGTGGAGCGTGATCGAGCGCCGCGCGGACGCCGACGACGGCCCGCGACGCGAACATCATCACGTAGGCGCCCACGAGCACCACTGCGGTCTGGTAGATCGCGGGCGCGACCTTGAGCACGAGCCCGACCAGAGCCAGCGCCACCACGATGCCGGGGAGCGAGCTGGCAATGAACGTGCTGCGTTCGACGCCGATCGAAACATTGGTTGGCCTGCGTACGACGAGGATTGCCACCGGGATCGCCGCGATTGTCGCGATCGCTGCACCGACGCCCGCGAACCCGAGCGTGATCAGCGTCGTTCGGGTCAGATTGCCCACCGGAAATGCCGTGGACGAGCCGACCGTCATCCAGTGGATCAGGCTGGCGACGGGAACGCCGATCGAAAGAAGCGCCACCAGGCTCAAGCCGCCAACGACTGGGACCCGTCCAGCGCCTAGGTCGATGCGCGTTGCGGGTCGCGCGACGCCGCCTCCAACCCGCGCCAACGTCACCCGCCCGCGGAGGCGCAGTTCACCGAGGAGCGCGATCAGGCACAGCAACACGAGAACGCTGGCGGTCAGATTCGCCGACGGGCCGTTGAATGTGGTGCCGAACTGTTCGTAGATCGCCGTCGTGAACGTGGGATAACGCAGCATCTGCAAGGCGCCGAACTCGGCCAGGAGGTGCAGTGCGACGAGCAGCGACCCGCCCAAGAGCGCCGGCCGCAGTTGCGGCAAGACGACGCGGACGAACATCGCCCATCCGCCCAGGCCCAAGGTGTGTGCGGTGTCTTCGTATTCACGGTCGAGCTGCATGAGAGAGGCCGTGACCGGCAGGTAGATGAACGGGAAGTACGACAGCGACACGATCAGGACGGCGCCGAGGTATCCCTCCACGGCGTGGGTCATCGACACCCAGGCATAGCCGTTGACGAATGCCGGCACTGCCAGCGGCGCGACGAGAACAGCGCGCCAGAAGCGAGGCGCGGGGATGGCCGTGCGCTCGACGACCCATGCGCAGGATGTCGCCAGCGTTGCACTCAGGGCAACGCCGCCGGCAACGAGCGCAACGGTGTGCCATAGCAACCAACCCATGCGCGGCCGAAAGAGCTCGGCCCGGGCCACATCCCAATCGACGCCACCGGCATAGATGACCACGTGGATCAGCGGGAGCAGGGTGAAGGCAGCCACCAACGCGGCGGCAGTCAGCAGCGCGTACGGCGTGTGCCCAGGGCGGACACGCCGTACTGCACCGACGAGATCGAGCGTGGTCAGAGCAGGCCAGCTTCCTGCATGAGCCTGATGACCTTTGGGCCGTTGAGTTTCGTGACGTCAACGACGGGCGGATCGAGCTCGGAGAACGGCTTGATCGGCGGTTTCAGCGAGACCCCGGGATGGAGCGGATACTCCAGCGCGTAGCTCTTCGCCAATGCCCGCTGCCCCTTCATGCTGACCAGGAAGTCGACGAACTTGCGGGCGTCGGCCTTCTTCTTGCTCGCCTTGAGCACGCCGGCACCGGAGACGCTCACAAATGCGCCCGGGTCCTTCTTGCCGAAGTAGTGCAGCTTCGAGCGGTTGCTGTTCTGGCCGGCCTCGGCCTGATCGCGGTACCAGTAGTAGTGGTAGATGATGCCGGTGTCGACCTGGCCGTCGTTGACCGAATTCATGACGACGTTGTTGCCTTGGTAGATCGTTCCGTTCCGTTTCAGTCCCCGCAGCCAGGCTTCGGTGGCCTTCTCGCCCTTGAGTTGCAGGACGGCGCTGACGATCGCTTGGAAGTCGGCGCCCGACGGGGAGAACGACGTCCGTCCCTTCCACGCCGGTTGGGCGAGGTCCATGATCGAGGCCGGCAGGTCGTCCTTGCCGATCTTCTTGGTGTTGTAGACGAGCACGGTCGAGCGTCCGGCCCAGCCAGTCCATGCGCCGCTTGCCGGGCGGAACTGTGCCGGGATGTTCTTCAGCGTCGATGCGGGCAGGGGCGCGAATAGGCCCTTCGACTCGACCAGCGACATCGCCGGTGAGTTCTCGGTCAGGAAGACGTCGGCCGGCGTCTTGGCACCCTCCGCGACGAGTTGGTTGCCAAGCTCGAGGTCGTTCCCATTGCGCAGCCGCACTTTGATGCCCGTCTGCTTTTCGAAGATCGGCGCGAGGGCGGTCAGCAGTTCTTCGTGCTGGGCGTTGTACACAGTGATCGACCGCTCGGGCGCACCGCAGCCAGAAAGCGTGGCGGCGATGGTGGCGGTGCAGATGGTGGCGCAGATGGCGACGAGAATGCGCAGACGCATGGCGGGTCTTCCTGCAGGGGCTAGTAAGGCTCGCCTAACCTTACCTGCCGGGCCCGGCTGCCGAAAGTCAGGTCGGAACCGGGAGATACGCTGCGACCATGCGTGTTTCGTCCGCTGTCGTGGCGCTGGCCGTGGTGCTGGCCCCAGTGGTGAGTGGATGTGGTCAGTCCGAACCGGCCGTCGACTGGGGCGACAAGTACTCGCCGACGGTCAAGACGCGGCTCGACCGCCTCATCAAGGCGAAAGACTGCGACTCACTGCGTGCCGAGCTCGCGACGGCGCGATCCATCGATCAAGCCAAGCGCGAGCAGTACGGCAGTGGCAGCGCCGACCTCGTGGCGTACATCAAGTACGGCCTCGTCAAGGCTGACTGCAGCTAACTCGGCCGGGGGATCGTCCACTGGTCGAAGACTTTGCCGTCCTGATCGATGGCACGGCCGACGAGTTTGTCCGAGTACACCCACAGGTCGACGAAGTGCAAGGTCTTGGCACTGACGGCCGTGAAACTGCTCTTGCCGACCGAGCGTAGGTTCGCCGAACCGCCCGAAACGAGGTACGTCACGCCGTCCTGCGGCTTCGAGCGTTCGTAGTCGTGGTCGTGCCCGGAGATGACCAAGGCGACCTTGTAGGTCGCGAAGAGCGGGACCCATCGCTTTCGAACGTTGCCATCGGAGCCGTGCATGCCGGACGAAAAAGGTGAGTGGTGAAAGAGCGCGAACGTCCACGCCCCCGATGGCTGAGGCTGCTGGAGTTGCGCCGCCAACCACCGGGTTTGCCCCGTGTCGACGCGGTTGGAGTCGAGCACGAGGATGCGCACCTTGCCGACCTGAGTGGCGTAGGTGAGCGCCGACCGGCCGAGCTGCTGCATGATCTCTTTCTCTTGGCCGCTGTCGATGTCGTGGTTTCCGATGGCCGGAACGATCTCGTTGACTGTGAACGTCTGCGCGAACGGGTCAATGACCGACGCCTTGGTCAGTTTCGCCTCGCCCTTGTCATAGACCAGATCGCCGGCATCGAGCAGTGCGTCGAATGGATGGTCGCCTTTGGCATCCGCGGCGGCAATGGCGGCTGCAGTCTTGCGGATATTGGCATCCCGGGTTCCGGAGTCGCCGATGATCGCCAGGCGCGCTTCGAGCGTGGGGCCGGCGGGCGTAGTCGGTCCGGCCGTCGGATTATCTGACGGAAGCTCGGTCGGGAACGCTGTCGGAGCATAGGTCGGCGCGGTCGGTCTGCTGGGCTTGCGGGCGTCCAGCGCCGCGAATCCGACGCCGACGGAGAGTGTGACCGCGAAGATCAGGGAGGCCAGCGCGGCGAGCTTGATCCGCCTGCGTCTGCGCCTACTCCTGATAGTGCGGGCCATGGCGCAAGGCTAGCCAAGTGGCGTCCGCAGCGGCGATTAACCGCAGGACGAGCGGCGCCCACCGACCTGTCGGCGACAACATCCCTCAAACGTTGGACGGGAGTGCCACTCTAGGCACATGCGAATCGCGAAGCCGTTGATGTTCCTTGCCGCAATGGTGCTCTGCCTTCCATCGGCGCCCGCTGCGGCCGGCGACAACGTGGGGGTCATCAGCCATCTTCAGAGTGACCGCATCAGGGAGTCGAGTGGGCTTGCCATCAGCGCGAAGTTCCCTGACATGGCGTACACGATCAACGACAGCAACAACAAGGCGATCGTGTGGGCGATCAAGATCTCAACTGGTGACGTCGTCGGCAAAGCCGACTACAGCAAGTTCCACACCGAGGATCCCGAATCGATCTACGTCGACCCCAACGGCAATATGTGGGTCGCTGATCTTGGCGACAATCACAGCGATCGAGACAACGTCTCGATCCTCTCCTTCCCTGAACCCGGCCCGGGCAGTCACAAAATCACGAAGGCCCTGCATTTCCCGGTGAAGTACGCCGGCGGGCCGATCAACTCCGAGGCCTTGCTGGTCAACCCGGTGAGCGGCCGGGTGTTCATTGCCAGCAAGAACACCGAGGGTGGGGCCGGCACGATTTACGCCCTCCCGGACCCCCTAAGGCCCGGTGAGAAGAACGTCGCCAAGGACCTTGGCGTCAGGATTCCGACATCAGTCACCGACGGCACCTTCACACCTGACGGGAAACTCGTCTACCTGCGCACGTATCCGAGTGTCTGGATCGTCGACCCGCGGTCGTGGAACATGCTGCGGCAAATGCCTGGCCCCACCATGCTTCGCAAGGGTGAATCGCTGGCCTTGGAGCGCGACGACAAGACGCTTCTTCTCGGTAGCGAGGGCGCGCACTCGCCGCTGATCTGGCTGTCGACACCGTCTGACCCTGCGACGGACCTCATTCCAGGTGAACTCGACGAGCACGGAAACCCCGTTCCCGTCAGCCAGGCGCGAACGTCAGTGATGCAAATCTTCCTTCGCCATCCGCTCCGGTGGGGCGGGGGCGCAGTAGTTGGCCTCGTGCTGCTGATTGCGATTGCCGGCGCGAGCAGGCGACGTCGCCGCCGTTAAGTCAGACCCCGAACTACCCTGCCGACACGCTGCCTAAGCAGCGGTCACGGCTGCAGCTGGCGAGCTGCTCGAATGCAGGAGTCGTGCGGCTGGGTCGACGCTCCTGACGACCGCAAACACTCGCTGGGCTTCGCCCGCGTCACCGCACTCGACAATCAGGTAATGGTTCGATCCGTTGGTGGCAGTCTCGACCGCCAAGGTTGTGACCGGCGCCAACAAACCCGCCAACAGTTCTTGCACCTCGGCATCCGTCACGCCAAAGATCTGAACGACCCACGTCGTGCCCATTTCGCTCGCCTCCCGCCTTGCGCGCCCGCGTGATTTGCCGATGGGTACCCAACTGGCGGCGATTCCAATCCCCAGATTTCCGGTCGAATCAGCGATCAGTCGTCGTCGGCGTCCATGTCTTCCCTGCCGTCCTGAAAGACGGCGAAAGACGTCATCCAATCCTCGCGAAGCTTCGATTCTGTCCGTCCCATCGATACGTGTCTCCACTCAACTCAGTCGGGCAAGAGAGGCGGGTGAATGGTGTGATCGCTGGTATGCATCAGCACCGCGCCGGGATCGACCGACGTAACGAGGCCCTCAATCGTCACCGCCATGGCGATATTCGTCGTCTCCACGACGATGTAGTGATTGATGTCGTTCGTGGCTATCTCGACGGCAAGCCCATCGGTCTCCGTCAGGAAGGCAAGCACCAGCGCCTGACTCGTTTCGTCGCTCATGAGGTAAATCTGCAGCAGCCAATCGTTTGGCGTCGCCATGACGCATCGCCCTTCAGCAAAAAGGTCTCCGAGAAGGCCGTCTCGCGGCTTGATCCGGCGAGTCACGCGGCTCTGGGTAGTTGACCGTGAAGGGAAATGGTCCCTTGTTACGACCCCAATAATCAGCCGCCTGGAAAAGCGCGCCTCGATCCCTCGAACATACGCCCCCCCCCGGAGTATTTGGAATATCGCGACGGAATGGGAGTGGGCGCGGTGGGTACTCCACGTGAGCACGCTCGAGCCGATCTCCGAGGGGGACCCATGGGCAGGGACACGATGCGAAACCTCGCCAAGGATGTGCAGGGAAATGCCGAGGAAGCTGTCGGCAACGCGACCGAGGACGGCGAGTTGCAGGCCCAGGGCGAACGCGACCAGGCCGATGCTGATGTGGATCGAGACAGCAGTGACGTCGACGACACGCCCGAAATGCCGCAGGACGAGACCGAGACGTAAGCACGAGGCGCGCCGTGCCTTACGACAAGCGCGCCCCTGTCCTATCCGGACCCCGGGGGAACCTGGATGAGCAGGGGCGAGCCTCTGTTCCTCGACGGTGGTGGCGAAGCTGCTCGAAGGCGTCAGGCCTGAGAAGGGACGAACGCGACGGGCACAGACGCCGCATCTATCAGCACGGCGTCGTGGTCATAGGTCATGACCAACTCGTAGACCGAGCGAGCATCGTCGGCCCCACACTCGATGATGAGGTATCTGTCGAGTCCTCGCGTGATCGAGTGGACCGTCATCTCATTAGCGAGCGCGAACAGCGCCGCAATTTGTTCTTGGACCTCGCCGTCAGAAAGTCGATACGTCAAGACCTGCCTCGCCCCGTTCATCCGACCTCCAAGATCGATGATTCGACGGGGCTGGTCGCCCATGCCCTCACGAGTTGCTGTGATGTGAGCTGACGTTCATCGCCGTACTCGAGATCGTGGCCAACGAGGGTATTCCAAAAGTCCCTGTGGTTGTCAGCCGCGAGTGCAACTGTGATGCGTCCGTGGATTGGGGCCTCCACGTGCATAGCCGTAAGGTGCACGAATCGATTGCCCGATACGTGGCTGCGCCAGGCGAAGACTTTGGGCTCCGTCAGGATGTGTGCCCAGGCGATCATTTCCGATGGGTTCTCGACAGTCGCGCTGACATCGCCGACGACGTCGATGGTTTCGCTGATGCGCAACAGGATCGTCAACTGCTGCTCGCGCTGTGCCCTGTCCATATGAGGTCTCCTTGCCCCCGTGCGGTGTCGATGCGGAAGGTGGCTCTCCGGGGCAGAGGCCCCCCGAATCGGGTAGTGACCCCTGCCCCGGACGGCCCTCAGGCGCTGAGCCGCTTGCGTGTGTCGTTTCCGCCGATGGCGATCTTGCGCGGCTTCGCCTGCTCGGCGATGGGGATCTCGATCGTGAGTACCCCGGCGTCGTAATCGGCGCTGAGACGGTCGACGTCCAGCGTTTCGCCCAGGAAGAGCTGGCGGCTGAAGGTCCCGTATTGCCGTTCACCCACAATGCGTTCGGCATCGGCATCGATGGGGGCGGGGCGCTCGGCGTGAATGGACAACACGTTCTGCTCGACCGTCAGATCGATGGAGTCGGTGTCGACGCCGGGCAGATCGAGTTCGACGACAAACTTGCTGTCGTGGCGATACGCGTCCATCGGCATGGCCGCCGGACGAGTGTTCGTGCCGAATACGGCTTCGCTTAGGCGGTCGAATTCGCGAAATGGATCTGTTCTCATCAACATCAAACTCAGCCTCCTTGCCTGTGCAACGACATCTCCCAAGTGAGGAGATTATCTCTCTATACGGCATAGATTAGATATGCGGGAGATCCAATTTCAAGTACACTGGACCGGAAATTTCGAATCCATCGAGAGTTGATCGAGGACGCGTGAACCAGGGGAGTCGGCGGGGTGTTTTCGGCATCTCGGTCGTCACGGAACTGACTGGGGTCAGCCAGCAGAACCTGCGGGCCTACGAAGCGCGGGGACTGATCAAGCCAAGGCGCACCAAAGGCGGCACACGGCTGTACAGCCAGGACGACATCGACCGGATCAACGAAATCTCTGCGCTGTTGGAATCTGGGGTCAACCACGAGGGCGCCTCGCAAGTCATGAAACTCCGCAGAGAAACCGATCGTCTACGACGCGACATAGCTGAACTCACGGACGCTCAGGACGATCCCGATCGTCCTGAGCGCCCGATGTAGACGATCGACTCATTGTCAGGCCCGGATGTCAGAACCAACAAGTTCGCCCGTCGGCGGCGGCCTCAGAGGAGAGATTCGGGCCAAGTCGCTGCGGGAATTCGTTCGCCGAGTTATAACAGTTCGGTAACAATCCAACCCCCGAACCAACGAGTCATCCACATGAAATCAGACGCCGCCCGTCTCCCATACGCAAAACCCGAACTCCGCGCTTACGGCGCCATCACTCGCCTGGTCCAAGGCATGTCGGGAGCTGGCCTTGACGGCCTGTCCGGCATGGGCGGCATGTCCATGGGCGGCATGTAGGTCAGATCAGGTTGCGAAACGGCCCCACCCCCCGAAGGAAAGTGGGACCGCTTCCTGACGTATACCCGACCTGCCCCGCGTCTAACCCTGCAAGATATGTCGTTCGTGGTCGCTCTGGTCTGCCCGTGAACCTTGCTCGCCGGCTCGGCGGCGCGGGTCACGCAAAGACGCGCACGAACAAGTACAAACCTGCGGTCAACTGCACGACGATGAAGGCAACGGCCATCGTGCTGTCATCCCAGTGCTGCTTGAAATGTGACATGTGAACCACCCGAGCACCATTTGACGCCGCCCTCAGGGTCACGAGAACGCATTGCGAGAGGAAGTAACCCAATCTTTGCCATCGGCGTCCGGATGCCGGTCGTCGATGAGCGGGCCATCGACCGAAACCTCAGTTCCGGCCACCGAGTCGCCGGTTCCTTCGGCCCGAGCATGAATTGGACGCCGACGGGTAAGTGAGCGCTGTGACCTCGCAGCAGTTGTCCTATCTGCTCGTAATCGGGCTGGTTCCCGTCGGCGTGGCGCTCCTGCTGGTCATCGTCACGCGCCTCGAGAGTTCGCTGGCGCCGAATCGCGGTAGCGCGAAGCCGCAAGCAGACGCCGGCCCCGCCGGCATTCTCATTTGACCCGATGGCGAGGAGCCCCTGGCGTGCTCACGCGTGCCTGAATTGAATGGGCATGCGTCGTCCCTGAGCGGGTAATCAGCAAGGATCTAGTGAAAGGACAAGACAATGGGCATTGGTGGAGGAGTCGTACTCATCGTGTTGGGCCTGATCTTTCTCACCGGCGTCATTCAAGTCGACATCCCGGGTTTGAACGAACAGGGACTCGGGTTGATTCTGGTTCTCGGCGGAATCGCGGCAATCGTGCTCGCGCAAACCGTGTGGCGCGATAGGCGAGTTGGGGGAACCACGTACGTGGAGGAACGCCCACCTTCTAGCCGAGTAGTCGAACGTGAAGTCATCGAAAGGGATGTGGACCCGGGGCCGCCCCGCGTCTGATCGCAACAGCCGCGAGCCGATCAGCCGCGTCGGATTCCAGCGCCCAACTGCGCGAGAACTTGCTCGCACGGCGAGGACTCAGCAACAGCCAAGCACCGCTGCCGCGCCTGGCGGCGCCCTGCGGGGTCGAGCACCGGCTCCATGCCGTTTTTCACGCGAATGAGGCTGAGTTGCACGGCAAGCACTACCAGCCCGAGTAGTCGACGCAACGGACTTACTCCTCGCACAAGTTCGTCCAGGGCCCAAACCAGGAGGGCGCCACGGCCGATTCCGATGACGACCGAATTCTGTTGCGTGGTTCTTGGCAAGTCCGTCCACGCGACGATGACGGCGAGAAGCCACACAACGATCGCCGGGTTTGGCCACTGAGCGACGCCCGACCAACCTCGGCCCCCGCTCCACCACTGGACCCAGCTACTTTTGGGATTCGTCCCGGTGCGCACAGACACTACGGGGCCTCGACCATTTGCCTCATTCTTCGGCGGCGCCTTTCAGTTCGTCAGACAGTGCCGATTTCGTCATGCGTGAGGCGCCCGGAATGTCCGCGTTAGCTGCTTGTTGCTCCAGTTCAGCCTTGGTGATGTCAGCGGGCATTTCGCCGAGGTGCTGTTCGCGGGAGGCAAGGAATGCCGCGCCGAGTTCCGCGAGGAGAGTTGAACTGAGCCGGCTCCGCATGCCTGGCAGCACGGTCGACTCTTCTTCGCCAATGTGGTGATTGACGGCCTCGATGAGCCGAGTGAGCTTCGAGTCAAAATCGGGGGCGTCGAACTCCGATGCCGCTACGTCGGCCGCGAGTTGATCGGCTACTAGGTGTTCCTTCTGGCTGTGCTCCACGTCCTTCGCTATGCCAGCTCGCGCAGCCTCCGGGTAGACCTCGGCTTCTTCGGCGCGACTGTGCGCAGTCAGCAGCGCGACCATGACAGGCACGAGCGTCTGCCGCTTGTCGGGCTGCTCTTGGAGTTGCTGGAACAGCCGCTCCAACTCGCGGTGGTCGCTCAAGATGAGATCAACGACGTTTGAGTCCACGGTGTGGCCGCCTTACCGACTGGAATCTGAGTGGTGCTGGTTGCGTGCCTTCGATCGGTACCCACCCGGAGGCGTTTCCATGCCAGGAATAGCGCTGGCCGATGTGCCCGATGTCATCCGAGGCATGTGCTGGAGGCGACTGGGTAGGAAGCGGGGGAGATCACACATGTTCCTACGACAATCAGGGGGATCGACCAATGGGAGACATCCGAAACAAGGCCGAAGAGCTCAAGGGCGGCTTCAAGGAGAACGTCGGGGACGCCACCGACAACGAGAGTCTGCAAGCAGAAGGTGCCATCGACAAGGCCAAGGCGAAGGTGAAGGTGACGGTCTTCATCCACTTCGTTCCGGCCGGGGTCGCGGGGGTGCCGAACACGCAGCAGGTCAACGTCACGCTTGTGAGACAGAAGACCAAGAAGAAGAAATAGCCAGGAATAGGAATCGAAATGGTGTCCGGGCGCCGTTTCCCCAAAGCCGGCTTCGTTGCCGCCCTGCTCGCCGCACTGACGGTGTTGATCGCGGTGCCCCAGGCACGGGGCAACTTCGTCTATTGGACCAGCGGCAGCCCGAGCTCGAGCATCGCGCGGGCGAAGCTCAACGGCAGCGCGCTGAACACGAAGTTCATCCCAGGACTGAACAGCCCTCACGGTGTCGCGACCGACTCCCGGTTCATCTACTGGACCCAGGGGGATGCCACGAATGGGTCGATCGGACGAGCGAACCTCGACGGGAGCGGGGCCAACGCCCAGTTCATCCCGCACTCCGCGGGAGTGGGCGCACCGTCCGGGATCGCCGTGACCCCGACCGCGATCTTCTGGCAGCACGACGGCAACTCGATAGGCAGGGCGAACATCGACGGCTCGGCCCCCAATCCGAACTTCATCGCGACTACGAACAGCAACTGCGGCCTGACGGCCGACTCCAACTTCCTCTACTTCCTCAACAACGGAGGCACGCAGATAGGCCGGGCCACTCTGGACGGCGCCTCGGTCGCTCCCGATTTCGCCTCGATCCCGGAGGCCTTCTGCGGTCTTTCGGCCGACTACAACTACCTCTACTGGGCATCCGACAGCGGCAACACGGTCGGGGCGGTGCCGGTCGTGGGCGGAGCGGCCGATCCGGACTACGTCCCCGCCGGGACCATGGGCGGTGGTCCAAGCGGAGTCGCGGTCAACTCGCAGTTCATCTTCTGGGGCAACTACGACACCGGTGCGATCGCCCGCGCGAACCTCAACGGCTCTGCCCCGAAGCTGGGGCTGATTCCGGACGCGGGAGTGACGGGGCCCCCGGATCCCTCTCAGCTCACCGCTGCGCCCGCCAACAAGATCACGATCAATTCGATCGCGAAAAAGAAGAAGAAGGGGAACGCGATCATCAGCGCCAAGGTCTCGGGGCCTGGTCAGGTGACGCTGAACCAGACGAGCACCCCGCCCGACACCAACGCCGTCGCCTCGGCCGTCAAGCAGCAGGGGCTGACGATCACGCAAGCGTCGTCCTTCAACCTGGCCGTGAAGCCGGTCGGCAAGACCGCGAAGAAGCTCAACAAGCAGATCAAGAAGCAGCTGCGCAAGAAGCGGAAGGCGAAGGCGACCGTGAAGCAGACCGTCTTCATCCACTTCGTCCCGGCGGGCGTGGCCGGCGTGCCGAACACCCAGCAGGTGAACGTCACGCTGGTCAAGACAAAGAGCAAGAAGAAGAAGTAGCCGCAAAACCGGCGATTTGATGCGGTTTGAGGCCTCTGGCCCCTCCGTGGCCGCTGCTACCCTGCGGATGCGGGCTGCTCTCCTGCTCGCTACTTCGATCTCCAGAGGTTGAGACACCTCCTCCAGACGTGACCGACGCGCGCTTCGACGTTCCCGATCGCGATGGTCCGCGCGATGAGTGCGGCGTCTTCGGCGTATACGCGCCGGGCCGCGACGTCGCACGCCTCGCCTACTTCGGTCTCTACGCCCTCCAGCACCGCGGCCAGGAGTCGGCCGGGATCGCCACCTGCGAGGGCGGCCACATCACCACGCTGCGAGAGCTCGGGCTCGTCTCACAGGTCTTCGACGAGGAGAAGCTCCGTGCTCTCTCCGGCGACATGGCGATCGGGCACGTCCGCTACTCGACCACCGGCGGCGGGGCCTGGGAGAACGCGCAGCCGGTCTGGCGCGATGACGGTCGCGAGCTGGCGCTCGCCCACAACGGCAACCTGACCAACGCGGTCGAGCTCTACAACGAGCTGACCGAGGCCGGCCTCCACCTGCGGGGCACCTCGGACTCGGAGATCATGGCCGCGCTGCTCTCCAGGACGGCGGGCGAAGGCGATGAGTGGAT
>Ga0081455_10003160_pt1 | contig 19127 bp, 12 predicted proteins | sample TabmetS3T2R1_FD_70207 | JGI IMG/M metagenome (GOLD analysis project Ga0081455, IMG submission 70207) | Tabebuia heterophylla rhizosphere microbial communities from the University of Puerto Rico - S3T2R1 | ecosystem: Host-associated > Plants > Roots > Rhizosphere ... | reverse complement strand
ATATTTTTGGCCTGCTCAAGCTCGGTGCGCACGTCACCCTGGTGGGACCGAGCACACTGGTTCCTCGCGAATTTGAAAAACTCGGGGTCGAAGTTTCCTACAGGATCGACGACGTCCTGCCGAATGCGGATGTGGTAAACCTTTTGCGCATTCAGCACGAACGTCAGCGAAGAGAATATTTTCCCGGCATTGGCGAATACATTCGCTTGTTCGGTCTAACAAAAGAACGCGCAAAACTTTTGAAACCCGATTGTCTGGTCATGCATCCCGGCCCGATCAACCGCGGCGTCGAGATCGACAGCGAGATCGCTGACGGATTGCAAAGTGTCATCCTCGATCAAGTAACAAACGGTCTCGCTGTGCGCATGGCGGTTCTCTATCTGTGCGGAGGGATTTCGGGATGAGCGCAACAGTCATTCGAAACGGCCGGGTGGTTGATCCCGCAAACAAGCGAGATGAAATCGCGGACCTTTATATCGCCGACGGGAAAATCATCGGTTCTAAATCCGAAATCCGATCTGCCTCAGGCGGACCGAAATCCGAAATTGAAGAGATCGACGCGAAAGGTCTGATTGTCGCGCCCGGTTTGATTGATATGCACGTGCATCTGCGGGAGCCGGGGTTTAGCCATAAGGAGACGATTGAGTCGGGCGCGCGCGCAGCGGCAGCCGGTGGATTTACCACTGTCGTCTGCATGCCGAATACGTCGCCTGTTCCGGACAATGCGGGCACGATTGCATGGATAAAAGATCGCGCGTCCGCAATCGCGCGCGTAAACGTTTTGCCGACCGGCACGATTTCAAAGAACCTCGCAGGCGAAGAACTCGCGCCGATCGGGTCACTGGCACAGGCAGGTGTTGTGGCAATCACGGATGATGGCCATTGCATCCAAAACCATGAGGTCATGCGGCGGGCCGTCGAATATGCGCGTATGGTTGGCGTACCGGTGCTCGATCATTGTCAGGACTACAATTTGGTCGGCAACGGAGTCGTGCATGAGGGTTATTGGAGCACGCTTCTTGGGTTACCTGGCTGGCCGGCTGCCGGTGAAGAAGCAATAGTGATGCGCAACATTCTGCTCGCAGAACTTTGCGATCATCAGATTCATTGTCAGCACATCAGTGCAGCGGGAAGCGTGCGATTAATTCGGGAAGCGCGTAGGCGCGGCGTAAAAATAAGCGGTGAAGTTTGTCCGCATCACATAGCGTTAACAGACGAGGCGATTCAAAATTTCGATACGAACTACAAGGTGAATCCGCCGTTACGCGCCCAAACAGACGTTGATGCGGTGCTGGAGGGCATCGCCGATGGGACATTGTCGATCCTGTGTTCCGATCACGCGCCGCACGCGGGTTTCGAAAAGGAAGTTGAGTTCGACGCTGCACCATTCGGGATCATTGGGCTGGAGACCGAGGTCGGTCTTTTCATCGATCTGCTGGTGCACAAACACGCCACAATCGACATCGTGCGTTTGATCGAGATGTACACTGTCGAGCCGGCACGATTGTTAAAACTCGAAGCCGGCTCGCTCTCACCAAGTTTCCGCGCTGATGTCACGTTGATCGATCCCGCTCTGGAATGGACGGTCCATGTCAATCAATTCCAATCGGCCTCCCGCAATTCGCCATTCGACGACTGGAAATTGAAAGGCCGCGCCGTCCGAACCATCGTCGGCGGAAAGACGGTTTGGAAATTGTAAATCCAACAACCAAATTATCATTCCGAGCGAAGTCGAGGAATCTCTGATTTCTTCTGCTCTTTAGGATGTCAGCCACCCAGCGTGTTCAGAAAAATCCAGAGATGTCTCCACTTCGGTCGACATGACACAAAGCGTCGCGCTAACAATCCCTAAAACTGTCTCAATTATAGGGCGTTTCCGCGAAGCGCCGATCCAGTCGGCTTGGCGTCTGACACAGATGCCCTACAAATCTACCCCGTGGCGTATCCGCCGTGGATGTAGCTTTCCAGGTGCGCAATCGCAGCCTGTTGGCAGGAGATAACGTGTTTCACAAGATCTCCGATCGAGATTATTCCAACCACTTGATCACCTTCGACCACGGGGAGATGGCGAATATGTTTGTCAGTCATCAGACGGAGACACTTCTCCACCGGTTCACGCGCGTGCGTAACGGTCACGCTGGTTGACATAATCTCGGAAACTTTCGTTTCCCGGGAACGTCTGCCGCGGAGGAAAACCTTGCGGGTGTAGTCGCGCTCCGAAATGATGCCATTCAACCGCTCTCCATCCATCACCAATAGAGCGCCGACATTTTTTTCATCCATGATTCGAATCGCCTCAGAAACTGTCGCGTCCGACGGAATGGAAAAAATATCTTTGCTTTTTTGACTCAGAATCGCGCCGATTGTGCCGCTAACGTCCATATCATTCGGAAAATGAAGCTGCCGATAAAAACATAAGGCAACCTTGGGCTCCGACGCAAAGCAAATAAACGAGAAAAGCCTTATCGAAAGATGGGCTGGTATCTTCGCGGAGGAAGCTTGGGTGGGCGTTTCCCATTAACAATCGCGCCTGCTAGCGCAATGTAGGGGAGTTCCTGCCGATCAACTGCGCAACGTAACATCAATCCGCCACGGCTCATATCGCCGCGGCCCACGAAGTCGACGGGAAATCGGAGCCGCTCTCCAAACGCCGCCACCAGAACATTCACATATTTTCCTGTGGCAATGCTGCCGAGTAGGATGATCTCGCCACGAATCGGCAATTTTTTTGCTAACGCTCGCGCATCTCTTTCAATCGGCGCTCGAAAACGCGGATCATCATTGTGAATATCGACTGTCGCGAATTCGCGCAAGTCATCGAGACCAATCCGCGTACTGACATCGACGAGTCCTCGAGTGGGCGTGATCACAAATACAGCGGGAATTCCGCTGGCTGGCCGGGCGAACGCAGTCGCGTATGCGATCTTGCCGCGAAAATAGAGTCCACTGAGAAAGGTGAACACCTCCGCGATTGGTGCGCCCCGTTTGCAGCGCAATTTTCGCGCCAACTCGAATTCCGCCCGCTCGCTCAGTATCATCCGCGCTCGTTCCCCACCGGCGTAGGCGGGTGAGAGAAGAAAAATTCGGCAATGTTTCGTATTTTTCCTTTCACTCTGACTGCCGGATTCAACATCTGGCCGCGTTATTTTCTTTCTCATCCCAGTCATCAAATAGACATACCATCTGTAAAAATAAACACCCGGGCCATCCTGACGATTCGCAGATTCCTATTACATGAAATTCAATTGCAACGCCGAATGGCAAAAATAACTTCAAGACATCATGGCGCTCGCCGATAACCAAAAAGGCATGCCGCATTTGTTTTCCGGCCTCGCTGCTTTGACTCTGGCGGCGGCCACGTTGTTCGCTGGAGAACGGGTTGCCATTCATCTGGAACAGACGACCATTTCCTCGACTGCGCCGCAGTTGTTTCCGCTTAAAAACCAGGGACTCGTTTTTCAACGCGCAGCTTTGCGCGCGCCGGGTGTGTTGCCGCTTTATGGCACTTCGGAACTGATAATTCCGTCGATTCAGGATAGGGCGAACCTTTTTTTTCGCAGCGCGCCAACAGGTTTTCAAGTCTCCCCCGTTGGTGGTGGCGGCGCGAACCTGTTAGTCATGCTGCAAAAAATCGGCGCCCTGGGGCCGGACTTGCGTAGTAAAAAACTTGTTATCTCGCTTTCGCCAGGTTGGTTTTGGAAGGTCCAGCCCGGATGGAGGGGTTACGAGGGAAATTTTTCGCCGATGGCAGCGAGCAAATTGATATTCGGCACCGGGCTGAATTTCGAGCTAAAGCGAGAAATCGCTTCACGCATGCTTGAATCTCCGAGCACACTCGAAGGGAAGCCGTTGCTCACGTTCGCTTTGAGGCGGCTGGCTTCCGGCGGTTGGCTCGATCGCTTCGTTTTCTGTGGGCTTTGGCCAGCGGGAAAGGTGCAGACCGCCTTGTTGACGTTTCAGGATCATTTTGCGGCGCTCAATTACATCCGTAGTCAGATCAAGCCAGCTCCGCAACCGCATCCGGAGCTACTCAACTGGCCGAAGTTGATCGCAAAGGTAAGCGAAACGAAGGCGGTTGAAGCAGGTAACATTAAAGAGGCACCGAACTTCGATCATGCACTCGTCGTTCCCGGCTCACATGACGCAGCTTTCCGGCGTGACTTGAACGAGTCACCGGGATGGCAAAACCTGGAATTACTTTTGCGCGTACTCCAGCAGGTCCACGCGCGACCGCTAATTCTCAGCATGCCCATGGGCGGAGACTTTTACGACCGCGCAGGCATCTCTAGATCGGCGCGCGAAGATTATTACGCAAAGCTTAGGGCTCTGGTGCAGCGATATCATTTTCCGTTGGTAGAATTTAAGGCGCACGACGAAGACCCAGCGTTTCTTATCCGTCACGAAAGTCATCTCACTGCAAAGGGCTGGATGTATTACAACCGCGCTCTTGATAATTTCTTTCACGGACGTTCGCCACGGAGTTGACAGATCAAACGGCATTTGATGATCGTCGTTCTGAAGGTCAAGACCTTCGCAAATTTGAGAGTGCGAGTCTACTAACTCCAGCCTTGCTTTTCGACCGAACCATGGGAAATAATGCGGCCCATGCGTCCGGTCTGGCCATTCAATGGGGTAAACAAGCATCGGAACGGAAAGGATAATCACCATTCAACAAGTGACGCCTGTCCGGACTTCTTGTGCGTCGGGGCACAAAAAAGTGGAACCTCATGGCTATATCGACAGCTTGAGCCACATCCCGACTTCTGGATGCCGCCGGTAAAGGAACTGCATTACTTTGATGAACTAAGCAGGATTCCAGCCGTAGCGTCCGCGCGCCCGCGAGACGACCGTGATCGCGGGTTCCTCGAACGAATCAAACGATTGAGTGCCCAACCTCATCTCGACTTAGAAAGTTACGCACGACTATTCGAACCAAAGGAGCCCCTGCTCTCGGGAGACATCACTCCGGCCTACTCGATGCTAAGCGACGAGATCATTGAGCGAATCGTTCATCGTTTTCCGAATCTAAAAGTAATTTTTCTAGCGCGCGATCCGGTTGAGAGAGCGTGGTCGCAGTTGTCCATGGGTGTGCGCCTCCGGAATATCACACCCTTCGATGTGTCCGATGTTGATGACGTGATTCGGAACCTAATGAATCCAGGAGTGCTTCTGCGGTCGCACCCCAGTAAAATTGTCGCGCGTTGGAAGCGTCACGTTCGTCCGGAACTCTTCCGCATCTTTTTCTTCGACGACTTGGAGAAGAATCCTGCAGAACTACGCAGCTCGGTCCTCCTTTTTCTGGGTGCTGATCCCAGCAAACCTAGCGGCAGATTGAAAGCCAATCATAACGGCGATTCCAGTCGGGATAAGCTTCGATTGACCGAGAAAGTGCGATCACAGGTGGCGCAGTTTTTTGAGCAGGAGTTGAAAACCTGCGCTGCAGAACTTGGCGGACCCGCCAAACGATGGCCGGCACGATATGGTTTTTCGTTAGTGATCCTCTTCATCCAACTGCTGGACGATTTTGACCTCCTGTTTTGGTGTGATTGGATCACCTGAGGAAGGAAAGAGGTCTCCCACCCGTGGTGCCGCGCCCGATTTTCTTTGCATCGGAGCCCACAAAGCCGGAACCACCTGGCTTTATCAGCAGCTTGATTCTCATCCCGATTTCTGGATGCCGCCTGTAAAGGAACTGCATTACTTTGATCAACTAAGCAGAGTTCAACGCGCCGCACATCCGCGCTGCAGAGATCCGCGCGATCGTCGATTTCTGGAGCAGCTCCAGAGCCTTAGTGCTGAACCGGGAGTCAACGTCGAGAATTATGGACGACTTTTTGAACCGAAGGCGGCGCTCCTTTCCGGTGACATTTCGCCAAATTATTCGACGTTGAGTGACAAAGTCATTCGGCAAATTGTCGGATACTTCCCAAACTTGAAGGTGATTTTTTTGGCGCGTGATCCGGTTGAGCGGTTCTGGTCGCATTTGTCGATGGAAGTGCATTATCGCCAAATTGAGCCGTTCGACGCGACTGACATTAATGAAGTCGATCGGAATTTGTCCCGCCGCGGAATGCTGTTGCGTTCGTACCCGAGTGCCGTCGTCGCGCGATGGAAACGTTATGTCGATCCAGAGAGGTTTCGCGTTTTTTTCTTCGATGATCTGCAAAACCATCCCGCTGCCTTGCGGCGCTTCATACTTCATTTCCTGGGTGCTGATCCAGATAAGTTCGCCACAGCGAATCCGCCCATTGGCGGACCAGGCGCGGGTTTCTCCGTGGATTACAATCGGTGGACAACGATGGAAAAGCTTCGCCTGACGGATCGTGTGCGATCGCACTTGGCTAAGACGTTCAAGAAAGAACTGAAGACTTGCGCTGCGCAGCTGGGCGGTCCGGCCAGAGATTGGCCGGCACGGTACGGCTTTTAGTATGCCAAGCCTCGGGTTTAAGGCTTCTCAAACGTCAACACTTAAACCTTAACTTCCTGTCAGACGCGCTTCTGCAAGATCCAGGTCACGTTGAATACGGCGCAACGCATCGTCATTAATGACGCGCTCGTTTCGTAATCTGATAATAGTTTGCCTTTCAACACGAAGCGCCTGCCGTTGTAAACGCTGATACTGTGGGGTCGCAATTTCGCCGCGGCAATCGTCCGGGTTTTCGGCGCAAAGCTGCAACTGTTCCAAGCGCTCATCGTACTCGGCGTGCAAACGATCGACTGTGTCCGGAGAAAATTTGCCAGTGGCACGAAGTTTTTCGATCGATTCGATTGCCGCCTGGTTTGCTTTTAACCGTGCTGTTCGCTCCTCTTCGTCAGTTGAATGATCGGCTTTGATACAGAGTTTGTTGATCACGATTGGTAGCGTGAGACCCTGGAACAACAAGGTCACCAAAATCACGCCAAAGGTCAGAAACAAAATGTAGTTTCTTTCCGGAAACGAGCTGCCATCTGGCAAAACAAAAGGAAGCGCAAAGGCCGCGGCCAGGGAAACGACCCCGCGCATTCCCGCCCAGCCCATGACCGCCACATTTCGCCACTCCGGAAGAGGCTCACGCCGGCGACCTCGCTTGTGCAGGAGAAAAGGCAGATAGGCACCCGGAAAAACCCACGCAATCCGTACCAGCACAACCGCGGCGCTGACCAGAAGCGCATTTTCAATGGGCGAAAAAAGAGACTCGCCTTTCAACGATTTCAGGATTTCCGGCAATTGAAGACCGATAGCCGTGAAGACAAAACCGTTTAGAAGGAAGACCACGATTTCCCAGAAAGCGAAGGCCTGCAACCGATACCGGGCCGTCAAAATCAATGGAGAGAACCAGCCGAGATAAATTCCGGCCGTAACCACAGCCAGAACGCCCGAGGCGTGCATCCGCTCCGCCGGCAAATACGCAAGAAACGGCGTTAGCAACGAAATAGTGATTTGCACCGGGGGATCGTCGAGATGTCGCTGCACCCAACGCATCGCCACGCCGACGAGTAACCCAAGTCCGATTCCGGCCGCAGCAGCCCAGACAAAACGCAACGATGCCTGACCAAGTGAGAATTTGCCTGTCATCAACGCCGCGACTGCAAATTGCAATGCCACTAATGCCGTTGCGTCATTCAACAGACTTTCTCCTTCTAAGATGCTGACGATCCGGTGCGGCACGGGTAGACGGCTAATGACACTGGTCGCCGCAACGGCATCAGGCGGAGAAACGATCGCCCCCAAGGCAAAAGCAGCCGCCCATGGCATGGACGGAATAAGCGCGTGTACAACGCAGGCAACCACAATCATGGTGAAAAGCACCAAGCCAATGGCAAGCAGAACGATTGGTCGCAGATTTCGCCGAAAATCGCGCCACGAAGTAAACAACGCGGGGGGATAAAGCAGCGGCGGCAAAAAGAAATAAAAAACGACGTTTGGATCCAGTTTCACCTCCGGCAAACGCGGAACGAAACTCAACACCAACCCGACAAGGACCAGCACGACCGGGTACGGCAGCGCCATCTTGCGTGCGACCAGGACTGACGCGGCGACAACCGTGAAGAGAAGAACAATAATTTCGGCTTGGTGCATGATCAGATCGCTAGTGGCAGTGCCAGCCGTGGTTCACTCAGATCGGCCCGAACGATACGTTAATCAGCCGCGGTCGACGACGTAGCTATGGTCTTCGCCCGAGCCCGATTCGCCTGAAGCTCAGCGAGATGTTTCTCAGACCAGCGACAAAGTGAGTGCAGCGGCTCAATCAAGGTTCGACCCAGTCTGGTGAGAGAGTATTCCACCTTGGGAGGTACCACGGGATGAACCGTGCGCTGCACCAGGCCGTCACGCTCGAGACTGCGCAATGTCTGGGTCAGCATTTTTTGCGAAATGCCGCCGATTTCACGCTGCAACGCAGCGTAGCGCATCGTTCCGTGTGCCAGGATCTGGATAATCAGCGCCGTCCATTTATCGGCAATTCGGTCGAGTACGAGCCGGGAAGGACACTGCGGTTCCAGGACGGAAGGGGCCGACGACGCTTTTGGCACACTGCTGTGTAAAACGATCCCGACCGACGTGCAAGCAGAGAGTAACATTCCAGACGTGGTGTATAGCTTGAAACTAGGTGTAGTTGACTACTGGTTTGGACGTCCGAAATTTACAATATGACAATGAATTCTGTAATGAACGAAAACGCTGTCTCGATGGATTTCTTGTTCAGCGAGACAGCCCCAGGCGCTCCACCGCCGGCAAGCGAAAATGAGACCGCGCCAGCGTCAGAACCGGACGATTCTCTTCTGCTCGATGCATATTCACGAACCGTTGTAAGTGCAGCGGCGCGTGTTTCCCCGGCCGTGGTGAATATCGACGTCAAACAACGTATCAACGTCGAGCGCGGAACGCGCGAGCTAAGCGGCAACGGCTCAGGTTTCATCATCACACCGGACGGATTCATTCTTACTAACAGCCATGTGGTCCATGGAGCGACTTCGATCACGGTGAATTTGCCGGATGGTCGCGAGTATTCCGCACAGGTGACGGGTGACGATCCTGACACCGACCTTGCAGTGATTCGAATCGATGCGCCGCATCTGACTCAGGTGCGGCTCGCCGACTCCGAGAACTTGCGTGTGGGCCAGCTGGTGATCGCAATCGGAAATCCCCTCGGATTCCAGGCGAGCGTCACTGCTGGTGTAATCAGCGCACTCGGTCGCTCGATGCATGCGCAGTCGGGCCGATTAATTGACAACATTATTCAAACCGATGCCGCCTTGAATCCGGGAAACTCCGGAGGACCACTGGTTAATTCAGCTGGCGAGGTAGTAGGAGTGAACACGGCCATGATTCGACCGGCCCAAAACATTTGTTTCGCCATCGCGAGTAACACGGCGAAGCTGGTTGCCGGATGGCTTATCCGTGACGGACGAATTCGACGCAGTTACATCGGCGTGGCTGGACAAAACGTGCCGATTCACCGGCGAATTGTCCGATTTTATGGTTTGCCTCTCGAGACGGCTGTCCTCGTCATTTCAGTAGAGAAAGCCAGTCCCGCCACGCGTGCCGGGTTGCGCGAAGGAGATCTGATCGTTGCGTTCAACGATCAGCCCATCGGGAGCGTACATCATCTGCATAAGGTTTTGGTCGGCGAACAAATCGGCGTGAACTCCAATCTGACAGTTATTCGGCACACCGAGAAATTGGAGTTGCCGATCTTACCAGCCGAATCACGATCAGATTGATGTTTGGCGGGGATGCCGCTAATTGCGGCATCCCTACCGTTGTTTGCTCCTCTATGAGAGTCATCATTAGAGACTGTCGGGACTATTGATCCCTTCGTTGTGACTAGCCGCGTCTATGGCCGCGGAGTCGGGCGTGGCGCGGGAGTTGGTCGAATCCTGGGTGTCGGAATAGGCCTGGGCGTGTTGCTCGGAGTAGCAGTAGGCGTTGTGGTGGGAGTTACTGTTGGTGTTGCCGTCGGGGTGACGGTCGGCGTGGGAGTGGGCGTGCCACAGGGTTCGTTGCCGATCATCTGTTCCGTGATCCTCAATTCGATCGGTTCAATCGTGGTTTGGTTTCCTCCAGTAGTAAAGATGCTGTCGTTGCCAATGGGTGTTCCAAAGAACCACACCCGGCCCACGTTCATTCTTGGTTCACCGCTCGGATCCCAAGTGTTACTGGTTGGATCGTAAACTTGCGTGACATTGCCCGGAATCGGAACTCCACCTCCAAACAGGTACAGCTTCTCATTGAAGACCGCGCTGCCCGGCCCTGTCACTGGCTGGAGCACCGGCGCTGCCGTACTCCATGTGTTGGCGGCGATGTCGTAGACGTAAAGCGTGCTCAATTCGTTAACACCGTCATTACCGCTGGCGATATATAACTTGCCGTCGATGACTCCGAACCCGGGTAGAGCCAGCGCCTGTGGCAACGGCGTGAGTGTAGACCAGCTGTCCGTGCCGATGTTGTAGGCGTAAAGCGTATTTACAACGCCGATACCGTCGAAGCCACCAGCCACATAGATGTTGTCATTCCACAGCGCAGTGGCCATGTCGGTCAACGCCACTGGTAGCGGCGCGCCCGTAGTCCAGGTATCGCTCGCGATATCGTATATCCTGGTAGTGTTGCTTATGCCGCCAGCGCCATCAAAACCGCCTATGTTATAGATCTTGCCATCCGATATTACCGCCTGGGAGAGAAAGTGCTGATCAGGCGAAGACGCGAGACTTGTCCAGGCGTTGGTTGTGAAATCGAAACGGAGCAGATCGCTGTGGACTTGGTTAGTCAGACCATCAAAACCGCCACCGGCATAAACAAAGGCGCCGTCGCTGACGACGAAGATGCCCCTGGCGAAATATGGCAAGGGAGCCCGTACCACCCAGCTGGGCGTTGCGCAAGGAGTTGGCGCTGGCGTGCCTTGTGCCGTCCCGACGAGGCGGAATACCTGGTCAGGTGCCGCCTGACCCAGATTGAGACAGGCCACTTTGCGAAACCAGATTAGGCAGTTGCCGGTGGGAAAACCACCGCCTGGGTTTTGCCAGGCAGCGCTTACATGGGATTGCACATCGCGGTTATGCCAAAGCCAGAAGCCGTTTGTTTGAATGTCTTGCCGCGATTGCACTGAGATCCAGTAATGTCCTTCAGATAAAATAACCGGACTGGTGAGCGTGATTACGAAATCGCTGTCTCCGGTATAAGGATTGCCAAGCCGGCTTTCGATCAGATTCCCAGGCAAATTACCCGCGCCATTGTCGTAAAAGAAAACATGAAACGATTCAGCTGGGCCGGGGCCATCATATCGACCGAGTACGTCCACTTCGCTGATCTCCCAGGTCTCGCCGGCGGGCACGATGAAATCGTCAGCAGCCTGGCTGTCGAAGAAATCAAATGCTGTCTCGGCATCCTGTGAGATGATCTCGACCGGCTCTTCTGTCGTTGCGTTATCGTACTGATCGTGGAGAACTGCCAATGGCAATTCCGGGACTGGCAGGATGCCAGTCGCTTGTGCTTCAGCCCTACTGCTGGAGCCGTAGGGAAGCTGCCACAGAGATTTTGCGAGATGTCGGATGGAAGATGTTCCTGGCGAAACAAGGCCACGGGCAGAAGCAGCGCCAGTCCAGGTTGGCGCGACCTCGGACGCATGTGCCATTATGTTTTGGGTGTTTCGCTCACCCAGCGCGAAGGGAATTACGCATACGACGAGAACAAGTGCGAGTAACAAAACCGCGCCGCGGAGAAGTTGTGCCCTGATTGATTGTTTCGTTTGTCCTTTCATCGCGATGTTGTGTGCATTTCATTCCCAGGTTGTTTTCAACCTGGAGGGGTAGGGCGATGCCGTGGAGTTGGGCGAGGCCTCGGCGTAACTCGTGGGGTTGCAGTTGGTGTGGCTGTCGGACTGGTTGTTGGAGTTACGGTAGGCGTCGGCGTTGTTGTAGGTGTTCCTGTTGGTGTTGGGGTAGGAGTGCCGCCGCCAGTTACCGTCAGGGTAACTGGCACGGCAACTAAGGGACGTACTGGGTCATTACTACCAACACATACATCAGCGTGATACGTTCCTGGAGTTAGATCGCTTGCATCCATGTGCACGGTTACGTCGTTACTGTTGCCAGGGGGCACGCCGCCCGAAGCAGGGTCAAGCGACAGCCAAGGCACTTCGGTGGGCGGAACACAAGGCGCCCCTGATGCGATCGCGAGGGCGTAGTGCTGGTCGCCCGCACCCAGTTGACCTACCACGCTAGCCTGACCAGTCAGAGTATCCAGCGTGTAAAGATTGCCAATCGACGCGGCGTTATCCAGGGCTGCCAGGTAAAGTGTGCCCGTGGCATCGTCGAAGTCCAGTCCCACAACGCCAGCTGCATTGAACCCGAGCGATCCAATCGACGTCGCTTCAACCGTGTCCTTGTCGATTGCGAACAGTCGATCACCCAGCACATCGACTCCGAACATGCGGCCAATTGGATCGACGGCTATCCCGAATATCTCCACCCCTTGCGCAATACTGGGAAGCTCGCCAATCGTAGTTGCCACCACCTCGTGTCCCATATCGATGCGCGCCAGGAAGAAACGTGTCTCAGGGAAAATACCGGCGGTGTCGGTACCGACCGCATACAGGGTGTTCGTGGTTGCATCCCAAGTCATGCTACGAAAGATCCCATTGGGAAGGATCTCGGGTGAACCATGCACGCTACCAGAACCGAAGCCCTGCTCACCGGTTGTTGTGTCGATCGTGAAAAAGGAGGCGTTCACGTCATCGATCAAAAATTCCCGGCTGAAGTCAGTCCCGACGAACGCCCCGGCGAATCCGTTCAAGCCGTGCAGGTCACCGACCTGCTCCGTATCGCCCGGGTTCGAAAGGTTGCTAAAACGGTTGTAGCGAAAGCCAGCTGGTATACCGAAGAAGTCGACCCGGACAGCAAAAGCCTGTGTGGTAAGACCAGAGGACGGTAGCTCCGTATAAGTGGCATGATTGATTCGCACTTTTTGCTGCGGCACAAAGCTCGACAGGTCCTTGCTCTTATCTAGAAGCTTGCCTGCGTTCTCATTTGTGCTGATGCGACCCGAGGCTGCGGGGAAGTGTGACCTGATTCCCAGGGGAGACTCTCCCGCCTTCCACAGCAGATCGAGAGCACCCGTATTGGTTATCGTCAAGGGAGTCGAAGTATTACCTCCTTGTTGAACGGTCGCTTCCAACGCCTCGGGACTAACTGTAATAACTGGCACATTAACGTTGAGGGTCGCTGTCGCAATAGATGCGGCGTGAAAGAAACCGGTTGAGGACCATGTTAACCCTGACTCGGGATTGACCGCAGGCTGATGAAATAGAAAAGGGCTACGCCATGGGCCACCGAAACCATCGCTAAAGAATTGCTGAAAGCCTACAGTCGCGCTGCCACCGCGATCCCATTCCGGGTGCTGCGGGTTCCCGAATATGGTATTCAGATACTGGAACGAAATGGTTCCTGTTGTTTCGTCAAGAATTGCTTCGAACGTAACCCCACCGGGATCACTTACTCCGTCGTTATAGTGATTCTTTTGATTCCATTGGACGATAAACCGGCGGTTAGGCAACTCGCCGACCACCTCATAATAAACGTTGCCACCAGTGAAGAGGTCGTCCCAGAACGGCACGATCATGCCAGTAGAACGTACTTGGTCAGTTGGAATCCCTAGATCCTGATGGAACCCATTGCAGGGTTTGGACCAATCGAATAGCATGAAACCATTGTTGTTAATGCAGAGCTGATCAGAGGCCGTTCCGAAAAGGTTGAACCTGAAAGGCATCGTCACGTTAGCTGAACCGTCATCATCCAGATCGAGCGGCGTGCCTGAGCCGGAAATATCGGTGAACTCGAAGCCTTCAACCTCCGGGAAATACCACGGCAGCACATCCGTTGCTTCCCAGTCTGCAGTGATCGTCGTTGAGCTAGTTGCTGTCAGCAGCCTGTTAAACTGGAGAACCCCTCCGGGTTGCAATGGCTCAAAATTCAGCCGTCCCAAGCCTGTAGTGAACACGCACGTGTCGTTGCAACCCAGTCTGCTCAGGTTGTCACGCAGCCAGTGAAAATCGAGCGTCGCGTTACCGGTGTTGGTGATCTTATAGCAAACATTAACGCGAGTCCCTGGATCCACGTCGAGCGTCGCTGACGCGCCACATTGCGTCGGGTCCCCGTTGTCCACGGCAAGCGTGACAGCCAGATCAATCTCCGCGTTCTCATTGCCACAACCTACGGCTTTGCCATGACCGGTTGCGGCTCCGCAAACTTGAAACAGGTATTGTTCAGAACCTTCACCGGCAATCGGTTTCCCATCCACAAGGCAGGTTCCAATGTCAGACCAGTCGGTGCAGCCGGTCCCAAATCCGTCGCCCGGATTACGCCAACGAGCATTTTCACCGTTGATGAAGGGCGGTGGCAAGGGACTAATAGCTGCCCATCGTAGGGGACCGTTACTCCGCTGTAAAGAGACCCAGTAAACACCCGGGTCGAGCACGCACGGTTCCGGCAGAGGCACCCGGAGCAGCGTAATACCATGCATGGCGCCTTCAATGCCATTGTAGCTACAGGTGGCTTGCTCTCCCGGCTGGCCGTTATCGTCTGGATAGACGCGGACGTCCAGGATAGGCAACTCGGTGGCAAACAGCCCGAAGTCTCCCAGCCTGAGCTCGAAATTGAACTCGCTTATCGTCCAGCCTTCCTGGTCTGGGATGGGAAAGTCATCTGCTCCTTCCGCATCTAAGGCCCCGGGTGGAACAAGGCGCTGGGTCGGTGCACCTGCCTCAGACCCGGTTTGCCCAGCAAAAAAGAGGCTTTGGTTAAAGAGAATCCGCGTACCCTCGCCCGCTGTAACCGTCAAGGTAAGCGGCACCGTAACCATGGGGGTAACGGGATCATTACTGGTCAGACACAGGGTTGCTGTGTATTCACCAGACAGCACGTTGGTTGCGTTGAACGTGACGGTTATTTCTCCGGATTCACCGGGAGGAATCGAACCACCGAACGGCAGCGCGCTCACCCATTGACTGGGCAGCACGCAACCAGGTCCTCCGAATTGGTCCCAGTTCAGTGTCGTTCCTCCCAGGTTGGTGATGGTGAGTATTCGATTTTCTATCTGACCTTGTTGAAGCGTCACAGACAAGCTATCGGGAGTCACCGAGATCACCGGGTCAGTGCCCGCGGGATTCGCTTCGCGAGGGCGAATCCGTCCGCTATCGGCTGAGTAGGCAAATAGCGCCAGAAATACGCCTATAAGGAAAATAGTGAACCCGATTAAGACGCGCAGATTGAAGAAAGCTGATTGAGGCGTGGACTTTTTTTTCATGAATTGAAGATTTGAGCTCCCGGTCGTTTCATTTGCGTTGAGAACCATCAAAGACTCTTAAGGCGCAACCCGACTGTGCAGCATTCAACCCCTCCAAAGGAAAAAACTGATGGGGATTGCAGAAAAGTGCGGGAATTTTTCCCGGACCGTGGTCACGCGGACGTCACGAAGTTGAGGAAGAGTCTTAGGTACCGAGCTCGCACCAATGGACACGAATGAACGTGCCTTTCTTTGGTCTAACTCTCCCGGAGTGCTTAGAAGAATATTGTAAAGATGGCCGGAGCCGATGTATTACCGGCCGTGTCAGTGGCGGTGACTTCGATGAGGTTTTCGCCAAATTCCGCGTAAACGATGCTCCGCCCCCGGCCAAAAAGGGCCTCCTGGAAGACACCGTTAACATAAACATCGTAGCGAATATTGATCTGTGCGTCGAAGGCATCGGTGGATTGAGTCCAACTGATGTGGGTCTCGGTACTGCCGTCGCCAGTGTCGTTCGCATATAGGTTAGCGGGCGTGGTCGGTGGCGTGGTGTCATTTGGATTTGGCGGAGTGGTGACAAGGAGAATTGGATCGCTGAACGGACCTACGTTATTACCGAAATCGATGGCACGGGACGTGAGGCTGTAAGTAGTGCCGGGCTGGAGGAAGCGAAGAATCGCGTTTGTGACGCCGCGGCCGACGCCATAGTAAAAGACGCCGTTCAAATAGATCTCGGTGGAGAGGTGTGGGCCGTCGTCCTGCGCCGGTATCCAGGAAATATTTGCATAGTTAGAGCCGACTTCGTCGATGCTAACGATAGGCGCGGTGGTGGGCGGGGTCGTATCGCGTGGCAGGACAATGCCGCTCACGGTGGCCTGGCCAGAGGTTTCTCGGCCGCTCTTGGCGAAGATGCCGAAGGTGTAAGTGTTGCTGGGGAAAAGGGCGGTAAAAGTATAGCTGGTGGCATTCTTGGGAAGAATGACCGTAGGGCCGACGTTGTAGGCGCCCCAGAGATTGTAGTTGAACTCACCAGAGTTAGGTGGAGCCGGATCCCACGCAAGAGTGACGGTGTAAGCGGTTCTCGCAGTCACGCGAAAATTCTGGGGCGTTGGTGGCCGTCTTGCCGAGGCTGTGGAAGCACCAAGTATCATTAGGAGGACCAGGGACATTGCAGCGATATTTGTACTGCGCGATGAAATGAGCGCTCCGGCCCTTTTGTTTTTCGTAACTTCTTCAATCCTGTACATAAATTGATTTCCTTTCTGCGGTTTGAATGTGCTGCTTGTCACACCTTCCAAAGGAAAAAACTGTCAGGCATTGCAAAAAAAGCGCCGGAATTTTCTTCGACGCCGGATCAGACGTCTGTGACGGTTTATGGCAGGCCGACAAAGCCAGAAAACGGCTCGCAATCTGCCAATCCGTCTGTCTTATCAGCGTGTTTCTGGTTAGTTAGATTTTGGTGCCAGCGAGACGACGATTTTGTCGAAGCGCGGGTCACCGCGGAGAGGATCCCAAAACGGAAACAACTTCAGTTGGCCGTAGGTGATGGGAGCAGGGGGGTTAACAGCGATCTCAAGCTGTTCGCAGGCTACGTCCTTGTCGCCAACCCACGCAGCGATCATCGCTAAATAACAGATCATGCGCACGCCATTGATTGCATCTTTTTCCACTGGAAGAAGTTCGACTGCCCGCCGTCCTTCGCGCAGGGCCTCCTCTTTCCGTCCCAGAGCAGCATCAATCAAACCAAGCACGCACAGCGGTGGACCGTAATTTGGTTGAGCTTGGACCACTTTCTCGTGCTCTGCGCGCGCCGCGGTAAAAGCAATCCGCGCCTTCTCAGGGTCATTTGTCATGCGAGCAATAACGCCTTCTATAAACGGACGATTAAACTGAATAACATCATCGCTTAAAGGGTTTTCACCTGATGCGTTTAGCGCGGCTCTTGCTGCAGTAGCGTCCCGCTCCATGAGCGCGCACGTGAGCCAGGCATCGGCGAAATGAGAAAGCTCTGCAGAATTTGTGGTTCGAATTGTGTCAATCAATTGATGGAGGGGACCAGTATCGGCTTTCCAGTCTATTTGCACTAATGCGCGTGCGATTTTCGTATCGAGATCGCCCGGTTTGATAGCCAGTGCGCGATCCAACATGCTTGTTTCGTCAGCGTAGCGCCGGAGTAGGTCGTAACTCGCCGCAATCTGCTGCAAGGTAAAAAAGTTGCGCGGATCAAGATCAACTGCGCGCTCAAGGCTCTGCAGCGCCTCCTGTTGCTTACCGCGGCGTCTCTCGACGTAGCCCTTGAGTTCGAAGACTAAAGGATCATTGGGCAGACTTTGACGGGCCAGTTCGAGTTCGGCCAGCGCGCCATCATAATCGAGGTATCCTCGATAAAGATTTTCGGCACGTGCGAGATGTGCTTCGCCCGAATCGGGTCGGAGGCGAAATGCTGCCTGGATCGCTGACTCAGCCAACGCCAGGCGCGCGGGTGTGCGATCGAAGCCAAAGAAGTAAAGAAGGTCGTGGGTATGAGAGAGCTGACAGTACGCTTGGAAAAAAGATGAGTCATTCGCGATCGCCTGATTCAGAAGATCAGCCGCCTGCAGCAAGTTGGCTTTTGCGTTAGTGGTAAAGCTCGTCGTTAAAAGAAGATTCTTGGCGCGCGTGTAAAGGCCAAAGGCTGCAAGATTCGCCGTTGGGGGGCGGGCCATGTCCAGCCTCTCGGCCATGGACATTTCGGAATGAAGCTGGTCTGCTACCTTTAGTGCGATCTCGCTCTGGGTTGCAAAAACCCCATTTAAATCGCAGTCGTATTGTTCTGCCCAAACATGCGTGTCGGTACGTGTATCGATTAATTGCGCGTTCAAGTGAAGCTGCGTTCCGCTCTTGCGAACGCTGCCCTGCAGCGCGTGAGACACCCCCAGTGCCGCGCCGATCTCGCGCATACTTCGTTTGCCGCGATATTGCATCACGCTGGTGCGGCTGATCACCTTCAGATCGCGAACCTTCGCCAGCTTGGTTAAAATATCGTCCTGCACGCCGTCGGCAAAAGAGGCATCCTCCTTGTCGCTGCTAAGGTCTTCAAACGGCAGAACAGCGATGCTTTTTTCCGGCGCAGTCAACGCCGTTGACGAGAGGTGTTCGGGGAAATGCTGGCGGTACCAAAAGTAACTTGTTAGGCCAACACCGCCGATGGCTAAAAACGCAAGCGCTGCTAGTTGAAGGCGTTTGCCTTTGCGAGGTGGTGCTTCTATCGCTTTGCGACACTGTCGCAACACCGCCAGCAACTCTCGAGCTGACTGCGGCCGTTTGGCTGGGTCAGCCTCTAGCATCGAGTGAATAAGCGTCACGAGTGGCGCTGGCACCCTGGCCGCAGTGAGCTGTTCGGCTGGCAATCGTTGATGTTGCTCTTCTCGAAGCTCGCTCAGTGTTCGCCCGGCAAAAGGCGGCTTGCCAGAAAGAAGATACCAGAGGGTTGCACCTAACGAGTAAATGTCCGAGCGCGCATCCGAGGCCCCGCCGCCCCTGGCAAGTTGCTCGGGACTGGCAAATCCCGGTGTGCCGGAGAATCCTCTCAAGGTAGACTGGTCCGAAGTGCCCCGCGCCCCGACAGCCACCTTGGCGAGCCCGAAATCGATCACCTTAACGGTCAGTCCGTCGGCAGTGTCCATATCAGTCGCCACAACCATGATGTTGCTCGGTTTTAGATCGCGATGGACCAATCCATGGTTTTCGGCGGCAGCTAGGGCACGCGCAACCTGTTCGGCAACATCCAACGCAACCGAGATCGGCAATGGCCCATCGCGACGCACACGCATTTCCAGTGTTTCGCCTTCGACCAACTCCATTGCGTAAAAACAATGGCCCTCCAGCGTTT
>Ga0081455_10003159_pt1 | contig 19127 bp, 17 predicted proteins | sample TabmetS3T2R1_FD_70207 | JGI IMG/M metagenome (GOLD analysis project Ga0081455, IMG submission 70207) | Tabebuia heterophylla rhizosphere microbial communities from the University of Puerto Rico - S3T2R1 | ecosystem: Host-associated > Plants > Roots > Rhizosphere ... | reverse complement strand
GGTGCCGCGATGAGTGCGATCGACGACCTGCCACCACTTCGCGACGTCATTCGCCGCCATGATCTCTCGGCGCGCAAGTCGCTGGGCCAGAACTTCCTGCTCGATCTCAATCTGACCGCGCGGATCGCGCGCGGAGCCGGCGATTTGAGCACAACGACCGTGATCGAGATCGGCCCGGGCCCGGGCGGCCTCACGCGCGCGCTGCTTGCGCTCGGCGCCAGGCGCGTGATCGCGATCGAGCGCGACGAGCGTGCGATCGCAGCGCTCGAGGAGATCGCGCAGCATTATCCCGGCCGACTGCAGGTCGTCGCGGCCGATGCGATGACCTTCGACCCGCGCGAGATGCTCAATGGCGAGCGCGCCAAGATCGTCGCCAACCTGCCCTACAACATCGCCACCGCCTTGCTGGTCGGCTGGCTCAGCACCGAGCCATGGCCGCCCTGGTTCGACGAGATGGTGCTGATGTTCCAGAGGGAGGTCGCCGAGCGCATCGTCGCCGACGTCGGCGACAAATCCTATGGCCGACTCGCGGTGCTGACGGGATGGCGCACGCAGGCGAAAATCCTGTTTGACGTCGCCCCCTCGGCGTTCGTGCCGGCGCCAAAGGTGACATCATCGGTGGTGCGGCTGGTGCCGCGGGCCAATCCCGAACCTTGCCAGCGGGGGTTTCTCGAACAGGTCACCGAAGCCGCCTTCGGCCAGCGGCGGAAAATGCTGCGGCAAAGCCTGAAGACGCTGGGAGTCGATGCAGCGCGATTGATGGAGGCCGCCCGCGTCGATCCGACACGCCGCGCCGAAACCGTACCGGTATCGGGTTTCGTCGCCATGGCGCGCGAGCTCGCGACCCAGCGCGCCGAGTATTGACGGCACGCTCCGGCGCTACTTCGCCTGCAATTGCCGCTGCAGGTCGCGCACGAAATCGGCCAAGCCAATGCGCCGCTCGCGCTTCAGCCGTTCCGCCTGCAAGATCGACCGCACCTCGGCGAACGCCTCGTCAATCGTCTGATTGACGACGATGTAATCATATTCCGCCCAGTGGCTCATCTCATGGCTCGCGCGGCTCATCCGCCCGCGAATGACGGCATCGGAATCCTGCGCCCGCGTATGCAGCCGTTTCTCGAGATCGGCCGCCGAGGGCGGCAGGATGAAGACGCTGACCACGTCGGCGCGCGCCTGCTCGCGCAGCTGTTGCGTGCCCTGCCAGTCAATGTCGAACAGGACGTCCTGGCCCGCAGAGAGTGCGTTCTCGACCGGCTGGCGCGGCGTGCCGTAAAAATGGTCGAACACCGGCGCGTGCTCCAGCAGCGCCTTGTTCGCCACCATCGCATCGAACCGGGCCTTGTCGATGAAGGAATAGTCGCGACCGTCGACCTCGCCCGGCCGCGGCGGACGCGTGGTCACCGAGACCGACATCCGCAGATCCGGCATCGCGGTGATCAATCGGCGCGCCAGCGTGGACTTGCCGGCGCCGGACGGCGAGGACAGCACGAACATCAAGCCGCGCCGCCGCAAATGGTCCAGTGTCTGTGCGTTCGGGTTGGTCATTCCCTCATTCCAGATTCTGCACCTGCTCCCTGAACTGTTCGACGATGGTCTTCAGTTCAAGGCCGATATTGGTCAGCTCGAGGTCATTCGACTTCGAACAGGTGGTGTTGACCTCGCGATTGAATTCCTGCGCCAGGAAATCGAGCCGGCGGCCGACGGCGCCGCCCTTGGTCAACAGCTCGCGGGTCTGCACCACATGCGCAGTGATACGGTCAAGCTCCTCCCGGACATCGGCCTTGGCCGCAATCATGACGGCCTCCTGATGCAAGCGATCGGCATCGAGGCGATCCGAGCTTTCCATCAGCGCCGCAACCTGTTCGGCCAGCCGCGCCTTGATCGCTTCCGGCCGGCGACCGGCGGCCGATTCCGCCCGTGCCGCCAGGCTCTCGATGTCGTCCAGGCGCTGGGCAAGGATGCGGCCAAGCTCGAGACCCTCGCGCCGGCGCATCTCGCTCAGGCCGTTCAAAGCCTGCTCGAACGAGGCGACAACCGCGGCTTCGGCCGCGTTTCGTTCAGCTTCATCGTCCTCGGGTTCAACCACCTCGATCACGCCCTTGATCGCCAGGATGCCATCGACCGTCGGCGGCGGCGCCGACAATTTGGCGGCAAGAGCGCTGGCGGCCTTCATCACGGAGTTCAGCACGTCATCATTGATCCGGATGGTTGGCGCCGTGCTGGCCCGCTTGACCGCCAAATTGGCGTAAACCGTGCCGCGCGACAGTGCCGCGCTCGCCTGCTTGCGGACGATCGTCTCGACCCCATCCCAGCCCGGCGGCAGACGGGTGCGAAAGTCGAATCCCTTGGCGTTGACCGATTTCAGCTCCCATTCGAAATGAAACGGACCGGCCACGCCATGGCTGCGCGCAAAACCGGTCATGCTGGAAAGGGCCATCGTTAAGGAACTCTCGCGGTCAGATTCGCGAACGACAACCTAGTGGAGCGGATTTGACATTCGCCACCCATTTTGCCGCGAGTCCTGGAAGCGAATGTCAAATCCAAAGCTCCACTAGAATCTTGAATTTGCTAGGGGTCCTTTAATTCTAACATTCGCAAACAGACCAGACGCGATGGGATGCGAATGTTAGAATTGGACCACTAGCATGAACCGGGTAACCGTCATTCCTCCGACTTGTCCTCGCTCGCGGCCGCAGGCCGCGCGGGCGCGTTGGCGGCGCGCTTCCTGGGGGCGGCAGCCTTGGGAGCTGGCGGTTTCGGCGTATCCGCCGTGGTCGGATTCGCGCCCGACGTCGCTGCCGGCGGGGTGGACGCCGTATCGTCGGGCAATTCGACCGTGTCGTTCGGCGCTTGCTTCTCGATCGCCCGCAATTTGGCGACGTTCCTTTGATGCTGATCGTAGGTCTCAGTGAAGCTGTGGCCGCCGGTTCCGTCCGCGACAAAGAACAGATCGCGGGTCCGCGCCGGGTTGGCCGCCGCTTCCAACGACGCGCGGCCGGGGTTGGCAATCGGTCCCGGCGGCAAACCTTCGATCGTGTAGGTGTTGTAAGGCGTCGGCTGCTGAATCTCGCTGCGCTTGATCGGCCTCCCCAGCGTTCCCTTGCCGCCGACCAGTCCGTAAATAATGGTCGGGTCGGATTGCAGCTTGATCTTCTGGCGCATGCGATTGACGAACACGGCGGCAACACGGCTGCGTTCGTCAGCGCGGCCGGTCTCCTTCTCGATGATCGACGCGAGCACGATCAATTGCTCCGGCGATTTGATCGGCAGATCGGGATTGCGGCGTTCCCAGACCTCGGCCAGGGCCCGCTTCTGCGCTTGCTGCATGCGCTGAATCACCTGGTCACGGGTCGTGCCGCGGGTGAACTTATAGGTCTCCGGCAGCAGGGTGCCCTCGCGCGGCACTTCCTTGATGGCGCCGGAGAGGATGGTGTTGTCCTGCAACCGCGCGACGATCTGCTCGGAGGTCAGCCCTTCCGGAACGGTCAGCGCGTGCTGCACCACCTTGTTCTCGACCATCGTCTCGATGACGTCGCGCAGGCTGGCCTGCTTGGTGAAGAGATATTCGCCCGACTTGAGTTCGGACCGCGCCTTCATCGCGATGACGCCGCCAAAGAACACCAGCCTGTTGTTCTCGATCACGCCTTCGCGCTGCAAGATGTCGGCGATGTCGCCCATCCCGGCCCGTGCCGGGATGTTGACGACCTTGTCCTGCGCCAGCGGACCGGGCGCTTCCAGCCGCTGCTTGCCGTAGTAATAAGTGACGCCGGCCCCGATCACCGCGAGAACAAAAATCGTGATGAGCGCATTGCCGGCGATCACGAACGGATTGCGGGCGCCCGCAGAGCGCCGCGGCGGCGGCGGCAACTGCTCCGGCTCCAGCGCTGCGCGCGGGCTTCGAGGTGAAATGGGCGGCCTTTCAGTCATCGATCACTCGATTTCAATCGATTCAATGTTCCGACCAGCCGCGATTGATATCGCTTCTGATCGGTCGCGCCCGACAGTCGACCTTATCGCCGAATATGGCGAAAGGGTGAAGAGACGCAACCATGGTCTGACACAAGCGCGATTCGGTTCGAACGCGGACGCACTCAACTCTTGAACTTGCGCGTCTTGTCACCCGCGCGCTTGGACAGTGGTTCGATCCCGTGTCCGCGGGCCGTCCGCGGCAACCTAGTTTAGCACTCGCCGCATGATCAGTGACGCGTTGGTGCCGCCAAAGCCGAAGGAGTTCGACAACACCACGTCGATCTGCCGTGGCCTGGCCTTGTGCGGCACCAGATCGATCGCAGTCTCCACCGAGGGATTGTCGAGATTGAGGGTCGGCGGCGCGATATTGTCGCGCATGGCGAGCACGCAGAAAATCGCCTCGACCGCACCGGCGGCTCCCAACAGATGCCCGGTCGACGATTTGGTCGACGACATCGAGATTTTCGAGGCGGCATTGCCGACCAATCTCTGGACCGCGCCGAGTTCGATCTCGTCGCCGATCGGCGTCGAGGTGCCGTGAGCATTGATATAATCGAGATCGGCGGGCGAAATACCGGCCCGCTTCAAGGCGGCCGTCATGCTGCGGAAACCGCCATTGCCGTCAGCGGCCGGCGCTGTGATGTGGAAAGCATCGCCCGACAGGCCATAACCAACGATTTCGGCATAGATTTTCGCACCGCGGCGTTTGGCGTGCTCATATTCTTCGAGCACGACGACGCCGGCGCCCTCGCCCATCACGAAACCGTCGCGGTCGCGGTCATAGGGCCGCGACGCCTTGGTCGGCGCATCGTTGAATCCCGTCGACATTGCGCGCACCGCACAGAAGCCCGCCATCGAAATCCGGTTGACCGGCGATTCCGTGCCGCCGGCGACCATGACATCGGCATCGCCCAGCGCGATCAGCCGGCTGGCGTCGCCGATCGCATGCGCACCGGTCGAGCACGCGGTGACCACCGAATGGTTCGGCCCCTTGAGCCCGTGCGCAATCGAAACGTAACCCGAGGCCAGGTTGATCAGCCGTCCGGGTATGAAGAACGGGGAAACCCGACGCGCGCCGCGCTCCTTCAACAGCACGGCGGTTTCGGCGATGCCGTTGATGCCGCCAATGCCGGAGCCGATCAGCACGCCGCTGGCCCACTGATCTTCGTCTGTCGCCGGGTGCCAATCGGCGTCGTCCAGCGCCTGCTTGGCCGCGCACATCGCGAAGATGATGAAGTCGTCGACCTTGCGCTGGTCCTTCGGATCCATCCACTGATCCGGGTTGAAGGTCGCATTCGCGCCGTCACCCCGCGGGATGATGCAGGCGATCTGGCAGGCGAGATCGGCGGTCTCGAAGGTGTCGATACGCTTCGCGCCGCTCTCGCTGTTGAGAATCCGTTGCCAGCTTGCTTCCACGCCACAGCCGAGCGGCGACACCATGCCGAGGCCCGTGACGACAACCCGCCTCATGATTGGTCCTCCGGTGAGCGAAGCGCGCTCCATTACTAACAAGCCGGTCGACCGGTTGGCTACGGTCAGGCCGGCTTTGTTGCCGTCAGACGGCTTTAGCTCTTGGCGTTCTTTTCCAGAAACTTGGTGGCGTCACCGACGGTCAGAATGGTCTCTGCCGCATCGTCGGGAATTTCGCAGCCGAACTCTTCTTCAAACGCCATCACGAGTTCGACCGTGTCGAGGCTGTCCGCGCCGAGATCGTCGATGAAACTCGCGGTCTCCGTCACCTTCTCGGGCTCCACGCCGAGATGCTCGACCACGATCTTCTTCACCCGCTCGCCAATATCACTCATCGTCCCAACCTCGTGCTTGTTAACAAAACTCGATCGCAAGGCGATCCGAGCCATCGTGGTGCGTTAGCTGACCGCAATCCTGTTGCCAAGCTTGCGTTCGATTAGGCTGCGTCATCCATCCATGTGGTTTGGCGCGACGAGCTATGAACTGAAATATACGGGCCCAAGCGTTCCCGCAATCCCGCGCCCCCTGACCCGATGCCGGATCGGTTACCATACTTCCAAGACCTTGACCAGCTTAGCGAAATCATTCCGAACCGAGTGAACAAGTCTCGCCAAAGGCTCAAATCATGGCCATTCCGCCGTTGACGTGAAGGGTCTGTCCCGTCACGTAAGCGGCTTCATTCGATGCGAGATAAACCACCGCAGCAGCGATATCCTCAGCGCTCCCGAGGCGATTGGCCGGAACCTTCTCGAGAATCGCCTCGCGCTGCTTGTCATTCAAAGCATCTGTCATCGCGGTCGCGATAAAGCCCGGCGCAATGCAGTTCGCGGTGATGCCCCGCTTGGCGTATTCCTGGGCGATCGACTTGAACATTCCGATCATGCCCGCCTTGCTCGCGGCATAATTGCCTTGACCGGGATTTCCGGTGACGCCGACGACCGAGGTGATGCCGATCAAGCGGCCGAATCGTTTGCGCATCATCAATTTCGCCGCCGCACGCGCCAGGCGAAATGTCGCGGTGAGATTGACCGCGATCACCTGCTCCCATTCCTCGTCCTTCATCTGGACGAAGAGATTGTCGCGCGTCACACCGGCGTTGCAGACGAGAATGTCGAGCTTGCCCAGCGCGGTGTCCGCCGCCGGCACCAGCGCCTCGACCGCGGCCGCGTCCGACAAATTGCACGGCAGCACATGCACGCGGTCTTTCAGTTCGCCCGCGAGCGTATCGAGAGCCTCCCGCCGCGTGCCGGACAGCGCAACGGTGGCTCCCTGCGCATGAAGCCCGCGCGCAATCGCGCCGCCGATGCCGCCGGTCGCGCCGGTGACGAGCGCGGTCTTGCCTGTCAGCTCAAACATCGTCTTCAAACTCCCGTCGCAAGCGGCTGCGTCATTTGGCATCCTTCGCAGCAGCAATATCGGCAGGCGAGCCGATCGAAACGCCGGTCGCGCCATCGGCCAGCCGCTTGACGAGGCCGGTCAGAACCTTGCCGGCGCCGATCTCGTAAAATTTCGTCACGTCCTGTCTGGCCATATAGGCCACGGATTCGCGCCAGCGCACCGTGCCGGTCACCTGTTCGACCAGCCGGCGGCGAATCTCCTCGGGATCGGAGATCGCCGAGGCCAGCACGTTACACACCAACGGGACCGCCGGGCGGCCAATGGTCACGCTCTGCAGAGCTTCGGCCATCGCATCGGCAGCCGGCTGCATCAGCCGGCAATGGAATGGGGCGGACACCGGCAACAGCATCGCGCGTTTGGCGCCCTTGCCCTTGGCGATTTCGACGGCACGATCGACCGCGTCCTTGTTGCCGGAGACCACGACCTGTCCACCGCCATTGTCGTTGGCGGCATCGCAGACCTGACCTTGCGCGGCTTCCTTCGCGACCTCGACGGCGGTATCGTAATCGAGCCCGAGCAGCGCGGCCATGGCACCGACCCCGACTGGGACTGCTTTCTGCATCGCACGTCCGCGCGTGCGCAGCAGCTTCGCCGCATCGGCGAGCGAGAGCGCGTCGGCCGCCGCGAGCGCCGAATATTCGCCGAGCGAATGCCCGGCGACGAATTTGGCATCTTTCACCGAAAGCCCGGCCTCGGCGGCGAGCGCGCGTAGCGCGGCGATCGACACCGCCATCAGCGCCGGCTGGGCGTTTTCGGTCAGGGTCAGCTTGTCGGCGGGACCATTCCAGATCGTGTCGGTGAGCTTCTCGCCGAGCGCGTCATCGACTTCGTCAAAGACCGCTTTGGCGACGGCGAAATTGTCCGCCAGCGCCTTGCCCATGCCGACGGCCTGCGAGCCCTGCCCGGGAAATGTGAATGCGGAGGTCATCAATGCCCTTGAGAAATCGCCCCGCGGCCTGTCCGCTGCCGGATGCGCCGCCTTCTGACGGCCTAAGACACGGGGGCCGCGCGAAAGTCAAGCGCAGCCCCAAACCCGTGCCGGGCCACGGAATCAAGCCGTTTCGGGCCGTTTCCGGGTCACGCACCGCAGGATTCCACCTCCCTGCGACCGGCGCGATATCCCCATGTCCGTGGCCTTCCGCCGGGTGACGAGTTCCATGCCCTTAAGGTATAATAATACCTGCCTTGGGACCGTGCGGCGGTGCGGCCGACCAAATCCCCGCGGGGACCTGGACGCCCACGGTTCGCTCTTGCCGTCCGGCCAATTTCGCTTATAAGGCGCGCTTCCGTGGTTTCCTGGCCGGGAGCTGAACGGACGGCTGTCTCGCTTGAGGCAGCAGGGCCGAAATGGTCCGCCGTCCCGTGTTCCCGCCTTCAAAGATCTTTCGAGCCTTTCCGAAGGCTTGAAGGGCTCGTCGTCAGGATCCACGCCGGCATAGAAAGGATTATCATGCCCCTTTACGAGCATGTGTTTCTCGCGCGCCAAGACGCGAGTCCGCAGCAGGTCGAAGAACTCACCACCCAGATCCAGGGCGTGGTGGAGCAGCTTGGCGGCAAGATCACCAAGACCGAGCAGTGGGGCCTGCGCTCGCTGTCCTATCGGATTTCGAAGAACCGCAAGGCGCATTTCGTGATGCTCAACATCGATGGCCCGGCTGCCGTGGTCACCGAGATCGAGCGCCAGGAACGCATCAATGAAGACGTCATCCGCTATCTGACCGTCCGCGTCGACGAGCTGGAGGAAGGCCCGTCAGCGATGATGCGCAAGGCGGACCGTGACCGCGATCGTGACGACCGTGGCCCGCGTGAAGGTGGCTTTCGTGGCGACCGCGAGGATCGCGGCTTCCGCGGCGACGACCGGGGACCGCGTGGCGATCGGCCGCCGCGCCGCCCGCGTGACGAAGACACAGCCGCCGCTGGCGCACAGGAGTAATTTCGATGGCCATGGCTGCACAGACTCAACGTCGCCCGTTCTTCCGCCGCCGCAAATCGTGCCCGTTCACCGGCGCGAACGCGCCGAAGATCGACTACAAGGACTCACGGCTGCTGCTGCGCTACGTCTCGGAGCGCGGCAAGATCGTGCCGAGCCGGATCACCGCGGTTTGCGCCAAGAAGCAGCGCGAACTCGCCCGCGCGATCAAGCGCTCGCGCTTCCTCGGCCTGCTGCCTTACGTCATTCGCTGACGTTTTCGGACGGCATCTTCGGATGCCGTCCTGAATAATCTCGGGTCGCTACGCGTCCGTCTTGAAGTCATAAGGGTCCGGCATTCGGCCGGCATCCGATGGTTGGGGTTCGTGAACGCGAACCTCTAACCGCTCGAAAGGAGCGGGACAGCTGATGATGCAAATCCTGATCGCGCTTGCGGCCGGCCTCGCGTCGGCGCTGATGTTCGCCTCGACCATTTCAGGGTCGCTGTTTTCGCTCGTTCTGTTTTATCTGGCGCCGCTGCCGCTGATGGTGGCCGGGCTCGGCTGGAATCTCCTCACGGTCGCGATCGCCGGCGGACTGGCAAGCCTCGGGCTGCTTGCCGCCTTCGGACTGCATTACTTCCTGGTCTATGGGCTGTCGGTTGCCGCGCCCTCCGTGGTGCTCGCGCATCTCGCGCTGTTGGCGCGGCCGGTCGACACGGCCCCTCCGGCGCCCGCCCCGCCGCCGCTGGAATGGTACCCGACCGGCCGGCTGCTGCTTGGGGTGGCGCTGATCGCGAGCGCGATCATGGTGGTGCTGCTGCTCTCGCTCAGCTTCGACGCCGACACGATCACGGCCATGCTGCGCGAGACGCTGTCTCAGGTCACGCGCGGCAGCAATGCGGACGATGACAACGGCCGGCTGCTTGGCATCATCGTCACGATCGCGCCACCGGCGGCGACCATCGCAGCCGTGTTCACGCTGTCGCTCAACCTCTGGCTCGCCGGAAAGATCGCCGCGACTTCAGGCCACCTGAAGCGCCCGTGGCCGTCGCTGTCTGCAACGACCCTGCCGCCCGCCACGCTGCCGCTGCTCGCCGGCATGCTCGCGCTGTGCTTCACCGGCGGCCTCTCCGCCATGATCGCGCAAGTGGTCAGCTCCGCTTTGCTCACGGCCTATGTGCTGACCGGCTTTGCCGTACTGCACGTCCTGACCCTGCCGCTGGCGGGGCGCTCGCTGTGGCTGGGCACCGCCTATGTGAGCGTCATGATCTTCGGCTGGCCGGCTCTGCTGCTGGCGCTGCTCGGCCTCGCCGACGCGGTGTTCGGCCTGCGCGATCGGATTTCGACCCGGCGTAAACCGCCGCCCATCCCATCCTGAAATTGACCACACACGAAAACGGAGACCAAAGATGGAAGTCATTTTGCTGGAACGCGTGGCCAAGCTTGGCCAAATGGGCGAAACCGTGCGCGTCCGCGACGGCTATGCCCGCAATTTCCTGCTGCCGCGCGGCAAGGCGTTGCGCGCCACCAAGGACAACAAGGAAAAGTTCGAGGGCATGAAGGCCGAGCTCGAGGCCCGCAACCTGAAGGCCAAGGACGAGGCCAAGGGCGCGGCGTCGAAGATCGACGGGCGCAATGTCATCATCCTGCGTCAGGCTTCCGAGACCGGCCAGCTTTACGGTTCGGTTTCGACGCGCGACCTCGTCACGCTGTTCGAGGCGCAGGGCATCCACATCAACCGCAGCCAGATCCTGCTCGACGTGCCGATCAAGACCATCGGCCAGCACAAGATCGAGATCGCGGTGCATCCGGAAATCGAAGTCGGCGTCACCGTGACGGTGGCTCGCAATGCCGATGAGGCCGAGCGCATCAACCGCGGCGAAGACGTCACGGTCCGCCGGGAAGAGCAGGACGAAGCGGCGGAAGCCCTGGCGGCTGCCGAAGAATTCTTCGACCCGGAAGCGCGGCAGGCCGAGGACGCCGAAGCCGAAGGCGAGGAGAACGCGGCCACCGCCGGCTGACGCTGGGTGTCGGGGGCGAATTTCCCCTCACCCGATTTGCAAATCACCTCTCCCCGCCCGGGGAGAGGTAGATGCGACGACCGGTCGGTCGATTTATTTTATTGTCTGGCTTTCGAGCAGGCCGGTATCGCGGGCCGGCCGCCTCGGTCGAGGCTTATGATTTCGGCTGCGCCCGCTTCTTGCGCGGCTCGCTACGCTCGCCCGTCCGGTCGTTTGCGATGCCCGAAACCGGGCCGTGCGACTCCTCCTGGATGATATCCAGCTTCGGCTTGGCGGCCGCAGCCGACTGATCGGCGGCTGTCTTGTCGGCGGACGGCTTCTCGCCTTCGGGCTTCACCTCTGACTTCTGCTCCGGCTTCGGCGGCTCGGATTTCTGCGGCTCGGGTTTGGCCGATCCGGCAGCCGGCGCCGCGGCGTCGGGCTTTGCCGCTTCCGGAGTCGCTCCGGTTGAGCCGGCCGACGCCGGTTTCGTGTCCGTCGGGGCGGAAGCTGACGCGCCCGAGCTATCGGCCGGCTGATCATCGACCGGCGGCGGGAAGCCGGGCAGAGTCAGCATGGGACGGCGAGCCGGCTTCGGATTGGTCGTCGGCGGTGGCGGCAAGGGCAGCGATGCTTCTTTCCCCTTGCCGTCCGATGAAGCGGCGGGCGCCTCAACCTTGGCGTCGGGCTTGCCGGTATCCGCAGCCTTGGTGTCCGCAGCCTTGTTATCAGCGCTCTTGTTGTCAGGAGCCTTGCTGTCCGAACCTTTGGCGCCGGCCGAGGCCGCGGCGCCGCCCGCCGATCCGCTATCCGACGACGCCGGGCTTGACGCTGGTTCTACCTTCGCGGTGTCCGGTTTGGCCTCCAGCTTCACGTCGTTCTTGGGCAATTCCTTGGGCGACTCCTTGGGCGACTCCTTGGCCGCCTCCTTCGGCGGCTCCTTCTGTGAGTCCTGCGGCTGGTCTTTGGGCTGCTCCAACTTCGCCGAATCCGCGTCCGGCGCGCCCTTCCGGCCGCGCTTCTGCTTGCTCGGTTTAACCGCCGTCTCTTCCGCCCCGGCTTCGCCTGCGCGGCCATCAGGCTCTGCGCGCGTCGCCTGGCGACTTTGCTTGGGCTGGGCCGCCGGTGCCGACGCCGCAGGTCCGGGCGCCTCGGGCTTTTCCTGCCGGGCTTCCCTCTTGGAGGCTTTCGGCTCGGTCTTCGGCTCTGCCACGCGCTCGGTCGCGCCGCCGCTGTTGACCAGATACGCGCTCAGGGCCGAGGCCATGTCGCTCGACGTCGTATAATGCTGCCGAAGGAATCCAGGAAGCGAACCCGGGCTGACCGTCTTCAAAAGGCCGCGTGAGGTCTTGTGGCAGGCGGTGCAGGTGTCCGCGAAAATCTTCGCCGGCGGTTTGCCAGCCTCAAGATTTTCGGCGCGAGCCGACCCGATTGCGATCAACCCGGCCAGAATCGTGGCCGTCGCCAAACTGAGCGCTCGGCTCATTCAATCCTCCGGATGCGGGAGCTGCCCGCCCTTTTAAACGATTGGGTCGCGAATGGAAGTGCGCCGTCGCCGCGAACCAGAACAACCCCTAACGCGTTAGGACCACTGAGAAAAACAAAAGGATGTGATTGGCCGGCATGGTTGTTTGGACGTTCGCGCCCTATGTCTCATGAGTGCTTCAACATGAGCTCTCAACCGGAACCACACCGAAATCAGAACTTTGCAACTGTTCTTTTTACGTCCGAGATTCGCATCGAAGACGATGCGCAGGCAGCACGACCTCGGAACCGAGACCGCCAGCGGCGACTTTGGCTCTTTTGCAGTCCGCGTGATCGCGGGCCCTTGGGGAAGGATCCCGCGACACAACACCTGAGGTGATTGGGTCATGGATCAGGCATTGCGTGTTTTTTTAAGGAAACTCGTTCGTCATGGCTCCCTTGAGGTCATCACGGCTTCCGGCGCGAGATATACTTTCGGCGACGGAACGGGCGAGCCCATCCGCGTCCACATCCTGACCCAGGCGGCACAGCGCCACATCGCGTTCGATCCGGAAATGGGGCTCGGCGAAGCCTACATGGACGGCACCCTGGAGGTGGAGAGCGGCTCGATCGCCGGGCTGCTGGACTTGCTGCTCGGACAGGGTTGGGCGGTCCCGTCCTGGGCCAAGCCGCACACCATGCTGCGCTTTCTGTTACGCCGGATTCGGCAGTTCAACCCGCGCGCCCGCTCCAAGCGCAACGTGGCGCGCCATTACGATCTGGACAGCCGCCTCTACTCGCTCTTTCTCGATTCCGATTGGCAATACAGCTGCGCCTATTTCGATCGGCCAGACCAGAATCTCGACGACGCGCAGTTGGCCAAGAAACGCCACCTCGCCGCCAAGCTGATTATCCGGCCGGGCCAGTCCGCGCTCGACATCGGCTCTGGCTGGGGTGGCCTGGGCCTTTATCTCGGCGGCATCGCAGGGGCCAAAGTCACCGGCGTGACGCTGTCGGAAGAACAGCTCCGCGTCGCCAACCAGCGCGCGGCTGAACGCAAACTCGACGGACAGGTCAGCTTCCGGCTCCAAGATTATCGCGATCTCAGGGGCAAATTCGACCGCATCATTTCGGTCGGCATGTTCGAGCATGTCGGCGTGAACCATTACGACGCCTTCTTCCGCCACTGCGCCGAACTTCTCGACGACGATGGCGTCATGTTGCTGCATTCGATCGGCCGGTCCGAAGGCCCGGGCTACACCGGCCCATGGATCAGGAAATACATCTTCCCTGGCGGCTATATCCCGGCTTTGTCCGAGGTCCTGCCCGCCATCGAGCGCTCCGGACTGCTGGTCAATGACATCGAGATTCTGCGCCTGCACTACGCCGAGACCCTGAAGGCCTGGCGCGAGCGGTTCCTTGCCCACACCGAAGAGGTCGAGCGGCTTTATGACCAGCGGTTCGTGCGGATGTGGGAATTCTACCTCGCGGCATCGGAAATGGCGTTCCGCAAACAGGCGATGATGAATTTCCAGATTCAGCTCACCAAGCGCCAGGGCATCGTGCCGATGACGCGGGATTACATCGCGCGGGAAGAAGCCCGTTTGCGCGGCCTGGAAAGCGGCAAGACGCCAAGATTGAAACTCGCCGGCGAATGACCGGCGGGTGACGGTCTGACCAGCTGGCTCATCAGGCGGCGCGCCAGCAACGGATCGACCGCCGCCTCGGGCGAACCGGCAGCCGCTTCCATGGCATCCACCAGTCCACTGAGCCATTTTGGCCCGGCCGGCTGGCGCTGGCGCAACGTCGTCGTGGACTGTCTCATCTGGCGCATCGCGTGCCGTCTCTTCTGAAGGCGCTGGGCTGGCGTCAGCGCAACGTCGATCTGTCCCGCCGCGAGAGTTCGGCCGATTCAAGACTCCGGCGTGCGGCAAAAGTTCCGCCGAAACCCGTCCCGGATATGGCGAAGGGGTGCGACAAAAGGTTCAAATGGTCCGGTCTGATCCCCGACGGCGTCGCGGCGTCAGCACACCGGTCAAGTGGTTTCCAGGGGCGGCGAAGATTGGTCACACCCAATCGGTGTGAATCGGGCATAAGAAAAGTGTTCGCTTTGAACGGCGCGGCGGCCCGTGCTTGATGCACGCCCCGCATCACTTCCGATTCCAACTCGATCTTTGCAGATGGCTCCGACTGAATCGAATGTTCTGAAGCTTGCGCCCGAGGCTGGAGCACCCGCCTATCGGACTGCACCGCACAATATCGAAGCGGAGCAGAGCCTGCTCGGCGCGATTCTCGTCAACAATGACGCGTTCTACCGCGTCTCCGACTTTCTCGAGCCGCGGCATTTCTTTGAGCCGATTCATCAGCAGATCTTTGAGACCGCCAGCAGCCTGATCCGGCTGAACAAGGTCGCGACTCCCGTCACCTTGAAAACATTCGTGCCTGCCGACGTCGATATCGGCGGCATGACGGTCGCCCAATACCTGGCGCGCCTGGCGGCCGAGGCGACCACGGTCATCAACTCCTATGATTATGGCCGGACCATCTACGAACTGGCCTTGCGCCGCGAACTGATCCGGATCGGCGAGGAGATGGTCAATGTCGCCTTCGACGCGCCGGTGGATTTCGCGCCCCGGGCCCAGATCGAGGATGCCGAGCGCAGACTTTATGAACTGGCCGAGTCCGGCCATTATGATGGCGGCTTTCAGCGCTTCGAACGCGCCCTGACCATCGCGGTCGACATGGCCGCCCGCGCCTATCAGCGCGACGGCAAACTATCCGGCATCGCCACCGGCTTGCATGATCTCGACGCCAAGATGGGCGGACTGCAGCCGTCCGACCTGATCATCCTCGCGGGACGTCCGGGCATGGGTAAAACCGCGCTCGCGACCAACATCGCCTACAACATCGCGCGCGCCTACCAGGGTGAGCTGCAGCCCGACGGCCAGATGAAGACAATCAATGGTGGCGTCGTCGGCTTCTTCTCGCTGGAAATGTCGGCGGAGCAGCTCGCCACCCGTATCATCGCCGAGCGGACCGGGATTCCCTCCAGCACGATCCGGCGCGGCGGCATCACGGAGGCCGATTTCGATACCATCCGCGACTGCACCATCGAGCTGCAGACGCTGCCATTTTATGTCGACGAGACCGGCGGTCTCTCGATTGCCCAGCTCGCGGCCCGGGCGCGGCGGCTGAAACGGCAGAAGGGCCTCGACCTTGTGGTCGTGGACTACATCCAGCTGCTGCAGGGCTCGGCACGCCGCCAATCCGAAAGCCGGGTGCAGGAGGTGACGGAAATCACCACCAACCTCAAGGCGTTGGCGAAAGAACTGAATGTTCCGATTGTAGCGCTGTCGCAGCTGTCGCGTCAGGTCGAAAGCCGTGACGACAAACGACCGCAATTGTCGGACTTGCGCGAATCCGGCTCGATCGAGCAGGACGCCGACGTCGTCATGTTCGTGTTCCGCGAGGAATATTATCTCGCCAACAAAGAACCGCGCCCCGGCACGCCCGAGCACGAAAAATGGCAGACCGACATTTCGCTGGTCCACGGCAAGGCCGAAGTCATTATCGGCAAGCAGCGCCATGGTCCGACCGGCACGGTCGAGTTGCAATTCGACGCGAGCGTGACGCGCTTCGGCGATTTGGACCGCGGCCATCAGCTTCCCGATCACCGGTGATTGGGCTAGCTTGCGGCCGGTGACGCAGCTATTGGACCGGCTGTTCAAGCAATTCAGCAGGCGTGTCGCGCGATGAACCAGCCGCAGGACCCCGAGACCATGGCGACAACAGCGGTTCTCACGCCGCCGGTCACGCAGGCCACGCCGACCCCGCTGCAACATCCGGCGGCGAACGGTCTCCTCACCGTCGATCTCGATGCCATCGTCGCCAATTGGCGCAAGCTCGCCAGCCGCAGCGTGCCGGCCGAATGCGCGGCCGTGGTCAAAGCCGACGCCTATGGTTGCGGCCTGGAAAAAGTCACCCGCGCGCTGGCGAATGCCGGCTGCAAGACATTCTTTGTGGCGACGCTGGACGAAGCGCAGCTCGCCCGGTCAGCGGCGCCGCACGCCGTGATCTACGTGCTCGATGGCTTCTTCTCCAATACCGGCCGCAAATTCGTGGAACTCGAATGCCGCCCGGTGATCGGGGATATCGGCGAGCTCGCGGAATGGGACGCGTTCTGCCGGCATCGCGGCGTCAATGGTGGCGCCGCCCTGCATGTCGACACCGGCATGAACCGCCTCGGTCTCAGCCCGGCCGAAGCGCAAGCTCTGGTGCCGCGCGTCGAACAGGGCAATCACGGCTTCACCCTGGTCATGAGCCATCTCGCCTGCGCCGAAATGCTGGATCATTCGATGAATGGCCGCCAGCTCGGCGCCTTTCGCGAGATCGCGCGACACTTCGCCGGCATTCCGGCCTCGCTGTCGAACTCGTCCGGCATCTTCCTGACCCAGCAATACCTGTTCGACATGGTGCGACCGGGCGCTGCGCTCTACGGCGTCAATCCGACACCGGAAGCCGACAATCCGATGCAGCCGGTCGTCGAACTCAAGGCGCGCATCGTCCAGATTCGCAATGTCGAGCGTGGCGCCACCGTGGGGTATGGCGCGAGCTGGACGGCCCGCCGCGCCACGCGGCTGGCCGTCATCGCTGCCGGTTATGCCGACGGCTTTTTCCGCGCCGCGGGCGGCGTCGATGGCACGCGCAGCGCCGAGGTGGTGATCGAGGGCAAGCGCTGCCCGGTCGCCGGCCGGATTTCGATGGATCTGATGGCGGCTGACGTCACCGATCTGCCCAAGCCGCCGCGGCGCGGCGATTTCGCCACCCTGATCGGCGACGGGATCACGGTGGACCAGCTTGCCAAGCATTTCGGCACGATTGGCTATGAGGTGCTCACCAGTCTTGGTTCGCGCTATCACCGCATCTATCGCGGCGACGTCTGACAGCCCTCAGCATGGCCAAAGGCGCACCCAGCTTCGTCTGCCAGAACTGCGGCGCGACCTACAATCGCTGGCAGGGCAAATGCGAAGCCTGCGGCGAGTGGAACACGCTGGTCGAGGAAACCGCGTCCGGCGCGGCCGCCGTGCCGCCGAATTTGCGCCCCCGCCGCAAGGGCCGCACCTTCACGCTCGAGAGCCTCGCCGGCGACAGCCACGACGCGCCGCGCACGCCGTCAGGCATGACTGAATTGGACCGCGTGACCGGTGGCGGCTTCGTGCGCGGCTCCGTGCTGCTGCTTGGCGGCGACCCCGGCATCGGCAAATCCACGCTGCTGATCCAGGCGGCGAGCCTGATGGCCCGCGCCAAAAACCGCGCGGTCTATATCTCGGGCGAAGAGGCGATCGCGCAGGTCCGGCTGCGCGCCGAGCGGCTCGGCCTCGCCGATGCGCCGGTGCAGCTCGCGGCTGAGACATCGGTTGAAGACATCATCGCAACCCTTTCGCAGGGCGTGAAGCCAGCTCTGGTGGTGATCGATTCGATCCAGACGATGTGGACCGACACGGTGGATTCCGCACCCGGCACCGTGACGCAGGTTCGCGCCTCGGCGCAGGCGCTGATCCGCTTCGCCAAGACATCAGGCGCGACCCTGATCCTGGTCGGCCACGTCACCAAGGATGGCCAGATCGCAGGCCCGCGCGTGGTCGAGCATATGGTCGACGCGGTGATGTCGTTCGAGGGCGAAGGTTCGCAGCAATTCCGCATCCTGCGCGCGGTCAAGAACCGGTTCGGGCCAACCGACGAGATCGGCGTGTTCGAGATGACCGGGCTCGGCCTGCGCGAGGTCCACAACCCTTCCGAACTGTTTCTCTCCGAACGCGATCTCGGCACGCCCGGCACCGCGGTGTTCGCCGGCATCGAGGGCACCCGCCCGGTGCTGGTGGAACTGCAGGCGCTGGTCGCCCCCACTTCGCTCGGCACGCCGCGGCGCGCGGTGGTCGGCTGGGACCAGCAGCGCCTGTCCATGGTGCTGGCCGTGCTGGAAGCGCATTGCGGCGTCAAACTGTCGAGCCACGACGTGTACCTGAATGTCGCCGGCGGCCTTCGCATCCAGGAGCCGGCGGCCGATCTCGCGGCGGCCGCCGCCCTGGTCTCGTCGCTGACCAATGCCCCCTTGCCGGCGGACGCGGTCTATTTCGGCGAAATCTCCCTTTCGGGCGCGGTCCGGCCGGTCGCGCAAATGCCGGCGCGGCTGAAGGAAGCCGCCAAGCTCGGATTCAAACGGGCGATCCTGCCCGACATGAGCCGCGGCGACGGCACAGCCGACACCGCCCTCACCCTGAATGCCGTCAGCTCGTTGACCCATCTGGTGGCCGACATTGCCGCGAAAGGCGTGGGAAAGGCCGGCAATTCGCCGCGTTTGCGCCGACAAGACGGGTGACGAACCTATTCTGTGCCGTTATACAGGCGCCGCACATGACCAAGTGCGGCATTCGGGACACACCAACCTTTAATGCCTGGACCGGATGATGGGCGGCCTTGCGGCAGCAGCGCTGGCGTCCTCACTTGGAGCAGCCTGCAGCCAAGCGATTCGCTCTGCAACCAGCGGACCTGACGACCGGATGCCCATTACCCTGCTCGATATCATCGTCCTGGCCGTGATGTTGCTGTCGGGCCTGCTCGCCATGATTCGCGGCTTCATGCGCGAGGTGTTGTCGATCGCCGGCTGGGTCGCCGCCGCGATCACCGCCTATCTGCTGACGCCGAAATTCGTGCCCGCGGTCAAAGACTATCTGCACAGCGACAGCATCGCCTTGGTCGCCGTGGCGGCCACGGTGTTCCTGCTCACGCTGCTGGTGGCGACGATCGTCACCGCGCGAATATCGGATCTGGTGCTGGATTCCCGGATCGGCGCCCTGGATCGCACCTTGGGATTCTTCTTCGGCTTGGCCCGCGGCCTGCTGATTGTCGTGGTCG
>Ga0081455_10003158_pt1 | contig 19130 bp, 15 predicted proteins | sample TabmetS3T2R1_FD_70207 | JGI IMG/M metagenome (GOLD analysis project Ga0081455, IMG submission 70207) | Tabebuia heterophylla rhizosphere microbial communities from the University of Puerto Rico - S3T2R1 | ecosystem: Host-associated > Plants > Roots > Rhizosphere ... | reverse complement strand
GGCTGCCGACAGGCACTGCGATCTTCCATGCGACGGCGGGCGGCGCGCCCGGCGAGTTGGTCGCAGTCTTGAATGGCGCCCGGAACCTGAGTCTTGCCAGCAGTGACTTCGTCTTTGTTGGCGTCGGCGGTGACAACGACCCGCCGGTGACAGTGGACGACAAGGGCTATGTGTCGCGCGGCGGCGTCACGATTCTGGCCTCCATGCTGCTGGCCAATGATAGCGACCCCGACGGCGATCCCCTGTCGCTGGCCGAGGTCTCGGGAGCGACCGGGGGCAGCGTGGCGCTCGATGGCAACGGTGACGTGCTGTTCAGCGGCGCCGCCACGGCGACTGCGGGTGGATTCGACTATGTTGCTTCCGACGGCAGCGCCGGTCGCATGGGGCATGTCACGCTGGGCCTAGTGACCACCAACGCGAACAGCAACGTCGTCACCGTGAACACACTGGCCGGCGAATTCTCATGTATCGATGGCCTGGCGGGCAGCGACAGGCTGACCGGCGGCGCCGGGACGGACCTGCTGCTGGGCAATGTCGGCAACGATATCCTGAATGGCGGCATAGGTGCCGACCGGATGTTCGGTGGTGCCGGCAACGACATCTATTGGGTCGACAACGCAGGCGATCTTGTAAGGGAGGACGGTACCGCCGGCGTCGACGACGGCGGCACAGACACGGTGAACTCGTCCATGAGCTTCGCGCTCGGCACCTTCGTCGAGAACCTGACTTTGACCGGCACGGGGGCGATTGATGGTACCGGCAACGCCCTCAATAACAACATCAAGGGCAATGACGCCGTCAACCATCTGTCTGGCGCCGAGGGCGTCGATCGGCTCACGGGCAACGGCGGTGCCGACGTCATGGATGGCGGCAACGACGGTGATTTCTACTACGTCGATGCCACCGACCGTGTCCAAGACACAGGGGCCAGCGGTATTGACACAATTCTCGCCAACGGCAGCTACATTCTAGCAACTGGAAGCGGGATCGAGCGGTTGACCACGAGCGCAGGCGTGGTCGGGGGCAATCTCACCGGAGACGAAGCAGCGAATACGATCACAGGTAACGCCGGAACAAACATCCTGAGCGGTTTGGCAGGCAATGACGTCTTATCCGGGGCTGACGGGTCCGACACTCTGATCGGTGGTCTCGGCCGGGACAAGATGACGGGCGGCGCCGACGCCGACATCTTCCAATTCGCGGCGGGCGATAGTCCGGCAACGGCGGCCGGTTCGGACAGAGTTGCGGACTTCACGACAGGGATTGACCGAACGGATCTCAGCATCTTTGCCGGGACTCCAACAGTTGCATCGTATGCCGAGATTGCGGTTGCCTCCGACAGTTTCACCGTGCTGAAAAATGCGGCACAGGCGCAATTGGTTGGCGGCGTTCAAGCCGTATTCGTTGCCGCTACCACCAATGGCTGGCTGTTCTGGAACACCGACGCCACGCCAGGCACCGCCGAAGAAGCCGTGCAGTTGACCATCAAGAACAGTCTGAATGACTTTGCAGTCGGCGATTTGATATAGGGTAACGGATCGGCTACGGCTTGCCATCGGGCCTCATCGCTCCTTCAACGCGCGGGCGGCGCTTGGTTCATGCCCGGCTCTTTTTCAGAAGCATCGCCAACTCCTCTGGCAGCTCGTCTCGCGCTAGTTTAGTCTGAAGAGCCAAAATGGAGCCGATGCTTCCGAGATGAGAGATATCGCCGGAAAGGACCAATGAAACGGACTCTGCGAACGGAATGTTGATCTGCGTCAGTTGTTCTTCGGGCTCGGGGTGCGGAGTGCCGGATTGCAGTCCCCACGCGACGAAGCATTCATTCCATCCGTCGATCGATCCAGGCGACTCGCTGCCGCCAAGTAGCCGGAGCCATTGAGAAGCCCGATATCCTGTCTCTTCGCTCAGTTCGCTCTTAGCCGCTTCTTCCAGTGTTCGGCCTGGCCCGCAGCCGCCGGAAGGCAGTTCCCATGTGAAGCGATCCAGGACGAAGCGATATTGCCCTATGAGGGTGATGCAGCCATCGTCGCCGATGGGTGCCACCGTGACGCCGACAGTTTTCATTCTGACGCTATTGTACGTACGGGGCGGTCTATTTCCAAACCGGACGGTATCGCTTCGCACCGCAAAGTAGGCGCACGAGAATTCTTCCTTCTTTTGAAGGACAGCCCAAGGACTGAGCCCAACTGGTAACCGCATTACTGGGTAACCTCGCATATTGGTAGACTCCATGCCGCTGCAGGCCCTAGCGAACGGCGATGCCTGCAGCCTCGATCTCCAAGGCCATGGCCTCTCTGTCCAAGTCCATCGCTTCGCCTTCAAGCAGCGATCGATCGACACGCGATGATAGCATGGCGACCATTTCCCTCAACCAAGCCGAGCGATTGCGAAACTGCCGTGCCCTTTTACGCAAGATCTTCGGGTCGCCCATGGACTTTGACGCTGCCCCTGGTTCGGAGACGGCGTGCGCAAGTCGGCCGATGGGAAGGAAAGGCCCGCGCACGCCGGAACCGACAGTCCCACATCCCCCGAACTCGGTTCAGGCTCGCAAGGTAAGCGCAGGTACCATGATGTCAGCAGACGTTGTGTGATCGCGATCACATTTGAGCTGGACCCTTCGCGGCTGGGCGGGGATCGTGAGTGCCGCACCCCTACGAGTACTCTCAGTTTGACGGGCCCGCCCTCGCAGCAACTTGCGATAGCCACGTGCCGCCGAAGAATTGCGTTAGCCGTGCGTTTCACCACCGAGCCAACGGGTCAAGGAGCATTTGATCCGCGCCACGGTCGAGCCAGACCGAAAGGAGTGAGAAATGATGCACGGGACGACGACGCAAACTGGGTGCAAGTCGGGCAAGCCCGGTCACTCAGTCAAGCAGAGGGCTTCAAGCCTGTACCGCTTTTGGCACAACGTCCGGGACATGAAGGAAGATGCCGAGCAGATGAAGGACAAGGAACTTGTTCTATTGGTCGGCATGGTCGAACTGCTGGTCGAAGAACGTGCCGCCAGCTTGGCTCGGCCACGGGGCTAAAGGGGATAACTGACGCCCGCGCCGTTTAGTTGTTGCGTGACGTCGCCAGCAACGGCTTCGACAACGCCAGGAAAAGTGAGGCCCCGCACAGCCACAGTAACCCGGACGGCTGACGCGGGGCCTGACCGCCCGAGTATGGTGAACGGGATAGGCAAAGCCCTGAGCGGCTACGATCAGTATATTTGACGGCCCGCAATCTGGGCGTCAGGTTGATGTGATGCTATTGAGCCCAAAATAGCGGCCCCGCACCAGGGGCCTTCCTCCTTGGTACGGGGCCTGTCCGCCCAAATGAGAGAGGCACCGGCTGCTGCGACGGATGGTACCAGGAAAGCGGATGACAGAGCTTACCAGGCTACTCGCAATCGAGTGTGAGTTCTGCGTGATGTCTTCGCGACGACTAAGGCGCCAACGAACAACAGTGTTGCAACGAACCCTAGCGGGCAGTCAGATTTTGACCCTGTCGGGCGCTCCGAGAAGACAGAAGTCAGCGGCTCCTGATCCAGGCAACTGTTTGAAAGCCGATTGCCGTCAGGCCGAACGAAGCGCCGCGCTGTTCGATCAGCGTAAGGGTCTGCAACCGGCTCAGATGGTCCTCCCGGATAGCTTCCAGGTCGCGGCAACCGTCGGCTATGTGGAGTAACGCAGCCACTTCCTCAGGGCTCAGTTCTGCACCCGATGAACCACGCAGCATTGCATCCCCCTCCAAGTTTTGTTCAGGTGGAGTGCCTGCGCGCAGGCACTCCACCTCTACAAGATGCGCTAAGAGGACTCCATGCGAACTCTAGGGCATCGCTCACAGCTTCATCGTGAGTTCGGCGTGATGTCCTAGCGGCGGTCGAGGGCGGCGGTGACAACCGGTGTCACGAGACTCGGCGGCCACCACTACCCACTATCGATCGCGCGCCGGGCGACGAATGCGAGCCGAGATTGAGGGATCGCGATTCGCTTCCTTGGTTCCCAACCGCCCGGCGCCACCAAACCTAAGTTGACTTTCACGCTTTCGATCGCCGCAAGCGCCTGACATCCAGTGCGGCATCAAGCCGGATCGAGCACGCGCCCAGGCGGTGTGGTCTCCAAGGTCAGGCGAACCATCTCGGCGATCTCATCGTCACCGATCTGACGCGGCGCCCCCGGCCGAGGCTCGTCATACAGTCCTCGATCCGCCGTTCCGCGAACCGTCGGCGCCACTTGCTCACGGTGTTCAGCTCGGCACCAAGCCGCTGGCCGATTGTCTTGTTCTCCAAACCTTCAGCCGCCGCCACCACAATCCGCGCCCGACGCGCCAATCCCTGCGCCGTTCGACGTTGCCGCGCAAAGCTCTCGAGCTGATGGCGCTCCTCACCCGACAGTTCGATCGTGACTGCGCGCCGGCTCATCGAATAGCCTCCTCACACCGAGCAAGCTATAATCGCATAAATTTGTTGAGCAGCACACTAGTTCGCATTCGTCCCCTGTTCCCCGTTCTCTTAGGAGCGGATGCCTCGCTGCCTTCAATACCGTGCTGTCAAGAATTGCAGCCAGCTCGATTGATAGGTGGCGGGGGCGGGCAACCAAGTTGGCATTACAGGCTGGTGAAAGCTTCGGCGCGCATCTACCTCCCCGGTCCCTCAATGCCTACAGATGTCTTACATGCCTCTCTGCTCTTGGGATAAAGATCGCGCGAATTAGGCATGCACACATCACATGGAACCTGCTCAAATAGGCAGCGTCAATTCTCTCGAATTCACGACGGGAGATTGAAGAGGGAACAATGACCGCGTACCTCAACCAAACGCTAAGGGGCCACGTCATCGCGCTGGACGGTAACACCTTCGAGCGATGCATCTTCGAAGAATGTACATTAGTCTACTCGGGCGGCCCCCCACCCATACTGAATGACAACGAGCTTAGAAACTCTCGATTCAAGTTCGAGGGCCAGGCGGCAAGCACCGTAGCTCTCCTCCAAGCTATGGCGAAGCCAGGAAGCGGCCTGCAGCACGTCGTGCAGTCCACGTTCCCAACGCTCACAAAGCGCGCCTCCAGCCTACGCCAAGCCTCTGCACACTTCGGTGAGCGGCCAGGATCGCATTCCCGCCACTGATGCGGCTAGTCTTCGCTTTACCGCTGCCGTCGGTGGCTGGGAACACTCTGCCCGAAGCTTCGTCAACCAAGGTCGTGCCCCAGGAAGTGGTGTAGGAACTGTGGGTAAGCAGCCCGGCGCCGCGACCGCCACGGGTCTGGCGGCGGCGGGCTACTTACCCACAGCGCGGTGGTCATCGCGAGTCCTCGATAGGGTTTGGTTGCCGACGCCAACACGAACCAATGACCCCTACGATGACCGATGCGATGATGAACTTGCGGACACTGGTGGAGAAGTGCGACGATGGTGATCTTCTGCGCCAGATGATCGGCTTTGCCGCGCAGCGGCTGATGGATCTCGATGTCGCGAGCCTGACGGGCGTAGCGCACGGAGCGCGCGATCCGGATCGCCTCACTCAGCGCAATGGCTACCGCGATCGGCCGTGGGAGACGCGGGCGAGCACGGTTGATTTGCGCATCCCCAAGCTGCGCAAGGGTCAGCTACTTCCCGGCCTTTCTGGAGCCGTGGCGCATGGCCGAGAAGGCACTGACAGCAGTGATCCAGGAAGCCTACGTGCACGGCATCTCAACGCGCCCTGTGGACGATCTTGTGAAGGCGATGGGCATAAGCGGCGTCTCCAAGAGCCAGGTCAGCCGTTTGTGCGAGGAGATCGACGAGAAGGTCAAAGCCTTCTTGAGCTGGCCGCTGGAGGGCGACTGGCCCTACCTCTGGCTCGATGCGACCTATCTGAAGGTGAGCCGCAACGGGCGCATTGTGTCGGTGGCGGCCATCATCGCGGTGGGCGTCAATGCCGACGGCCGGCGCGAGGTGCTGGGCCTGGAGATCGGCTCGTCCGAGGTCGAGACCTTCTGGCGGGAGTTCCCAGGCAACCTCGCGCGCCGCGGCCTGCGCGGCGTGAACTTGGTGATCTCCGACGCCCACGAAGGCCTGAAGGCGGCGGTCGCCAAGGTGTTCGACGCCATTTGGCAGCGTGCCGCGTCCACTTCATGCGCAACGTGCTGGCCCACGCCGGCCGGCAGGGCCGCCGCGTGGTATCGGCCTTTATTGCCACCGCCTCCGCCGCAGTGGCGCCAAGTCGCCGATCAGTTGCGGCTCAAGCTGCCCAAGCTAGCCGCTCTTCTCGATGAGGCCGAGCACGACGTGCTGGCCCACATGGAATTTCCGCAAGCCCATCGTGCCAAGCTGCACTCGACGAATCCGCTCGAGCTGCTCAACGGCAAGGTCAAGCGGCGCACCGACGTCGTCGGCATCTTCCCCAACGAGGACCCCCATCGTTCGCCTGGTCGGCGCCCTCTTGCAGCAGAACGACGACTGGGCCGTCCAGCGTGCCCGTTATATGGCTCTGGAATCCATCGCTCCGCTCAGCGATGATCTCATCGTCAAGCTGCCCGCTGTGGCCGCCCGATCGAACCGGCCAAGCTCGCCGGGGAACGCGATCTCATCGTGCTCCTACACCACGCCGCGGGACACGATCTCGGCCAAACCGGTCGGGCGCGTCGACCATACTGCGCGGTACCGTGAGACAGCTACACCATAGATTGGGTGCTCTTGAGTTTGGGGATGGTCGGTAAGCCCAGGTACCCAAGAGAGGCAACGAGCGTGGATCGGAGACGGCGTGCGCAAGTCGGCCCGTCGGGAAGAGAAGGCCCGCGCACGCCGGAACCGGATTGTCACACACCCCTCGAACTCGGTTCAGGCTCGGAAGGTGATAAAGCCTAGCACCCAGAGGCCGATCGCCGCGTCCCCCGACCGACGGACAAGTTGGAAGGATCTTGTCAGCCGGATTGAGATTTGAAGGTGACAAGCGCCCTGCCAGGACCGACCGGCGGCCGATCCAGCACATGTCAGGAGACCCACCCAGCCTGAGTATTGCGAGCGTAGTCGAGGGCGCAGCAGAAGGCCACCTTAACCCAAAATGTTACCAAGAAGTGCGGGCCGGCTGATCTGGCGTAGCCGGTGGCTCGATCAAAGTCGTCACAGGCCCGAACGTGCCGTGGCCCCGGCCGTTGTTGGCGAAGCCATAGTACGGACTCGAGCCGTCGTTGTAGACGGCATTGTCGTGAACGTTCCAACCGCTTTGGTAGGTGAGCGCGGCGTAGGCAAAATTCGAGATGGTGTTGCCCGAGACGTGCCCGGTACCGGCCATTTCGATGGCAACGCCGATCTCTCCAGCATCGGCGGGCCCACGCCGGATGAAGTTGTCGGTGATTGTGGTGTTCTCCGCCGCTTGACCGACAAGAGAGATGGGAAGCAACGTGCCCGGACCGCCGATATTATTCGTTGCGTCGAAGAAATTATCGTCCACCGTAAGCCCAGAGAAGTACTCCGCCCCGGTCATCGAAGGTCCGACCTCGATGGCGGCTCTTTGGAAACCCACGAACACGTTGTGAGTGATGACAATGTTGCGGCCGAGGCTATGATCGGCCGTCGGCGGCTCCTGAATCGAGATCGGCTGCCAGCAATCCGTGAAGTGATTGCCGTCGAAGGTGATGTTGTCGAGGTTGTACATCCCGAGCACGTTGCCGCCAGCATTGTTGAAGTCATTGTTGATCACGGTGCCGAACGAGGCGCCGTTCATGCGGATGGCCGACCCGTCATAACCGTTGCTGGCTTGGTTGTTGAACGTAGAGTTTCCGACGGCCCAGTGGCTTGCCCCGGTCGCATTGATTGAACTCCTGTCGAAGACGAAGCCTTCGCCCGGGGCCCGGCCGCGAATGGTCCAGTGGGACTTTCCGGAGAAGTCGAAGGCTCCATTGGTGCCTGCGCCTGGTGCATTGACAATGTTGACCGTTCCATCCGCCCAGACCGTTATGCCGGACTTACCGGTGATAGTCGTGTTCTGGAAGTCGTAAGTGGTGTTGCCTGTGAAGACCAACGTCCCCCCTGGCTGGAGAGCATCCAACTTGCTTTGGATGGCGGCCCCGCTGTCGCCGGGAAGGACCTGCGTCGTGGGACCTGCAGGCGTTGGGACGTCAGGAGGGGTGTCGGGCACGGGCGTGTCATGCGTCGTCGCAGTAGGGACGTAGTCGCTGGCGGACCAGGTCTTGTTGCCGGCCAAATCCGTCGCAACGACACCGTACGCATGGAAAGCGTTGGGGTTTGCCGTGCCGGTCACCGTCCACGTGCCATCGTCACCGGCAGTGGCGCTACCGACCAAGGTCCAGCCTTCATAGATCAAGATGGCGCTGCCGGGCTCGCTGGTACCCGTCAGGGTTACCTGACCGTTCGCGAAGGTCGATCCGATGACGGCGGGAAGCCGAGCATTGGCGGCGTTTGCCAGACTTGTCGTGGTGGCCATTGTCACTCCTCCCTGCTGTTGCTTGGATGATGACGCGCTCTTTGCCAGAGCGTTTTGGAAACTCACGAGAGCATAGGATTTTCCGCACTAAGGCTCCTGTGCTCGCTGGAGCCGACAGTCCCCCACGCCCAGTTCAGGCTTGCAAGCTGCAATAGTCTGACTTCATGCGGCGGTGCGTCTCACCCAAACGGGTGATGCGCATCCGCAACTCCCACACCCAAAGCGCAGGGTGGCGCTTCCGCCCCGTCTCCCGGGAGGCGAGCATCGTGCTGGGCGGCTCGCATGAACCGCCATGCGAGCGCATAGCATGCCAGGATATCGATCTCGGCGGCGATGCCTAGCTCGTGGGCTTGTCCCGCGTCCGCAGCTCGAAGTCGGTCGCATCATGCTGCTCGCACAGCTGCGGGACGGATCGCTCCACGGGCGGTTGACGATGCGACCGCGCTTCACGGCCGTTCGACGATGAGGTCGGCCCAGCGCTGCACGTTCTTGAAGTCAGCCACTGACAGGAACTCGCCCGCGCCGTAGAGCACCCCCCTTGGTCTTTCCAGGCGGTCAAGCCGCAGGTGGACGCGAGCCGGCTGCTGCCATGCATTGACCCGCTGCTGGCTCCGAAGACGGCAGCGACAGCGAGATCGCGGCAGATATGACCAGCATTCGAGGAATGCCGACCATGGCACGGCGCTATCGTTCGGTTCAACCGGCCGCCTGAGGGCCGGCCAGATTAAAATCTACCAAACGATTCGCGACGGCTTCGGCGGCACTGCGGGTGCAGCCGACGGGGCCCTGATGATAATTTCCGGCCCGAACGTTCCGGTGCCGAAATCCTGGTTCTGCCCGTTATTGACGAAGCCGACGTAAGGGAAGATGCCGTCATTGTAGACGACATTGTCATGGACATTCCACCCGCTCCGGTAGGTGAGGACGGGATAGGCAAAGTTGATGATGGTATTACCCGTGACTTCGCCCGTGCCGGCGATCTCGATCGCGACGCCGACCTTGCCGACCGAGCTCGGTAGGTTGCCGATACGGAGGAAGTTGTTCTTGATCACGGTGTTGGAGGCCTGCATCCCGACACACGAAATCCCAAGGCGCGAGCCACCATCGTTGAGACCAGTGTCCCCGAACTGATCGAACCAGTTCTCCTCGATCGCGATCTCCGTGAAGTTTTGACGTCCGCCCGGCCCGATTTCCACTGCGGCGCGCTGGATTCCAATGCCAACGTTGCGAAGGAACTTGATGTTCCGGCCGCGACTGGCGTCACCGTTCTCATTGTTGTGCACCGATGCAATCTGACCGACGTTCGTGAACGTGTTGCCCTCGACTGTGATGTTGTCCCAGCTGTACATGCCGAGAACGTTGCCGCCAGCATTGACGAAGTCGTTGTTGATCACGAGACCGAACGAGGCCCCGCTCATGCGGATCGCCGAGCCGTCGAAGCCGTTGTTGGCGACGTCGCGAAAGACGGAATTGCCAACTGCCCAAGGCTTGGCAGGAGTGCCGTTGGCCGAGGTGGCGTTGATAAGGGTGCCCTGAAACACGAAGCCATCGCCCGGCTTTCGACCGCGAACCGTCCAGCTCGAGAGACCGGAGAAATCAAAGGCGCCAGCGGTGCCGACGCCAGGCCCGGTGATTATGACAACACCATCAGCCCACAGCGTTACCCCGCTCTTGCCACGCAACGTCCCGCCGAAGGCATAGGTGCCCTGGGAGAATACCAGGGCACCGCCAACCGGAACCGTATTCAGCTTGGCCTGGATCGCGACCAGAGTATCCGACGGCGATACGCGCGTGAGGGGCGTCGGTGGTCCGCTTGGTTGCGGTGTCGGCGTCGGCTTGGTGGTCTGTGGCTGGTAGATGATCCTGCCGGTGCTGTCCGCAATCTTGGGCTTGTCGCCGGTGGTGGTCACGACGTCGGCGAGCGCGATCGCCGGAGCGAGCGCGAGCAAGACGGTGATGAGGATCTTTCTGATTGGCATCTTTCCTATGATCGTCCATTCCGACAGGTAATGAAAGTGGGGCCACTTCAGCCCGGAAGCGGCCAAGGCGGATGTGACTGAATTCGTGAGGCATCATCAACTTTTCGGATCATACGGCTGGAAAGCAGGTCACCGCGACATAGCCGCGAGATAGAGCTTCTCGTCAGGGTCGCCAGTCGAGGTGTCGGTGTTGTTCTTGCGCCTCTGGCCCGGGAAGTTTGAGGCCTCATCGTGCTACCGCCACCCTTTGCCCCTGAGGCTCTTGTGCGAGACTCAAGCCGCGATCAGCGTGCCATCGACCGAGAAGTGTTCCTTCGGCAGCAACGGCTTCACCTACGGATGATCCAGCCGCAACTCTGCGACCCGGTATACAAGAACAGCAGAACAGCCCACCTTCTGAAAATCACCACGGATGCCCAGAACACTCCGTTTCCCGTATGGGACTAGCGAATTAGCGATGGTTCCTTGGCAGGACCTCGCCACAGGCCGCAAAGTCGTCACACGCGACTCACCTTTCTATTGTAAATGTCAGAGATATATCACGTAACTGTATGCAATGGTTCAAGCGTGCCGGAAATGCTTGACCAGCGCTTTTGGAGGGCGCGTGCGCATCGCGCCATCCAATCTGGATTGTCTGCATTGCAAAGAGGCGACATACCGTTCGGAGACTGGGAGCGACTGCATCTAAGTGCCGCCATCGATGACTTTCGCCTCAAGAACTATGAAGCGGCTTTCACATGGGCGCAGCGCATCATGGATATTCAAAGGAATCGCAGGCCTTTTCCGGGCAAATTCGGTCATCGCAAATCATTCTCCGAATTCTGTGAAGAGTTTCAGCAACTGATTGCTTCCCCCGAGGAGGACGTAGACCGCGGTCCCACCCGCGCGTAATTTTGCCCGTGACCACTCAGTCACCAGCGCGGAGGCATCTACCGCCTCAGCTCCAAGAACGCGGTATGACTACCGTTTGGTACCTTATCTCCGCTGTCGTCTTCACGAGGAAGCCGCCAAAGCAATAACCTGCGGCCTGCCCCGGGAGGTCTTTTGACACCGGGGAAAGCTGGATCAATACCGTTGTGCACTTCGCGCAGGAATAGGCCGTCCTGCGTCCTGATGAAACTTCGCAATCAGCCAAGCTCGCCTGCAACCGACAGTGAGGACACTCAACTGTCAGATCGGCATCAGAAAGCCTCACATGTTGGAGACCGGTATTCAGCAGGTCGCTAAGTGTGATGCCGCGCCAACTAGTGTCCCCTACGCGCTTCGCCATCGTTGCTTGTCTTGTCTCGGTCTCCCTTCGAGCGCGCCAATCGATCTGTTTCAGCACTCCAAGTCCGATGCGATCGAAGCGTGCCCGAGCGTCTTCCTCGACCGGCAGGAAATTGAACGGCGCATCCCCCAGCGCATGGTAGCCCTGCTGCAATGAGTCGACCACAAGCGGTTCCACCTTCCAGCTATAGTATTGGTGAGCAGCAACAATGCGGTTGAAGCTGTAGGAAGGCTCGCCGGGTGCAACGATGATTCTTGTCTGCCCTGCCAGCATCGGAGGGGCATGTGCGCGACGAACAACGATCTCCATCGGAATGTCGATGGCGGTCACATCAGTGAAGTCCGTTAATCCGCGAGCCAGTCCATGTTGGGCGACGAAGCGTGCTACCTGCTTGTCCCTCAGAACGATGTCCTCTTCGACGTATACCCCCGACAGTCGCGTCAACAGCACATTGTGCTGCCGATCATAGAGCAGCTGGAACACCCGATGAATCCTCTCCCCTAGAAGAGGCGATACTATCGCGGCATTGCCGACGCAAGCGCTAACCATTCACACGATATGAGATTACGATGACGGAGGCTCGGCGGCCATCCGCACCAGCGCGTCGTTCAGGCATCGCCGACGCCCGACTGAAGAGTAATCTACGAAATCAACGCAAGGCAGTGCCCGCGACCCCAGCCGGACGCTTGTCAGCGATCTGCGAACCCCGTCCAACGATAGCCGAATGATCTGAAGTTCCGGATCTCGTCGAAATCGGCGCAGACCGCTCTGAATTTTGCGCGAAGGCGCCTGATCGCTGATCGCACATTCGATCGATAACCCTCCTCGCCGTTTCCCGCGACCAATCCTTCTCCACGCAAGGCGTCGTAGATCTGGCGGTAGGTGAAGAACGAGCCAGAACCGGACCCGGACGCCAAGAGCCGCACGATCCTGAACTCACCTGTCGTCAATTCGACATCAACGCCGTCCCAATAGGCTCTGTTTGTACCGGGGCGCAGGACAAGCCGCCCAAATTCCATCGCGTCGCTTGACGATGACCCACTGAGGCCAGTTGATCTTTGCTTCGCAGCGCGTCGCAACCGGGCGGCAATAACCGCGGTGCTGCGACTTTTGCCTACAAAATCGGCAGCTCCTCGTTCCAATGCGAGTTTCTCGTACACAGGATTGTCGTGTCCCGACATGAAGACCACAGGTATGTGCAATCCAAGCGTATCCAACTGCGCGAGGACGTTGCCTTCGCAGTCGTCGTTCAATCCCCAGTCGAGCAAGATCAAATCAGCACGCAGACCACCTATGAATGCCCTGAACATGGACTGTCTTTCGGCGAAAGAATGGACAGCAAAGCCGTGCTTGGCCAGTTCATCCGCGAGCGCCTCCCGGTATTCTCTGTTTCTGTCGGCAAGGAACAGTTCTATTGCATCGGGCACCCTTCCGGTCGTGATTGTCTCGTCTGGACTGCACCCTGGATGAGTACGGCATTCACCCATTGCTGATATCCCCATCAGTGCTGTTTCACCCCGAAAACGACAGCTAGTACGTGCCGACGCACTCGTCGCGGCAAGGAAGCCATCGAAAAGGATCGCCGCGAAAATCACTCCATAATGAAAGACTGCGCGGCTCCATCTGGCCACCAGATCCCATTACTGGCTGATCTATGCACAAGCTCGCAGGCACGACTCCGTGTAAGCACGTTGCAGATATAGGAACACCCTCATGCTCCCTCCCACTCTCCTATCGTGCAGAGAACATGCCAGATTGCAACCCAGCTCTGTCCCTTAGCATGGATGTCACTGTCATTTGACCATCAGCGGATAGCCGCCACAAGAGACGGTAGCCCCCGTTCGTCAATCTTGTCATGGCCACCATAGGCATCGGCGTGGACAATGCCCTCCAACCGCCAGGTGGCGCCGGGGATACTCGCCGGGATGCTCGTGCAACAGCGCAGACTGCAGCGCGCGGGTTGCCCGGAAGGCCCTTGACGGCTCAACAGACTGGGATCGGCACAGCCGCAAGGTACGACATGAAACGGTGCCGACGTCTGATCGATGGTCTTGCAATCGCCACGAGAGCTCCTCGCGGACATGCTGGACCAACCTTCGCCCGCGTGGGATCATTTTTAGTCTCGGTGACCTCGACAGCCACCTGCCGTTATAGCAGGGAAAGGCCGTCGGACCCGACACGATCAACCACTGGCACTGCAGATACACTTGCGCGCTGGCCGCTTGCGTGTGAATGCGGCAACTCCCGCGATCGTTGTCGCTGCCTTCTCCGCCGCCAGCTCATCCTCCGTTGCCGAGGCTTCGAAATCCTCCAGTTGCAACTCGAGCTGGTCGAGCGGCCGGATGCTGCGCTCGGAGCGTTGACCCGAACTTTTGCGTTGGTGCTTGGTGACGGGAATCTATCTGCTGGAGGCACCTTCCATTGGTCTGCGCAAGTGTTCATGCGGTGGCGCAGAATAAGCAAGGCTGACAGGGTGGAGTAAGCACTCGGCCGCTCCGCTCGTTCCAATGGAATGGAGCCCGACGTGATGACCGGCTTGAACAGCTACCTTCCAAACAACCGTGTGCTCGGTGAGCATGCCGTGAAATCTCCAGCGTACGAGGCCTTGAGCGCGCTCAGTGGTCTGCTCGCGACGACTAATCGAAGTGGAAGTCGGGTTGGCGTGGCTGCACAGGCTATCGGTGTCGAGCAGGCCATGCCCGCCGAAGAGGAAGTGATTGTCCGGTCTGCTGTCTTGGGTCGTCGCCGTGAGTTCGTCGCCGGTCGTAACTGTGCGCGACGCGCGCTTTTGTTGGTCGGCGGGCCGCCACTGCCGATCCTAAAGGGGCCATAGCGTGAGCCGGTCTGGCCCACGGGCTTCCGGCGCTCTATCAGCCATGATGGACGCATCGCCGTGGCGCTAGCCCATCCCATCAACGTTGGCACCATGGAGCTCTCGGTCGATGTCGTCGATCGCCCAGACCCGAGCACCTATTCATCGATTCATGAGTTCATTCAGGCACCGGGCGACGACATTGCGGAGCATGGCGACCTGGAGGCAACCCTTGTTTTTCTGCCAAGGAAGCAGCCCTTAAGATCCTCTCTTTGCAGGTCGGTCGCTTTATTGAATTCTCTCAATTGCAGATACGAGACAGGGAGTCAGGATTTCGAGTGACACTGATTGACACCACACTAGGCGCTGACGTTCGCCAACACACTTAGGAGCTGAGCTGATTCTGCCATTAGGGCAGAGCCCGGTGGCGGCGAGTTGATGCATCCAAGCCAGCCATACGAGCGGCGATAAGACCAGGAAATCGATGCGGCCATCGGGAGAAGGGCGAATGCGCCGTGACGACAAGGACCGCTACTCTAAGTCTAGCGCCGCTGTTCACGACTCCTCGCAATGCCCCTCAATCACGTCCCGCCGCTTTCCACGCTTCGGTGTACTTCTCGATCTGTGATTCGGTGAGCGCGGGAATGTCCGCGCCTTCCTCATGGCGCCGGTACCAGTCGATCGTTTCAGCTATCGATTCGGGATAATTCCAAGTCGGACTCCAGTTCAGAAACTGGTTTGCTCGATCGCTATTGAGCTGCATCCAGTTGTCTTCGGGCGGCGCACTCGCATCGAATTCCGTAGCGAAGTTGCCGCCGCCCCAGAGACGGATCACGTCTTTCACCACCGCACCGACATTCTTATTGGCGCTGTTGTTTGGGCCAAAGTTCCAGCTCTTGCAGAGATCCATACCCTTGGGTCCGCCGAGGTGTCGGCCCAAATGCAGGTATCCACCAAGCGGCTCGAGCACGTGCTGCCAAGGTCGAGTCGAATTGGGATGGCGGATGTAGATGGTTTCTTTCTTGCGCAGCGCGCGGATGCAGTCCGGGATCAACCGGTCCTTAGCCCAGTCGCCGCCACCGATCACATTGCCAGCCCGCGTCGAGGCCGCCGTCAGGCGGTCGATCTTAGACAGGAAGGATGTCCAATAGGCATCAAACACCAACTCGGCGCAGCCCTTCGAGGCACTATAAGGGTCCCTGCCGCCCAGCATATCGGTCTCGCGATAGCCCCATTCCCACTCGACGTTGCGATAGCACTTGTCGGATGTGATGTAGACCAGGGTGCGCACGCTCTCGACCTTGCGCACCACCTCGCAGACGTTCACGCTGCCCATGACGTTGGTGTCAAACGTGTAGCCGGGATCTCGGTAAGCCTCGCGTACGAGCGCTTGCGCGGCGAGATGAAACACGATGTCGGGTGTAGCCTCCGCCATGGTGCGCGCCAGACGCTCGCGGTCGCGCACATCGCCTTCGATGTGCCGGATCTTCTTGCTAAGGCCCAGCAGCTGAAAATGGCTTTCATCGTAGGATGGCGGCAGTGCGTATCCAGTCACGCTAGCACCGAGTTTGATCAGCCAGGCCGACAGCCACGAGCCCTTGAAGCCAGTATGACCGGTTACGAAGACGTTCTTTCCTTGATAGTAATTTCCGAACATGGGGTCCCGTGACCGTTGGTAGATAGGTTTCTGTACTTCAGGAAGGCTGGTTGAATCAGTCACACTAGCTTTCAGTTATGGAATTGGAGGAGGGGTGGACAAGCCGTTTTGGGTCGCTTTTATGCGTAGGATAGGTAGTAGGCACGAAGGCGCTCGCCTAGCCGACGGAAGACCAATTGACGGGCACGTTGACAAGGGGCGCACCGATGATCTGGCATTCTTCGTCCTTGATCGTTTTTTTAAAAGCGAGAGCGTTGCGGCGCTGCCGCAGGCCAAGGAAAGAACTGCTGCAGCGTCGGTTTGCAGGAGAGATCCGTAGCCAGAGCTGGCGGCGCGGCGCCGCGAGCTGTTCATTTCTGCGGCGGTACAGTCGATTTGACTGACCTTGCCGGCGTGCTGATGCATTACTAGCATGAGCCAGCGGGGATTGAAGGCAGTTAACAAGACGCCGCAAAAGCGGCAACGATAAAGTCCAGACAACGCAATGAAAACGTAAATCACCAACCTCGACCTCTTCAAGATTGCACTCTGTGCCAAACCTGTGCCGGCGAGATCATTCTGTGCGATTGGGCCGCCAAGCATTGACGTTGGCGGCACGGTGGATCAGCTATTACCTAGTGCAACTTTAAGGGTGGCCGATCCAATGCTAACACGCATTCCGAATACACAGACTGGATCTCTTACGGACAACGAACTCGGCACTAACGACTATCTGGTGGGAACAGGAGTTCTTTACGGCGACGCGTACGGAATGTTGGATTTAAGTGTCGGCGGCCTAGATACACTGACCGGTAGTGCTGGAGTCACCAATAACTTCTTCGGTGATGCCTACTACATCTCGAACAGCGCTCGTGGCAACTACGACGTGCTGATCGGCGGTAATGGGGCATTCAATCAATTCCGCGGTGACGCTTTCCTGATGTCTGATTACAGCCGCGGTGGCGCCGACAAGTTGGTGGGAGGAAGATTCCGCTCACTCAATATCTTCTACGGCGACGCCGACTCTATGTCTGACAACTCACGCGGGGGCAACGACACGCTCATCGGTGGTGACGGTTCAACCAACTATCTCCACGGTGACGCCTACTCCATGTCTGACAGCGTTGTCGCCGGCAGTGACATTCTGACCGGCGGTGTTGGCGCTACCAACACCTTGGTTGGCGACGCTGCCTTGGACATGTCGGGTAGCGCTCGCGGCGGCAACGACAGCCTAACCGGCGGCGGCCGGTCCAGCAATCTCCTTGTCGGTGACGCATATACCATGTCCGCCTACGCTGTTGGCGGCAGGGACACGCTGATCGGCGGCGGCGTTGGTTCAACCAACGCCCTCATCGGTGACTCCTCCTACATCTCCGACAATGCTCGTTGCGGCAATGATAGGCTAGTGAGCGGCAGCGCCAGCACAGATCATATGTGGGGCGATGCTCAGTTCATCGATACTGTTGCTGCGTCTCCTAGTGCGCCACTTGGCACGGTGAGAACTGGCGCAGACACTTTTGTGTTTGGGCGGAACAATGGGAACGATGACATCAACGACTTCCGCCAGAGCGATCACGACAGGATCGATGTGAGCGCCTATGGCTTCCATAGCCTCGCTGACCTAACCATCACTGCCGTCGGCGGCAACACAAAGATTGCCTTCGATGCCAACAACAGCGTCACTCTTGTAGGCGTCAGCGACCCGAGCGTTCTGAAGGCGTCGGACTTCATCTTCGCCTGATCTTTCTGCAGGGCCAGAGGCTTACACGTGGCACCAGGCGCCGAAAGAATGTCTTCGGCGTCTCCGCATTAGGGCTTGAGTCATCGCGATTGTGACGACAATCCAAGCCCTTGGATGACGTGGCGGTCGATGCAGAGAGCACCGTCTGCTTTCGCTAGTGAGGTCGCCGCCGTCCATCCGTGCGCAGAATGCAGCTGTGGTCGCGCTGCTGAGCTCGGGGAATACGACGAAGAAGTCACTGACGAGGATCAACGTCTCTCCAAGGAAATTTCCGCGTGGCAAGCGCAGCCGCCAAAGGAAGAGCTGGCTGTTGACGATACTTTTATCGGTATCGCTGGGTCTCGAAGGAGTACAATTGCATTAGATCAGTAGCGACCGACCCAATTGATCACAGAGAGGAATTCCTTCAGCAGCTATTGCACAGGTGCTAAGACTGCATGAATTATCTTAGACTATCGTGGACTATTTAGCTTCTTTCCACGTCGAGAGCGCCATTGTCGGAAGAGACCGGCTACCATGAATATTGTTGAGCAGGGCGAGCCGATAGCGACGAACGGGATTGGGCAGCCGCACTCCGGTGCACCTTGTTCCCAATGGCCGAGCATAATCCGCCGATCGACACAGCATTATCACGACTTGATTACGCCAAGGGAGACAGGCGCAAGGTATCGATAGCGAGCCTGCTGTCGGCGAGCACGTCCAGTCTTCGTGAACGCAGCGGTCCTGGATCGGACGGAGAACTACGTTTAGCTACCGAGGCCGATAGGGGCAGCCATGCTGAGCAACGCGCAAGCGTTACATGGCGATGCGATGAATGAGGCGCTGAGCGATGCCGTCGCGCTCTGGGCTATTTTCTAGGCCCTGAGGAGGATGGATAAGGAGCGCCCTGTTGATGATCATCTCGGATGACTTCGCCGCCGGCAGCCTGGGCTCGGCCTGGCACGTTGCGGGCCCGTCAGGGACGTCGGCTGGAGTGGGATCGAACAGCACCGACGGCTACCTGCAATTGGTCACGCCGGACGGCAACTATGATGTTTGGGGAACCAACAACGGTGCGCGGGCGATGCAGTCGGCCACCAACACCGACTTCCAGCTCGAGACCCGGTTCCTGACCACGCCCTCGCAGCAGTACCAGATGCAGGGCTTCCTGGTGGAGCAGGATGCGCAGAACTGGCTGCGCTTCGACACCTACTTCGACGGCTCCGTCCTGCGCGCCTTCGCGGCGGTCACCCTGAACGGGTCGTCCAGCGCGCGCTTCAATCTTGCCATTCCCGGCAACACGGCT
>Ga0081455_10003157_pt1 | contig 19138 bp, 13 predicted proteins | sample TabmetS3T2R1_FD_70207 | JGI IMG/M metagenome (GOLD analysis project Ga0081455, IMG submission 70207) | Tabebuia heterophylla rhizosphere microbial communities from the University of Puerto Rico - S3T2R1 | ecosystem: Host-associated > Plants > Roots > Rhizosphere ... | reverse complement strand
CCTGCCGATACAGCACGTAGGCCACGGCGGGATAGACGAACAAGTGATGGTGAAAGTCGCCGTGCAGATAGAGCTCGAAGATGTTCGCGAAGCTCTGGCCGTAAACGGCCATGACGACGACACCGAGGCCCACGATCGTGAGCCAGCGTCGATAGCGAGTCAGCGGGAATATGCTCGGAAACGGTTCCACCAGAACCGTTGTCGGCTCTTCCGCGGCGCTAGAGGGCTGAGATGCCATGGCTCCCCCGCGTTCGGTCGAGCGGCACGAGACTGCCGTACACATCGCGATAACGCGCGGCCGAATTGCGCCACGTTACGCGCTCTGCGACATAGCGGCGGCCCGCATCCAAGATCGCAGGCCACTTCTCACGATCGGCCAGCAGTTGCAGCGTGACGCGCACGAGATCCTGTACATCGCCCGGCGTGAACACGTACTGACGCAAATGCTGCGGAATCAGCTCGCGATGGCCGCCCACTCCCGAGCACACGAACAATCGCTTGAGCGCCATCGCTTCGAGCGGCTTCAGCGGCGTGACCAGCTCGGTCAGGCGCATCGATTTGCGCGCGTACACGAGCACATCGACCACGGAGTAGTAGCGGCGCACCTGATCGTGCGGCACACGCCCCGCGAAACGCACCTTGTCGGCGATGCCGAGCTCCGCCGCGAGTTGCTTGAGCGACGCTTCCGCGTATCCGCCGCCGACGAGCAACGCCGTCGCGTTCGGATACCTCTTCAGAATCTCGGGCATCCCACGCACGAGCATGTCGATGCCTTCGTAACCATAGAACGAGCCGATGAACCCGAGAACGGGCCCGTCACCGAGCGCAAGCTCCCGGCGCAACCCTTCGGCCGCCTGCTCTATCGGCTCGAAGTTCTCGATGTCGACCGCGTTCGGGATGAGCGTGATGCGCTCGCGCGCGATGCCACGCGAGGCGATGTCGCCTGCGAGCCCTTCGCAAATCGTCGTGATCGCGTCGGCGCGCTTCAGCACGCGCGTTTCGAGCGCGCGCGACAGCTTGTAGCGCAGGCTGCCTTCGGTTGTCGTGCCGTGATCGACAGCCGCGTCTTCCCACGACGCGCGCATCTCGTACACGAGCGGTATTCCGCGCCGGCGCGCGACGCCACCTGCCGCCATGCCGGTGAGGCAAGGCGAATGCGCGTGAATGATGTCCGGCTGGAGCTTCTCGACGAGCTCTTCGATGCGCGAGGCTGTGTCACGCACGACCATCACGTTGTCGAGTACCGGTGCCTTGCGCGCCCAGCTGGACGGCACGCGCGTGCGATAGAAATGCAGTCCGGACGTCGTTTCCTCATCGCCACCGGGCGCATAGTGCTTCGGCGTCGTGAGGTGAAACGTCTCCCACCCGAACCCGCGCTGCTCGCGCAACAGCGCGGCCGTGCGGAATGCATAGCCGCTCTGCAGAGGCAGCGAGTGATCGAGAACGTGGAGGATCCGGTACGACATCGATCACCAGCAAATGCCGCTGTAGCGCGCGCACTTGATCCTGTCGCGCGGCAGGCCGACGAGGTCCACCACTGCAAGATCCGGGTTGTCGTGATTGGCGAGCGCCGTCAGCACCGCGGGCGTGGCCACGCTCACGATGGCAACCTGCGCATCGGCGATCGCGGCCTCGTTGTTCTCGACCATGAGATTGCCGATGTGCGGAATGCTCTCTTCGATGAACCGTTTGTTCGCGCCGATCAAGCGCGACAGGTTCACCTCGGAATCAAAGATGCGCAGCTGATAACCCTTGCCGATGAGCCGCTCGGCCACCGACACGAGCGGGCTCTCGCGCAGATCGTCCGTCCCTGCTTTGAAGCTCAGGCCGAGCATGCCGACACGCTTCACACCAGGCACCATCACCTTGTCGAGGGCGTGGTCGATGTGCGCGCGATTGCTACCGAGCACCGAGCCGAGCATCGGCAGCGTGAGGTCGTTCACCTTGGCGAGATAGTTCAGCGCGCGCAGATCCTTCGGCAGGCACGAGCCACCAAAGGCGAAGCCCGGCTTCAAATACGCCGGCGAAATGTTCAGCCGCTTGTCACGGCACACGAAGTCCATCACCTCGCGAGCATCGACGCCCGCGGACTGCGCGACGCGCCCGATCTCGTTCGCGAACGTGATCTTCACCGCGTGGAACGCGTTGCAGGCGTACTTCATGAGCTCGGCGACGCCGATGGATGTGTTCACGAGCTCGCACGGCAAATGCTGGAACACCTGCTTCACGCGGTCGGCCGCGGCCGGCCCGCGCGCGCCGACGATCGTGAGCGGCGGATTGTCGTAGTCCTTGATCGAGGTGCCTTCGCGCAGGAACTCCGGCTGGAAACACACCGCGAAGTCCGCATCGGATTTCTTGCCGCTCGCCTGCTCGAGCGTCGGACGCACGAGGCTCTCGAGCGTGCCGGGCTGCACGGTCGAACGGAGCACGACGGTGTGATGGCTGCTCTTCTTCGCGAGCGCGCCGCCGATCTGCTCCATCACGCGCTTGATGGCGGCGAGGTCTTGCCCGCCGTTCGGGCTCGAGGGCGTGCCCACGCACACGAACGACAGCTCGGTGTCGGCAATCGCCTTGGCCACATCGTTCGTCACGGTGACGCGGCCCGACTCGACGACCTGCTTCATCAGGTCCTGAATGCCTTCCTCGACGATCGGCGAGCGTCCCGAGCGAATCAAATCGAGCTTGTGGGGGTCGACGTCCACGCCGACGACGTGATGCGCATCGCGCGCCAGGCACGCGAGCGATACGGCGCCGACATATCCCAGACCGAACACACTGATTCGCACAGCCAAAGTCTCCTAAATTGATGCGCGGCCTTGCGGCCCGCGCTCCCGACGCTACGCCGCGAGCGATGTCGACGTCGAGGTCTTCTTCCCAGCCGCCCGGCGTTTGAGGGCCTCTTCGATGATGCCGTCGAGCCGCACCAACGAGCTCTGCCAAACGTGATGCGACAACACGCGCGCCCTACCCGCTGCGGCCAACCGCGCCCGCTCCTCGCGCGATTCCAAAACCCGACTCACCGCCGCGACGTACTCATCGGGATTGCGCGCCACGAGCAAATGCTCGCCCGCAACGGCGTCAACGCCGCCCGACGCCTCAACGGAACAAACCACCGGCACACCCATCGCCATCGACTCGAGAATCTTGTTCTGCGTGCCGCGCGCGATCGCGAGCGGCGCGACGGTCAACGCCGCACGCGTGATGTACCCGCGCACGTCCGGCACCGATCCGGTGACCGAAACGCCGGGCAGCTTGCCGAGAGCGCGAATGAGCTCGGGCGGCTCGGCGCCGACGATCTGAAAGCGCGCGGTCGGCCGGCGCGCCTGCAGCTTCGGCAGCACATCGCGGCAGAACATCGTGACGGCCTGCTGGTTCGGGTAGTAATCCATGCGGCCGATGAAGGCGACCAAGTCGGCGTCATAGTCCTTCTCGGGCGCAAAGAACGTCCCGTCCACCCCGTTCGGAAACCAGTCCGAAGGCGTCGTCACGCCCAGATCGCGCAGCGATTGCAGCTCCGCGCGGGTCGTGCAGGTGCACAGGTCGAACTGCCGCGCCAACGATCGCTCGGCACGCTCGAGCTTCGCGGCTTCGAGGCGGAAACCCATGGATAGCGGGAACGGCTTGTACGCCACGTACTCGCGCCACTTCTGCGAATCCATGTCGCCGTAGTCGATGACCTTGAGCCCGACACGCGCCCGCGCAACGTACGGCGCTGCCGACGAGCAATGGGCGAACACCATGTCGAAAGAGCCGTCCGCCAGCGCCGCATTTACACGCTGCGCGAGGCGTGGCGAGTGGAAATACGCGAAGCTCGAAGGCGACGGTGTCGGCAGCCACGCGACCATGCGCGGCCAGGCCACGTGATCGGGGATCACTTCGACGAGCGCGGCCTCGCAATGCTTCGTCAGGTCGGCCGCTTCATCCGCTTCGTTTTGAGTGCGCGCGAGCGAGGCGACGGTGACGCGATGACCCTGCTCCGTGAAGTGCCGAATGATGTTGAACGGCCGAATTTTTCCGCCGCGCTTGGGCGGATACGGCACGCGATGACACGCGAACAGAATCTTCACGCCGCCATGCTCCCGCGCAGCTCGTCCGTCACTGCAGCCGGCGTCTCGCCGTCGAGATACATGCGGCACCATATTTCCAGGTTCACGAGCGCGAGCAGATTGTCCGTGCGATCCGCTTCCTGGCGCTCGTGCTCGCGCATGACGCGCGCGACCGCCTGCGGATCGAGCAACCCGCGGCGCTTCAACGACGCCTCGGAAAGAATCTCGCGCAAGAAGCCCGATAGCTCCTGCTTGAACCACGCGCCGATCGGCGCGCCGAAGCCGCGCTTGGTGCGATGGATGATCGAGTCCGGCAGCAGGCCCGTCATCGCCTTCTTCATGATGTATTTCAGCTCGCCGCCGCGCATGCGCAGCGATGCCGGCATTCCCGCCGACAGCCGCACGAGGCGCTGATCGAGCAAGGGCACACGGCATTCGAGCGACACGGCCATGCTCATCTTGTCGGTGAGCATCAGCAGGTCTTCGGGAAGCTGTGTGGCGAGATCCACGTCCATCAAGCGACGCAGCGAATCCTGAGAGCTCGATGCGGCGAAGCCGCGCGCGATCACGTCGTCGAACTGCACCGTGCGATCGGCGAGCAACGCCGCGCGGTCGGCCGCGTCGAACACTTCCATGTAGCGGCGATAGCGATCCTCGAAGCCGAGCGCATCCGCGAGCACGAACGCGCGCGCGAGGCGCAGCTTGTTGAGCAGCGGCGAGTGCCGGTCGCTCGGCAGCCGGCGCGCGATCGGATCGATCACGCCACGGCGCAGAAACTTCGGCAGCAACTGATAGCGGCTGCGATAGTGCTCATCGAGGTAACGGTTGTAGCCGCCGAACAGCTCGTCGCCGCCGACGCCCGAGAGAATCACGGTGACCTGCTCGCGTGCGAACTTCGACACGAGATAGGTGGTGATGAAGGCCGCGTCCGCGATCGGCTCGTCCATGTGCCAGATCAAGCCCGGCAACAGGTGCGCGACGTCGGGCTGCACGATGATCTCGTGGTGATCCGTCTTGAACTGCTCCGCGACCTGGCGCGCGAACGGCAGCTCGTTGTAGAGCTCCGCGCCCGAGGAGCCGCGGAAACCGATCGAGTACGTCTTCACCGGATGATCCGTGTGGCGCGACATCAGCGCGACCACACTGCTCGAATCCACGCCGCCGGAGAGGAAGGCGCCGATCGGCACGTCGCTGACCATCTGGTCCTTGACCGAGCGCTCGAGCTCCGCACGCGTGGCTTCGATCCACTGCGCCTCGGACATCGACGTGTTCACATCCGCGGGGAGCTTCCAGTACCGCCGCGACGTGATGCGCCCGCCTTCGAGCGTGAGCGCTTCACCGGGCAACAGCTTCTTCATGCCCTCGAACAAGCAATTCGGCGCGGCGACATAGCCCACGGCGAAGTACTGCGCGAGCGCGGCCGGATCGAGCTGCTTCTTGACGTGCGGCAATTCGAGCAGCGCCTTCGCCTCGGACGCGAACGCGAATTGACCGTCGCCCACCGTGTAGTAAATCGGCTTGATGCCGAGCGGGTCGCGCGCCACGATCAGCCGGCGGCGCACCTTGTCCCACACCGCGCAGCCGAACATGCCCTCGAGATGCTCGAGGAACTTCTCGCCGTGCTCCTCGTAGAGGTGCACGATCACTTCGGAGTCGCTGCCCGTGGCGAACCGATGGCCCGCCTTCTGCAGCTGCTCGCGCAGCAGCTGAAAGTTGTAGATCTCGCCGTTGCAGACGACGATGACGTTGCCGTCTTCGCTCGTCAGCGGCTGATGGCCGCCGGACACGTCGATGATCGAGAGCCGGCGCATGCCGAGCAGCATCTGATCGTCGACGTACGTGCCCTCGTCATCCGGCCCACGATGCAGGATCGCGCGGCCCATGCGCGACAGCAGCGCCGCATCCGCGCGGCGCGGGCCATTCAGACTCAGCAAGCCATAGATGCCGCACATGAGGGAATCGCCTTCAACCGAGGTAGCGGGCGACCGGCGGCCCCATGAGCCGCGTGAGCGGCAGCGGCAGCTTGCGCCACAGCGAAATCATGCGCTCGTACTTCGGATTCTTCGGCGACAGGTCGGGCACCTGCGAGGCCGCGACGAGGAAGTATTCGTAGCAGAGCGGCTCGGGCTCGAAGCCCCAGTGCGCCTTGAAATCGAACGAGCCGGTCTCGCGCTTGCTGCGGCCGAAGTCGAACAGCTTGCAGCCGCGCTCGCGCGCGCGATCCATGACCTGCCAATACATGAAGTCGTTACCGGCGACGGAGCGCGCGGCCAGCACGCTGCCGCCGTAGTACGGCAGCACTTCATCCCGAAAGTAGAAGCTCAACACGCTCGCGACCGCCTCACCGCCGCTCAGCACGGTGAGCACTTCGCAATCCGCGCCGAAGACGTCCTTCAGGATGCGGGGATAGCTCTTCGAGAACACGGGTGTCCCGAGATTCCGCAGGCTCTCCGAATAGATGGCGTAGAGCCTGTCGGTGCCCGCGTCGATTTCGGTGGTGAGATTCTTCTGCATGCCCTTGCGGACCATCGCGCGCTGCTTGCGCGGGATGGCGAGCATGTTCTTCTCGGCGTCCGCATCGATCGACCGGCGGAAGGTGACGTACAGATCCTTCGACGGCCAGTTCGTGTGGCTGCGCTTGCGATTGCGCATCTCGAGGTAGTCGACGTTCAGCTGACGCGCCAGCGCGCACGCCTGCAGCTCGAGCGCGCTGTGCGCGTCCGGGTCCGCCGCGAGAATGCCGCCGTACACACAGAACGGCGTCGACACGAGCGAATGCCCGAAGAGCGCGCTCTTCACTTGCGCGAGCGGGAGCACGCCGCAAATCTGCCCGTCCCTTTCGGCATATAAATAGTGAGCGCGGTGCCCAAATGCGCGCTTCAGCACGGTCGCCCATTCGGCGCGGTGGAAGAACGTGCCCTCCGGGTGGCCGAGCACGAAGCGGTTCCAACGCTCCGCGTCCTGCGGCTGCAGCGCCACGACAGTCGGCGCGCCGGCAGCCGTAGCCACCGGCGGGGATTCGATGTCCGGCGTCCTCATCACATTCGCATTCATCAGCGTTGCGGAACGGTCGGCAATGAGTTGGTGCGCGTTTCCGGGCGCCCAGCCGCGAAACCGCGGCCGCGGCCGCCGCCCGCGCGGTCGGTGCCCGCGAAGTTCACTTCTAGGCCCAGCAGCACCCAGTTTGCCGTGTAAACCTGGGTCGAGCCTGTGCGGTTGATCCGATTTCCGGTCAGTGTCAGCTCGGTCTTGGTGCCGATCTGGCGGCGGAGTGTGATCTCGTACGTGCGATCGGTGTACGAGCCGCCTTCGCGCAGGTTCGAATCGGCGTACGCGACGCTTGCCTCGAGGGTCACGCGGGGCCCGAGCCTGCGGGTCACGAGCAAGTCGGCGCCCAACGTCTTGTCGCTGACGTTCCCCAAGTAGATGTAAGTCCGGCGCTCCCAATCCGCGCTCAGGAAGATCCCCGTCACGCGACCGCGCAGGCCGATCTCGCCGTCGAGCCGCTTGGACAGATAAACGTCGGAGGTCGTGCGTGAGAAATCCGTACCGAGCCCCGGAGGAAAATCACCGGGCGCAGTGGTGCCGCGTACCACGCGATCCTGCGTCTGCGTCGTCGGACCCTCGTTGTACTCGACGTTCGATTCCAGCACGCGGCCCGTATAGCGCCACAACCCCTCGTACGTCGTGCCGAAGAAGCGGTGGCCCACGAGCGCGCGCACTTCGTTGCGCTCACCCTCGAGCCACTCGAAGCCGCCCTTGTAGCTGCGCTCATCGAGCCCGCCCGTCGAGCGGTGCTGTATGAGATCGGTCTCGAGTCCCCCCTGCGCGAGCAGCCTGAAGCCGCGGTGGACACGCAATCCGAGCTCGAGATAGGCCCGGTCGTACTCGAACGGCTCGGCGATGTCGTAATCGACCTTGTCGTGGCGATAGTTGGCGTCCCATGTGAACACCGCATCCGGATCAGGCGCACGCAGCGAGAAACTCGCGGCCTGGTTGCGACTGTCGTCGAAGGTCGAAGGAGTCGTCGGCGTTTCTTCGATCGTGTCGGCGCGCGAATAGTGGAGGAAACCGCGGGTGTAGCTGGCCTCGACCTCTGCGACGCGGAACCGGTGCAGAAAGATCGGCGTGATCTGTCCCGAAGTCGAGTCCGCGACATTGCCCGTCTGAAACATATTGCCAGCGTTGATGGGCTGGCGCGGATCGATGACGGTCTGCGAGCGATTGGCGCCGAGGTCGATGTAGAACCACTCCGGTAAGGCGGCGAACTGAACGCCGAGGTCCCCCTGATGAAATACCTGGCTGTCGCTCTGGTTCTGGAAATACACCGCCTGCAGGGTGTAGTCGAAGAATGCCTGCAGGTTCTGTCCGTCTTGAGTGAATGTGATGCCCGGCCGCAACTGACCAATGAGCTCGTCGTGCTTCGGCGCGCCGCTAGTGGCGAGATCGACGTTGTCGGTCCAGCTCAAATCGAACCCGACGCGCGGCTCGATGTACGTCTCCGCGCGCGCCGTGCCGCACGCCAGTGCCGCGCAAGCTCCAGTCAGTGCAACACATGTACGCAGGCGATCGCGGTAGCTCTCATTCTTGTCGACTGTCATTCGGATAGTAGCCGTAGCCATAGTAGTACTCGGTCATTCTGCTCGCGCGCGCCTGATTCAGGACGCAGCGGGTCTGTTTGGATTTATCGAGCAAGCCGATTGCTTCCAGCACCATCGGCTGAGGGGTGGACTCTGCCCTCACCACCATCACGATCTGATCGACGATCCGCGCGAGTACCTGCGCCTCGTTGGTGACGAGGAGCGGCGAGCTGTCGAAGAGCACGACACGCTGCGGATCGTTCCGGCCGAGCTGCGCGACGATCTCCGCCATGCGGTGGCTCGCGAACAGCTCCGGCGCCGTACTGCTGCGCCGGCCCGCCGGCAGCACGGAGAGGCCGTTGATACTCGTGCCGAGCACGAGCGACTCGGCGTCGAGCGACGGGTCCGCGATGCTGTCCGTCAGACCCTGCCGGTCCTGCACGCCGAACAGCTCGGTCGCGTGTCGCTTGGCGACGTCTGCGTCGACGAGCACGACCGATACGTCCTTCTCGCGCGAGATGCTGTGCGCGAGATTGAACGAGGTGAAGGTCTTGCCTTCACCGGCGATCGAGCTCGTCACCATCACGAGATTGGCGGGCGAGCCGTCCTCGCGGCGTTGCGCGACTGCTTCGAGAATGGGCCACTTGATGCGCCGGAACTGGTCGGTGAGCGCGCCGGCATGATCTTCCGGCGGTAGCGCACCGCCCGCGCGGAGCTGCTCCACGCTGACTTGAATGATCTCCGCCGGCGTGCGCGCCTCGGCCGGCCGTATTGCCGTGCGCGCCACCGTGTCTCCCTGCGGTTCGCGCCGTGCGCGCGCAGCCCCGCGGTTCCCGCCATCGGTGCCGTGCTGAAGCTTCTCGAGCGCTCGTTCAATGATGCTCATCTGCGTTCAACCTGTAATCGTTCGACGTGCAATTGCTCTGAGGTCATCGTCCATCGCAAACCGTGTCAGCCCGTGAGCGCGTGGAGTAGCCGGCTCGCGGGCTCTTCCAACCCGACCACGAGCACGTATGTCACGAACAGCGCGCCGCCCACGAGCGCGATCAGCACCGGATCGCGCCGGAACAGCGGCCGTGCGACCTTCGGCGCGACATAGCTGATCGAGCCGAGCACCGGCAGGCCCGTGATGTTCGCGAGCATGCCGCGCGACAAGAACACGGGCTTCAACTGATTGATGAAGAACGCGAGCACGATGCCCACACCGAGCGCCGCGCACAGCACTGCCGACATGAACAGCGCGCGCTTCGGGCCGATCGGAATGATCGGCTCGGTGGGCGGCTCGATGATGCGGAAGCGCACCTGCTCCGTGCTCGTCTCGGCGGACTGCGACAGCCGCGCGGATTCGAGCCGCTGCAATAGCGCCTGATGCTGAGCCTTGTTCACTTCGTAGTCGCGATTGAGCCGCGTGAGCTCCGCTTCGATTTCCGGCACGGTGTTGACGCGCGATCTCAGCATGCCGACGCCCGCTTCCTTCTCGCTGATCTGCTGGCGCAGCTCGGCCAGCTCGACTTGCACGCGGGAGAGCTCGATCTTCAGGTTCTGATAGACCGGATTGATATCGAGCGCGAGAGAGGCGGCATCGCGCCTGTCGCGTACCACCGGCTTGCTCTTCTTGGCGGTCTGCGCCGCGCGCTGCGCTTCGAGCTGCGCGATGGTCTCTTTGAGCGCGACCACGCGCGGGTGCTTGTCCGTGTACTGCAAGAGGAGCGCATCGAGCTGCTTCTTGTACTCGAGGATCTGCCCGTCGTTGACGGTGTCCGGGCCGCTGTCGCTCTCCGTGAAGAGACCGAACGTGGGCTCTTCGCCTTCGAGCTGTTTGTTGAGCTCGCGGCTGCGCTCGGTGGCGAGCCGGAACTTCGCCCGCAGGTCCTCGAGCTCGGTGGATGCGGTTTGCAGCTGCGAATAGTAATCGCCGGTCTGGCCCGGCATGTTGCCGACGTTCTTCTTCTTGAATGCGGCGAGCCGCTCTTCGGCATCGCGCAGGCGCTGCTCGTATTCCTTGATCTGCACCGTGAGGAATTTCTGCGCCGAGACCGAGTCCTGGCGCTTGATGCCGAGCGTGTCCTCGACGAACGTATCGAGGACTTTGCGCACCACGCGTTGCGCCATCGCCGGATCGTTGTCCGCGTAGCGCAGCGAGTACGTGTTATCCGAGCCGCCGCCTTCGAGCTTGATGTTGTTGGCGAGCTGGCCGACCAGTAGCTCGAAGGATTCTTGATCCGGGGCGCGCAGGTACAGATCCGTTTCCTTCGCCACGCGCTCGAGATTCGGCCGGCCCATCAGCACGCGCGACATCATGTTCACGCGATTCGCCACGTCGGTGTTCACCGCGAGCCCGCTGAGCAAGGGCTTCAGCACCGAATCCGTATCGACGTACACCCGTGCGCGCGACTCAAAGACGTCAGGCATCGCGAGCACGACAATCCAGCCGACGAGCGCCACGCCCCAGCACGCCGCGAGCGCATACCAGCGGAAGCGCCACGCGCCGCGCACGTGGATCAAGATCTGACCGAATAATTCCTTCATGTCCGCGCCGCCTCAGAACCGCGATTGCGGGATGATCAGCACATCCCCGGGCTGCATCGGCAGGTTCGCGCCGATGTCGCCGCTGTTCAAAAGATCCTGTAACCGCACGCGCATCTCGACCGGTTTGCCCTCTTTCTGGCGCACCAGCCGGGCGCGATTGCCCGCGGCGAACTCGCCGAGCCCGCCGACCGCGATCATCACATCCAAAAGTGTCATTCCGTTGCGATACGGTAGTGATTGTGGATGAGCGGCCTGGCCGACGACGCGAATCTGGTCGCCATATGTGCCGACGAAGTTCTGAACGATGATGTTCACCTTCGGCGTGCGGACATATTCCGCCAGCACCTTCTCCATATCCCGCCCCAGCTCGCTCGGAGTCTTGCCCGCGGCTTGCATGTTCTCGACCAGGGGCGTCGAAACGAGCCCGTCCGGCCGTACCGGTACGGTCACGCTCAGGTCGGGCTGATTGAACACGAAGACGTTGAGCGAGTCGCCGGGTCCGATCCGATATTCCGTCTGCAGGCTCTCCTCGGCCGGCGGCGGCGCGCCTTTGACCGGCCGCTCCGACGGTCCACCGGCGCATGCGCTCACCACGAGCAACGCGGCCAGCAATGCGGATCCCATGCGGAAACTGTGAACAGTCTTCATCGACTCAGCTCTCGTTCTTACTCAAAGCGGAAATCAACCCCGATCCAGCTCGGCGACCAGCTTTCGCGCCGCATCGCTGACGGCCGTCGTCGCGGATTTCACCAGCTGCGCGGAGACGTCGCGGGCCTCGGCTTTGCGCCCGGCACGGGCGAGCGCTTGCGCGTAGTGCATGCGGTACTGCTCGTCTGAGCTACCTGTGGCGATCGGGGCAAGCAACGCAAGCCCTTCGTTGATTTTGCCGTTCTCGACCAGCAACCACGCGTAGGTATCGGTGACGCGCGGGTCGCGGGGCGCGGCCTCGTGCGCGCGCTTGGCCAAGGCGACCGCGCCGGGATCACGCTCTTCGTACTTGAGCCAGGCGAGATTGTTCAGTACCGCGGCGTTGTTCGGGCGAAGCGCATCGAGCTGCTGATACGCCTGAATCGCGGTCTTCCGATCGCCCAGCTCCTGCGCCGCCTGCGCGAACGCGAAGAGCGCGGGGGCGTCCTTCGGCTGCTGTTCGACGATCTTACGCAGCGGCACGAGCGGATCGGCGGCCGTGCCGGTCAGGCGCAGCGCCTCGTACTCGCGCATCGCGATGGCGGCGCCGGGCTCCGCTGTGGCTGCCTTGTGATAGGCGATAGCCGCGTCGCTGTATTTCTTCTGGGCCATGCGCACATCACCGACCATGCGCTGGTTGACGGCGAGATTCGGCGCGGCACGCCCGGCCTCCTGCGCGAGGGCGTTGGCGCGCTCGACCTTCCCCGCCTGGAGCAGAATCTGCACCGCGCGCACGCGCGCGTCCGCGAAGCTCGGATGTGCCTTCAGCACCGTTTCGAGCACTGCAACGGCCTTGTCGGGCTCGCGCTGCGAGACTTCGAAGTCGGCCATCGCCAGCGCGGCAGCCGGATCGCCCTTCGAGCGCTCCATTGCCCGAGTCAGCTGCGAGCGGGCCGCCTGCGGATTGCCTTGCATGACATCGAGGCGCGCGAGGCTGAGATACGCCGCCGTCGAGTCGGGCTTGAGCGCGATGGCGCGTTCGAAATACGAGCGGGCGCGCGTCAGATCCCGTGCGGCCGCGAGCAGCGAGCCGGCGAGCATCTGCGCCGCGGCGTCCTTTGTCTCGCTGTCTGCCGTGCTGGTGACGAACTGCACGGCGCCAGCCTGGTCACCCTTCGCGAGCAGCGTGAGCGCCTTCAGATAGCGCACCTGCGCGACGTTGGCGGCGTCCCCCGACACGCCTTCGAGCAGCGTCGCCGCCTGGTCCGGCCGGTTGGCCGACAGGTATCCGGCGACGAGATTCAACCGCGCGCTGAGGTCATTCGGATTGGCCTTCACGCTGCGTTCGAGATAGTCCAGACCCGAAGCCGTATCGCCGGACGCGATGCTGACCTTGCCGGCCGCCGCCAGCAGTTCCGAGCTCGCCTGCTCGCCCTCGCTGGGCAGCAGCGCGGCCACGGCGTCCGCCGACTTGCGCTGCTTGAGACGGGCGGCGGCGAGCATCTGCCGCGCCATGACATTGTTGGGCTCGGCGTTGATCACGCTGCCGAGATACATCTCCGCCTGCTCGAAGGTGCCGTCGCTGAGCGCGATGGCGCCGAGGAGCATCTTCGAGGAGGTCGAGTTCTGCAGCTGGCTCACGTTCTGCTCGAGCAGCGGCCGCGCCTCACCCGGCTTGCCCGCGAGCAGCAGAGCCCGCGCGCGCATGAACCGCGTGAGCGGGTGTTCGGGTCGCAGCTTCAACATGCGATCGGTGACGGCGAGGCTGTCCTCGACGTGGCTCTGCATCAACGCCGCTTCGGCCTGCCCAACCACCGCCACGAAGCGCTGCTCGCCTTGCTTGCGCTTTTCGGCGTACTGCGCGGCCTGCTCGAATTCCTTCTGGGCGCGCGCCGGCGCGGGCGCGCGCAGCAGAAATTGGCCGAGCAGGATATGCACACGCGGATCGGTCGCCGCGACGGCGACCGCGCGCTCCATGATCTTCAGAGCCGCCGGAATGCTTTCGGTCTGCGCCGTGACGGTCGCGAGCCCCATGAGCGCTTCCAGGTTCTTCGGATCTTTCGCCAGCGCCTGATCGAAGCTGGCACCCGCCGCGGATATGCGATTGAGGCTCAGGAGCGCCACACCGCGCGTCGCCAGCAACTCGGCGACTCGCGGGCCGTCCGCGGGCGTGCCGATGAGCTTCAGGGCGTCCTCGGCCCGCCCGATCGAGAGATACGTCTTCGCGAGCGCCGGCCGGACGCGCTCCAGTGGGATGCCGCTCGAGCGCGCGACTTCGAGCTCGCGCAGCGCCGATGGGGCGTCGCCCGTCGCAAGGGTCACTTCGCCGAGCGCGAGACGCGCTTCGCCATTCGAGGGGTTCTTCTTCAGCGCGTTCTTCAGGTCGAGCATCGCCGCGCGGAAGTCGCCCTGGTCGCGTTCCTTCGCGGCGCGCTCGAGCAGCGCGTCCTCACCCATGAACAAGCCACACGAGCTGACGAACAGCGGCACCGAGAACGCCAACAACGCCCACGTAAAGACACGCCGGCGTCGACTTTTCCTGCCCGCATCACATTGAGCCACTCAGTCCCCCGAACACGATTCGATTGAGGCTGCCGGTTCCGTTGCGGGGTAGGTCCCTTAGCCACACTCCCGCGTTGTTCTTGCTTCTTCGCCTTCGAAGAGGCCATCCCGTTCATGGGGGACGTGCCTGCGAAGGCCGCGAAGGATGCCTGCGCAGGGAGGCGATTTCATCGTGGTGCGTCTCAATTTACGCACTTGACAGAATGAGCCCCGCCCGCGGCGGCATTATGCGCAGCCGCGCGGGTTCAGGGCACATTTTTTTATTGCTGCCGCGGGGTTGCGGCAGCGCTTTAGATCGGCGTCACACGGCTCGACGTCAGATGTTGGCGCTCGCGACGTTCGTCGGCGCGCTCTCGGTGCCCGAGGCATTCACCGACACGACGGCGAAATACCACGTCCCCGATGCCAAGTTGTCGATGACCGCGGAATTGACCGTCGAAGGGATCGACTTGGACTGATCGAGATTCGACGCGTCCGTACCGTAGAGAATCTTGTAGCTGCTGAGGTTGGTCAGCGCGGTGCCGTCGGAATTCGTGGTGGGAGCCGCCCAGTTGAGCGTCACGGAGCTGGTGCCACCGCCGGAAGACGCGGCACTCACGGCCACGCTGAAGCCGCTGAGGTTCGCGGTGCCACCCTTACCGTCGCTCACCGAAATCGTGATGTTCGCGAACGAGCCCGTCGCTGTCGGCGTGCCGGTGAGCTGACCCGTCGACGCGTTGATGCTCATCCACGCAGGGTTATTGGCGACGCTATACGTAAGGGTGTCGCCATCGGAATCCGAAGCGGTCGCCGTGAACGAGTACGCCGTACCCACGGTGGCGGACGTCGGTGGACTGCCGGAGATCGTCGGGGCGTGATTCGCAGCGCCCGGCGGAGGTGTCGTCTGCTGACCTGTCGAGGCGTCTCCCCCGCCACCGCCGCAAGCTGTCGCCAGCAGAGTGGCTGAGATCGCCGTGAGAATCGCGCGGCCGCAAACGAAGTTAGAGCGCATAGAACCCCTCTGAACTGACTCGACTCCACCAAGGCGCGCCCAGCACAAGCAAAAGCAGGGCGCCGCAGCCCAATGTGCAAGGGCTGGGCCAGAGTCGTTTTTGTCCTTTGCGTCAATGACTTAGTCACTGTATGCGGTGCCGCCACCCGGCCTTTTGGGCCGTTCGGTGTCGCCCCAAACCGACAACTGCGCATGCGCCGCGTGCGCCGTGTCTCGTAAGTTCTTGATCGATATAGCGGCGCGCTTGTCTCTGAAAGCCGACGAACTGCCTCGCCCAGGCCTGAAAAGCGACCGGCCACGTCAGGCGGGCCGACATATTGCCAGGCCCGATGACGAGAGCCAGACCTGTGCTGCACTGAAGCCGCACTGCGGCAGAAAAAAAACATGCAGCGTCGGCGCGGACGCGAGGGCGAGTCAAGCGTGGCGGCGCACTGTCGCCAAATGCATACGTCGCGTGGGCCCTACATTTCAGTGAATTAAGTCTGCCGCGCTCTACTTCTCGCCCGAAACGCCGGGTGTTCCGCGCCGCTGTCGCGAAATCGATTCGTCAAAAGTCGAGTCGCGTATAGCGGGCCGGGTGCTGGAGTCGACGCGCGGTGAAGTGGGCGCCGCGCGCCGCAGCCATGTTCCCGTTCGACAGCAAACAGGACGGCGTTTGCGCCAAGACCGTTTTCGCTTGCTCCAGAAGGGAACCCATGCATACGCACGCTCACTCCGTGCGCACACGTCTGCTGTGCGCGCTTGCACTCCTCGCCTCGTCACTTTCCACGTACGCCGCCGCACCAAAGATCAGCGGCACTCCCGTGACCACCGGAATGGTCGGCAACAACTGGTCGTTCACGCCGACGGCAAGCGATGCCGACGGCAACAAGCTGACGTTCTCCATCTTGAACAAGCCGGGCTTCGCGTCCTTCTCCTCGACGACGGGCCAGGTATGGGGGGTGCCGCTCGCGGAGCACGCGCGCACCTGGGGCAACATCGTCATCTCGGTGACGGATGGCACCACGAAAGTCTCGCTGCCGGCGTTCTCGCTGGTCATCAAGCCGAATCCGAACAAGTCGCCGACGATCACGGGCACGCCGCCGACGACCGCCACCGTCGGCAAGTTCTACTCGTTCACGCCGACGGGGAAGGATCCGGAAGGCAAGCCGGTCACTTTCTCGCTCATGAGCAAGCCCACCTGGGCCACGTTCAACAAGACCACGGGCCAACTCTCCGGCACACCGACTGCACCCGGCGTGTTCAAGCACATCATGATCGTGGTGTCGGACGGCGTAACGGCGGCCGCGCTGCTGCCCGCATACGACCTCACGATCCAACCGGCGAGCGGCGGCACCACCAACGGCGCACCCGTCATCTCGGGCACGCCGCCGAGCACGGCCACCGTCGGCACTGCGTACAGTTGGACGCCCGCCCTCTCGGATCCGAACAACGATCCCTTGACCGCGAGTCTGTCCGGCAAACCCGCATGGGCGTCGTTCGACGCGAAGACCGGCCGGATTTACGGCACGCCGAGCGCGTCGTACGCGGGTACGTCGACCACGAGCACCTTGAGTGTCAGTGACGGCAAGGCGACCACGACGAAGGCGTTCTCCATCAAGGTGAATGCGTCCTCCGGTGGCGGCACCGTCGGCGCGGTGACGTTGAGCTGGACTCCGCCGACGAAGAACACCGATGGCTCGACGCTCACGAATCTCGCCGGCTATCGCATCGTGTACGGCAAGAGCGCCGGCTCGCTCACCTCCTCCGTGCAGATCGCGAATCCCGGCATCGCGAGTTATGTGATCGACAACCTTGCTTCGGGCACGTGGTACTTCGCGTTGCAGGTGTACTCGAGCTCGGGCACGGAAAGTGCGTTGACGAACGTTGCCAGCAAGACGATTCCGTAACGGCTTTGACAGAAACCGCGTGTCCCCGCGCCTCGACTTCGAGACGCGGGGATTACGTAGTCTGTCGCCAATCGCGTACGTCTTGCAGTGACGACAATTGCGCGAAGTCGCCTGCATCGATTTAACTGCAGAGAGACAAGGGCAAACCCGCTGCGAAGCGGGGACGCAAAGCCTCCGGTCTGATGGGGTTTCAGATAGCGGGGTTGCCGGTGAGCACGCTCAATGGTGGTGAGCGTTGTGCATCGTCAAGCGCGACCAGCGCCGCCCGAGCAATGTGGGTGCTTCTTCAATCGGGGTGGATGAATGGTCCGCAACAGGTCTCGCTTTGGTTTTTTCGTGCGCGCAGCAGTTTGCGCGTGTCTTGCGGCGAGTCTCGCCGCGTGCGGTGGCGAAGAGACAACCGCCGATAACAGTTCGCCGCAACCCGCTGTAGATCCAACACCTGCGCCGACACCGACGCCGACGCCCGCGAACAGCGCGCCGGTTCTCGGCGGCACGCCGTCGCTCACGGCGAAAGCCGGTGTCGCGTACTCGTTCGCGCCGACGGCGAGCGATGCCGACAACGATGCGCTGACTTTCACGATCACCGGATTGCCGGCGTGGGCGTCGTTCAACGTCGCGAACGGCACGCTGTCCGGAACACCGGGCGATGCGAATGTCGGGCAAACGGATGACATCGAGATCACCGTGTCGGACGGCAAGACGACCGATTCGATCGGTCCGTTCCGTATCACCATCGCCGCGCGCGATGCCGCGCCGACATCGACCAACACGGCGCCGACGATTTCCGGCACTCCCGCAGCCACCGTCGCGGCCGGCGCGACCTACATGTTCGTGCCGACGGCCAGCGATGCCGATGGCGACAAACTTACATTTTCGATTGCAAATCGTCCGCAGTGGGCCGCGTTCAGCACTGCTAACGGCCAACTGTCCGGCACCCCGGCGGCGAGCAATGCCGGCACCTCGGCAAACATTCGCATCAGTGTCAGCGACGGCAAGACGACCACGCCTCTTGCCCCCTTTTCGATCCAGGTGACGGCGCCGCCGAATGGCGCACCGACCATCGCGGGCACGCCGTCCACGAGCGTGCAGGTCGGCACGGCCTACTCGTTCCAGCCGACGGCGAGCGACCCCAACAGCGACACGCTGACGTGGTCCATCACGAACAAACCGACGTGGGCGACCTTCAGTACAACTACCGGCAAGCTCTCCGGAACGCCGGCGGCGGCGAATGTCGGCACGACTTCGAACGTTCGCATCAGCGTCAGCGACGGCAGGCTTTCGGCCTCCCTCGCCGCGTTCTCACTCACCGTCACGTCGACTCCGAACAAGGCGCCGACGATTACGGGAACACCGGCAACGAGCGTGACCGCGGGCTCGGCCTATTCGTTCACGCCAACGGGCGCGGATGCCGATGGCGACACGCTGTCGTATTCGATTCAGAACAAGCCATCGTGGGCGACGTTCAGCATCGCGAGCGGAACACTGTCGGGCACGCCGGCCTCCGCCGGCACGTACTCGAACATCATCATCAGTGTCAGCGACGGTAAGGCGAGCGCTGCGCTCGCGGCCTTCACGATCACCGTCGCGGCCGCGCCGAGCGCACCGCCGCCGACGACGACATCGTCGATCACGCTGAACTGGGGCGCACCGACGACGAACACGGACGGCACGGCGCTGACGAATCTGGCGGGTTATCGGATTTCATATGGCACGACCGCGTCGAACCTCGACACGACGGTGCAGGTAGCCGGCGCCGGCTTGACGAGCTACACGATCGACGGACTGACCACTGGGACATGGTACTTCAGCATCAAGTCGTACTCGTCGTCGGGCACGGAGAGCGCGCCGTCGAACGCCGTCTCCGCGAACGTGCCTTGAGCTGCGTGACCCTGGCGGGGCGGCTCTGAAGCG
>Ga0081455_10003156_pt1 | contig 19144 bp, 20 predicted proteins | sample TabmetS3T2R1_FD_70207 | JGI IMG/M metagenome (GOLD analysis project Ga0081455, IMG submission 70207) | Tabebuia heterophylla rhizosphere microbial communities from the University of Puerto Rico - S3T2R1 | ecosystem: Host-associated > Plants > Roots > Rhizosphere ... | reverse complement strand
GCGCGCATACCCACTGCGTCACGAAACTCGGTTGTGAGATCCTGCACCAATATTTCGGAAGTGGATCGGGCCGCGCTAAGAGCGCGTTCTGCCCGATCACGCTGCTCCTGCATCTGTCGGCGACGTTCCTCGGCTTCCTGAATTTGTCGCTCCTTTGCAACTCGCTCTGACTCGCGGCTTGCTTGGATGAATTCCAGCTGCAGGTTATTCGGTGGCGCCGCACTAGCCGGCTGGACGGTCATCCACCTTTCAGCCTCTTCAAGAGCAGGACCAACGAGCAATTGAGAAGGTTCCCTCGCTCTTGCTACCCACTGCAGGGCTCGCTGTAACAGACGAGTGTGTTCGCGGACCCAATCGATGTCTGTCCCGATGGCAGAAACGAGCTCATCGACCGCGGCTTCATGCTCGGAAAAATCGCTGAACCTCACGCTGTGTATCTTTGACAGCCCGACAGGCACCGCATCCCAGTCTATGTCTTCTATCGCAGCAGGAAAGATTCGCTTCTTCAAAGACAGCGCGAAGTCGACTTCTTTGATGCAGACTTGAGAGGCAGCTGAATGCCGGGACAACAAAAATACTACCGCATCGGCGCTGCCAATTAAGTTTTGGAGTCGCGCCCACCACTCTTCACCCGGCAGGGTGTCGTCAACATCTCGGAAGACCTCTACGCCACGTGCTTTGAGCTGTTCACGGAGCTGAATTGCCGATAGCTGATCCTTCCGCGAATATGACAAGAAGGTTTTCGGTGCCAGTTTCGTCATTGCCGGCAAGAAATTCCTCTCCGTTGCTAAGCGATCTTTGGATGAAACGTCGCTTGGTTGGATAAGGCTACAGCCGATTCAGTTAGGGACAATGGCTGCGACATAGCTGTCTTTGTTACCATTCCGGTAACTATAGCACTTCAACAACAACATGCACGGAAGTTCACTCCACCTTGATGCCCGCCGCCTTGATGATCGGCCACCAGCGCTCGGCTTCGGCCTTCTGGAACGCGCGCAGCGCTTCCGGCGATTGCTGCTGCAGCGCGGCGATCTCGATGCCGAGTTCGTCGAAACGCTGCTTCACCGGCGGCGAGGCCAGGACCTGCACCATCGTTGTGTTGAGTTTCGCAATGATCTCCTTCGGCGTGTTCTTCGGCACCCACAGCCCATACCAGAGCGAGACGAAGAAGCCGGGCAGGCCCGCTTCATCGGCGGTTGGAATGTCCGGCGAGGATTTCAGCCGCGTCTTGCTGGTCACCGCGAACGGTTTGGCGCTGCCGGCGGCGAGCATCGAGCGGAAATTCGACGACGGCTCGATCATGAAATCGATCTGGCCCGAGAGCAGATCCTGCATCGCCGGCCCATTGCCGCGGTAGGGCACGAAGGTGAATTTGGTTCCGGTCTCCTTCTGGAAGGAGATGCCGGTGAGATGGCCGGTGGCGCCGACGCCGGCGATGCCGACCGAAGCCCCGTCGGGGTTTTCCTTCAGATACGCGATCAGGCTCTTGAGGTCGCTGGCTGGAAAATTCTTCCTGCCGATGATCAACAGCGGCTCGGCGCCGATCAGGATCACCGGCTCGAGGTCTTTGAACAGATCGAACTGCAGGTTGTAGAGCCCGCCGGTCAGCATATGCGTCGTGGAGGTGCCGATGCTGAGCGCATAGCCGTCGGCCGCCGAGCGTACCGCGCGGCTGACGCCGATCGTGCCGGCGGCGCCTGCGACATTCTCGATCACGATGGGCTGGCCGAGAATCGGCCGCATCTGCTCGGCGAGGAAGCGCGCCAGCGTGTCGGTGGCCCCACCGGCCGGGAACGGCACGATCATGTTGATCGTCCGCGACGGATAATCCTGCGCCGTGGCAGCGCCGCTCCACAAAAAGCCCAAAGGAAGGCTCAAGAGGATCGCCACGGCCTTCAGCCACCTGCGCATGTTCCCTCCGAATCACGTTTTTGCCGCAAACGAGCCGCTCCAACAGCATGTCTCGACTGCTGGATAAGCCCCTCAACGCTCTTCACAATCCCGTCACGCTGCATGTAGTATGTCAACACATGCTGCTTCGCAGCGTATATGGAGGCCGGGAGCGTTACTTGAACGCACATGTCTCGCAAGGCGGTTGGCCGGTACTGGTGCTGAATGCGGACTTCCGGCCGCTGAGTTACTACCCGCTGTCGCTCTGGTCGTGGCAAGACGCGATCAAGGCGGTGTTCCTCGACCGCGTCAACATCGTGGAGCACTACGACCGGGCGGTACGAAGTCCGAGTTTCGAGATCAGGCTCCCCAGCGTCGTTTCGCTCAAATCCTTCGTCAAGCCGACCACCCACCCCGCCTTCACCCGCTTCAACGTCTTCCTCCGCGACCGCTTCGTTTGCCAATACTGCGCCTCGCCGGAAGACCTCACCTTCGATCACATCGTCCCCCGCAGCAAAGGTGGCCAGACCACCTGGGAAAACGTGGTGGCCGCCTGCTCGCCCTGCAACCTGCGCAAGGGCAATCTGACGCCGCAGCAGGCGCGGATGTTTCCGCGGCAGGCGCCCTACGCGCCCACCGTGCACCAGCTGCATCGCAACGGCCGGCTGTTTCCGCCGAACTATCTGCACGACAGCTGGCTCGACTATCTCTACTGGGATACGGAGCTCGATCCGTAAGACCGGTCCGCTCTCGATCATCTTGCTGGAAGCGGACGATGCCAGCCCGGCTCTCGGGCCGAGCTGGCAGAATCGCCGGATGTCAGCCTCTGTCGAGCAGTCTGCAGCCGATCACGGCAATGGCCCGCGCCATTTCTTCGGGTTGCAATGTGGGATGCAAATGAGTGCCTTGCAGCCGCAGTAGCGGCCAGCCGCGCATCTCGGCATCTTCGGCAGCGTGGTCATAGAATCCCGACGTCTGGATATATCCGGCAGGACTGTCGGCCCACATTGCAAGATCTATCGTGTCAGCGAACCATGCCGCCGGCACACGCGGCTGGTCATTCTCGAACAATTCGAACGCATTCGCATCACGCGCAAGCTCATCGATACCGGTAAACGATCTGCGCGGATGATCGCGCAGCCATTCCGACCATCGAGGCAGCCACCCGTCATCGCCGGCAAGGCCCATAACGAATGCGCGGAATGACTTCCTGCCGGGCGGTACAGGACCGCTTGCAGGTGGAATTTCGCCATCCACCATGATCAAGCCACGAGCAGCCACGCGTGGGGCAAGGGCGGCGACCACCACCGTCGCAAGACTGTGCCCGACAAGGATCGGCGGGCCGTCGAGCGACAGCAGCTTCGCATAATGCGCCGATAGCGCGTGCCACGGCGGCAGCGCGCCGTTTGCCGACAGGATATCCGGGACATGAACACGCCATCCGGATGCACGCAGGCGCTCCGCCGTCGGCGCCCAGCTCGACGCACCGACCATCGGGCCCGTGACGAGAACAAGATCAGGCCGCTGACTCATTGCCCCTCCGCAAGCGAGGCCACAGCCTCGACCTCGATCAGCCAGCCCCTTCGCGCCAGACCTGAGACAAACACAAACGTGCTTGCCGGCGGGCGTTCCACATCGATGTAGCTGTCGCGGATGCGGCGCACTTCCGGCAGCAGGGCACGATCGACGCTGTCGAGGCAGAAATAGTTCAGCTTCGTAATGTCCTCGAACCGTCCGCCCGCAGCGCGAACGGCCGTGTCAAGATTGCGGAAAACCTGCTCCAGCTGGACACTGAAGTCTCCCGCACCAACATGCTCATCATCCGCGGTGACGGCGACCTGCCCGGATATGAACACCAGGCGACCGTGCGCTTTCGCGATCTGTGATGATCCCGGCGTGACAGGGAGGCCGGGCGGATTTGCTCGCAACAATTCGCTCATTCAGAGCATCCTCTGCGAACCCGTTTCATTCGTCCAATTGATTGATATTATGGGAGCCATGAACACCATGAATTTATCGGCCGTGGATATGAACCTGCTGGTGCTGCTGGAAGCCCTGCTGGACGAGGCGCATGTGCGGCGCGCGGGCGAGCGCGTCGGGCTCTCGCAGCCCGCGGCCAGTCACGCGCTGGCGCGGCTTCGCGACCTGTTTGACGATCCGCTGCTGGTCCGCGTCGGCACGGCGATGGTGCGGACGCCGCGCGCCGAGGCCCTGCGGAAACCAGTCGCGCAATTCGTGGCGAGCGCCCAGGCCGTCCTTCGCATGGATGACTTCGATCCGCAGACCACCAAGCGGACCTTCCGATTCATGCTACCGGACCTCGTGTCTCACCTGATCATGCCATCGCTGCTCGCGCGCGTTGCGAGAATCGCGCCCGGCATCCGCGTGGTATTGATCCCGTGGCGGGGACCGGCGCTGTTGACAGATCGGGCGCTGGCCGAGATCGACTTCTTCGTCACCTCGTTCAATCGCGAATTTCCCGGCTTCTCCAGATCGCCACTCTTTGAAACCAAGGACACTCTTGCGGTTCGCGCCGGCCATCCGCGCAAGCGCGCGCTTTCGACCGTGAAAGGCTTTGAAGCCAGCCAACACGTATCGGTCGTAGGCGCCGGAGAAGACCGCGACGAACTCGACGAATGGCTCGACAAAGTCAGGCTGCGGAGGAACGTGGCCGTCGCGGTACCAAGTCACCTGATTGCGCTGCGGATTGCAGCGGAGACCGACTATGTGGCGTTTGTGCCTGGACGCTTCGCAGCAGCGCGAAAGGCCGAGCTCAATCTTGCGCTTGTCAAGCCGCCAGTCGATCCCGGAATCGATATTCTCAACTTGATGATGCCGGTGAAATCAGCATCCGACCAAGGCACGCTCTGGATGAAGTCGCAATTGGAGGATATCGCGCGAACTATGTGACGATCTGTGCTGCAAGTGCCGACGAATCTGCGCGAGGCAATCTCGCGCCGCAGCCGGCCAAGATGCTTCCCAGGCGGCACCACAGACAACCGCACCTATGTCGTCCTCATCGCTTACCCGGCGCGCCGGCCTCCTGCGCGTCGTCGCGCCGCCTTGGCGGCGATGGCGGATATCCAGCCGTTGCATCCGCGCGAGCACGCTGTGTGCCAGACGCAGCGCGCCCGCCGCCGCCTGCTTGACGACGAACAGGATGGTCGTGGCACGGCTCAAAATGCCGAGCAGGAAGATCATGGAGAAGATGTCGATATAGGCCAAGAGGTCGCCCATCAACATCAGTCCGGGATGAATCGGAATGCGGTGCAGGTAAGCCAGGAACAGGATCAGAGCCAGGGCGAACGTGATGACGTGCCGAAGCGTCAACCGATCCAGCCGGTTCAGCCAGCCTGCCAGTTGCACAACACAGACTTCCCACAGCAAGTCACCGAACGCCGCGGGCTTGTCGATGGTCCATTTCCGCCAAAGCTGCTTCCACATGGCTCTTCCTGCACCCCTGCTGCGCTTCCTCCCTACTACAGCAAGAGAGCAAGTCTCGTGTGGCGTTCGACGGCCTTGACCGCGGGCACAAGCAGTCAGGCCCGCATCGTTGCTCGCAACGACGACGGTTCCTGGAGCTGCGGCGTCCCGAGTTCATCAAAACGGAACAGCTTGAACGCGCGGCTCCCGTCATAATCGAGCACACGGAGATCGTCGGTCTCCCGAAGGTCCCCCTGCACGAGCGAGAAATGCGCACCATAGCGCTCTCGAGCAAGACCGATCGGAATCTCGTAGCCGATGAATTTCTCGATCCCCTTGCCGGCCAGCTTTTTTATCAGCGCGGCGTCAAGCACAGAATTGTGGCTGGTCAAGATGACGATTGGCCCGGATCCAGTTATCAACATGTAGGCTTTCATCTGCGCGCCTCCACCAAGGTCGAGGGAACGCTGTGCCCTTCAGGTCTGCGGCGACGACCGTGAGCGGCCGTCGAAAGCGACGAATGGGCGAGCACATTTTACATAAATGTAGCCAGGCGAAGCAATGGACGAACCTTGACTCCAGCCACCCGCCGTTGGTGAAGTGGTTCCGTACCGCCGCCGCACCTCAATCACAAGCGCGTCATCAAGACGCCGTTAGCGGAAAACGCCCGCGGGAATCGCTCGGCGACATCGGCCGGCTCGACGAGCAAGGCTATCCTTAATCTCGGCGACTGCCTCGCCGACATGACCCTGCGCGGCGGCGCCAACATCTATCCGGCCGAGATCGAGGCCGCGGTGAGCGAGCATCCCGGCGTGCGCTCGGCCGTCGCGGTCGGCCTGCCCGATGCCGAATTCGGCCAGCGCGTGTATGCCCTGCTCGAACTCAACGAAGGCGCCGACGCGCGGGCAGTTGCCGACAATATGGCCGCTTTCTCGCTGACCGCTTCAGCCGCTACGAGCTTTGAGGCAGCCGGCAGCAGCCCGTGCGACAATTCCGGCAAGGTTCGCCGCACCATGTTGCGCGACGAGCGCGCAATTTGGCTGAAAGAGGGCCGCGCCTTCCGCATCACGCCCTCGCGCGCAAGCGCCAAAGTGGTTGAACAGCTTCTTCTTTCGCAGCCCTTTCAAGAAGGAATTTTGCGGCATAGATTATTGTCCGTGATACGGCCAGCGCGTTCGGCCGCGCCGGCAGGCCAGGAGAAGGTCCATGTCCTCATTGAGCGAATGGAAGGTGCCGTCGGCGTTCCAGCCTCGCGCCGGCGACTATGGCTTCGATCTCGACAAGGCATTGTCATCGGTGGTCGGGCTGCATTCCATCGTCCCGCCCGACGCTTTCAGCGCGGAAACGCTCGGCACCGAGCGCGTCGGCAATGGCGTGCTGATCGATGACGGGCTGGTGCTGACCATCGGCTACCTGATCACGGAAGCGGAAGCGGTCTGGCTGCATCTCGGCGACGGCCGTGTGGTGGAAGGCCATGCGCTCGGCTTCGATTCGGAGAGCGGCTTTGGCCTGGTGCAGGCGCTAGGCCGTCCCGGCATCGAGCCGCTGCGGCTCGGCTCTTCCGCCACGACCAGAGTCGGCGACCGTGTGGTGATTGGCGGCGCCGGCGGGCGCACCCGCTCGGTGGCGAGCCAGATCGTCGCGAAACAGGAATTCGCCGGTTATTGGGAATATCTGCTGGATGAAGCGATCTTCACCTATCCGGCGCATCCGAACTGGGGCGGCACCGCCATGATCTCGGCCGCGGGCGAATTGATCGGCATCGGCTCGCTGCAGCTTGACCGCGTACGCGAAGGCAAGACCGAGCATGTCAACATGATCGTGCCGATCGATCTCCTGAAGCCGATCCTCGACGATCTGCGAAAATTCGGCCGCGTCAATAAGCCGGCGCGTCCCTGGCTCGGCATGTACACAACCGAGATCGACAACCGCGTCGTGATCGTCGGCGTGTCGAGCCGAGGGCCGGCGGCGCGCGCCGAACTCAAGGCCGGCGACGTCATCCTCGGCGTCGACGGCGACAAAATCACCAGCCAGAACCAGTTCTATCGAAAACTCTGGTCGCTGGGATCCGCCGGTGTTGACGTGCCGCTGACGATCCATCATGAGGGCGTCACCTTCGATGTGACGCTGGGCTCGACCGACCGCGCCAAGCTGTTGAAGGCGCCGCGGCTGCACTGAGCATGATCCCGAAAAGTGGAAACCGGTTTTCGGAAAAGATCATGCTCAAACAAAAAGCAGAGCGAGATGACGCTTCGAAGCGTTATCTCGCTTGAGCGCTATCCAGAGATCGGGGCAAGCGATGAGCGAGGCCGTGGTGGACGATATCGTGGCCGTGCTGCCGCCGCTCTTGCAGTCACTGGAAGCGCTCGGCTTCATCGCCCGTAATCTTCACCCGCCGGCATTCGGCCAGGTGATGCAGGCCGCAGGTGAGCCGGACCAGGCGCTGCAGGCGGTGCGCACGCGGATGACGCAGTGGCCGCAGGAATTTTCCGACATTCGCGCGCCGCTGGAAGCCGCCAGCGACGCCGCACTCGCCGCCTTCGAGGGTTTGCGCGCGGTCGAGAGCGGCCATGGCGATCTCGTCTCGGTATTCCGCTCGTTGCGCTATTCGCCGCGGGCGCAGGAAGCGCTCTATTCCCTCGTCGCAAAGCTGCCGCCGGTCAGCCAGTTTTTCACCGAGCCGTCCTCGCGCGAAGATGCCGCGCTTGCGGAGAAGCTGTCACAGCTGGCGAACGAAAATACCGGAATCATCCACGTCAACAACGAGCCCGGCAGCCGCGGCGGCTATTCGATGTATGTGCCGGAGTATTACACCCCCGACCGCCGCTGGCCGCTGGTGATGGCGCTGCATGGCGGTAGCGGCAACGGCCGCGGCTTTCTGTGGAGCTGGCTGCGCGAGGCGCGCAGCCATGGCGCGATCCTGATTGCGCCGACGGCGACTGGTCCCACGCCAGAGAAAAGCACCTGGGCATTGATGGGCGACGATACTGACTCGCCGAATCTCTTTCGCATTCTCGAGGACGTGCGCACGCGCTGGAACGTCGATCCCGCGCGCCTCTTGATGACCGGCATGAGCGACGGCGGCACCTTCTGCTATGTCAGCGGCCTCGACGCCGCCTCCCCGTTCACGCATCTGGCGCCGGTCTCCGCCACCTTCCATCCGCTGATGGCGGAAATGGCCGACGCCAAGCGCCTGCGGGGACTGCCGATTCACATCGTGCACGGCAAGCTCGACTGGATGTTCCCGGTGCAGGTGGCGCGCCAGACCCAGCAGGCGTTGTCCGCCGCAGGCGCCAACGTGACCTATCGCGAGCTCGACGATCTCAGCCACACCTATCCGCGCGAGATGAATGTGGCGATGCTGAGCTGGATGAACGGCAAATGAACCTGCTTTGATCCCAAAATGACCCTTGTTTGATCGCAAACGGGAACCATCAGACCGCCTTCACGTTATTTCGCCGACAGGAGGAGTGTCATGCAAACATTTTTCGGGATGATTTTGGGCGCGCTGCTGCTGGTGTGCAGCGTCTACATCTACGATTCCGTGCGGACGTCGAGCGTCGCCAGCGGCCAGGCGGCGACAGCGAACCGTACCCTCGTCAACTGGGACGTGGCATCGGCGGACTGGAATGCATTGAAGACGCGCGCCCATGAAGAGTGGGTGAAGATCGCGTCGAAGTAACCGCACAGCCCGCAAGTACAAATGCGATAAAGGCGCCCTCGTGCAAACGAAGGCGCCTTTGTCGTTCCGCGGGGCTACCTGCCCATCTTCGCCTTGCGCGCGTCGGCGATCACCTGCTCGAACTCGTTCATGCTCAGCACGCCCGGCACGCGATACTTGCCGACGATAAACGACGGCGTGCCGCGGAATTCGAAGGCGAGCGCCTGATCGTTGTTGCGCGCAAGCACCGCGTCGATCGCCTTGGCGTTGGCGGCAAGATCCTTGCTGAGGCGATCCATGTCGACGCCCGCGCCGGCGAGCAATTCGCGCACGCGCGGCTCGGTCAATCGCGAGCTCACGCCGATCAGGGCCTCATGCGCCGGCAAGAACTTGTCCTGGTATTTGGCGGCGAGCACCAGCCGCGCCGAGAGCTTTGAGACCTCGCCGAGGATTGGCCAGTCTTTCAGCACAAGGCGGACCTTGCCGTCGTCTTCCACCACCTGGCGCAATTCGGGCGCGACCTTGCGGCAATAAGGGCAATTATAATCGTACCATTCGACGATGCTGATATCGCCCTTGGGGTTTCCGACCACGGGCACGTCGGGGTCGCGCAGCACCAGCGCTTCGGTCAGCACCTTGTCGTCGTCGTCCCCTGCGAATGCCGGACCGGCCGCACCGAGCAGCGCCATCCCTGCCCCCATCAGGCCCAGCGCCTGGCGCCGTGTGGGTACCAAGCTGGTCCTGGCCTTGTTGTTCAATACGGTCATATCCGGTCTCGCGGTCAGGATTGTCTGACCTGTTCTACGCTCAAGATAAGGACAAATTACGCACCAGCATATAGATCGCTACCGCAATAATGACGATGGCGAACACAATGTTGAGCGCGCCACGCCGCTCGGAGAGCGATCTTGCCGAGCGCGTGCCAATCAGCCCGCCGGCGATACCGCCCGCCACGAACAGCGCCGCCAGGCCCCAGGACACCAGACCCGACCAGGCGTAACTCGCCGCCGTGGTCATGCCGAAGGCGGTGACCGCGACCAATGAGGAACTGACCGCATTCATGATCGGCATGCCCGTCGCCAGCATCAGCGCCGGCACGATCAGAAAGCCGCCGCCAATGCCGAAGAAACCGGACACCGTGCCGGTGACGAGGCCGAGACCGACGATGGCAGGCAAATTGGACCTGTCCATCTTCACGCCGTCCACGCCGACGCGCGCGCGGTTCTTCAGCATCAGCGCGGCGATCACCAGCATCACCAACGCAAACAGCGCGAGCAGCTTGTGGCCGTCGATCATCTTGCCGAGCAGCGAGCCGAAGAAGGCGCCGACGATGCCGGCAACCGCAAAGGGCAGCGCGCAGGACCACACCACCGTGCCGCCGCGCGCATGGTTGGAGAGGTTGATCGCCGCGTTGGCCGCCACCGCAATCGCGCTGGTGCCGATCGCGACATGCGGCTCGGGCACGCCGACCACATAGACCATCAGGGGGACCGCCAGGATCGAGCCGCCGCCGCCGATCAGGCCAAGCGAAAAGCCGACCAACGCGCCGGAAGCAAGCCCGAGCGCGCCCTGCGTCATGGAAAGGATCAAGATGAGAGACTCAGCTGCACGCGGCGACCCTAGAAGAATTTTCCTGATGTCGCCATGGCGGCAGCACAAAGCTGCACTGCAGATCTCTTCACGCCATCGCAGGCTCGGGCACGAGATGCGTTGCCGCCGTATGGCGGATCGCTTCCTCGAAGGCTGCGGCCTTGCGCGCTTGCCGGTCCATATGCACGCCTGTTGTCTCGCAGGTCGCGGCGATCTCGCCGGTCTCGGCATTGCGCATTTCGTGCAGGAAGCGGATCGATTTTTCGCGCAGCTCCAGAAGGGTGCTCCTGATCTCGACGATGTCGCCGGCCAAGAGCTCGCGCTTGTAGGCGATGTTCTGCTGCACGGCCGCCATGCCGCGGCCGGATTGCCGCAGATAGCTCGGCGTCAGCCCGAGGCGGGCGAACAGGTTCCAGTTGGCCTCGTCGAACTTGCCGACATACCACATGATGTTCATGTGCCCGACATGGTCGCACTGCCACGGATAGACCGTGCCGCGATAGGTGGCTTCCTCCATCGAAATTATCCCGCTTCCGATTGCTGATACGGTAGCGTATCAGGGATGGGCCGGGTTAGCAATACGGCACCGTATCACGTTCGGGAGAACGCCCGTTGACCATCGCCACGCCAAACGACGCCCGAGCCGAAGTCTGGACCGAGGCGGGATTCGCCGAGCTCGCGCGGTCCGGCGTCGAGGGCGTGCGGGTCGAGGTGCTGGCGAAGAATCTCGGCGTCACCAAGGGCGGCTTCTACCGGCGCTTCCGCGATCGCGCGGCGCTGCTGGAGGCGATGCTGGCAAGCTGGAGCGCCGGACGCATCGCCTCGATCGAGGCACAGACCAGCCTCGACGGCATCACCGCGCGGGAGCGGCTGCGGGCGCTGATCAAGCTCTATTCCGAGCGGATGAATACCGACGCAATGGCGATCGAGCTTGCGATCCGGCAGTGGGCGCGCACGGATGAGAGGGCGGCCGTCGCGGTCGCCAATGTCGATGCCGCGCGATTGAAAAATGTCGGCCACCTCTATCGCGCCACCGGTCTTGCGGCGGAGGAAGCCGACGCGCAGGCTTTCCTGTTCTACAGCTTCATCTTCGGCCAGAGTCTGCTGTTTCTCGAGCGGGGCCAGCGGCGGCGCGCGCAGCTGGTGGCGAAGTCGGCCGGCAAGCTGGTGGAAGACGAAAAATAAGACGCGGACGGCGCTGACGCCGGCCGCGTGTCTGCTGGCAGGGCTGCTTACGCTGCGCCCTTCAGCTTCTTGGTGCATTCGCTGTAATAGCCGCCGCCCTTCTGGATCCACTTCATGCCGCCATTGGCATTGGTGGCCTTGTTGGCGTTGTACTGATCGACGCAAGTGTGCATGCGCGCCTTGCCTTCGCTCTCCTTGGAGTATTTCGGATTGACCGCGGTCGGGAACACGGCGGGGCCGGCCGGCGCAGCAGGTGCCGCCGCGGGCGCGGCTTCCTTCTTGGCCTGCTTGGTCGTTTCCTTTGCGGCAGTCGGCGCAGCCGGCGCAGGCGCCGCCGCGGTCGGAGCGGGCGCAGCATCGGCGCCGCATTGCGCCTTGCGGAAGTCGTTCCACTTCTGGCCGCCGAGCGTGCCGTCTTTCTTGGCGGCCTGATACTTGGCGCTGCATTCCTGTGCGGTCAGCGCCTGCACCGGCGAGGCGGCGGCAAAGGCGAAGCCGGCAATCGCAGCGGCGCAAAACAGTTTGGCGTGAATGTTCATCCTTCGTCTCCCTGGGGGAATTGTTTGGAGGACCGCATCGTAACGCAACCGAAAGATGCGACAACGCGACACGCATTGCGGAGCCAAAAATATTATCCCGACATGGGTCCGCCTTGTTCATCCAGCATTCAGACTGCCGGTGAAACGCGCCAAAAAAGCAGAACGATATCAGAACACTCCGACCAATATTCGACATACTATACGGATTTCCGTCCTTTTATCGAAAAAAATAGAATTTTGTTCGATACGCAGCGTGAAGGACGATCCTGAAGATCGACACCGGACGAACATCGATCGGCACACGCGCATTGCAACTCGAGCCGCGCGCGCTCCCCACAAAGGGGCCACAGAGCGCGGGCGAAGCGCATTGCTGCACCGCATAAGCGCATTTGTCGCTACGTGGCGGATTTGCCATAAGGCGGCGTGTCCCTGATGCCCGCTTCCAAAATTCCCGCCCTGCCCGGCCGCGCCGAGACGCTTCGCGTGCTGGAGACGCTCACGATCGGCACCGCCGGCGGCCTCCTCTTCCTGTGGGCCCACTTGCCGGGCGGGCTGATCTCCGGCGCCATGATCGCCGTCGGCGCCGCGGCGCTTGCCGGGCGACAACTGGCGCTGCCGCCGGTGATGACCCAGACCGTGCTGGTGCTGCTCGGCATTTCGCTCGGCGCGCTGGTGTCGCGGCAATTGATCCTGCACATGAGCGACTATCCGCTCACCATTGGCCTCTTGGCGCTTGCCACCTTCTTCTCGACCTTCGGCTCCAGTCTCTATCTGCAGCGCGTGCACGACTGGGATCCGACCTCGGCGCTGCTGGCCGGCAGTCCCGGCGCGCTGTCGCAGATCACCCTGCTGGCGGCAGAGAAAGGCGCCGACGTCGCCGGCATCGCCGTGGTGCAGACCATCCGCGTCATTATCCTCACCGCCGCGCTGCCGCTGCTGCTGGCCGTGACCGGGATCGCCGCCGCTGCGCCGCCGGCGCTGCCCACCGAAGTCGCCTCGCCCCTTGGCCTGACCGCGCTGATCGCGGCTTCCGTTGCGGTGGCGCTGCTGCTGCGGCTGGTCAAATTCCCGGCGAGCTGGATGTTCGGCGCGATGCTGGCATCGAGCGTACTGCACGGCACCGGCCTGGTCGAAGGTGGCCTGCCGAACTGGCTGCGCAACATTGCGCTGGTCGGCATCGGCGCGCTGATCGGCAGCCGCTTTGCGCGGATCCGGCTTTCGACACTGCGCAGCCACGTCGTGGCCGGCCTCGGCTCGTTTGCGATTGCGATTGCCATCTCGGCGATCTTCGTCACCGTGATCGTCATGACCACCAATGTGCGGTTCTCCGACATCGTGGTTGCGTTTGCGCCGGGCGCGATGGACGCCATGCTGGCCCTGGCGCTGACCTTGCACATCGATCCGATCTTCGTCGGCGCGCACCACCTGTCGCGCTTCGTGTTCGTTTCCATCACGACGCCGGGCATTGTGCATCTGTTCGGACGGCCGCAGGAAGACGTGGACGATTGACATCCTCGTAGGGTGGGCAAAGACGCGCTTGCGCCGTGCCCACCTTCGCTTGCGTGCTCGTGAAGGTGGGCGCGCTTCCGCCTTCGCTCGTCGAGCTTCGGCGGACAAGTCGCTTTGCCCACCCTACGGTTTCTGTGATCGTCAACTAGGCCCGCTTCGCCGAGCGCACGAAGCCGAACAGCGCGATCGCGGCCATGGCGAGCGAGATCAGCACGTTGTAGCCGGCAAGCGATAGCCCGAGGAAGCGCCACTGCACCTCGTCGCAGCGGACCACCTTCACCTTGTCGAGCTGCTCCAGCAGATTGCCGGCCTTGCCGAAATCGACCAGCGGCCCGCTGCAATCGGTCGGGCCCGGCCAGAACTGCCATTCGACGCCGGCGTGATAGCCGCCGAGCCAGGCATTGGCGAGCGCCGCGATCAGCAGGATGACAAAGCCCGACATCAGCACCTGCCGCAGCGCGCCGCGCGCAGCGAGGAACGCCACCAACGCCGCAAGCGGCAGCGCGAGGTAATAGGCGTAGCGCTGCTCGAGGCAGAGCGGACAGGGTTTTATGTCGAGCACGAGCTGGAAGAACCAGGCGCCGGCCAGTGTCGCGGCCGCGATCGCGGCAATCGCGAGCGCCGCCAAAGCTGCGGGATTGGAGGCGATGCCCTGCTGTGACGGAGTGTCCGCGGCAAGTGTCACATTCGTCTCCTCATGCCTGTATCCCGTGGTATCGCGCGGGACTTTTCCTGTCGAGGCGCGGCAATATCACATCCACGCGGGTTGACCGGAACGGACCTCCCGCTATATTCCGCCGGCTTCGCGCCACCGGCCCCCTGGGCTGGCGGCCGGAAGGCCCCTGTGGCGGAACTGGTAGACGCGCTCGACTCAAAATCGAGTTCCGCAAGGAGTGCTGGTTCGATTCCGGCCAGGGGCACCAACTAGGCTGTTCAAGCCCGTTCCAAAGCGTCCGCAACCGCCCGCGCAGTGCTCGGAAACCCTTGAAAAATAGGCTCTTCCGCGTACATCGGTGTTCGTCACCGTTTGTTCTCATCCGATCCCAGCCGTCCGATTTGTTGGTATTTTTGTTGGTATCGGGAGAACAAACGTTCATGGCGACTCTCGCTTTCTGAACGCAGGGAATTGAGCACATGGCCCGCAAGAACGATGGCGCGTGCGCCAGCCCTAAGCAGATCAGGACCGACGTCGACTGCCGCGCCGCCCGACCGAAATTCGACAACGGCGCGTGGAGGCCCGCCAAAATTTCCGACGTGACCGGCGGCGGTCTCTATCTCTTCGTCACGCCGGACAAGAGCAGGCCCGGTAAGGCTGCCTCCAAGCTCTGGCGGATGGGCTACCGCTTTCACGGCCGTCAGAAAACCTATTCCATCGGCCCTTACGGCAACGGCACGGATGGCACGTTCTCGCTTGCCGACGCGCGGCGCGAGCGCGACAAAGCCAAAGACCTGCTCAAGGAAGGTAAAGACCCGAGCACCGAGAAGCAGCTCGGCAAGCACAGACAGGCGGCCGCCCGGCCTTTCGAGCAATGGGCCGACGAGTGGCTCGCGAAGAAGAAGGTCGAGAAAGTCAAACGCGGCAGGATCGTCGCGGTGCGCGACCCCAAGACCATCGAGGTACTTGAGCTCCGCGTCGGCTACGTCAAGGATCGCTTCGGCAAGCTGTGTAGGCAGGACATCAAGCGTCCCGACGTGCTCGCTCTCATGCGTTCATACGAAGCCGAGGGAAAGCTGGAAACCCGCGACCGCGTGCGCAGTATCGGTGAGCAAATCTGCGACTATGCCGATGTCGAAGGCGACGGCTACAATCCATTCCGCAACCTGAATGGGCAGATGATTGCCAACATTTCGACGCCGCGTCCCGGCGTCACCGAACCACGTGACGTAACGCGCGTCTTCAAGCTCATCAGCGCACCGTGGGCGAGAGCGAGGTTTGGTGACGTTGTTGGCCTTGCCTTGCGCTTCGATGCGCTGACCATTCCTCGCCCCGGCATGGTCAATGAAATGGAGTGGAGCGAGGTCGATTGGGATGCCGAACGCTGGACTATTCCAGCCACGAAGATGAAGACCGGTTGGGACCATGTCGTGCCTTTGTCACGGCAGGCACTCGCAATCCTGCGCAGCGTTCAGAAGCTGACCGGCCATCGCCGGTACGCGTTTTCCTGCTCGAAGGACGCGCCTCTGTCAAACAACACGCTCAATAAGCGCTTGCGGCTGCTTGGCATTGACACCAAGACTGATCATTGTGCCCACGGATTCCGGACCACCTTCTCGACCCTGTCTCACCACGAAGAGATCAAGGACGCCAAGGCATGGGATGGCGATGTCGTCGAGCTGCAGCTCGCGCATCTCGATAACTCTACTGTGGAAGGTCTCTACAAGAAGCACGGACCGCTCGCGCTGATCGGCTCGCGCACGAAGCTGATGCAGCATTGGGCTGATCGGATCGACCACTGGCTCGATCCCAAGAAGGTGATGCCGATCAAGGGAGGCGCGCAGGCTTGAGTCGTCTATCATCAGGCTGGTTAATGTTGCCCAATTCAACCGTGGCAAGCTCATGTGATTGTCGTCGACGCTTGTGCATCTCGTGCCGGAAGCGGATCGATTTCGCAGCGCCTTTGCAACGCGTTGCGCTTGTCCGCCTGAGATAAACGCCGCGCGTACATACGCCGTGACTAAGAGATCGTCTGCGCGCCTGACCGCTGCCCTCCGAAAGACAAAGGTCACACGTTCGAATCGTGTCGGGCGCGCCACATCGGTACAGAGCTGTGCACTCCAATACCTGCCGTTTTTGCGCTTGAAGCGGCGACCAGCGTGCGCAGCAGCGCGCTTTTCGATCCCATGATGCGCAGTTCTTTCTGATCGACTTCGACCCGTTGGGCGAGGGCGCGAAGGTGATCGCGGCGGTAGCCGCCGCCGTCGGTTCGCATTGCGCTGACCTTTTGACAGCACAGGAGAATCTTCGCTGCTGCAATGTGCGCTCATACCAGAAAAAGTGCGATAAGGCCCTGTACTATCTCACGACCGACCGCGGCGCACCTTGCGCCCTTTATCCTGCTATCAAGCGGTCGGTGGTCTGCGCCTCGCCGGTCCTGCGCTATCCTTCGCCAAACCGCCATCGGACAAAAACCAGGACAAGTAGAACGCGAGCAGGTTCCGCGCGGATTTGGTGCAGTTGATATCCCGGTTCTTTGTCGACCGCAGATGCAGCTCATGTCTCCTAGTCGATCGAGGACAGAACGCCGGAGCTGCCGCGGTTGCGACGGTCGTAAGCAATTCGCGCGCAGGAAGGAGCCAGGCAGGCCGGTCCTAATCGGACGTGATAATGTCCGGTATTGTGGATAGCGGACGCTAAAGCTGACGTCGCAAAATCGACGCGATTGACCCAAAGGCGAACAACGGCTGCGTTGAGCCCAGCCGCGAGGTGGACCAACGCTGGCGAAGCTGTGATCCTCTGGGAGCCGCCCGCCCCGCTACCTGCCATCGGCCGAAAGTGCATAGCGCGGCAATCGATCTTCGCTCAAGGTCCTTTCAGGAAGCTCAGCACGACACGATCGGTCTGCGTTTGTTAGCGAAACGCGACCTAAGCCATGAAATCGCACTGGCTACGGTTCTGCCAAATAGGATCATCGTCAAGGAGGGTAGCCCGATGAAACCAACGATCCTGAAAGGACTGTTCCTCGCCGCCCTCTGCTGCGTTCTGATGGCGACGGCGAGTCAGGCACAGCCGCAGCAAGAGCAACAACCTCTTTCATCCGAGGAGTTGACCAGTCGCAGCATCCAGCGCCGCGCTGTCGAGGCCGCCGTCTGGGGCATGCCGGCGGTCAATTTTGAGCGCATGCTCCAGGCGGTGATCGCCAACGGCGGGGCCGCGAATCAGATGCTCTACTGGTCGCGGCCGGTCAACTGGAAGGATCAGGCGCTCACGCCCAACCCCAACACGATCTACTTCAACCCGTTCTACGACACGACCAAGGGGCCGGTGGTGCTGGAGATCCCGCCCGTCGAGGGAGAGTCTTCGATCACCGGCAGTATCGACGACGCGTGGCAGTGCGCGCTGGACGATGTGGGTCCCGCGGGTGTCGATCAGGGCAACGGCGGCAAATACCTCATCACCCCGCCGGGATACAAAGAGACTCCGCCCGGTGGATACATCGTCGTGCCGTCGGATACGTATCGGGGATTCGCGATTCTCCGCTCGAACTTCAAGAGCGGCAGCGACGCCGACATCGCCGCGGCAGTAGCGTACGGGAAGCGGATGAAGATCTACCCGCTGGGCGGAAACGCGGACCAGACCGTTTACCTGGATGTCTATGACAAGATGTTCGACGCGACGATTCCCTACGACGTGAGTTTCTTCGAATCGCTGAACCGCTTCGTTCAGGCCGAGCCGTGGCTGACGCGCGACAAGGTGATGATCGATTCTCTCAAGAGGGTCGGCATTGCAAAGGGCAAGCCGTTCACCGCGGATGCGAACACGCGATCGATCCTCGACCAAGCGGCGCGCGTAGCGGGGGCGTCTATCGACAAGTGGTACGAACGGGGCTTTAGCCCGCCGTTCTTCGAAGGCACGCACTGGGCGTTGCCGGTGTCGAAGGAAACCATCGAGGGCTTGTCCACAATGTTCGCCGACCCCAACAGCTATCCGATCGACGGCCGAGCAGTCTATTTCTCCGTCGCCTACTTCAGCGCCAAGCACTTGGGTGCCGGCCAGTTCTACCTCCTGGCGATCGACGACAAATCCGGCCAACCGTTCGACGGAAAGAAGACCTACCGGCTGCACGTCCCGCCGAACGCGCCGGTGAAGCTGTACTGGTCTGCCACCGCGTACGACCGCAAGACGCACGCGCTGATCCGCGAGACATCGGGCTCCAGCCGCGCGTCGAACAGCGCCGGCGTGCAGCAGAATGCCGACGGCTCGCTGGACGTGTTCTTCGGCCCAAGGGCGCCCGCAGGCAAGGAGTCGAACTGGGTGCCGACGAACGGCCGCGATTTCGAAATCCTCTTCCGTCTGTACGGCCCGGAGAAGGCGTTTTTCGACAAGACCTGGATATTGCCGGACGTCGAAGAAGTGAAATAACGGGCAAAGGCTACTTCGTCATCCTGCGGCTGTACGGTCCGACCGAAGCCTTCTTGAACCGGACTTGGCAGCCGAGCGAATCTTGAAGAGATGAAATGAAACGCAGGAGCACGCTATGAGGCAGATCCTTCTACCGCTCACCGTCGCCGGGCTTATCTGCGGGGCGACGATGACCGTGGTTCATTCCCAGCAGGTGCCGCCGCCGACCACTGCCGCAGGAGTTCCTGGCCCTGCACCGGGCACTGTCATGACCAAGCCGTATGTGCA
>Ga0081455_10003155_pt1 | contig 19144 bp, 18 predicted proteins | sample TabmetS3T2R1_FD_70207 | JGI IMG/M metagenome (GOLD analysis project Ga0081455, IMG submission 70207) | Tabebuia heterophylla rhizosphere microbial communities from the University of Puerto Rico - S3T2R1 | ecosystem: Host-associated > Plants > Roots > Rhizosphere ... | reverse complement strand
GACCAGCGCCCGCCCCACGGGAGGATTGTCGGACAAGGAGCGTGCGCTGATCGCGCTTGCTCTGAATGCCTGCTTCACCGCGCTGAACCCGGAAGGCCTGCGGCTCCACCTGCGCTGCGCCTTGCGCCTCGGCGCCAGCGCGCCGGAAATATTGCAGGTGCTGCAGATGACGGCGCATCTCGGCGTGCATGCCTGCGCAGTTGGCCTGCCGCAACTGACCGACTTGATCGACGAGCGTTCGTGACGGCCTTTCAGGCTCATTTGAACGACTCTACCAGAGCATCCGCGCCCTTGTCGATTCCGGTCTTCGCTGCTGCGAGCGAACCGAAGCTCGCCACGATATTCAGCGCACCCGGATACTGCTTTGTCACGAAGGCCCTGAGCAGACGGTTGGTCGGTGCATCGTAGATCTCGACGGCATAGGTCACTGAACCCGCGATCATGCCTTCGCCGCCACGCACGGCTTGCACGCCGTTGTACAGATTGCCGGCGAGATCCAGATGGGTGAAAGTGCTGACGAACGGCGTGTTGGTCGTCGCACCGGTCAGCGTCAGCTTCAGGCGCAGGGTGCTCGGGGCTGCATCGGTCACACGAGTGAAGCGGCTGCTCAACGTCTCCGTAAACCGGCTCTGCATATAGTTGGCGAGCTCGACTTTATCTGAGTCGGGCAAGTCGCCGAACTGATGATCTGCGGCACTGTAGGTGGTGACAGGCTCGATGATGATCCTGCTGTAGCTTCGCCAGTCGATCGGCGTGGAATAGCGAAACGGGATCCGGCTGGAATCGTCCTGCTTGTTGGGGACGAGCTGGGACGACGATGCGAGCCCGGAGAAGGCGACCGGTTCTGCACTGCCGCACGCGACCAAACCCGCGCAGAACGCCCCGGCCAACAACCGCTTCATCGTGACGGACACGGACATCTCAATCTCCTCGTCTGGTTGTTCGCCGATGTTTCGCGCGAGCGGTAGCATCCGGTGATTTAGAAGTAAACCGTCTGGTCGGTTTTATTTATGAATGAGCCTTCAGCCTGAACGGCAATGGACCCTGCCGAGCGGTCTTGAATCAGGCGCGCTTGGCTTTTTGCTTGGAGGCGCGGCCAGCCCGCGCGCCGGTGCGCGAAGGAGCCGACCATTGCTGGTCGTCGAGCAGGCGATCGAACAAACGGGCGCGCTCCGCCTCGGAGAACGGACAGGTTCCCAGGAGTGCGGCAAGAACCAATCCGCGCGCTGCGACCCAGCGCAGGACTGCAAGCTCCGGATCAGCCGCCTCGGCCTTGATGGCGGCGACGCTCCTGGCGTCGATATCTCGCGTGACGGCGAGCAAGCCGGGGTCCTCGGTCATGGCGGCCAGGATGGCGGAGGCGACCGGATCCGGACCGGCGATGGCTTCACGCATGGTGGCGATTTGGACGGCAAGGTGCGGCTCGGCATGCGCGGCGCCCTGCTCGGCCCTGTACTTGCGGGAGAAGGCATCGAAGTGCTCGATTTGATGCTCCAGCAGCGCCTTCAGCACGGCTCGCTTCGTCGGGAACTGGTGCATCAGTCCGCCCTTGCTGATACCGCTTTCGCGCGCGATGGCGTCCAATGTCAGCCGGCCCGGGCCGTCGCGAGCGATGATGGCGAGGGCTGCCCGGATGGTGGCGTTGCGCGTTCTTTCCGATCGAGAGGGATTGTCCATGGCGACCTTGGCTTCGCACAGATATCGCGACGAATCACCACGAAACAATCCAAGTGGTCTGTTTCCTGGTCAACCGCGATGCCCCGCGCCGACTCTCGTTCCGCAACGCAGTCGAGCGATGGCCTGAATTGAGCCCCCAACCGGGGTCTGAAATTTGCAAGTATCGGGGCGGAAGGGAGTGGACACGGTCATGATCAACAACTTGCGCGAGAGGCTGGTGGGCAGCTTGCTTTTGCTGAGCCTACTGCCGGCCTGGCTGGCGGGACAGGCTGTGGCGCAGCCCGTCGCTGTCGTCGAAGCTGCGCGTGCGGCACTTCCCAACAAGGTTCGCGATGAAGGCGTGCTCCGTATCGCTACCTCCCTTCAATGGGCGCCATTCGCATATCGGTCCGAAAAGGACGAGGCGGTCGGCATCGATATCAGCCTGATGAAGGTGATTGCCGCCAAGCTCGGCCTAAAACCGACATTCGACGATTTGAAGTTCCCTGCCATCGTTCCCGGTGTTGCGACCGGTCGCTACCATGTTGGCGTCGACCAGATTTCCATGTCGCCGGAGCGTCTGGCTGCCGTCGACATGGTGCCCTATTTCGACACGGCCAGCGTGCTGCTCGTCCCGGCTGGAAAGGCTGTCAAGGACCTTGCCAACTTGTGCGGCATGACGTTCGTTGTCACGCAAGGCAGCGCCCAGACGCGGCAGCTGCAGCAGCTGTCGGACGCCTGTGTCGCCCGCAATGACAAGGCGATCATCCAGCAGCTCTATCCAAGTAGTGCCGAGACGCTGCTCGCGATCGCCAATGGCCGTGGCGATGCCTTCCTGACGGCAGCCCCGCAGGGTGTCTACATCTCGCGCGTCAACTCGAAGGTCGCGCTGGTGAAAGGCGAGGTGCCGAATGTCGAGCGGTCGCCGGCTGGCATCGCAGTGGCGAAGGGAGATGCGAGTATGCGCAAGGCCATCGCATTGGCGTTGGCAAGCGCCATCGAGGATGGCTCGTACAAGGCGATTCTCGACGAGTACGGCGTTGCAAGCTCGGCCGTTTCGACCGAGGCCGTGCAGAAATCCGGGGAGTGAGTGGAGCGATGAGCCCGAATATTGCCGCGCAACAGCACGGCTGGCCTGGATCGGAGCCCGTTGCTGAGCAGATCATCGAGCCGCCTCGTTTCGGCCGCTGGCTTGCTGTGGTTGCCGTCACCTTGGGGTTGGCCTGGATCGCCTATCAGCTGACCACCAATCCCGGGTTCCAATGGAACATCGTCGGCCGCTACATGCTCGACCGTACCGTGCTGCGCGGCGTCGGCATGACGATCCAGCTGACCTTCCTCGTCATGGCGATTGGTGTCGTCATCGGCATCTTCGTCGCGCTGATGCGGATGTCGCGCGATCCGCTGCTGAATTTCTGCGCCCATGGCTATGTCTGGTTCTTCCGGGGTACGCCGGTCCTCGTTCAGCTGGTCTTTTGGTACAATCTGGCCGCGCTGTTTCCACAGCTGTCGCTCGGCATCCCGTTCGGTGGACCGAAGGTCCTGGAGGTTTCCGCCACGGTCGCGATCTCTTCCTTCACGGCAGCGCTGTTGGGACTCGGGTTGAACGAAGGCGCCTACATGGCGGAGATCATAAGGGCGGGGCTGCTGTCCGTCGATGCGGGCCAGACCGAGGCCTCGAAAGCGTTGGGCCATCGCCCCTGGCAGACCTTCCGGGTCATCGTGCTTCCGCAGGCCATGAAGGCGATCGTGCCGCCGACCGGCAATCAGGTCATCGGCATGCTAAAGTACACCTCTCTCGCCAGTGTGGTGGCCTTGCACGAGTTGATGCACTCGGTCGAGATCATCTACAGCCGCACCTACGAGACCATGCCGCTGCTGATCGTCGCCGCACTCTGGTATCTCATCATGGTGAGCGTTCTCTCCATCGTGCAGTTCTTCATCGAGCGGCATTATCTCAAGGGATGGCAGGCGGAGGTCCATGCACCGCTTCAGGCGCCGTTCCAGGCATGAGTGCTCGCCAGGGCAGCCCGCTTGTTCGCGTTTCGAACGTCTGGAAGAAGCGCGGCGCCAATATCGTGCTGAAGGGCGTCGATCTGTCGGCCGAGCTCGGCGAGGTGGTGTGCCTGCTCGGCCCGTCGGGTGCCGGCAAGAGCACCCTGTTGCGCTGCATCAACGCCATCGAGATGCCTGATCGCGGCATGATCTATGTCGACGGCGTCGCCATCGGCTGTCGCCAGCAAGGCGACAAGTTCGTCCGCCTGTCCGAGGCCGAGATCAGTCGCCAACGCGCCGATATCGGCATGGTGTTCCAGAACTTCAATCTTTTCCCGCATATGTCCGTGCTTCAGAACATCATCGACGCGCCGATGCGTGTTCGCGGCGAAAGCCGGGCTGTGGCGACCCAACGCGCCCACGAGCTGCTCGAGCGTGTCGGGCTTGCTTCCAAGGCCAAGTCCTATCCCAGGCACCTGTCGGGCGGGCAACAGCAGCGTATTGCGATCGCCCGCGCGCTGGCGATGCGGCCGAAGCTGATGCTGTTCGACGAGCCGACGTCGGCGCTCGATCCACACCTGACCGACGAGGTCCTCGACGTCATCAAAGGCCTGGCCGCCACTGGGATGACGATGATCGTCGTCACCCACGAGATCGGCTTCGCGCGCCAGGTTGCCGATGTTGCAGCAGTGATGGTCGATGGGGTCATCATCGAAGCTGGGCCGGCGCGCGATGTGCTCACGCGCCCCGGGGACCCGAGAACGAGGAAGTTCTTGGCGAAGTCTCTCCAAGATCACCAATAGAGGACGACCAGCGCTCGAGCCAACGCGCATCGATCTTCCGGGAGAAAGGACCATGCACAGACAAATGCATCTTGGCTCGCTGTCGCACGGAGTCGGCAGCCATGTCGCCGGCTGGCGCATGGAGGGCGCCGAATCGCAGAAAGAGGATTTCGAGCTTGTCGTGCGAGCCGTTCGCGCTGCCGAACGTGGCAAGTTCGATTTTGTCTTCTTTGCCGATGCGGTGAATACCGGCGCCGATGCGGCGCCGATGTTCGTTGTCCGCTTCGAGCCACTCACCCTCCTTGGGGCGCTGTCGGTGGTCACGGAGCGGATCGGTCTCGTGGCCACGGTATCGACCACATACTCCGAACCCTACAATGTGGCGCGCGCCCTTGCCTCGCTCGACCATCTCAGCCGCGGCCGTATCGGCTGGAACGTCGTGACCGGGTCGAGTCCTGATGCTGCAGCGAACTTCTCGAAGGAGAAGCATCCGCCACACGCCGAGCGCTACGCGATGGCGGAAGAGTACATCAAGGTCGCTAAAGGCCTGTGGGACAGCTGGGAAGACAATGCTGTCATTGCCGACAAGCAAACCGGCCTCTTCATCGATACCAGCAAGATGCACGAGCTGAACCACGAGGGCGAATATTTCAAGATCAAGGGGCCGCTCAATGCGAGCCGCCCGCCGCAAGGATATCCGGTGATCTTTCAAGCCGGCGCGTCCGACCGTGGACTCGAGCTTGCGGGCTCGACCGCGGAGGTCGTCTTCGCCAGCCAGTCGTTTCGCGAGGAGGCGATCGCTTTCAACACGAAGCTACGCGATTGTGCAGAGGCCGCCGGACGGCCGCGCGACGCGATCAAGATCATGCTGGGCGTATCGCCGATCATCGGGGACACGGAGCGGGAGGCGCATGACATCGTGGCGCGGCTCGGCGCGATGGTCGATCCCATCACCTCGATGCGCGTGCTCTCCGATCGCGTCGGCGTGGACTTGGGCGAGCACGATCTCGATGGACCGGTGCCTGAGCTGCCGCCTTCGACCATGATGCAGGGCCATGCGCGCGTCCTTCAGTCGGTCGCGCGGCGCAGCAACATGACCATTCGGCAGCTGCGCGACTACGCTGCTGTGAGCTCCGGGCATCGCGTGCTCATCGGCACCGCGGTGCAGATCGCCGACGACCTCGAGACCTGGTTCAAAAGCGGGGCCTGCGATGGCTTTGCAATCATGACTCCCTATTCGCCGCAACCCTTCGCGAAGTTCGTCGATCAGGTCGTGCCGATCCTGGTGGAGCGCGGCCTGTTTCGGAAGGAATACGAGGGGAAGACTCTGCGCGACCATTTGGGGCTCGCGCGGCCGCCGCATCCCGCTGCGCGGTTGGCGGCTCCAGCCGGCCGAATTGCTTGACCCTCCGCGTGACAATGGCCTCGACTAGGCGCCTATAATCGCTCCTGTGCCGACAGGGCACACCGCGGCAAGAAGCACCGCAGGCAAAATGCATCGGAGGGGCGCCATGTTGGACGCAAGTGTTTCGCAGACGAGCGAAAGCGATGTGCAGCAGGTCGACGTCGTGGTGGTTGGTGCCGGATTCGCTGGCCTCTATCTGATCCATCGCCTGCGCAAGGCGGGCTTCACGGCCATGGGGCTGGAATCGGCGAGCGATGTCGGCGGCACCTGGTACTGGAACCGGTATCCAGGCGCGCGCTGCGATATCCAGACCACCGACTACAGCTACACGTTCGATCCGGAGTTGGAGAGCGCCTGGAAATGGTCGGAGAAATACGCAACCCAGCCCGAGATCCTGCGCTACCTGGGCTTCGTTGCCGACCGGTATGACCTGCGGCGCGACATTCGCTTTGGCACTCAGGTCGAAGCCGCGACGTGGGATGAGGCTGCGCAACGTTGGCTGCTCACGACCGGCAACGGCACGCCGGTGTCCTGCCGCTACTACATCATGGCGAGCGGCTGTCTGTCCTCGCCCAAGCCGCCGGAGATCGCAGGAGTGGACGACTTCAAGGGCGAGATCTACTTCACCGGCCGCTGGCCCCACGAGGGCGTCGAGCTCGCTGGCAAGCGCGTCGCGATCATCGGCACAGGGTCGTCGGGCATTCAGGCGACCCCGATGATCGCGGACCAGGCGGCCCATCTGACCGTCTTCCAGCGTACCCCGAACTTCGCTTACCCGGCGCACAATGGCCCATCTCCGGCGGACCGCGTCGCCATGCTGGAAAAGGACCGCAACGACTACCGCGAGCAGGCCCGCTGGTCGCTGGTTGGGGTACCGCTGCCGCGGGCGACGGACTTCAGCTGGCAACTGACAGAGGCCGAGCGCCGCGAGCGTTTCGAGAAGGCATTGGCCGCCGGCGACCTGGTTGTCATGCTGACCCAGCTGTGGGCCGATCAGGGCGTCGACGCCGAAGGGAATGCCCTGGCGGCCGACCTGATCCGCGAGAGGATCCGTTCCATCGTGAAGGATCCTGGGACGGCGGAGGCGCTCACACCCCGAGACCATCCGTTCGGGTCCAAGCGCCCGTGCCTCGAGACCAACTACTTCGCGACTTACAACCGAGCCAACGTCACTCTGGTCAACCTGCGGCAGGAGCCGATCGAGAGGATCACAGGATCCGGCATCAAGACCGACAGGCGCACCATCGACGTGGACGTGATCGTGTTCGCCACCGGATTCGACGCCATGACCGGCGCCATCATGGCCGTTCATCCGATCGCCGGACGCGGCGGGAAATCGCTGTCCGATGTCTGGGCCAACGGTCCGCGGACCTACCTTGGCCTCACTGTGGCCGGCTTCCCCAACCTGTTCATGATCACGGGCCCCGGCAGTCCGTCGGTGCTGTCGAACATGTCCGTGTCCATCGAGCAGCACGCGGACTGGGTCGTCGACCGCCTGATCGAGATGCGCCAAGCAGGGTTCACCACAATCGAGGCGACGGAAACGGCGCAGGCCGGCTGGACACGGCATATGGCCGACTGCTCGGCGCTTACGCTGCACCGCTTGGCCAACACTTGGTACACGGGAGCAAACGTGCCGGGCAAGGCACAGGGCGTAATGCCCTATACCGGCGGCGTCGGTCCTTACCGCACCATCTGCAACGACGTTGTGAGCCGCGGCATGCTGGGGTTCAAGCTCAACGCCCCGAATGGTGCCGAACAGTGCAACGATGGCGAGATCGTTCGCCTGCAACCCGACGTGCGGCTGGTGCTGAACATGCTGGCGGACATGAACCTACCGCCGCTGGAATCGTTGGGGGCGCAGGGTGCGCGCGCTTTCGTCGGGGAGTTCAATGCCAGCCGCCCAGCCGGGCGACCGGTTGGTGAAGTCGTTGGTGGCTCGTTGAGCGGTGCCGATGGGCCGCTGCCCTATCGTCTCTATCGGCCGGCTACACCGGGGCCGCATCCGATGGTGGTCTACTTCCATGGCGGCGGTTGGGTGCTGGGTGACGAGCAGTCCGACGATCCGTTCTGCCGTGACATGTGCCGGCGCACCGGGATGATCTTCCTCAGCGTCGGCTATCGGCATGCGCCGGAGCACCGCTTTCCGGCTGCGGCCGAAGACGGTTATGCGGCGCTGCGCTGGATCGCCGAGCATGCAGCCGAGCTGGGCGGGCGGCCCGGTCCGCTGCTGGTGGCGGGCTGGAGCGCCGGAGGCAACATTGCCGCTGTTACCTGCCAGTTGGCGCGCGATCGTGGTGGCCCTGAGATCGCTGGCCAGCTTCTGGTGTGTCCGGTCACGGACTGCACATTCGACCGACCCTCCTACAGCGACAATGCGACGGGCTACTTCCTGACGCGCTCACTGATGTACTGGTTCTGGGACCTCTACTGCTCACCGGCAGATCGAACCGACCCGCGCGTCTCGCCGCTACGCGGTAAGCTCGAGGGCCTGCCCCCGGCGTTCGTCGCGACTTGCGAGTTCGACCCGCTGCGTGACGAGGGTAACGCTTATGCTGAGGCTTTGACCGCAGCCGGCGTACCGGTCGAGCACCTGCAGGCTCGTGGTCATTTCCATTCGTCGTTGACCATGGTCGACGTGGTGATCACCGGCGCGAACGGCCGCATCCAGATGGCGAAAGCCCTGCGTCGCTTTGCGGGGCTCGAGACGGGACAGGATGACGGAGGAGTCATCCAAAGTCGAAAAGTCTTGTCGGCAGAGGTGTCTGCGGCCGCCGAGTAACGTCCAGAAGGGCAGTGTAGTCGGCCTTCATCTTGAGCATACAAACGTCAGCAATATGATTGTTGACAATAATACGAATGCCATGAAACATTTTGGTCATGACAGTCCCTGCCCTTTCACCGAATAGCGCACTTGCGCTTTTGCAAAAGCGGTCGCTGGCGTCTGCCGCGCAGGAAGAGATCGAAAAGCTGATCCTCTCCGGGGATCTGGCCGCAGGCGCTCGTATCGGCGAAGCCGAGATGGCGCTGCGGCTGGGTGTCAGTCGTGGCCCCATCCGCGAGGCATTTCGCGGCCTCGAGGAAGTCGGGCTTGTTCGATTCGAGAAGAACCGCGGCGTATTCGTCCGCGAGCTCGACATTGCCGAAGCCGACCAGAACTACGTCGTACGCGGCGCCCTGGAGGCGCTCGCTGGCCGACTGCTGGCGGCGCGGATTACAGACGACGAAGTCGTTGAGCTGCGTGGCCTTATCCGACAAATGGAGGACGCAGTCGCGCAGCGAGACACGGCGCGCTACGCGGCGCTCAATCTTGGCCTTCACCGGCGCATTTTCGAGATGGCGGGCAACCGCAAGCTTATCGACGTCTATGGCCGCATTACCAAGGAGCTGATGCTGTTTCGCAGGCGCAGTCTCGCCCTCGAGGCGACGCTGCAGGAGCACGCCGGCATCGTCGAGAGGATCGCGGCCCGGGATTGCGACGGGGCAGCCGCGGCACTGCTGGTGCATGTCGAAAGCTCACGCCATCGAATCGTCACCGCTTATTCTTCTTCGTAGACCGATGCGCGCTCTTGCCGAGCCGTCGCCCACCAGAACACTCACCGTATGCGGTGGTGCCCACGCCTTGCACGATGGCTTCACTGATCTTCTGAACGTGCTCTATCCGCTGCTGCAGGCACAGTTCGGGCTGAGCTACGCCGCGGTCGGCGCACTGAAGGCAGTCTATTCCGGTGCGATGGCGAGCGGCCAGATCCCGTCGGGCTGGCTCTCGGGACGATTGGGCAGCGTCGCGGTGCTGGCGGGGGGCACCGGCCTCGTGGCGCTCGGCTACGGCTTGGCGGGCCTCACCGGCTCGCTCTACGGTGTCGTGATCGGCCTGTTGCTCGCGGGTCTCGGCGGCAGCACGCAGCATCCGATCGCCTCGACGCTGGTTTCATCCGCCTACGCCGGTCCGCGCTCGCGCGCCGCCCTGGGCACCTACAACTTCACGGGCGACCTCGGCAAGGTTGCACTGCCGGCTGCCTTCGCGTTGATCGCGGCGGCCGTCGGTTGGCGCCACGCGTTGGTCGTGACGGCCGCCATCGCCGTTGCGTCGGCCGCGGTTGTGATCGCGACACTCAAGCCCGCCTCATCCGCAGTCGGTGCGAAGCGCGCGAACGGCCAGCTCGCAGGTCAGGAGCGGCCTTGGGCCTTCTGGCTGCTCTTTTTCATTCATGTCTTCGACAGCCTTGTCCGTACGGGCTTCCTGATCTTCCTGCCTTTCTTGCTGGGCCAGAAAGGTGCTGATTTGCCAACCATCGGCCTGGCGCTCTCGCTGCTGTTTGCCGGCGGCGCGGTTGGCAAGCTCATGATGGGGTGGTTAGGCGCGCGACTGGGCGTCGTCATGTCCGTCGTGATCACCGAGGTGGCGACGACGGCGCTGATCTTTGCGCTGCTGCCGCTCTCCCTCACGGCGGCCGTGGCCCTGCTGCCGCTGGTCGGACTCATGCTGAACGGAACATCCTCGGTGCTTTATGGCACCGTCCCCGAGTTCGTGACGGCAGAGAAGCGCACCCAAGCCTTCGCGGTGTTCTACACGGGCGGTTCGGTGGCGGGTGCCGGCGGGCCGTTCCTGTTCGGGCTGCTGGGCGATGCCGTCGGCCTTTTGCCCACCATGGCGACCGTGGCCTGCGTGGCACTGCTCACCGTGCCCATGGTCCTGGCTCTACGTCCGGTCCTGAAAGCAAGCTAACGACCTCCGTGCGCTTGCGGCAGCAAAGTCATTGCCAGGCCAGAGCCGCTGGGTTTCGATCCTTCCCCGACCTGAGGCCGCTTCGGAGACTGCGCAATGACTCATCCGCTCGATAGCAACTGCATCTTCTGCAAGATCGTGGCCGGCCAGATTCCCTGCTTCAAGCTCCTGGAGGACGATGAGACCATCGCCTTCATGGACATCAACCCAGTGAACCCCGGCCATACACTTTCCGTCGCCAAGGGCCACTGGCCAACTGTCGATGTTATTCCAGCCGACACGCTGGCGGCGGTAGCGAAGACCGCGCAGCGCGTTGCCAAGGTGGTGATGAGTGAGCTGAAGCCCGTGGGCGTGAACCTGCTTCAAGCCAATGGCGCTGGCGCCGGCCAAAGCGTGCCCCATCTCCACATCCACATCATGCCGCGCCGCGACGGTGACGGCGTGGCTCTCAATTGGGACTACAAGCCCGGCGACAAGGCCGAGATCGAAGCGATCTGGAAACGGCTGAAGGCCGCCTTGGCGTAGTCAGGCGGCTGCCGCCGAGACGCGGTGGCTGAGGGAGAACCATTCGCGCTCGTCCTGGCGGAACTGTTCGCGGATGTAGTCGATCACCGCGCGAATGCGGGCGCCCTTGTTGGTCTCCTCGTGCGACACTAGCCAGATGTCGCGGCTGATGTTGAGGTTGATGGGCGCCGCGATGATGTTCGCGGTCTTGCTGGTGTAGCTGGGAAAGATCGACAGGCCCCATGACGCCTTCACGGCCTCCATGGCCGAGTGGGACGAGTTGGTGCGCAGCACGACATTGGGGCTGCGCTCGACGATCTCGCTCCACGGCTTCATGGCCGGCAGGCTGTGCAGGGTCGTGTGATCGACCAGATGGTGGTCGCGCAGCTCCTCCATTTCCTGCGGCAGGCCGAACTGCTCGATGTAGCCGGGGGCGGCGAAGATCGACATGCTGAACTGGCCGACGCGCGCTGCCACGAGCTGGTGCGAGGTCGGCCGGAAGAAGCGGATGGCGAGGTCAGCTTGTCGCGTCGCCAGGTCGAGCACCTGGTCGCCGACGATCACCTGCACGACGATGTCCGAATGGCGGCGCCGCAACTCGGTGAGGCGCGGCACCAGCCACTGGGCGGCCAGGCCCTCGGTTGCCGCCACGCGCACCACGCCGGCCATCTCCCGATCGAGGCCTGCCAGATGGCGCTCGATCGAGGTCGCGTTGGCGAGCATTGACTCGGCCTGGACCAGAACGCCGCGCGCGGCCGGTGTCACCTCCATACCGTGGCGATGGCGGTCGAACAGCTTGGCACCAAGCCGGCGCTCGAGCGCCTGGATGCGCCGGCCGACCGTGGTCTGCTTGGTGTTGAGCTGAGTCGCCGCGGCGCTGAAGCTGCCGGTCTTGGCGACCGCCAGGAAGAAGCGCACATCGTCCCAATCGCCCAGAATGTTGGGGATCTTGTTCTTGCGCGGAGGAGTGGTGACCGTCATGACAATCGATACAATGAGGTACGCGCCCAAGTTTGCTTGAAACAGGCTTCGTGCTTAATCTTATACCATAATGGGTGAAATGTTGGATTTTGTCTCGTTTTTAGGTGATTAGGCGACTTCTTTCACCAGGGGCGTAATTTGAGTTGGTCAGTGGTTCATCAGTTATCGGATCACAGTTGCTTCACTGATAGACCCTTCTTAACGGGGGCTGGAGGGTATCGTGGCCGCCATTGGGTCAGACAAAAAAACATCGTCTTTGTCAGTACTTAGCGACAGTTTGCGTCGTTACCTGCGCAGCCCGTCGACGCGCACCGCTGCCTTTGCAGCCCTGCTTTCGTACCTAAGCTATGCATATGCGCATGGTAGTTGGACTAACCTGGCGCTGATCGGCGTGTCAATCTTCACTGGGGTGTTCCTTCCCACATACGCCAAGCTGAGTAACAAGGCAGAACTGTGGGCTAACAACCGCTTTGGCTTTGTGACGGCCGGCCGGGTCGGGCGCTTCCTGCCGCAATATGCGTTCAACCTCGCGGTGTTCTGGATCATGCTTTGGGGAGGCGCTCTCAATCGCGTCGGTATCGAGTCGGTCGGCGGATTTGCCTTGGCCGCGCTGGTCACCACGCTCGCCTCTCAGGGCATCCAGTACTTGGGTGTGTATCTTACAGCACGCGGCATTGGCGACCTCAACCGCAATGTCCTGATCGGCCTCTCCATCAATCTCATCCTGACGGCATTCGGAACTGCCGGGGTGCCCTATGCGCGCGAGGCCTTCTTGGCAATGGGATTTGGCTTTGGCGCTGCGCTGTTCGGGTTGGGCCTCGCTTCGGACATCCGCTCGCTTATCGCGCCGAAAGGCGGCATCGGTCTGTTCTTCGGCACCTTCAACCCGTTTCACAATACACATCTCACGATTGTCAAAAACGCCATCGACCAGCGGCAGCTCGACAAGCTGATCATCCATCCGACTCTCATCCCTCGGCTTCATGCCGACGCCTTGCGCAAGGGCGAAATCCGGGTGGCGCGGCTGGAGCAGGGCTTCCAGATCTACGAAAAGACGGAGAAAGCCGACGTCAACGTCGACTACTTTCCAGCCGGCCGGCAGTTTTTGCCGCCGGAGACCCGCCGCGCGCTGATCGAGCTCGCCGTCTCGGAAGCGGGCTTGGCCGACAAGGTCCAGGTGGCGTTCTACCGCGAGATCTATGACAGCAAGGGCTTTCAGGGCGTCATCGCCGAGGTCAAGAGGCAGCATCCCGGCGTGCGCCTGCATGGCCTGCACGGGACGGACCACGGCGGCATGACCGTGCGCAACATCTATGACGAGTGCGGCTGGATCTATCCGTGGCGTATCCTGCGCCGCGACAAGGTTTCAGCCACCGCGATTCGCCGTGGCGCCAAAGGCATGACTTCGACCCTTGTCACCGACGTGCTCGAGCAGTTGACGGCAAATCGGCCGATCGTGACGGCGGGAGGCCGCCGTTTCCGCAATGACAACGGAGTTCTGACAGAGGGGAGTTGATATGACAGTGACGAAGACGGCGGTGCCTAGTCTGGAGCCCGTCGTGACCATCAAGCTTGCAGCGACATCCGACGAGATGCTGGAATGCTTTGCGCTGCGCGCGGCGGTGTTCATGGGCGAGCAGCATTGCCCCTACGACGAGGAGTTCGACGGCAACGATTACACGGCGACCCATGTAGTCATGTATGTCGATGGCGAGCCCGCGGGCTCGATGCGTCTGCGCTGGTTCCAGTCGTTCTGCAAGTTCGAGCGCTGTGTCGTGCTGCGGCGTTATCGCGCGCTTGGCCTTCATCACCAGCTCAACGCCTGGTGCAAGGAATTCGCGCGGCGCAAGGGCTACACAAAGGCCTATGTGCACCTGCAGAAGCGGCATCTGCCGATGATGGAAAAGGAGGGTTTCCGTCCGGTTGACGACCGGATCTTCAACTTCTCCGACCACGAATACTATGCGGTCTATTGCGACCTCGTGCCACCGGAGGATGCCGTGACACTCGAGACCATGCCCATGGTTGTCAACCGGCCAGAGGATCGTCTGGACGAGGAGGGCGTTCTCGAGAAGTCGGCATTGCGTGGCGCAACCAACCCGCATGTCCACGTCGAACGCCGCGCCAATTGAGAGCGATACCATGAGCAGTACCACACGAACGATCAACGGCGAGGCGGTGACCATCAGGCTTGCTATGAAGATGGAGGACTCGCTGCATGCCTTCGCGATCCGTGCTGCAACCTTCATCGGCGAGCTGGACGTGCCTTACTCCGAGGAGTTCGATGGCCACGATTTCTCAGCCACGCACGTCATCGCCTATGTCGGCAACGAGCCGGTCGGCACCATAAGGATGCGCTGGCTGCAGTCCTTCGCCATGCCCGAGCGGCTGGCGGTCATCCAGCGATTCCGTGGCCATGATATCGGCGGCCTCCTGCTGGAACGTTGCCGTCTCCTGGCGCAAGGCCGCGGCTGCAGCACCCTCTACCTTCAGGCCCCACCGGCGGACGTGAAGTACTTCGAGAAGCAAGGATGGCACTGCCTCGCCGCAGAGGAAGCTGGCGGTCGGCTGGTAGCCATGGCCCGGGCGGTCGATCCCGACAAGCCACTGACCGAAGTCGAGACGCCGGCGGCTATCGCGGCAGGACGCGAACGTCGCGCTGCAATTGAGCCGAAGATCGTGTAGCATCAAGGTGAACATCCAGCGCAGACGTAGACGTAAAGGGGGTGCGCTTGGTCGACATCATCATCGACTCTAATGTGCGACGTCGGCGTAGCCGCCGCCTTCTCTCCGAGAAGAAGAAGGCTGCGGCGCTGTTCCGCGTCTGGCACGGCGTGCGCGAAATGATCCAGGAAGCCGAACGTCTGGGCGACAGCGAACTGGTGCACTTCCTGGCGGTGACCCAGCTCCTGATCGAGGAGCGGGCTGCTGCAAATGGGGGCGCCGGTATTGCCGCCTTCGATGGGATCGACACATCGCTGCCGAATTAGGCCGCTACGCTACCTGTGGCGGGGGTCGAGCGCGTCGCGCAACCCGTCGCCCAGGAGGTTGAACGACAACACGGCAGCGAAGATGGCGAAGCCCGGCCAGAACGCCATCCAGGGCGCCTGGGCGATGAAGCGCTGTGCAGAATTGAGCATGCTGCCCCAGGATGGCGAGGGCGGCTGCTGGCCCAGGCCGAGGAATGAGAGGGCGGCTTCGGCGATGATGGCGCCGGCGATGGCGAGCGAGGCCTGCACCAGCAGGGGCGGCACGATGTTGGGCAGCACGTGGCGTAGCGCGATCCGCCAGTGTGGATTGCCGACGGCGCGGGCCGCCTCGACATAATCCTCGACCTTGGCGGCAAGAGTCTGGCCGCGCGTCAGGCGCACGAAGATCGGTGTAGCGGTGACGCCGATGGCGATCATGGCGTTGCTGAGGCTGGGGCCAAGAAACGCGGCAAGCGCGATCGCCAGGATGAGGAACGGGATCGCGAGCATGGCATCGACGATGCGCGACAGGATTGCGTCGATCCAGCGGCCGGCATAACCCGCCAACAGGCCAAGCGGGACGCCGACGCCGAGCGCGATTCCGACCGAGACCAGGCCGGCGCTGAGCGAGGCGCGCGCGCCCCAGATCACGCGGCTCAGTACGTCGCGGCCGACCTCGTCGGTGCCCAGCCAATGCGCCCAGGACGGCGCCTTACGCACCGCACTCCAGCTCGTGGCGACCGGGTCGTAAGGCGCCACCCATGGCGCCAGCAGCGCGACCAGGACGAACAAGCTTACGACGGCGAGCCCCACCATCGCACCCTTGCGCCGTCGCAGGCGCCGCCACGCGCGCGCCCACGGATTTTCCTCGTGCGCCTCGCCGGGGGTGATGGCTGGCAGCGTTGCGGCGGTCATGCGCGCAGTCTCGGATTGACCAGCACGTAGGCGATGTCAGCCAGCAGGTTCAGCATGATGTAGGTCGTGGCCGTCACCAGCACGACGCCCTGCACTACGGCATAGTCGCGGTTGAACACCGAATCGACGATCAGCTTTCCAAAGCCCGGGATGGTGAAGATCTGCTCGGTCAGCACGGCCCCTGACAAGAGCGTGCCGAACTCGAGCGCGCCCAACGTGATCACCGGCGTCATGGCATTGCGCAGCGCATGCTTCAGCACTACCCGCCGCTCGTAGAGTCCCTTGGCGCGCGCGGTGCGCACGTAGTCGGCTGCCATTGCCTGCATCATGGCGCTGCGCGTGTGGCGCATCAGGATGGCGGCGATCGCGTTGCCCAGCACGAAGGCCGGCATGATGGTGGTGGCGAGACTCGATCGCCAGTTCTCCGCGAGGCTGACATAGCCCGATGCCGGCAGCCAGCCCAGTGTCACGGAGAACAGGAAGATCAGCAGGATGCCGAGCCAGAAATTGGGCGTGCTGATGCCCCACAGCGCGAAGAGATTGGCGCCGTAGTCCCACGCCGTGTCCTTCTTCACCGCCGAGATGATGCCGGCAGGAATGCCGATCCCCAACGCTACCAGGATCGCCATGCCGGCAAGCTGCAGGGTCACGGGCAGCTTCTCGGCCACCAGCGAAGCGACCGAACTCTTGAGGCGCATCGATTCGCCCAGGTTCCCCGACAGCACGCCTTTCATCCAGTAGACGTACTGCACGGGGATCGGCTCGTTCAGGCGGTACTGCTGGCGGATCTCCTCCAGCACCTTGGGGTCGCGCTCCTCACCCGCCATGATCAGCGCCGGATCGCCGGGCAGCAGTTGCTGCAGGCCGAAGATCAGCATCGACACCAGGACGAGTGTGGGGATGACCTGCAGCAGCCGCTGGGTGAGGAAAGCGAGCAAGGTCCTTACTTCAGCTTGACGCCGACGACGCGGACGAGTCCGTCCGGCATCTGCCTGTAGCCCTCGATCTTGTCCGAGACCGCCACCAGGACACGGCGGTGATAGAGGTAGAGCACGGAACCGTCAGCGAGAAACTTGCGAGCGACCGTCTCGTAGGCCTTTTTCCGCTCGGCCGGATCGCTCTTGGCGCGTGCTTCGGCATGAGCGGCGTCGACCTCCTTGTCGCAATACTTGCCGTTGTTCTGTGGCGCGTTGCAGGTCTGGAAGACAAACGAATTGCCGTCGGGATCGCTGCGCCCGCTCCAGCCGATCAGAAAGAGCTGGAAGTTTCCGTCCTCGGCTTCCTTGAGCGAGGTTGCGAACTCGGTGACGCGGATCTTGAGGTCGAAACCGGCTTCCGCCGCCATCGACTGCACCACCTCGGCGACGGCGCGGTTCTCGGGGCCGTTGGGCACCATGAAATCGAGGGCGACCGGGCCGGTCACGCCGGCCTCTTTGAGCAGCGCCTTGGCCTTGGCGACGTCGCGCTTGGGGATGGGAAACGTCTGCTGATAGTAGTAGTTGGTCGGGTTGATCCACTGGTTGCCTGGCACGAATTCGCCATTGAAGACGACCTGGTTGAGGGCGTCGCGATCGATCGACAGCTCGAGCGCGCGCCGCACGCGCGCATCCTTGCCAAGCGGGTTGTCGGCCTTGGGGCCATTGGCGAGGTTCATGGTGATGCCGAAATAGCCGAGCTCGATGGCGCTGATCAGCTTGAGCTTGGGCGTGTCGCGCACGGCTTTTATGTCGGTGGCGAGCACGCGCTCGATGAGGTCGAGACCGCCCGACTTCAGGTTGGCCAGCCGCACGGTGGCGTCGACGATCGGCAAGTAGGTGATCTTGTCGATGAAGACCTGGTCCCTGTTCCAGTAGTCGGCGAACTTCTCGACCACGATGCGGTCCTGCTGGACGCGCTCGACGAACTTGTAGGGGCCAGCACAGACCGGCTTCAGGCCGAACTTGTCGCCGGCGGCTTCGGCAGCCTTGGGCGACACCATCATGCCGGCCCGGTCCGTGAGCTGGGCGAGCAGCGGCGAAAACGGCGCCTTGAGATGGAGCTTGATGGCGAGGGGATCGACGACCTCGATCGTGTCGATGGCGGCGATCTCGGGCATGCGGAAGGAGCCCTTCATGTTGAGATGTCGTTCGAGGCTGTACTTCGCCGCTTCCGCGTTGAACGGCTCGCCGTCGTGGAATTTCACGCCCGGCCGAAGCCTGATGGTGACGGCCTTGCCGTCGGCTGACGTCTCGTGGCCGAGCGCAAGCTGCGGCACCACGTTGAGCTTCTCGTCGATGTCGAACAGCTTGTCGCAGATCGAAGCGAAGACGATGCGGCCGACATAGGTGCGCGCCAGGGTTGGATCGAGCACGTCCGGGTCCTCGGCAAGACCGATGCGCAGATGCGATTGTGCCCAGGCGGCGCTGCCTGTGAGGGCGACATAGAGCGCGAACGAGAATGCAATCAGGCGCAGCGAAATGTTCATGAGGCCTCCCTTTGTTCGTTTATGAATGCAGCCTGCAGGCGCTCCAATCGACGCCGGTCCTGGTCTTGCCCGCGGCCTTCGCTAAGCAGGGCCGCCGGTGGAAATTCCGGCCAATAGGGGCAGGCTGTCGCATGCCCAGATGGAGAGCCAAGGGGGCCATCGGCCGTGAGCAGCGGTTCATCGCGACGACAGGCCTCGCGGGCAAATATGCAGCGCGTGTGGAAGCGGCAGCCGGACGGCGGATTCATCGCGCTCGGGATGTCTCCTTCGAGAAGGGTGCGCTCGCGCACGGCGGCGGGGTCGGGAAGCGGGACGGCCGCGAGAAGAGCGCGCGTGTAGGGATGACGCGGATTGCGAAAGAGCTCATCGGTCGTTGCCGTCTCCACGATCTTGCCGAGGTACATTACGGCGATGCGATCGGCGATGTGTTTCACAACCGCGAGATCGTGGCTGATGAAGATGTAGGCGAGCCCAAAGCGCTGCTGCAGCGACCGCATCAGGTTGATCACTTGCGCCTGGATCGAGACATCGAGCGCCGACACCGGCTCGTCGGCCACGATCAGCTTGGGCTCGACCGCAAGCGCGCGGGCGATCGCCAGCCGCTGGCGTTGACCGCCCGAGAATTCATGTGGATAGCGCCGCGCATGATCGGGCCGCAATCCGACGAGGCTTAAAAGCTCGCCAACCCGCGCGCGCCTTGCCGACTCGCCGCGAGCAAGGCCATGCAGCATCAACGGCTCGCCC
>Ga0081455_10003154_pt1 | contig 19147 bp, 22 predicted proteins | sample TabmetS3T2R1_FD_70207 | JGI IMG/M metagenome (GOLD analysis project Ga0081455, IMG submission 70207) | Tabebuia heterophylla rhizosphere microbial communities from the University of Puerto Rico - S3T2R1 | ecosystem: Host-associated > Plants > Roots > Rhizosphere ... | reverse complement strand
GCATCAAAGACTGGCGCCGCGTCGCAACCCGCTACGACCGATGCGCCCACACCTTCATGTCCGCCATCTCCATCGCCGCAACATGCTGCTACTGGTTATGATCAATGAGTCCTAAGCCTAGCCCCACCGGCAGCACCTTACCGGAACTGGTCGACCGCTATAAACTGGCGAGCTTCATGGTCGGCTCTACGCTATATTTCATCTGCGTAAGAAAGGAGTGGATGATACCCGCTCTTTTGATTCCGGCCGTTCAATTTGCTGCGTTTTGGTGGTTTGCATCGTACCTGAACAATATATCTCCGGCCTAAGATGGGAAGATCGCCGTTCCCATAGTCGTCATGCCAGCGAAAGCTGGCATCTCACTTGCTCTTCTGGTTCATTCGCTTGATGAGCAAGGGCGGCTGGACCTACATCATGACCAACCGACCACTCGGTGTACTCTATATCGGGGTCACGGCCGACCTTGCGGCCAGGGTATTTCAGCATCGAGAAGGTCAAGGGTCAGATTTCTGCCAGCGATACAATCTTACGCGGCTTGTATTGGTCGAGGCGCATGGCGCAATCGAGGAAGCGATCGCTCGCGAAAAGGCACTCAAGGCCTGGAAGCGGGCGTGGAAGATTGATCTTATCGAAGCGGCCAATCCGCAATGGCGTGATTTGTGGGATGACTTGTTGAAGTGAAGGGAGATCCCAGCTTTCGCTGGGATGACGATGAGGGTTGGCGCTCTTGCCAGCTACGCCTTGATTTTCCAGCCGCTCGCCAGCACGAGATAGCAGATCAGGCCGAGCACCACGTTGAACGCCAGCAGGCCGAGCGCGCCAAGCGGGATCGGCGAGTCGCTGAGGCCGATGAAGCCGTAGCGGAAGCCGGAGATGACGTAGAAGAACGGGTTGGCGTGGCTGATCGCGTGGAAGGCCGGCGAAAGGCGGTCCACCGAGTAGAAGGTGCCGGACAGCATGGCGAGCGGCTGGACGACGAAGTTGGTCACCGCCGCGGCATGATCGAACTTGTCCGCCCAGATCGAGGTCAGCACGCCCAGCAATGCCAGCAGGATTGCCCCCATCAAACCGAACCAGGCCACCGCCCAGAAATGTTCGGGCACAACGCGTACATCCTTCCACAGCGACATCGCCGCCCAGACGGCGATCCCCACGAGGATCGCGCGCGTGACCGCCGCCCCCACGAAAGCGAGCAGAAGTTCCGCCGTCGCCAGTGGCGGCATCAGATAATCGACGATCGTTCCCATCATCTTGCCGGACAGCAGCGAGAAGCTGGCATTGGCAAAGCTGTTCTGCATCATGCCCATGACGATCAACCCCGGCGCGATGAAAGTAGCGAAGTGGATGCCCATCACCGTCCTGCCGCTGCCCCCCAACGCCACCGTGAAAATCACCAGGAATAACAGAGTCGTGATGGCCGGTGCCCAGATTGTCTGGAGCTGGACCTTGAAGAAACGCCGCACCTCTTTGATATAGAGGCCGTACAATCCCCCCCAGTTGACCAAAGGGATCACCGGTACGCCGGGTGTGGGAAGCTGAATTTTTGGCTGGTCGCTCATGCGTCAGTCGATTAGGAGCCGTCGATTGCGTCCGCAAGCCGGATCAGTTGCCGGACGCCACTCAAGGAGTTTCAATGTCCTGGACAGATGAGCGGATCGAACAGCTCAGGAAAATGTGGGAAGGCGGCATGACCGCCAGCCAGATCGCCGACGAGCTTGGCGGCGTCAGCCGTAACGCGGTGATCGGCAAGGCGCACCGGCTGGGGCTGCAATCCCGCCCGTCGCCCGTGAAAGCCGGCGAGGGAGCGGAGAGTGGCGCGTCGAGCGATGCGCCCAAGCCTGCGCCTGTCCACGTCGCGCCCGCTCCGCGCCCGGCACGTCCCGCCCCCGCCGCTCCCCCACCGCAGCCGGCGGCTCCCGTGCAGGCACAACCAGCTCCGGCACAGCCGGTCATCCGGTCCATCGGGCCGGGCGGCTTCCAGCGCGCAATGCCGGGCGAGCAACAAGCTCCCTCCGCTCCCGCGCCGCCGCGCCGCCTGGTGCCAGCCAAGACGGCGCCCGAATATGCTGACAAGACCAGCTTGCTCGATCTGACCGACAAGATCTGCAAATGGCCGCTGGGCCATCCCGGCGAACCCGATTTCCATTTCTGCGGCAAGCCGATCAACCCGGGTTTCCCCTATTGCCTCGATCATTGCTCGGTCGCCTATCAGGCGCAGCTCCCAAGGCGCGACCGGCGCCCGCCGCCGCCATTGCCCTATGGCGGACCACGGGTTCGGTAGGATTCATCTGATATATCGCGTCATGCGGACTTGTTCCGGCATGACGATTAGTTTTCCGATGGGAAACCCATCGGACCATGGCCTGCGCCCAGGCCGGGCGCATGTTCGAGCGCGCGGCGCACATAGACACGCGCACGCGTGATCGCGTCGCCGAGCGGCATGCCAGCGCCCAACCCGGTGGCAATCGCGCTGGCGAGCGTACAGCCGGTGCCGTGATTGTGCCGCGTCTCGATCCGGCTAGCGCGCCACAGCGTTTCGCGCCCGTCCGGCTCGACAAGCCGATCGACAATCTCCGGCCCTTCGGCATGACCACCTTTCACCAAAATCGCGGCGCCACTCCGCTCAGCAAGCCTTAGCGGATCGCCTCCCAACGCGTTGAGTTCGGGCAGGTTCGGTGTAACCACCGCCGCGAGCCGCATCAGCCGCTCGAACGCCACGATCGTGTCGGCTTCCGCCAATACCGAGCCGCTGGTAGCGATCATCACCGGATCGAAAGCGACCGGTATTTGCGGCATCCCCTCAAGTCGCTCCGCCACGGCCTGCGCAATGGCCGCCGAACCGATCATGCCGATCTTGACCGCATCGACGCCGATATCGCCAACCACCGCGTCGATCTGCGCGATCACCATGTCGGTGGAAACCAGTTCGACCGCCGCCACGCCAAGCGTGTTCTGCGCCGTGATCGCTGTGATCGCGGTCATGCCATGGCCGCCAAGCATGGCGACGGTCTTGATATCCGCCTGGATGCCAGCCCCGCCGCCCGAATCGGAACCCGCGATGATCAGGACGCGGGGGATCACGCCGCCGCTCGTACGGCCTCACAAATCTGATCGACAAGCCTCTCGACAAGCACGGGATCTTCGCCTTCGGCCATCACCCGGATCAGCGGCTCGGTACCCGACTTGCGGATCAGGAGACGGCCCTTGCCGTCGAGCTTCGACTCTGCATCGGCGATGGCCGATTTGACGCCATCCGCGTCGAGCGGCCGTCCGCCGGCGAAGCGAACATTCTTGAGCAGTTGCGGCAGCGGATCAAACTGACGGAGCAGCATGCTCGCCCTCTGTCCGCTTTCGACCAGTTCGGCCAGAATTTGCAGCGCGGCGACGAGCCCGTCGCCGGTCGTGCCATGATCCGACAGGATGATATGGCCCGATTGCTCGCCGCCGATATTGTAGCCCCTGGCGCGCATCTCCTCGACAACATAACGGTCGCCGACCTGGGTGCGGACGAAGCCTATGCCCTGAGCTTTGAAGAAGCGCTCCAATCCGAGGTTCGACATCACCGTCGCCACCACCGCCCCGCCGCGAAGATCGCCCCGCCGCGCCCAGGAGGAGCCGATCACCGCCATGAGCTGATCGCCGTCGATGATCTGGCCTTGATCGTCCACCACGATCAGGCGATCGGCATCGCCATCGAGCGCGACACCGAGGTCGGCGCCGGTCTCTATCACCTTGGCCTGAAGGCTCGCTGGCGCGGTCGAGCCGCATTGGTCGTTGATGTTGGTGCCGTTGGGCGAAACTCCGATTGCGACGATTTCTGCGCCAAGCTCCCAAAGCGCGGCGGGCGCGACCTGATAGGCCGCGCCATTGGCGCAGTCGACCACGATCTTGAGCCCGTCGAGGCGGAGATGCTCAGGAAAGGTGGATTTGACGAAATGGATGTAGCGGCCGCGCGCATCCTCGATCCGGCGGGCGCGGCCTATGTCCGGCGAGGCGGCGAGCCTGGGTTTCTTGGCCATCAGCGCCTCGATCGCCATCTCGTCGGCGTCTGAGAGCTTGTAACCATCCGGGCCGAAAAGCTTGATGCCGTTGTCGGCGAACGGATTGTGGCTGGCCGAGATCATCACGCCGAGGTCGGCGCGCATCGATCGGGTGAGCATCGCGATGGCAGGCGTCGGCATCGGCCCGACCATCACCACGTCCATGCCGACGCTGGTGAAGCCCGCCACCAGCGCCGATTCCATCATATAGCCGGACAGGCGCGTGTCCTTGCCGATCACGACGCGATGCCGGTGCTGGCCGCGCAGGAAATGCGCGCCGGCGGCCTGGCCGACGCACATCGCGATCTCGGGAGTCATCGGCGCTTCGTTGGTGCGCCCGCGGATCCCATCCGTACCGAAATAGCTGCGAGTCATGGCCCGGCCTTAGCGCGTCAGCCGATCCGGCGCCAGATTCGCGGGCAGGCTCAAACAGCCCGTTCGCCACTGAGCCGCTTTCCGGCCGCCTGCGGCTCGGCCAGCTCAGCTTGACCGGCAAGGGAGGGATCGTCGCGAAGCGTGTCGAGATGCATCATCCGCTTCACCAGTGGCGAGAGCAGCAGGACCACGACGCCGATGCCGATCGTCCACCAGCCGATGGTGGAATAGATCGCAAGCGTCGCCTCCTTGGTCATAGCGCCCCCTTCGCCGCCGCCCGTGGCCTCGCCGATCTTGCCGGCGACGAACTGACCGACGGCGGTCATGTAGAACCAGGCGCCCATGATCAGGCTGGCGAGATGCGGGGGAGCGAGCCGGTTCATCGCGCTGAGGCCGACCGGAGACAGGCAGAGTTCGCCGGTCGTCTGGAACAGATAGATCAGGAACACGAACAGGACCGGCGTTGCCACACCCGGCCCTACCATCGCCGCGCCCCACACAAAGACGATGAACGAGAAGCCGACCTGCAGCAGCGCGAGGCCGAACTTGGCGGGCGCCGAGGGCTCGATGCCGCGCTTGCCGAGCGCCACCCACAGCCAGGCGAAGATCGGCCCGAGCAGCACGATGTAGATCGGATTGATCGACTGGAAGATCGACGCGGGCACGCCCTGACGATCGACGAACCGATCCGTGTAGAGGTTGAGTGATCCGCCCGCCTGCTCGAACAGACCCCAGAAGACCGGGTTCAGCGCGACCAGGAACAGGATGACGAAAATCCGGTCGCGCACCTCGCTCTTTTTGTTGACGCCCTGCATGATCGACACGGCGATCACGACGACAACGCCCGCAATCGCCAGCCAGCCAAGCAGACTAATGCCGCTCGCCAGCGGCGTGACCGCGATCCCTAGACCGAACGCGTAGCAGAGGAAGTAGAGAATCATCAATCCGAGGCCCACGGCCATCGCCTTGAACTGTCCGGTCGGTGATGCGGCGATTGATCCATAAGGAATCTGGAACACCGCGACGACGAGAACATAACCCAAGAGGATGCTGCCGGATACGGCGAGCAGGCTGCCGACTACGTTCTGATACTGGATGAGACCCCAGATCACGATTACTGAGGCCAGACCGATTGCATAAAGAAGCCATTCGAACCTGATTCCCGCAACCGATGCCTCCAGCCGTACCGGATCGGGTGCCTCACCGCGTCCCATCAGCGATCGTTTGCCGAGCACGAAGACGACCAGGCCGAGCGACATGCCGACCCCCGCCGAGCCGAAGCCATAGCTCCATCCGTAGGTCTCGCCGAGATAACCGGCGACGAGCGTGCCGATCGTGGCTCCTACATTGATGCCCATGTAAAAGATCGTGTAGGCGCCGTCGCGTCGAGGATCGGTGATCGGATAGAGCTGGCCCACGATCACCGAGATATTCGCCTTCAGGAAGCCCGAGCCCACGATGATGAAAGCGAGCGCCAGCCAGAATATGTTGATCGCCGCGCTTTGCTGTCCGCCGCTGCCTTCCACCGCCATCAGGCAATGGCCGAAGGTCAGCAGGATCGCGCCGAAGGTCACGGCCTTGCGCTGCCCGAGATATTTGTCGGCGAGATAGCCGCCCAGCACGGGCGTTATGTAGACGAGCGAGGTATAGGCGCCGTAGATCAGATTGGCCTTGCCGTCCTCGAACAGCCAGTGCTTGGTCAGATAGAAGATCAGCAGCGCCCGCATGCCGTAGTAGGAAAAACGCTCCCACATTTCGGCGAAGAACAGCACGAAAAGACCGCGTGGATGACCAAGGAAGGTTCGCTGACCCTCCGCGGCGTAAGCGCTATCGATATTAGCCATCAAGGCCGCTCCTCATCACATCGCCAAGGCTGGCATCGATGTCAGCAAGGTAGCGTATCCACCCGGACTGTGAAGCGGATTGTTGCTTGGAGCGCGGCATGATAGCGGCGCGCGATGTTCAACGATCTCTCCTCGCCGCTTTCGCTGCTGACGACGCGTCGCTCCGGCAAGGCACGCGACATGGTGGCGCCGGGCCCCGATGAAGCGCAACTGCGGCAGATCCTGACCATCGCCGCGCGCTCACCCGATCATGGCAAGCTGGCGCCGTGGCGGTTCGTGACGATCGCGCCTGACCAGCGCGATATCCTCGCCACGCGGCTCCGCGCCATCTACCTCGCCGACAAGCCCGATGCCGGCAGGCTCGAGATCGACGCGGTCGAGGCGTTCGCGCGCGAAGCGCCGACCATGGTCGTCGTTCTGTCCGCTCCCGTCCGTACGAGCCATATCCCTCTGTGGGAGCAGGAACTGTCGTCCGGTGCGGCCTGCATGAACTTGCTTTCCGCGGCCCACGCCAGCGGCTTCGTCGCCTGCTGGCTGACCGGTTGGGCCGCCTATTCCGAACAGGTGCGCGATCTGTTCGGCGACCCGGGATCGCGCATCGCGGGCTTCATCTTCATCGGCAGCCCATCGAGGCCGCTGGAGGAACGCCCCCGGCCCGATATCGACATGGTGGCAAGTAGCTGGAAATCGCCCGTAACTTGAACGCCAGGTGACTTATGCTACTATGGCGGCATGGATTACGACACGATGCCGCCCTATCTGAAGTTGCGCGGAATGATCGCCGACATGATCCTTAGCGGCAATTACAAGGACGGTGACATGCTGCCGTCGCTGCGCAGTTTCGCCCAGCAGCATGGGGCCAATCCGTTGACCGTAGCCAAGGCCTATCAGAGTTTCCAGGAGGATGGACTTGTCGTGGTCAAGCGTGGGATCGGCCTGTTCCTCGCCGAAGGCGCAACCGAAAAGCTACTCGTCAGCGAACGCGAGCATTTCCTGACCACCTATTGGCCGAAGATCGAAGCCGTGATCGAGCGGCTGGGTCTCGATCGCGAAACCCTGCTGGCCCATATTGGTTTATCAGGCAAAGCATCCGTCGCCGCATGAATAAAGCAGCTCCGCACCTGCCGTAGCCGAAGGCGCCAATCCGCTCGCTTCCGGCACCACGACATCGAGGAAATAGCGCGCGGCGGCGCGTTTCATCGCGAGGAAATCAGAATTGCCCTCTGCGGCTTTGGCCTGCCGCGCCAACAGACTTCCGCCCGTTGCGATGGCCATCATCGTCTGCAAGGCCCTGCTGCCCGCCAGCCGGTCGTCGACGGAGGCGTCGCCGTAACCGGCCACTATCTTCTCGATCTGATCGATCAGCCCGAGCAGCTTGTTCTCTCCGGCCGCATCGGCGCGCAAGTCCGACAACAGCGACACCATCGCGGCGCCACCTTCCAGGCCCAGCTTGCGGTTGACGAGATCGGCGGCCTGGATGCCGTTGGTGCCCTCATAGATCGGGGTGATCCTGACGTCGCGATAGTAGCGCGCCGCGCCGGTTTCCTCGATAAACCCCATGCCGCCATGAACCTGCACGCCGAGGCTCGCCACCTCGCAGCCTACATCCGAACCCCATGACTTGGCGATCGGCGTCAGCAGATCGACGCGCGCCTGCGCGCCGGCGACGCCGGCCTTGGCGCGATCCGCCATGCCTACCGCCGCATAAACGATCGCCCTCGCGCTCATCGTCAGCGCTTTCATCCGGAGCAGCATGCGACGGACGTCGGGATGCTGGATGATCGGAACAGGCTCACGCGACGGCGAGCCAGCGCGCGCTGATTGAACCCGCTCCAGCGCATAAGCGACCGCATGCTGGGTGGCGGCTTCGGCGACGGACGTCCCCTGCATGCCGACATGGAGCCGTGCCGCGTTCATCATCGTGAACATGGCGCGCATGCCGCCGCATTCCCCACCAATGACGTCGCCGTAGCAATCATCATCCTCGCCGTAGATCATAACGCAAGTCGGCGAGCCATGGATGCCCATCTTGTGTTCGATCGAGGCGCAGCGGACGTCGTTCGATTCCCCCGGACGACCGTCGGCATCGAGCCGATATTTGGGTACGATGAATAGCGAGATACCCTTGCTGCCCGGCGGAGCGTCGGGCGTCCGCGCCAGCACAAGATGGACGATCTGATCGGCAAGATCATGATCGCCATAGGTGATGAAGATCTTCTGTCCCTTGATCTTGTAACGGCCGTCGGGCTGGCGGACGGCCATCGTCTTGAGCGCGCCGACATCGGAACCGGCCTGCGGCTCGGTCAGGTTCATCGTGCCGGTCCATTCACCGCTGACGAGCTTGTGCAGCCAGATCCGCTTCTGCTCTTCGGAGCCATGCTCCTCGATCGCGTCGATCGCGCCGAAGCTCAGCATCGGGCCGAGCGAAAAGGCCATATCGGCCGAACACATGTCTTCCATGAGCACGGTCGCCAGCGCCTGCGGCATCTCCTGCCCGCCGAACTCGCCGGGCCCGGTCAACGACATCCAGCCGCCTTCGACCAGCGCGTGATAGGCTTCCTTGTAGCCGTCCGGCGTAATCACACCTTCCGGCGTCCAGCGCGCGCCCTGCCGATCGGCGGAAGCGCCAAGCGGCGCGATCTCGCCAGCGGCGAAATCCGACAGCGCCTCGACCACGGCATCAACCGTATCGGCGTCGACGGATGGGAAGTGAGCGGCCAGGTCATCGATGCCGACCACATGTTTCAGCACGAAACGCTGCTCTTCAACGGGCGGCGTGTACGGCATCTCCTGTCTCCCCAGCTTGCCTAGCGATTCGGCGCGCTATACCGCTGCCTAGTGAGCACGCAAGACCGCCATTTCGAGACCAGAACCGGACGCTACGGCAAGGCCGCGATCGAGCACGCGGCCGCGCTGATCACTGCGGGGCAAGTCGTCGCCGTGCCGAGCGAAACGGTTTACGGACTCGCCGGACGGGCCGATTCGGGTGAGGCCGTCGCGCGAATCTACGAAGCAAAGGGACGCCCTTCGTTTAACCCGCTGATCGTCCACGTCGCCAGCATGGAGCAGGCTGAAGGGTTCGCGTGCTTCGACGAACGGGCGCACAAGCTGGCGGATGCCTTTTGGCCGGGCCCGCTGACGATGGTGCTGCCGCTCAAGGATGGCGCACCGATCGCGAGCCTAACCACCGCGGGACTTGAGACCATCGCGCTGCGAATGCCCGCACATCGAGCGATGCGGAGTCTGATCGAAACCACGGGTCTGCCATTGGCAGCGCCATCCGCGAATGCCAGCGGATCAATCAGTCCGACACGGGCGGAGCATGTGTTGCGTTCGCTGGGTGGACGCATCCCTTATATCCTCGACGACGGCCCGACCGAACTTGGGCTTGAATCCACGATCATCGCGGTTGCCGGCCAAACCCTCTCGCTGCTTCGGCCGGGTCCGATCACGCGCGAGCGAATCGAGACAGTTGCGGGTCCCATCTCGATCCGTGCCGATGGCGATCCAATCAACGCGCCGGGCCAGCTTGCCAGTCATTATGCCCCGTCCAAGCCCCTGCGCCTCAACGCGACCGGGGCGCAAGAGGACGAATGGCTGATCGGCTTTGGAAAGATCGCCGGTCATGCCAGCCTTTCCAGCAGCGGAGATACGGGCGAAGCGGCAGCTCGACTGTTTGACCTTTTGCACGAGGCGGATGCTCAGCCGCTCACGAAAATCGCCGTCGCACCTATTCCCGAGAAGGGTTTGGGCGTAGCGATCAACGACCGCCTCCGCCGAGCCGCTGCCTAGCGGCTGCGAGCCTGTCGGACCAAAGCCCGTAACACCTGTCCCTTTGACCGTATCCGAGCCGGACCAAGGTCAAGCAGTTCTTCCGGCAGGATCGTGGCGACCTGATGCTCGGCAAAGCGGAAACCTTCCGCCCAATCCTCGCTCCGGTTGGAAAAATGCATGGGGCCGGCAGCTTCAAGCGCCTTGACCATGCGCGCATGCGCCCGCTCCGCCGCCCATCCGATTGCATCATCCCTGTGCCGGGCGAAATGTTCCGCCGCCAACTCCAAATTGCCGGCCGTCGTTTCCACGTTCAGCCTGGCAAGAAGATTTTGCGCCGCGAGCCGGTCCATGCTCCATGCGGTCGAATCACTCATCGCTTCTCTCCCCCTTCACGGAGAGTCGCTGTTCCCTAAATTTAGTCAATGCCGGAAGATTTAGGTTTTCACGCGCCTGGCGAAGCTCTTCCGCAGCTTCTGGAGCTTTGGTGGGATGACGGCGAGGCAATAGGGATTGCGCTGGCCCTCCCCCTCCCAATAATCCTGATGATAATCCTCGGCCGGATACCATTCGGACAAGGGCTCGATCGTGGTGACGATCGACCGGGGCCAAACGGCCTCTGCGCGCTCAATCGCTGCCCTGGCCTCGGCCTCCTGCTCGGGCGAGTGCGGGAAGATGGCGGAGCGATATTGCGTGCCGACATCGTTGCCCTGGCGGTTGAGCTGGGTCGGATCGTGCGTCGCGAAGAAGATATCTAGGAGATTGCCATAGGATACGACCTCCGGATCGAAATGGACCCGGATCGCCTCTGCATGACCCGTGTCGCCCAGGCATACCTGCTTGTAGGTGGGGTTGGGAACAGCACCGCCGATATAGCCGCTCTCGACCGCGCTGACCCCGATCACATCCTTGAACACCGCCTCGGTGCACCAGAAGCAGCCGCCGGCCAGCGTCGCGATCTCTTCAGCGATCTCTTCAGCCATTTCTTCCACCTTCCTTTTCATCATTCCCGCGAAGACGGGAATCCATAAACTCCGAACCTTAGAGGATATGGATTCCCGTCTTCGCGGGAATGACTGATGAGAAAGCGGAAGATGGGCAGCCCCACTCCGCCCTGCAAGGGCTCAGGAGCGGCCGATCGAGCTGTATGTGAAACCGAGCTCGCGCATCTCCGACGGAATATAGACATTGCGCAGGTCCACGAAGACCGGCTCGGCGAGATTGGCCTTGATTCGGCGCAGGTCGAGCGCGCGGAACTCGTTCCATTCCGTGATCAGCACGACCGCCGCAGCACCTTCGACCGCCTCATACGCGCCCTCGGCGAACTCAACGCCGGGCAGCATCGGCTCGGCCTGATGATGCCCCTCGGGATCATAAGCCCGAATCCTGGCACCCAGCTTCTGAAGCGCGGGAATAATCTCGAGCGAAGGCGAATCGCGCATGTCATCGGTGTTCGGCTTGAAGGTCAGGCCGAGAATACCGATCGTCTTGCCGGAGACGTTTCCGCCGCACGCCTTGACGACGCGATCGACCATCGCTTGCTTGCGGTTGTTGTTGGCATCGACCGTCGCGGTGACGATGGTGACCGGCGCTTCATAATCCTCGGCGGTCTTGAGCAGCGCCAGCGTGTCCTTCGGAAAGCAGGAACCGCCATAGCCGGGGCCGGGATTGAGGAATTTGTCGCCGATGCGGCGGTCCATGCCGATGCCCTTGGCAACGTCCTTCACGTCACCGCCGACCTTTTCGCACAGATCCGCGATCTCGTTGATGAAGCCGATCTTGACCGCCAGGAAGCTGTTGGCGGCATATTTGATCATCTCGGCCGATTCCCAGCCGGTGAAGAAGATCGGCGTCTCGCGCAGGAACAGCGGGCGATAGACTTCACGCATCGTGCTGCGCGCCAATTCCGAATTGACACCGACGACGACGCGATCGGGATGAGTGAAATCGTTGATCGCCGAACCTTCGCGGAGGAATTCGGGGTTCGACGCGATATCGACCTGATGCGGCGGATTGACCTCCGCCACAATCTTCTCGACCGCGCGGGCGGTGCCGACCGGAACGGTGGACTTGTTGACGATCACGCAGGGGCCGGTGACGTTCGACGCGATCTGGCGGGCAGCCTCATAGACATAGCTCAGATCCGCATGGCCGTCGCCACGGCGCGAGGGCGTGCCGACCGCGATGAACACCGCATCGGCGCCGTCGACGCCTTCCTTGATATCGGTCGTGAATTTCAGGCGGCCCGCCGAGACGGATCGCTTCACCAGATCGTCCAGGCCAGGCTCGAAGATCGGAATTCCGCCCGCGTTCAGCGTGTTGATCCGCTCGGGATTGATGTCGACGCAGGTGACATGGTGGCCGAACTCGGAAAAGCAGGCGCCGGAGACGAGGCCGACATAGCCGGTTCCGATCATGGTGAGACGCATAGAACTGAAACCCCTTTGAGTGGCGAACGGCACTTACTGCATTGCAGCATAACGCGCAAATCGGAGCGCTTAGGACAAGGAATATAAGAAAAGATTATTGCCAGATGTCGCGGATGACTCCCCGGCCGGGATAAGCGAGCAGCAATTCGCCGCCTTCGTCGACGGCGAAATCGACGTCGCCTTCGACGAGCCAGTTCGAACCCGCCGTGAACGGCTTACCGTCGATAGTTCCACCGCCTTTGAGCGGTACGAGCCAGATCGTGCGTCCGTCACCCTTGAGCCTGCCCTTCCCTGATTTCGCCCAGTGTTCGAGTACAAAGGCGGGACCATCCGCAAGAATCAGGCGGCCACGCGAGGCTTCCAAAGGCACGAACGGCGCCACGTAAGGAACCGGATCGCTGACCGCGATGCCCTCGTCGAGATGCAATTCGCGTGGACGGCCATAATCGTAGAGCCGGTAAGTGAGATCGACATTCTGCTGGACCTCGACCAGCGTCAGCCCCGGCCCGATCGCATGAACCGTGCCGGCCGGCGAATAGAAGACGTCGCCCGCCTTCACCGCCTTCCAGAACAGCTTGTCCTCGATCGACCCGTCGAGCGCGGAGGTACGGAGCTCGTCCCGCGTCATCACCTCGCGCATGCCGATGCCAATGGTGGCGTGCGGTTCGGCGGCGAGCACGACCCACGCCTCGTCCTTGCCACGCGCATAGCCGGCGGCACGCGCGGCGGCATCGTCGGGATGGACCTGGATCGACAGCTTTTCGCTGGTGAAGAGATATTTGACCAGCAGTTCGGGATCATGTCCGCGCGGATCCTGAAACCAGATCTCGCCGACCGGCTCGCCGCTTTCAGGCGCGTCCTCGAAGCCGGGCCAGAGGTCACGACGCCCCCAGAGCTTTTCGACGCGCCTGGTTTCAAGGCAGATTGCGGTCATAGTTTAACCTCGCTCGTCATCCCCGCGAAGGCGGGGATCCATAAACTCCACCGTTTCGATGGAAGCGCGAAGATCGGAGCATATGGATTCCCGCCTTCGCGGGAATGACGACACTATACGACGATCTCATTTCCACAGCGATCATTTCTGTGCTTCGCAATCAATGCGCCGCCTGCGGCCCGCGTTCCAGGCCCGATTTGGCAAGCTGATCGTCAATCTGCGCCATCAGCCGGTCGAGCCCGGCCTGATCCTTCGCCTCGGCCCGCGCGACCAGCACGTCCTGCGTGTTCGACGCGCGCAGCAGCCACCAACCATCGGCCGTGTTGACGCGGGCGCCATCGGTGCGGTTGACCTCGGCGCCGTCCTGTTCGAGCCGATCGAGCACTTCGTCGATCACCGCGAATTTGCGGCTCTCATCGACCTGGAAGCGCATCTCGGGCGTGTTGACCATCTCCGGCATTTTGTCGCGCAACGCAGTCAGCGAGCCGCCGAGCAGGCGCACCGCGCGGATCAGCCGGACGGCCGCATATTGGGCGTCATCGAAGCCGTAATAGTCGTGCGCGAAGAAGATGTGGCCGCTCATCTCGCCCGCGAGCGGGGAATTGGTTTCCTTCATTTTCGTCTTGATGAGCGAGTGGCCGGTCTTCCACATCAGCGGCTTGCCGCCAAGTTCGGCGATCCGGTCGTAGAGCGCCTGGCTCGCCTTCACGTCGGCGATGATGGTCGCGCCCGGCTCCTCGCGCAGCACCGGCTCGGCGAGGATGGCAAGGAGCTGGTCGCCCCAGATCACTCTGCCTTTGCCGTCGATAGCGCCGATGCGGTCGCCGTCGCCGTCGAAGGCAAGGCCGAAGTCGAGCCCCTTGTCGAGCACCAGCTTTTTGAGATCGGCGAGGTTCTTTTCCTCGGTGGGATCAGGATGGTGGTTGGGGAAGCGTCCGTCCACCTCAGTGTAGAGCGTATGATGTTCGCCGGGCAACAGCTTGACGAGGCGGTCGACGATCGGCCCCGCCGCGCCATTGCCCGCATCCCAGCCGATCCGGAATTCGCCGCCGGCATAACCGGCGAGCAGGCGGCCCACATAATCTTCCATGATGTCGGCATTGGAGACGCCGCCCTGCCCCTCTTCCCAGTCGCCTTCGGCGGCCAGCTTGCCGATCGCTTGAATGTCGGCCCCGAAAAAGGGTCGGTGCTGGAGCACCATCTTGAAGCCGTTATATTCAGCGGGATTGTGGCTGCCGGTGATCTGGATGCCCCCGTCGACCTCAAGTGTCGCCTCGGCATAATAGAGCATCGGTGTCGGCCCGAGACCGATGCGGACGACATCGACTCCACCTTTGGTGAGACCTTCGATCAACGCGGTCTCCAGCGTTGGCGAGGATTCGCGACCGTCATAGCCCACGGCCACCCGCGTACCACCCGCGCGGCGGACGTGCGTCGCGAAGCCGCGCCCGATTGCATAGGCGTCCGCCGTCCCCAGCGTTTTCCCGACAATACCCCGGATGTCATATTCACGAAGCGACGTGGGATCGAACTGATGAGTCATGGTGGCTCCAAACTGTACTGAAACGGGACAGAACGCTCGATATCAGGAGACGCTTGCAAGGCAAGCCGCGTTCCATTCGGTTTGACGCTTAAAAAGCGGCTTCGAGGCGATCGATGAGCTTGCGGGCGGGGCTGACGCGGGCGCTTTCAGGCGCGAGGCTCGCATCGATGCGGGTGATGCGGTCGTAAAGGTCTCGGCTGCCATTGATCAGCAGGCGGGCCTTTTCGGGCAATTGGCCGATGATGAGTTCATCGCTGTCGCCTGCTTGGCCCAGGCGACGCGACGGCTCGCGCGCTTGCTCGGCGCTGATCTCGCCCGCCTCGACGGCGCGCCATGTGAGAAGCCAGGCGATGACGTGCATCAGCCGCGTGGTGACCTTGAGCGATTCGCACGAGAAACTGACACGCTGCAGCGGCGCGAGCGAATCACGTTCCTCCCGGCCGGTCTCATCGAAATAGGCGCGCACCTCATCAGCAAGCACCATCGCTTCGATATATAAAGCACTTACCAGCCGGGGTGTAAGCACACCCTCGGCCGCGGCAATGCTGCGCAAACTCGTATCCATTAGCCCTGCTTGCCACAAAGGCGGAGGGCCGAGAACGTTAAAAGAAGGTGAATTTCAACCCCTCCGGCGGCTGTGCCGAATTGGGGCAAGATGGCTTGAAAATCTTAATTGCCTTCCTACCTCCAGCATCGGGTGCGTTGCCGCGATCGGAACGCATCCGGACGGCCCGGCGGCAATCCGCGGGCCTGGTTCGCAATCGCTTTTGAGGAAAGGATTTTGACCATGCGTGCTTTTGATTTTGCTCCGCTTCTGCGGTCTTCGATCGGCTTCGAGAACCTCAACCGACTTGCCGATCTGGCGACGCGCGGCGAGGGCGAAAGCTACCCACCCTACAATATCGAGAAGGTTAGCGAGAACGGCTATCGGATCTCGATGGCCGTCGCCGGATTCCGCCGCGACGAACTCGACCTGACCGTGCAAGACAACGTGCTGACCGTGATCGGCCGTGCTGGCGAGGAGAATGGCGCCGAGCGTCAGTTCTTGCATCGCGGCATCGCCAAGCGCGCCTTCGAGCGCCGTTTCCAGCTCGCGGACACGATCAAGGTGACGAACGCCGGTTATGAAGACGGCTTGCTCAACATCGATCTCGTCCGTGAGATCCCCGAGCACAAGAAGCCGCGCAAGATCGCGATCGGCGAAGCCGACTCGCAGATCATCGATCAGACCGCCGAAGCGGCCTGATCGAGCCATCGCACAATGAAAGAAAGGCCGGCTCCCCGAGCCGGCCTTCTTTTTAGGCAATGATGTCAGGAATCAACTGATCTTCCAGGAGCGTGATCTCATCACGCAGCCGGAGCTTGCGTTTCTTGAGGCGCGCTATCTGTAGCTGGTCGGACGCGGAACCGGCGATGAGCGCGTCGATGGCAGCGTCGAGATCGCGATGCTCCTGACGAAGCAACTGAATTCGCCGGGTAATTTCTTCGATTTCCATGCGCTAAGCTTTCCTCGAACGCTTCCCGGCACGCTCTATCCTAAACGCGACATCAACCCATCGCATTGCACTTTTTTTGGGACGACAAGCAATAGAATCCATGCTCTACTCAGTGATCCATTCGGAGACGAAAGGAGATGTCGTCCATGGACAACGGCCACACCCACGCACTCGCCGCCAAACATGCCGGTTTGGAACATCGAATCGAAGTTGAAAACCGGCGCCCCAGTCCCGACACCATCCTCATCGCCGAACTCAAAAAGCAGAAGCTGAAGCTGAAGGAAGAGATCGTCCAGCTTCAATAGGCGATCGGTCGCCAATCATCGCCGGATTTCGTCACCTGCCCGAAAATGGCGGAACGATAGGGCGGTACGGCGCAGGCGATGAAGCATCCGTGCCGCCGCCCACTGGCTTGCGGGCGAGCTTGGGATCGATTGGCCGGTCGAACATCATTCCGAACTTGCCGGCGGCAGCCCAGGCAACTCGGCCGTGCACGCTTCCGATGTTACGAAGCTCGACATCGAGTTCGTCGCCGGCGGCGAAGGTGAATGGCCCCTCCGCCATCAGCCCCCCGCTGGAGATGTTACGCACACGGAAGATACCTGCGCCTTCACCCGCCGTGGCCGTCACCGTGGCATGCAGGAATACGCTGTCACGCTCTTCGCGGCCGTTACTGCTATCCTGTTCGTCCTCGGACATCGCGATCCCGTTTTCCGCCGGACGCGACTATCATGCGCTACGCGCCCGGCACCTTTCATAAAGCGAGAAGAGCACCCCGACCAGCTAATTGCCTATAAATAAGGGAGTTCCCGCTATTCGTCGCGGGAAATTTTTTCCTGGCGCTCGTGGCGTTCCTGCGCCTCGACCGTCATGGTCGCGATCGGCCGAGCTTCCAGCCGCGCCAGCGAGATCGGATCGCCGGTCACCTCGCAATAGCCATATTCACCCTGCTCGATGCGGCGAAGCGCGGCATCGATTTTCGCAATCAGCTTGCGCTGGCGGTCGCGGGTCCGAAGTTCGATCGAGAAATCGGTTTCGCTGGATGCGCGATCAGTGATGTCAGGCTCGCGCAGCGATTCATTCTGAAGATGCGCCAGCGTGTCCTCCGCCTCGCGCAGGATGGACGCTTTCCAGGCCTGAAGCTTTTGACGGAAATATTCGAGTTGGCGGGGATTCATGAAGGGTTCGTCGGGCGACGGGCGATAGCCGTCGGCCATTTCGATCGATGGCGGCCGGTCGATGGGGCCGGAAGCGCCGCTATATGCCGTTGCCATCTATCCTCGCCTCCTACTCGCGTGCCGCGCCTAATAGCCACGCCACCTCAGCCGCACAAGCATGCCGCGCATGGGTGTCGATCGTGGCAACGCCACGGGTGCGCCCTTAATGCGTGCAGCGTTGAACTTTGATGAACGAACGAATCAGATCTCCCCGATGGAGGCAAACGTGATGAGCAAGCCCGTTGTTTAACCAATTTTATAAATCAAACAAATAAACCAATACGGCAATATTAGCTTCAATATGAGACATTAATTATATGTGTCGATGATATAAAGTAAACAATATCCCATAAGTTAGACGAAAGAGAGTTAATCATCTTGAGATTAATATATTGTTCTGCATTTCATTCTCGATGAATTGCGGAGCACGCCGAATATAGCGCGCACGACAGCAATTCCGGCATGGTTGGAAGAGCACGCTTATGTCTGTACGGATGGCCCTCGCGAAACTTTGCGCCTGCGCTTGCGGCGGCGCGGTCGTCGGCGCCGGCGCGGTGCACGTCGCCGAATCCCCCAAGATGCATCAGCGCGTGAAGGTGAAGACGCTGCCGCGTGCCTATGCCGCGCCAAAAGTACGGGCACGCGCCAGGCCGATCGCACGCAAGACGGTCCAGACCGCAAACTGCGTGCCGGCCGCGATCACGGTGACGTCGGCGCCCGCCCTGTCCGATTACGGCGCGCCTTATCCGGAGCTGCCCTCGGGCAGCAGCAGCGGAGGCTATCCGGTCGTGATCGGCGGATCGGGCGGCTGGGGCGGCAGCGGCGGCTTCTTCGGTGGCGGCGGTTTCTGGGGTGGCAGCAGCGGCAGCGTCGTGATTTCCTCAACCTCCACCGGGTCAACCTCAACCTCGAGCGGTGGTTCGGGCGGCTCCAGCACCAGTAGCTCCGGCGGCAGCACGAGCACGTCGAGCGGTGTCAGCACGTCCACGGGTGGCGTGAGCACATCAAGCGGCGTGAGTTCTTCCACCAGCACGTCAAGTGGCGTCGCGAGTTCGAGCAGTTCCAGCAGCTCCTCCTCGTCCAGCTCCTCCTCGTCGAGCAGCACATCGAGCGGGGCCACCGGCGGATCGTCCAGTTTCGGCTCCTCTGGTTCCTCCAGCACATCGTCCTCGACGAGCAGTTCAACGTCGACTTCTTCGTCGAGCGGTTCCAGCGGCTCTTCTTCCACGAGCAGCAGCACTTCATCAGGCGGAAGCACGTCCACCAGCAGTGGCACCGAAGTGCCCGCTCCGCCGATGGTGCTCCTGTTCGGAGCGGGCGCGGCAGCGCTGGTGGCGCGGGCGCGACACGGGCGCAAGAAGGACTAGGTGTTTGATCCCGGCATTTGATGGTGCATTATCCATGCAGGAATGGAGGGATGCGCTATGGGCCAGATATTACACGGGAGCGCCCGGACGACAGAGGCAGTCCGTCGAGCGATACAACATAGTCAAGAGAG
>Ga0081455_10003153_pt1 | contig 19148 bp, 16 predicted proteins | sample TabmetS3T2R1_FD_70207 | JGI IMG/M metagenome (GOLD analysis project Ga0081455, IMG submission 70207) | Tabebuia heterophylla rhizosphere microbial communities from the University of Puerto Rico - S3T2R1 | ecosystem: Host-associated > Plants > Roots > Rhizosphere ... | reverse complement strand
CGCCGCGCTGCCGGACGGCCGCTACGAGGCCGAGGAGGTGCTCGAGCCGGCGGGTGGCGGCGAGCTCCACATCCGCGCCGCCGTCATCGTCCGCGGCGACGAGCTGGAGATCGACTTCGCCGGCACCTCGCCGCAGCACGAGGGCAACCTCAACTGCCCGCTCGCCGTGGCGCGCTCCGCCTCGTACTTCGTCGTCCGCTGCCTGACCGATCCGGACGTGCCCGCCTCGGGCGGGGCGTACGCGCCGGTCACGGTGAACGCGCCGCCCGGCTGCCTCGTCAACGCCCGTCCGCCGGCCGCGGTCGCCGCGTGTCGCGCGTCCGCCCGACTTGAGCGCTTGTTCGTGATCCGAGTCGCTCGTCCGCATCGCGGGAACCAGGCCGAACAACATGGCTGTGGCCATGGCGATCGACGCTGCCGCCGCCAATAGAGAATTTTACCGCTCGCCGCTGCTGGACCTGCTCCGTTCTGCTCTAGAACGGTGAGAACGCGGTGAGCACAACTGAACCGCCAAACGAGAGGGTGAGCGGTAGGCCCACGATGATCCACGCTCCCGGGAAGCTGACGATCAAGCGCTCTTTCGTCTGTCCGGGTGGGGGCCGCAGCAACTTGACGATGAGCAGATTTACTACAAACCACGCGATACCTAGCAATGTCATCGTTCTTCCTTCAGTGCGCTGCCATCGCCGATACACTACAAGTTTCAACCCTCTGAGCGTGATTTCGGGCGCTGGGCCCTACGCTGGGAGGGCCTCCCTTCGCCGTTCTTTGGCCAGAGACTTGCCGCTCGATAGCGCGTCACGCGTGGCGACGTGTCAATTCCGTAAGAATACCCTAGCGCCCTTCGTAGCTGCACCGTAAGCGGTGATGCCTTCCCACCTTCCAGCATGAGTTGGGCGTGGCCATAGTGCCTGCCCATGAGCAAGCATCGACTTGGTAATAGGGACAACCATACGCTTGAGCGTAAGGAGGGCGTGCCGGAAGATTTGCGGCGCGTTGAGGTGATTACGGGTGTCGGCCGACGACGTCGTTGGTCTCCGGAAGCGAAGGCGCGGATCGTGCTGGAAAGCCGGCAACCAGGCGCCGTTGTATCGGAAGTGGCGCGGCAGCATGGGCTGACACCACAGCAACTGTTTGGGTGGCGACGAGGGTCTCGCAACGACCTGGCCGAAGGCGATGCGCGCGGCTCGCCTATGCCGGTCTCGACAGCCTTTGCGCCGATCGTTGTTGCCACTGCTGCGGATCCCGAAACGGCCGCTGGCATGGCAGCCGCAGGAGGGCAAATCGAGATCGCAATTGCCGGCGCGCTCATACGTCTGCGAGGCGGATGGGATGTGCGAGCACTGGCGGCGGTACTGCAGGCGGTGAGGGCAACGTCGTGATTGCTCCGGGAAACGGTGTGCAGGTGTTCGTAGCGACCAAGCCCGTCGACTTTCGAAAAGGGGCCGACGGCCTAGCGGCCCTGGTGCAGGAAAGCCTGTCCGCGGATCCGTTCTGTGGTGCGATCTACGTTTTCCGAGCAAAACGTGCCAACAGGGTCAAGCTTTTATGCTGGGATGGGACGGGCGTCTGCCTGTTTGCCAAGCGGCTGGAGGAAGGTCATTTCCGCTGGCCACGCATTGCTGATGGCGTGATGGAGCTCTCGGCGGCACAGCTGTCTGCCTTGCTGGAAGGCCTCGATTTTACCCGCGTCTACCCCCGTGACGTTGTTCGTCCGAGCGCCACGCAATAATCCCGCGGCACGATGACTCAGGAGCGCATTCGATGCTGACCAGAAACAAACGAATCGGCAACAGTCCGCAGCATGGTCCATCGGTCGGAAGCTCTACCAACGGATATCGAGGCGTTGCACGCGTTGATCAGGGCGGAGCGATCCGCTCTGGCGTCCGTGATCTCGGCGCGCGACGCAGCGTTTGCCGAACGCGATCAGCTCGCGGCGCGCAACGCCAAGCTCGAGTACATTCTGGCAGAGATCCGCCGCGCGCACTTCGGCCGCAAATCCGAGCGCATTAGCGATGATCAGCTGGCACTCGCGCTGGAGGACCTGGAAGCTGCGCTTGCCAAGGATGAGGCAAACGACGAGAAAGCCGACCCGGCCTTGAAGCTCGCGCGTGCGCGCAAGCGCCGCGCCAGTCGCGTCCTCAAGTTCGATCATTTGCCTCATGAGGAGGTGATGATCGAGCCAGAGAGCACGATCTGTCCATGTTGCGGCGGCGGCCTCCATGTCATTGGCGAGGATACGTCACGGCGGCTTGACAAGATTCCGGCCAAGATCCGGGTGATCGTAACGCGCCGGCCCAAGTATGCTTGCCGGACCTGCACAGATGGTGTGGTGCAGGCGCCCGCACCGCCGCGCCTCATTGAGGGGGGGTTGCCGACTGAAGCGTTTGTCGCCGATGTCATCGTATCGAAGCATGCCGATCACCAGCCGCTCTATCGCCAGTCGCAGATTCTGGCCCGCCATGACGTTCCCATCGAGCGCTCCACGCTGGCGCAGTGGGTCGGGGCGGGGGCGGCTGAGTTGGAGCCGCTCTATAATCACTTGGTTAGAAGCCTCAAGAGCTCTGCCAAGCTGTTTGCCGACGAGACGCGTTGCCCGGTGCTCGATCCTGGACGCGGCAAGACCAAATCTGGCTACCTGTGGGCAATCGCCCGCGATGATCGCCCCTGGGGAGGAACCGCGCCTCCTGGGATTGCCTACAGCTATGCCCCGGGTCGTGGCCGCGAGCACGCCTTTGCGCTTGTAGAGGGCTTTACCGGTGTGCTGCAGGTCGACGGCTACGCCGTCTACAAGCAGCTGGCCGGTGAGAAGGGGCTCGGCGACGCCGTGACGCTGGCCTTTTGCTGGGCGCATGTCAGGCGAAAGTTTTACGAGGTTTACGTAGGGGGCAATGCGCCGATCGCGACGGAGGCGCTGGTGCGCATTCGCCAATTGTACGCTATCGAGGCCGATATCCGTGGCGGCGCCCCGGAGGTGCGCCGAGCGCAGCGACAGGCGAGATCGAAGCCCATCGTCGATGCGCTGAAGCCCTGGCTGGAGGAAAGTCTGGCGAAGATCTCCAAGGGTTCGAAGCTTGCCGATGCGATCCGCTATGGTCTCAATCACTGGGAAGGGCTCAGTCGCTTCCTTGATGATGGGCGCATCGAGATCGATTCCAATACCGTTGAGCGCTCGATCAAGCCGATTGTTCTGACTCGTAAAAACGCGCTCTTCGCGGGACACGACGTCGGTGCGCAGAATTGGGCAATCGCGGCTTCGCTCATAGAAACTTGCAAATTGAACAGCGTCAATCCGCTCGCGTGGATGACCGATGCGCTCACCAAGCTCGTTAATCTGTGGCCGGCATCGCGTATCGAGGAACTGATGCCGTGGGCCTATGTCAAGGCCATAGAGACGGGGCGCTAAACTCCGCTTCCAGCCGTTTTGGCTCCTTGTCTCGATCACCGGCGCCGTCAGTTGGCGGCGGCCATCACCAAACCGCAAAACGTCCGACTTACCGTTGACCCTACGGTCAAGCGCATGTTCGTGCGTATGTTCAAATCGCCGTCTCGTCATAGGCGGCACTATGGAGGCGCCGTACACCAACAGGAAGGTGGGAGCGCGTCACCGCTTTCGAGCCTCCCGCTGCTAGGCATGGTGCTAATGAGTAAACAGGGCCCAGTCCGGCTTGACCATTGGGCCGATGAAAAGCCTGTCACTTCTACCTCACAAGAGACCGCGCGCACGCGCAGCTAATGAGCGCGATCCGGACCGGCAACAACAGACCCGCTTATTGATTCACGCCGGTATCACTGGGCCGTCGGCCGGGGTCACAAGGCTCAACTGTATCAAGCTGCGCGGGATTGCAGGAGGCGCTCGGCGCTGGTTCTATCAATCGAGAAACCTTGGCAAGAAGAGCCCAGCTCTCAGCAATATAGCGCTGTGAGCTTGCGATACGCTCGGCATCGAGCGCAAATGATTGCCTCACGCGTTCAAAGTCTTCCTTGGTCTCGTCAAAAGTTCTTCGTGCTAATTCGAGCTCACGAAAGGTTTCAATGGTTACCGCCGGTCGAGACTTTATCACGACGCACTCTCCCTCGTTCCTCACTTTCATCTGCAAGCGCTGAGATGGCATAAGCCACAAAACGCTTGGGCTTGGTAAACGGTAGACCTGTTAAGTTTAGGTGTGAGAGCCCAAGTAGTCAAATTTAGCTAACACTGCTCACATAGCTGTTGTTGTGCTTAAGCTTTTTGGGGTAACTGACGGTCGAGACCAGGCTTGGTGACCTACAGATGGCCAAACGCCTACGCGCCGAACGGATTCAGATGATGCTCTCAGCCGAAGAGCTGGCGGCTGTCGATGATTTCCGTTTCAAACACCGGTTGCCGAGCCGCGCTGCTGCTCTTCGGGAGGTATTGCGCCGCGGTCTGTGCGTTAGCGGCCAAAAGATTTCCACCGTTGGGGCGCAGTCGAGTGACTTTGGCGTGCTGGTACAAAGGCAACGAAAGCGGCCGGGCCGTTAAAGAGATGGCCACGGTCCATTAGCAGAGCGATCGGTGCGCCGCTCAAGCGCGCACGACGTCCGGGTGGTGGTCTTGCACCATGGGCTGGGAGGCCGGCTTTCCGGGGGGTACGGTCTGAATCACCGTCGGATCGTCAGGTTCACCGATATCATTCTCGGCAATGTTATTGGAAAATAGGCGCTCGGTTCGCTGCAGCTGCCGTTTTTGCACTTCCCATAGCTCTCGAACTGCTCGTTCTCTTTGGGCCATAATGACGTTGCAAAGCGGGGGGTGTGGGAGCCAACCCGTCGAGCCAGGCGATCACGCGTGACACGTGGGCATGGCGGATCTTATCCAGCGACTCATCTTGGTTTTCGTGCGATAGCGCGGCGACACGGCGCGGAATTTTACTGTCACTAAGTTCGTGGAGGCAGATAGCGCGGTGTCTATAAAGCGGCCCCAAACCATCTATCAGGCTGCGCTCGAGTTCAAGGTGAGCCCGGCATTGGCGATAAAGCGCCAGAGCCTCTGGTGGTTTTTCGATGCGGTGCTCAGCTTCGGAGATGAGGATCTCGACGTTTACGACGAGTTCTTGCAAACGCTGCCGCCATTCGCAGTCCAGGGTTCGGTAACGCCCATCACGACAACCCTGTTAACCGCACTTCAAAACTATAGCCCGTGCGAACCAGACGGCAATTCCGACTTCGTGCGACTGCGTCGTGGGAGGATACCTGCAGTCGCCCCGGGGCCGAACCGCATCGTTAGCTCTGGTAGTTGCGACCCGCTTCGACAGCCCGGCAGCGCTCAATATACTGCAGCTCGCGCCACATTATGGCCTGGTGATGCACCAGCATCTTCAATCCTTCCTCCAAGTTGCGGTGCAGGTCTCTTGAGATGGCATATAGTCGGGGGCTGTCGCGGTCCATCCTTTCCATCACGGCGGCATGTTCGGCGATACGGACGCTCGATTGCTCGATCAGATCCTCGATGCGCCGGAGCCTCTCCCGTACTTGGGCCAGCCACTCGTCGCCTATCATGCGCTTGCGGGCTTGCTCAGGGGTGATAGCCGACCGGCGCAAAAATGCGCTCCCAAAATATGCAGCCGTGGATTGGGCGCCGCGTGCCTGGTCAGGGCACCTTTAGAATAAAATCGGCAAGCAGCAATCATAGTGGGAGTGGCGGGCACGCTCAAGCATGCGTTGCGAGGGGCGTGTCAACGGTAAGCTCGCATACGGTAGCAAAGGGGGCAGGCCAGGCATCCATGCGCGCAATGCAGGTGAAGGGGTTGGTTCTCCTGGTCGGTGTACGCAATCGTACAGTATCTTTGGTGTGCGCCACTCGGACGTAGTTCACATTGGCAACCTTCTTCATGCGCGCCACGCATACGCGCGGAGACGGCTGCTTTTAGAAAGCAGTAGGGCAGGTTCCTCAGCCCTGGGCTCCACCTTCAACACCACGGTGCAGTTGCTGAACGCCGCGCTAGCGGGCTATGTGGCCTGCATGAACACGATGCTGCAGGTAGCGATTGCCACGCTTGGTGATACGCCCCGGGATTGTTCGATTGCCGGTAGACATCTGCTTCGGCACCAGGCCAAGGCAAACAGCAAAATCGCGCCGACGTGAGAAGGCAGAGCCATTGCCGTTGGCCGCGATGTACGGCACTCGAGATGATCGGGCCGATGCCGGGGATTGTCATTAGGTGCCGACCGCCGTCGGAGTTCTTGGATAACTGGTCGATTTCGCCGGTCACGGCCTCGATCCGGTCGTCGAGACGACGCCAGTCCTCAGCTAGATCCGCAAGGATTCGGATCATCCGAGGTGAGAGCACGTCCGTCCGCTGGCTTAAGGATATCGGGCAAAGCATGCCGCAGCCAATGGAGCCGCTGACGACACGGTGACGCCGTGTTCCAGAAGAAAGCTACGTATCTGATTGATGACCGCCGTCCGTTGCCCAACTAGGCGGTGGCGAAAACGATGCAGTGCCTGACGATCAAGTTGCTCGTCGGTTTTGCCGGGACGCAGCGTGTCGTTGGACGTTGCATGGCTTCGGCGATCGCATGCGCGTCGCGAAAGTCATTCTTGCGGGTTTGTCGGAAGGGCTTGGCGTATACCGCCGGCACACCTGCCTCACATCGTGGCGACGGCACGCAGTTCGCGGGTCACATAATGCGTTCCTGAGCCGGCCTCTATTCCAATCAGGCATGGCGGTACGTTCGCGAGCGGGCGACAACTCGTTGGCGCGCGACCTTCTCGCGCCGCACGATCCCACCTCGTGCGTCGAGGCCTATCAGGTGGAACGTATTCTTGCCTGGGTCGATGCCAATGGTGACGGCGGTTTTGGTTCGGCAGGCATGGCGTGGTACTCCTTCTGCTGGACTGCCCCACCAGCATCCTCGCTAGCGGGGCGGGAGCACGGCCGGTCCATGCCATTCAGAGAATCTACCGCGCTGCAATGATTGTGTCCGATAGTTGAGGGGCTTCTGCCGTGCCTACGAGCGCCGGGATGCCTCTCGTCGCCGATGCTACGAAGAAGTCGGTCGCGCGAGCCGCTGGGGCCTGGCTGTCGGTATGATCTGGCAAGTGCAGGGTTGATCGGGTTTTCTGGCCTCACCGGTGCGGGCCTCGACCTCAACGCTTAACGGGCGCTTGAGACGGCCCATCTAGCGACTCGTGGGTTGGCATTCAATCGAATGGGCCAGTACTGCTGCTAGCCTCGTTGGCCAAACGCACGTGACGTGTCAGCGTCGCTTCGGGTGCAGTTGAGTGACGGTGTGGGCACTGCCCGAGAGCAGGTGACTGAGCGCTGCGAGTACCTGCTCGGCGCGGAAAGGTTTCGGGATCATTGGCGCCGCCTGGAACCGCGGCGGCAGCGTCTCGCGGCCGTACCCTGTGAGAAAGGCAAATGGCACATTGGCCCGGGCGAGTCCCTGGGCGAGTTCCTCGCCCCGCTCGCCGCCCAGGTTGATATCGAGGAGCGCAGCGTCAATGGGCTCTTTGGCAATGAGCGCGCGACCCGCGAAGAGGGTAACGGCCGGCCCGATCACCTGAACATTGGCGGCTTTGAGTATGGCGGCGAGTTCAAGCCCGATGACTAGCTCATCTTCAACAACGAGGACGCGTTTCCCATCGAGCGGGGTATGGGCGCTCTCTGGCAGTGTTGCTTGGCGCGACTGGAGGGTGCGGCTGCGCTGCATGCGCGTTTCTGCGGGGAGGTTGATCGCGAGCTGCCATGCGATGCCGTCGACCCGGTTCTCGAGCTCAGCTCCGTTTCCGGTCACGGCTTGGATCAACGTCGTGCCGAAGCCCGACTTGGTCTCGGCAGGGAGCTTCGGCTTCTTGCCGCTGACCTCGACCCAGCTCATGCGCAACGTGCGCACGCCGTTGCTGACGACCGACCACGTGACGGAGAGCTTGCCGTCGTCGAGAGCGCGCCATACTTGCGCGCATTGGTGGCTAACTCATGCACCACGAGGGCAACCTGCAGCGCCATCTGCGCGGTCAGCGCGAGTTCCGGTCCCGAGCAGGTGACGCGCGCATCGCTCGCTTCGTCGAGATAAAGCTCGCGCTCCAGCAGCGTGCTGAGGTCGGCTTCCTGCCAGTCAGCTTGCGTCAGAAGCGTGTGGGCCTTGGCAAGCGCATGCAGCCGCCCCTCGAAGGCGGAGACGAACGCGGCAGGGCTTGCGGCACGGCGCAGGCTCTGCGCGGCGATCGATTGCACCGTGGTGAGCATGTTCTTCGCGCGGTGGTTCAGCTCATCAACGAGAAGCCGGCGCGTCTCCTCCGCAGCTTTCCTCTCGAGATAGTCCGCCAGTTGCCGGGCGAGGAGATCGAGCAGGTGCAAGACGCGCTCTTGGGGCCGATGCGGCTCGCGCCAGTGGGTGGAGAGCATGCCAAGGAGCGTTCCCGCGCTACTGACGAGCGCCGTTGACTGCACAGCGCGCACGCCGGCATCGAGCAAAATCTGCAAGGACGGCTGATCGCGGAAGACATCGCTAGAGGTGACATCTTCGACGATCCTGCGGCCGCCGGCGTGCATGGTCGCGGCGCACGCCGATGCATCGGTTTCGTTGACTTGGCTAAAGAAGTCGAGAAACGGGCTTGCGAAATTATGCTGTGCGGCAATCGTGAGGGTCTGCGAGGCGGGATCCAGGAGCTGGATATTGCCGTACTCGGCGCTCGTGATGGCGACCGCGGCCGCGAGCGCCGCTCGAAGACACGCGTCACGGTCGGCCTTGGGATTGGTGTAGCGGTTGCCTAGATCCTGCAGCACCTGCATGCCGCGCAGATCGGCAGCCATCGCCTCGCACGCGAGCCAGTGCTCGATTGAGTCCGAGGCTTGCCGCGCGATGATATCGAAAAGCCGGAAGTCGCGCTCAGATGGCTCGTGGGGGACGCGCCAGTGCGTGGAGATTACGCCGAGCAGGTTGCCGCCGCGGCCTCGCAAGGGAGTGGATTGCACCGCGCGGATGCCGGTGTCGCGATTTGCAGCGAGCTCCTCGCTGTCTTGCGCCAAGTTGTTCGATTCGATATCGGGCACGATCACGCGCTTGCCGGTGAGCAAGGCACGAGCGCATGAGCTTTCGCCGTCGGCGCGCACCCACTCCCAGAATTTCTTACCGTGGGGATTGAACCCGCGGCAGGCCAGAAGTCTCAGTTCGCCTCCCTGACCGCGCTCGGGGTACAACATTTGCATCGAGGCGAAATCGGAGCGCATGATGCGGGCGGCGCCATCGATCAGCTTGTCGTAGAGCGCATCATCATCCACTTGTTCGCTGATCGCTGCGCTGACCTCCTGCAGCAGCTGGATGTCGTCGAGCAGCCGTGCCTGTTCGCTTGCCGGGAGGTCGGCGTGCTTGTCGTTCATGTCGGAGCCCCCGAACGTGACGCGATTGCGGCATCGAATAGCAAATCGCGCGTCCAAACCAGCTGAGCGCCTTGGTCTGAGCGAATGGCGTGCGTACAACTTCTAATGCTGCCGCCTCGGCCCACGCACCGCGCTCGAAAGCGTGCCGAACTGGGATCGCGGCGTAGGCGGTGTGCCCGCTATAGTGGAAGTTGGCTGGGGGGACTCCGTAAGGGCGTTGCGCACATCCAGAATGGTCGTTGCATGCTTGTCCTCAGCGAGTTGCGGATAGGCATTGATTCAGAAAATCGAGGGAATGATATCGCCCAGGGGTTCGCGGCAGAATTAGGCGATCATCGCAGAATTAGGCGATCATCTAGGCCGATCAACAAACTCCCGTCGGCCATTTATGGGGTCGGCACGCCAATGGACTTGAGCCGGGCATGTGCACGGCCGGCACGCGCCTTGAGGCCGTCGAGGTAAGTACTGACATCGTTGCCAGGCAGGTTCAACACCTTGCACCCGAGCCGCCAGTACTCCTCAATCTGCGCTTCTGTCTCCGCGGAGCCCCGAGCAAGCTTTCCATGGTTGTTACAGGCCTCGGCGATCCGGCCGATGGCGGCCTTGAAGCTCGGATGCTCGAGCTCGAGGTGAACGCCAAGCTTGGCGCTGAGGTCAGAATGGCCGTAGGCGATCATGTCGATGCCCTCGATCGCAGCGATCGCCTCGACGTTTTTGAGGCCTTCAAGGGACTCGATTGAAGGGCAGACGATGACATTGGCATTGGCCCACGGCGCGTACTCGGACAAGTGGCGGGCACCGTAGCTCTTGTAGCCGGTGTGCATCCCTTGTCCCGCGATGCCGCGCTTGCCGATCGGCGGATACTTGGCTTCTCGCACGATCGCACGCGCCTCCTCAGCGTTGTCCACCTCAGAGACCTGGATGCCCATGATGCCCTGATCGAGGATGCCGGGGATGAGGTGGATGAACGATTTGTGGATGCGCACGATCGGCGACACCTTGGTAGCCTGGAACCAGCCGGCGAGATCAGCGATTGTCTGGAGATCGAAGGTACCGTGCTCGTGGTCGATGTTGCAGTAGTCAAAACCGGACGCCTCGATGATCCACGGGATGCCGCGCGAGGCGAATTCCTTGATACCGGTCCCAAGGGCCGCCCGCCCTTCGCGCACCGCCCGGCGAATGCTGTTTTCTTTCATGGGTCGCTCCAAGTGCCGATGATCGGCTGGCCAACGGGACGCTGGCGAACTGCCTTGCTCACCTTTTGCGGCAATGGACCGCGCAGCACACTAATCCGGTGATGGCTGCGCCGTCGCCCAGGTGATTGCATTGCTCAGAAGTGTCGTGAACGGGGACGTTTCCCACGGGCCTCTGAAGGTTGGGGACGGCTCGCCGCCCCCACCGGTGGTCCGGCCCATGCGCGAATACGGGTTGTGGCAGTGGCCGAGCGCCAGGTAGGTCACGGCGCCACGACCGACCTGGCGCGTGTAGCCGAGCACGCGGGTCTTGCCATCGGACTGCACGGAGGTGTCGGTGCCATAGAGCTTCTCGACCACCGGCCATCTGCCGGCCGCGCCGTAGTCTGCCGTCAGCAGGATCTGCACCGAGGCAGGGGCCTGAAGCTCGATGAAGTAGGGCTCGTCCTCGACCTCAAACGACTCGGCCAGACCTCGCGTGACTGGGTGCCCCGCATCGCGCACATCGACGCGGAAACGGCATACCGGCGGATGCGTCAGAAACATGCTGCCGAGCAATGCATGATGTTCAGCTTTCACAGTGCGGCGCTGCGTCAGGCCCTCGACGCGTTCGGCACGCCCGCCGCTGGTGCCGTGCAGTGCCAGCCAATGACCACCGGCCTGGAGCCAGGATTTCAGCCGGGCGCACTGCTCGGCGCTGGGGTAAGGGCCGGCGACGTAGGTGACGAGGAGCCGGCTTACGGGCAGCCACTTCTCGATGTCGCCGAAGTCGTTGGCGACGGAAGTCGGAACTTGCATCTCCGCCAGCTGCGTGAGAAGCCGAAGACGGGCATAGTCGTGGTCATGACCGGCGCTGGAGCCGGGCGGAAAGCCGCCTGCAACCAAATGGGCGCGGTGGTGCACAATGTCAGCCATGTAGTGCCCTTTCCCGTTCGATGCCGCATGCTATCGGGAAAAATGTTGCCGCGTCCATCATTCCGCAGCCCCCGCAGGGCATGGCTATACACGAGCCGACATCACCAGCGTCGCCAGAGAGACGCCCTCATCTAGCTTCAACGTGAAGACGCCATCCTCGCGCGTCTTGAGTAGAGCCTGACCCGCCCGCCGTCTTTGGTCGCTTGATGCACCGGGTCCGCCTCCTTTGGGCGGAGCTCAACCGGGGGTGGGCAGGCAAGGATCGATAAAGGGCATCCTGCTCCAGTGCCCGACGCAGCCGTAAGAGAGCCTGGAGAAGGCTTACGCAGTGCTTCCACGGGGTGGAGCGCTGATCGTCTACGAGCGACTTATCGATGATGACCGCAAGCCAAACGCTGTCGGCTTACTGTCCAGCCTCAACATGCTGATCATGACGGAAGGCGGCTTCGATTTCACCGCGGGTGATTGCATAGGCTGGATGGTTCAGGCCGGCTTCACTGAAATGCACAGCGAACCGCTTGCGGATACCCACACCATGGTTGTCGCAATCAAATAGTCTGGTTCTGGCGGCACACAGCGATCATCCGCGCTGCCCCGGCAACTGCGGCAGAAATCGGAGGGTCAACCGGACGCGCCGGAAGGTCTTTGAAAATCCGCCGCGGTGGCTGACCCTAACCCCTTCCGGACCTGTGCAGCTCGCGATTTATCGATAGCGGGCCTACGTTTCGCTAATCCCAGGCGGGGGTGAGGTACGGAGTATTGGGAAACATAGCCCCAACTTTAGTTGCATCGATGTGGTTTGGGTGCGGCGCTACGCTCAAACAGCCTAGACAGCCGGATGGGGATCCATGATAGAGCACGACAAATATCGGCAGCTCGCCACATTGAACGGCTTGATTGTTGAGACCCGCGATCTCATTCGTCGCCAGAAGGCTCTCGTACTTGCCCTCGCAGATCTGCCCGAAGGAGAGGGCGCTGTACTGCGGTTGCGGGCACTACAGGGCTCACTACGGGAGCTGACTTACCGCCGCAACATGCTCGTCAGGCAACTAATGAGGACCCAATTCTGGAGGCTCACCGGAACAGTGGCCCATCTGCATGCGGGCAGCGCTCGCATGCACTAACCAACGGCGCGTATTTGCTGCCGTGCCTCGAAGCTGATCGTCGATATACGCGATAATTTCCCGCGGTGGTGACGGGACTCTGGGTTGCTTGCCTGTCGCCTCTAGCCGCCGGGCTAGTCGGACCCTCCGCCCGGCTCGCGCGCGCGGCAGCGATTTCGGGTGGAGGCAGATCTGGCCAGATTGGACAATCACGAGTTAAGCAGAGGTAGCGTGAAGTGGACTACCGCTCCACCTTCAGCGCGGTTCTCCGCCCAGATCTTACCCCCGTAGATCTCGACGATTGTGCGTGCGATCGACAATCCAAGCCCTGTGCCATGGTCTTTAGTCGTATAGAACGTATCGAAGATCTCGTTGAGTTGGTCGGCCGGGATGCCAGTTCCGGTATCGCTCACAGAGACCCGCACCTGCCAATCTCCAATCGACATCGATTGAATGGTAATCACCCGAGCCTCCGAAGCGGCATTCCCCATCGCCTCCATCGCATTCGTGGCCAGATTCAATATGACTTGCTGAAGGTGAATCTGATCGGCCCGCACAGGGAGAGGCTGTTGGCTTCCAATTACGCGCAGCGCAACGCCTCGCTTCCTCGACTCAGGTGAAAGAATGCGCACAGCGTTCGCAATCACTTTGTTCAGATCGAATTGCGCAAGCTCGAATTCACTCTTGCGCTTTACGAGATTTCGCAGATGCTGGACGATGTCTACGGCGTGCTTATCGGCTTCGCGAATGTCGACCAGGACCTCTTTCAGCTTGTCAACTTTAGGTGAACTTGCCTGAAGCAGTCGTTCCGCCGTATCCGCGCTGAGCATGATCGCTTCCAACGGTTGACTTAGCTCGTGCGCGAAGGATGCCGACAGGGCGCCCGCTTCGGCGGAGCGGTTTAGGTGTACAACCTCCGCCAAACGGTTGCGAGCATGGACTTCGGCCCTTCGACGCCCACGACGTTCTAGCAGCAGCCACGTGATCATTGCCGCCTGAATCAACAGGGCGATGAAGAAAAGTATGAGCTGCCAGCGGTATCGTTCCCAGGCCGTGACCTCGCGATACTTCACGAAGCCGCCCGGTGGTAGACGAGCTTCACTAATGTTCCAACGCCGGAGTTCTCTCCAATCATACACTGGTGCTTCGAGCCCTAGTGGCGGCGTCTTGATGTTGCCTGGAGTTTCGCCACCTAGGATGCGGACGGCAACAGCCGCACTCTCGTGTGCAAGGCGTTGCGTTGAGACAAGGGGACCACCAACGATACCTTGTCCAAAATTGCTATCGATAAAGCTAAATATGGGTGCGCTTGCAACTTCACGAAGCCGCGAGAGCGCACGATCATCTTCTTGTGGCACGCCACGAGCGTCTACGTGGATGTGGTTGTAATAGACTGCAGAGCGCGGCGGCAACGTTGCAACGCGCTTCAGCATTTCCTCGAGCGATAACTCATTGAGCCATTCGAACGTCACTCGATTTGCGAAAGGTTGATACTCGCGGCGCAGATTCTCCAACCAAAATTTTTCAATCGGCGAGGCACCTGTCGCCACTGCGATTTTCTTTGTGTCCGGCAACAGTTGCAGGATGTTTTCGATCTGTTTTGTTTGATCAAACCACACCGCGACTGCAGCGTCATTGCTCGTGAGCACCGCTCCGCTCAATGCGCGTTCGTCCGCCCCTGTTATGAGCAATGGGGTAGATTTAAAGATCGGCCGATGCCGCAGGAAGAAACGAGCTGCGGGCGCGCCCATGGCCACGACCAGATCGAGGCTGTACTCGGAAAAAAGAGCGCGCAAGTAATCAATGAACGGGCCTTCGTCCTGTGACTGTCCCAGGCGTTCGCCTTGAAGTGAGGCTTCATATAGGTCGATCGCATAGTGTGATTGCCGTATAAGTTCCTCACGGAATCGTCCCGCGATGACTCGCCACGGTGAAAAGTGCGGCCCGTATGAGTGCAAGAGGAGAACCTGCCGTGGCTCCGCCGTCGCAGGCTCTAGCACCGCTAGAAAAAGGAAAGCGATCGCCAACCCAATTCGGGAAGACCACCTCATCCGAAGAAGTCCCGCATAGGGATCCGGATTAATTCGTACACACCATCGGATGTCTCATGCGGGAATACAAGAAAACCTGGACGCGTTAACCATAATTCGCGTAACGCATCTCAAACTCGACTGCAAAGGCGCAGCTTTATCGAAGTTGGCGAGCGTGATTGACGCGCCGAAGCGGTGTCCCCACTAAACGGGCCTCGGGTGCGGAGGCGCCTCACATCAAAGCGGCGCTACCGCCAAGTGATGAGGCGGGTGGCGGGGTTGATCCCGGGCTTGCGTAGGGAAAGGTGACGCGACAGGAACTGCCGGTTGTCGCCGACTCGATTTTTAAGCCTCCTCCTAACTCTCTTGCGAACCCCCGAACCAATTCTTCCCCTTGACCCATGTCGGGGCGATTCCGGGCGCAATGAAAACCGACGCCGTCATCTTCAACCGAGAGGCGCAACTGAGAATTGAACGTCTTAAAGTGCACACGAATGCGACCACCACGCTCATTGGGAAACGCGTGCTTTATCGCATTTGTCACTAGCTCATTGACGATCAGGCCCAGGGGCACGGCCTGCTCCATGTTTATTGGAATGCTATCGACTTCGCGGTCGATTTGAATTTGCCGTCCACACAGCATCCCTTTGAGATCATCACAGAGTTCACGGATGAAGGCCGCACTATCCACGGACACATCATTGTCACGCGCTCGCAAGCGCCTATGCACGCGTGCCATCACCTTGACCTGGTCAACCGCCTCATTCAGCGTTTGTTTGGCCTCGATATCCCGAATCGAGCACGATTTCATGGTGAGGAGCGCTGCGACCGCGGCGAAATTATTCGAGACGCCATGCACCGTTTCTCTGAGGAGGAGGGACCTGTTCTCGTCGAGTTGTTGCAGGATTTCCTTCTTTTCGCTGAGCGCAATTAGCGTTTTGCGCACTTGCGCAAAGGCGACGACGGAAACGGAACTTAACGTTGCGTAGAGCTCAACCTTGGCTAGGTCCCAAGCGCGAGTGAGCACAACGTGGGCACCAAACGGCTCGAAGAACGGGATCGACAGCAAGGTACTCAACCCAACGGCAACAAAACCCGCCGTTAACCCAAAAGCCAGGGTGCTGCTGATCACAACCAAGAAGAAGAGAAGGAAAGGCTCACCTGGGGCTTGCCGTTCCAGAGCGATTTGAACCAGGTAAACGATGGTTAACGCGGTCGCTGTAAGCGCGATGCGCGACGAAAGCGGCCAAAGTTGCGTGGCTCTTATTTCTCTGTCCATTTATAAGGCCGCATTCCAGCGCACACCGTATGCGCTCTGTCGGTTATCTGACTGTAAGCTAACGACCCTCTCGGCTTTGATTTACGTCAAGGTATTATGGGAAACTCCCCTCTAGAGGGGATGCCCCGGCCTGTTCCGCCGACGTCAGATCAAGGAGCAACAGGAAGGCGCGGGGCGGCATCCACCCCGCCGCTGCCGCGCCTCATCGCAACTTTGGGGGGCGGTCGAGGCAGGCAAGGGGCGCATGTGCACCGGCGCGTCTCTCGCTATTCTTTGACCCACTTGGGCCGTTCAATTTGACACGGCAACCCGTCCAGACGACCCAGGCAGAGAATTAACCATATGCCTGGCGGCCGAAGACCTCCAATGGGGCGCAAATTTTCAGAAATGCGGATTCTAGGCGGATTGCGGACACCATTCTAAGGTTTCCGGACAACGTCCCAATGACTTTCTAATGATTGCGGACAGCTGGCGATAAGCGCGCCCTGAGAGCTCCCGTCGACACTCGAATCAGCTGATTGGCAACCCCTGTCAACAAAAACAGCGGGGGCGGCCGATGCCAAAGACGAGGGTGTCGATGAGGAAGATTCGTGAGGTACTGCGTCTTACGCACGAGCTCGGGCTCAGCGTCCGAGAGGTGAGCAAGGCAACGGGCGTTGGCAAGACGTCCGTGGGCGAGTTTGTTGCCCGTGCCAAGGTGATCGGCATCACCTGGCCAATCCCTGCCGAGATCAACGACGCCGAACTGGAGAAACGACTCTTCACACCTCCTGGCTTTCAGGAGGGCCCAACACGGCAGATGCCAAACTGGGCCAAGGTGCACGAGGAGGTGAAACGGCGCGGCGTGACGCTGATGGAGCTGTGGGAGGAATACCGCGAGCAAATGGCGAGTGGCTACGGCTATGCACGGTTTTGTCAGCTCTATGCGGAATGGAAGAAGCGCATCTCGCCGACGATGCGTCAGACGCACATTGCTGGGGACAAGCTGTTCGTCGATTGGGCTGGCCACAAGGTGCCGATTATCGATGAGATGACGGGTGAGCTGCACGAGGCACACATCTTCGTCGCGGCATTAGGAGCGTCCAGCTACATCTACTCCGAGGGACGTTGGACCGAGAAGCTTCCGGACCGGATCGGCGCGCACGTCAACACCTTCGACTTCCTCGGCGGTGTAACGAAGGCGGTCGTACCGGACAATCCCAAGGTCGCCGTTATCAAACCCTCACGCTACGAGCCGGGCATCAATAGGACGTATCAAGATCTCGCCGATCATTACGGGTTTGTTGTGCTGCCGGCCCGCGTGAGAAGACCCCGTGATAAGGCGAAGGTGGAGAATGCCGTCGGTATCGTCTCCCGCTACCTGCGCGGCAAGCTTCGCAACCGACGTTTCTTCTCGCTGGAGGAGTTGAATGGCGCGATCCGCGAATGCCTCACCATCATTAACGCGAGAACGATGAAGCGGATCAACAAGAGCCGCAACGAGCTATTCGCAAGCATCGACCAGCCGGCACTCAAACCGCTGCCGGCCGAGCGCTACCCCTACGCGGACTGGAAGCGCTGCACGGTTGCACCGGATTATCACGTCGAGGTCGAGAAGCACTATTACTCGGTACCCTTCCGTCTACTGCGCGAGATCGTCGAGGCGCGCTACACCGACAAGACGGTCGAGCTGCTGCACAAGGGTGTGCGTGTAGCGTGCCACGTGCGTTCGCATGTTCCCTACAAGCACACCACGCTGCCGGAGCACATGCCCTCGAGCCATCGACGCTACGCCGAGTGGACGCCGGCACGCATGTTGCGCATGGCCGGCCAGATCGGCCCGGCGACGGTCGCACTGTTCGAAGCGATCATGAAGGCCAAGCCGCATCCCGAACAAGGCTTTCGCACGTGTCTCGGCATTATCCGGCTCGTCGACAGCTACGGTCCGCAACGCATGGAGGCCGCCGCCAAGCGTGGTAACGACATCCGCGCCACGAACTTGGGATCGATCAAATCGATCCTCGAGAAGGGACTCGACAAGGCTTACGCACCGTCACCGGTGCCCGACCTTCCGCCGATCCATCACGGCAATATCCGCGGGCGTGGTTACTACCACTGAGCACACCGGATCGTGCTCGGCGGAAGATCGCCCGCAATCGCGGGGCACGCCCACAAACTAGCGGGCCGACAAGAGAGGAACTGCTAAAATGCTCACTCATCCCACCCACGATCGGCTGCTCGCGCTGGGGCTCACTGGCATGGCGAAAGCACTCGAGGAACAGCGACGCCAGCGCAATGTCGAGGGCCTCTCCTTCGAGGAGCGGCTGGGCCTGCTCGTCGATCGCGAAGCGGTCGAGCGCGAGAGCAAGCGGCTCGTATTGCGTCTCAAGTACGCCAATCTGCGACAGAGCGCCGTTGTCGAGGATTTGGACACGCAGGCCGCGCGCAGACTCGATAAGGCGCTGTTTGCCAAGCTCGCCAGCGGCGAATGGATCGCGCGGCGACAGGATCTCTTGATCACTGGCAAGACCGGCACCGGCAAGAGCTGGCTTGCCTGCGCGCTCGGTCACAAGGCCTGCCGCGATGATCGATCGGTTCTCTATTATCGCGTGCCGCGCCTGCTTGATGCGTTGGCGCTCGCCCGCGGCGACGGGCGCTATCCACGTCTGCTCAAGAGCCTCGCGCGGGTAGAGCTCCTCATCCTCGATGATTGGGGCCTGGCGCCACTCACCTCGCAACAAGGTCGCGACTTGCTCGACATTGTCGATGACCGTCACGGCCGAGGCTCCACGATCGTCACCAGCCAAATCCCCGTCAAGCATTGGCACGAGCTGATCGCAGATCCGACCGTCGCTGACGCCGTCCTCGATCGCCTCGTGCACACCGCCCACCGGTTGGATCTCGACGGGCCGTCGCTGCGCGACCCCAAGGCGAGGACGACGGACGCACCCGTCGCGACGAAGGGAGCAAAGAAATGAGCCGTGTCCCGTCTATTATGCCCACCCCCGTGACCCAACAAGGACCTCCCACGCCACGCATGTCGGGCCCGAAAATGAAGCATCAAGCGTTGCTAAGTTGACACGCGGATGATCAAGTGAACCCATGATGCCGTCGACGGGAGCTGCTGTCCGCAATCGTCAGAACGCTGTCCGCAATCAATTAGAATGCTGTCCGCAATGAATTAGAATCGCTGTCCGCAATCGTTATAATCCCCACGCCGAATTAGCTCTGCCAGCGAAATCCCCTGCTAAACAGGCCTCGAGGCTTACGAGCCGTGAGCGCGTGGTAGTTCAATTGATCCG
>Ga0081455_10003152_pt1 | contig 19152 bp, 19 predicted proteins | sample TabmetS3T2R1_FD_70207 | JGI IMG/M metagenome (GOLD analysis project Ga0081455, IMG submission 70207) | Tabebuia heterophylla rhizosphere microbial communities from the University of Puerto Rico - S3T2R1 | ecosystem: Host-associated > Plants > Roots > Rhizosphere ... | reverse complement strand
CAAGTGGAGGAGACGGGGAGGACGCGTGGCCGAACTGCTCGGCACGCACAGCTATCAGCTCGACCCGAAGGGGCGGATCAGTCTGCCCGGCCGGTTCCGTGAGGCGTTCGCCGACGGGGCCGTCCTGACGCTGGGCCAGGACGGCTGCCTCTTCTGCTTCCCCAGGGCCGAGTGGACCGCTCGCGCCGGCGAGGTCCGCGGCCTTCCCCTCTCCGACACCGAGGGCCGGGCGTACGCCCGGATGTTCTTCGGCAAGGCCGAGTCCGTGACGCTCGACGGACAGGGCCGGCTGCTGGTCCCGCAGCGCCTGCGCAACGAGGCCGGCATCGGCAAGGAGGCGGTCGTCCTGGGCGTCTCGGACCGGATGGAGATCTGGGACCGGGCGGCACACGAGCGCTACGAGGCCGCCCACGCGGGCGCCTATCAGGCGGGGACGCTCACCCCAGGGGGACGCCTGTGAGCCCTCGGGACGCGAACGGGGGAGGGACCGTGACGGAGCAGACGCTTCGAGGTGAGGTTCGACAGAGCCTGTCGCTGATCCTGATGACGGCAGTCACGGCCGCCGGGGTCCTCGGGCTCGCGTTGCTCGGCGCGCACGTGCTGGGATGAGTGACCGGACGTGGGGCCAGAAGAGGGGGGAGAGCCCGGCCACGAGCCGGTCATGGTCGACGAGGTCCTGCGGTTCCTGGGCGGGGCGGTGACCGTGATCGATGCGACGCTCGGCGCGGGCGGGCATGCCGAGGCCTTACTGGCCTCCGGTGTGGGGCGAGTGATCGGCCTGGATCGCGATCCCGAGGCGATCGAGCTCGCGAGCCGGCGACTGGCCGGGTTCGGCGAGCGCTTCACCGCCGTGCGGACCCGGTTCTCACAGCTGCCCGCGGAGAACCGGGTCGACGGCGTCCTGTACGACCTCGGCGTCAGCTCGATGCAGCTGGACCGGCCCGAGCGCGGCTTCTCCTACCGGGCCTCGGGTCCGCTCGACATGCGCATGGGGCCGGACGGCGAGCGGGCGATGGACCTGGTGAACGAGGACTCCGAGGAGGAGCTCGCGCGGATCGTGTTCGAGTACGGCGAGGAGCGCCGCTCCCGCCGGGTCGCCGCGGCCATCGTCCGTGCCCGCTCGCGCGCGCCGATCCGCACCACCGACGAGCTCGCTCGCGTGGTCGCGAGCGCCTTGGGTGCACGCCGGGGCGGCCCCCACCCCGCGCGCCGAACGTTCCAGGCGCTCCGCATCGCGGTCAACCGGGAGCTCGAGGAGCTGTCCGCATCCCTTCCCCGAGCGGTGGACGCCCTCGCTCCCGGTGGCCGCGTGGTCGCGATCTCCTATCACTCGCTCGAGGACCGGATCGTCAAGCGCTTCGTGAACGCGCGCGAGGACCTCGAGATCTTGACGAAGAAGCCGCTCACGCCCTCGAAGGCGGAGGCGGCGCGCAACCCGAGGTCGCGAAGCGCGAAGCTGCGAGCCGCCGAGCGGAGGGCCGCGTGAGCCTGCCGGCCCGCCGCCTCGAGCCCTCCCCGAGCGCCCCTCGGCGTCGAGCGCGGCCCGCACCCCGGCCCCGAACGACGACCCGTCCGGCGCGACGGCGGCGCGCGCGCCGCGGCGGCATCGGCTTCGTCGTCCTGTCCTCCGCGGTGCTCGGCTCGATGGTGTTCGGCATCGTGGTCGTCAACGTCCTGCTCGCACAGACGTCGTTCCGCATCACCTCGGCGGAGCAGCGTCTCGAGGAGCTCTCGCAGGAGCACCTCGAGCTCGTGAGCGAGCAGGCCTCGCTGTCCGCTCCCGGTCGGATCGCAGCCTGGGCCAGCCGGCACGGCATGCGTCTCCCCGACGACATCCGGATCCTCCACGCGTCCGGCGGGCGCCATGCGGATCCGGCCGGGGCGGGCACCTCTTCCACGGATGGCGCTTCCCCGTGAGCCGGCCTCCCGCGAGGCGGCTGCTCGCGCTGTTCGCGGTGATGGCGTTCGCGTTCGCGGCGATCTCCGTGCGGCTGGTGGTGCTGCAGGTCGGCCAGGCGCAGGAGCTGCAGGACCGGGCGCTCGATCAGCGCGTGCGAACCACGGAGCTGCCGGCCCAGCGCGGACAGATCCTGGACCGCGACGGCGCCCGCCTCGCGCTGTCGACGCCGGCGGCCGACGTGTACGCGGATCCCCGGATGGTCCTGGATCCGTGGGCGGCGGCCAGCCAGCTCTCGCCGCTCCTGCACGTGGACGCGGCCTCGCTCGCGGGCTCGATGTCGCAGGACGGCTCGTTCGTCTACCTGGCGCGGCAGGTGAACCGCACGGTCGCCGAACGCATCGGCGAGCTCGCGCTGCCGGGGGTCGGGCTGCTCGACACCTCGAAGCGCTCGTACCCGGCGGGCTCCGTCGCCTCGCAGGTGCTCGGGTTCGTCGGCACCGACGGCGTGGGGCTGACCGGCCTGGAGCTCGGGTACCAGGGGGTCCTCGCGGGAACGGCGGGGGAGCGGACGCACGAGCTCGGCCTGTCCGGCCAGGCGATCGTGGGCGGCGTCGACGTCGAGCGGCCGCCGGTCGCGGGTTCGTCCGTGGTGACGACGATCGATCGCGACCTGCAGTTCCAGGTGCAGGAGGCGCTCGAGGACGCGGTCAAGGCCCAGCGCGCGCGCGGCGGCACGGTGATCGTGATGGACGCGCGCACGAGCCAGGTGCTGTCGATGGCGAGCTATCCCTGGTTCGACCCGAACGACTTCGGCGACTCGCCGAGCGGGACCTATCGCAACCGCGCCGTCACCGACGCGTTCGAGCCCGGGTCCACGAACAAGGTGATCACGGCCGCCGCCGCGATCCAGGAGCAGGCGATCCCGCTCGGCCTGGCGATCGACGTGCCCTGGACGATGCCGGTCGGCGACTACGTGATCCACGACTCGCATCCGCACGGCGTGATGCGGATGACGCTGGGGGACATCGTCGCCGAGTCCAGCAACATCGGCGCGGTCAAGGTGGCCGACCGGCTGGGCGCGCCGGCGCTCGCGACGTACCTGGCGCGCTTCGGTCTCGGGCACGCGACCGGGATCGGGTTCCCGGGCGAGTCCAACGGCATCATGCTCCCGCTCGATCAGTGGAGCGACACGAGCCTGGCCACGATGGCCTACGGGCAGGGGATCGCCGCCACGCCGCTGCAGATGGCCTCGGTGTACGCGACGATCGCCAACGGGGGCCGCTGGGTGCAGCCCTCGCTGGTGCGCGGGACGATCGACCCGAACGGCGACTTCGTCCCGTCGTCCGATCCGCAGTCGCACCGGGTCGTGTCCGCCGAGACGGCACACATGGTCACGCGCATGCTGTCCTACGCGGTCCAGGACGGGACCGGTATCAACGCCCAGATCCCCGGGTACCAGGTCGCCGGCAAGACCGGAACGGCGAGGATCCCGGCTCCGGACGGGTCGGGGTACCTCGAGGGCCAGTACATCGCCTCCTTCATCGGCTACCTGCCCGCCGGCGATCCCCGGGTCGTCGTGGCCGCGATCTTGGACCGCCCCGCTGCCGGCTACGGTGGCCTCGCCGCCGCGCCGCTGTTCCGCCGCGTCGCGCTCGCCGCCATCACCCGTCTCGGCATCGCCCCGGCCGAGCGTGTGTCGCTCCCCCCACACGCCCTGCCGGTCGGATGAGCATCCGCACGCTCGGGGGGGCCGCGGGGCAGACGATAGGCTCATGGACCGTGGCCCCCGACGCGATCCGCGTGCTCGGCGACCTGCTGTCGGACCTTCCGAACCCCGAGATCCGAGGTGACGCCGCGGCGCGCATCTCGAACGTGTGCTACCGGTCCGCCGACGCGGGTCCCGGCGCGCTGTTCTTCTGCGTGCCGGGGACCGTGACCGACGGGCACGCGTTCGCGGCCGACGCCGTCGAACGCGGGGCGACGGCCCTGGTCGTGGACCACTGGCTCGAGGTGGACGCGGCGCAGGCGCTGGTGCCGAACGTGCGCGCGGCGATGGGACCGGTCTCGGCCGCGTTCTACGGGCATCCCGCGGACGCGATGACGGTCGCCGGCGTCACGGGCACCAACGGCAAGACCACCACGACGTACCTGCTCGAGGCGATCTTCCGCGCGGACGGCCGAACGCCGGGGGTGGTGGGGACGACCGGTGTTCGGATCGACGGGCGCCCCGAACCGTTCCCGCGCACCACGCCCGAGGCGCCGGACCTGCAGCGCCTGTTCGCGCAGATGGCGCGCGAGGGCGTCGACGCGGTCGCGATGGAGGTGTCCTCGCACGGGCTCGACCAGCACCGCGTGGACGGCGTCCGCTACGCGGCGGCCGTGTTCACCAACCTGTCGCAGGACCATCTGGACTACCACGCGTCCATGGAGGAGTACTTCCTCGCCAAGGCGCGGCTGTTCACGAAGGCGATGAGCGACCGCGCGGTCGTGAACCTCGACAACGCGCAGGGGCGCCGCCTCTCCGACACGGGGCTTCCGACGATCACGTACGGGATCGCGCGGGACGCCCAGGTCCGCGCGACCGACGTCGAGGTCTCCGCCGACGGGATCTCGTTCCGCGTCGACGGGACGGCGATCCTGTCTCCGCTTCGGGGGTCGTTCAACGTGGAGAACTGCCTCGCGGCGTTCGCCACCGCACGCGCGCTCGGGATCGACGACGCGATCGCGGCCGAGGCGATCGGGAGCGTCCGCGGCGTGCCCGGACGTGTGGAGACCGTCGAGGCGGGGCAACCGTTCCTCGTCATGGTCGACTACGCGCACACGCCGGACAGCGTCGAGAACGTCCTGCGCGCGGCCCGGCCGCTCGCCTCGGGCCGGACGATCGTGGTGCTCGGGTGCGGCGGCGACCGCGACCGCGCCAAGCGGCCGAGGATGGGGTTCGCCGCGACCTCGAACGCCGACCTGTCGATCCTCACCAGCGACAACCCGCGGAGCGAGGACCCGCTCGCGATCATCGCGGAGATCACGCCGGGAGCCGAGGAGGGCGGCGGCCCGTACGTCGTCGAGCCCGACCGGCGCGCCGCGATCCGGCTCGCGATGACCGAGGCCGCGCCCGGAGACGTCGTGGTGATCGCCGGCAAGGGCCACGAGACCTATCAGGAGCTGGCCGACCGCACGATCGCGTTCGACGACCGGACGGTGGCGGCCGAGGAGCTGCGGGCGATCGGGGCGGCGTCGTGATCGAGCGCCGGCTCTCCGAGATCGCCGCGGCCGTCGGTGGCACCCTGCGCGGGTCCGACGGCGTCGCCGGCGCCGTCGCCACCGACTCGCGCTCGGTCGCGCCCGGGACCGTGTTCGTGGCGATCGTGGGCGAGCGGCTCGACGGCCACGACTTCGTGGCCGACGCGTTCGAGCGCGGTGCGGCCGCCGCGGTGGTCCACCGTTCCGGCTTCGAGGGCCCCGTGATCGAGGTCGCCGACACCGGGCGCGCGCTCCTGGACCTCGCGGCCGACGAGCGCGGGCGGATCGCCCGCGTTCGCGTCGTGGGCGTCACGGGCTCGAACGGCAAGACCTCGGCCAAGGACCTCGCGGCCGCGGTCCTGTCGGCGCGGTACCGGACGCATGCGAGCCCGGCGTCGTTCAACAACGAGGTCGGCCTCCCGATGACGCTGCTGGGGGCCGAGCCCTCCACCGAGATGCTGGTCGCGGAGATGGGCGCACGCCGCGAGGGCGACGTCCGGCTGCTGTGCGACGTGGCTCGCCCGAACGCCGTCGTCGTGACCAACGTTGGCCTCGCGCACATGGGGATCTTCGGGTCGTGGGACGCGATCGTGCGGGCGAGCGAGGAGCCCGTGTCGTGGCTCGGGCCCGACGGCACCGCGATCCTGAACGCCGACGACCCCGTCGTTCGCGGCTACGCCGACGCGTGCCGCGGCGCGGTGCTCACGTTCGGGACCGCCGCGGACGCCGAGGTTCGGGCCGAGGACATCAGCGTCGCCGACGACGGGCGCGCGAGCTTCGTCGTGTCGGCCGGCGGCGAGCGCGAGACCGTCGAGCTCGCCGTGGCGGGCGAGCACATGGTCTCGAACGCCCTGGCGGCCGCCGCGGTCGGACGCTGGGCGGGCCTCACGATCGCCGAGTGCGCGGCCGCGCTGAAGGGCGCGGCGATCTCGCGCTGGCGCATGGAGACCTCGATGACCGGGGCGGGCGTCGTCGTGATCAACGACGCGTACAACGCGAACCCCGAGTCGATGGCCGCGGCGCTCAAGGCCGCCCGCCGGATGGCGGCGGGGACGCGGCTGGCCGCGGTGCTCGGGCACATGGCCGAGCTCGGCACGGTCTCCGCGGACGAGCACGAGCGGCTGGGTGAGCTCGTCGTCCGGATCGGCGTCGAGCGGCTGGTGACGGTGGGCGAGCAGGCCCGGGCGATCGCGCGCGCCGCCGTTCGCGAGGGCCAGCTGCCCGAGGACGTGGCCTCCTACGACGGGCCGGCCCAGGCCGCCGACGACGTCCGGGGCTGGGTCCGGCCCGGCGACGTGGTCCTGTTGAAGGGCTCCCGCGTGGCGGCCCTCGAGCGCGTCGCGGAGGCGCTGCGATGAGCGGAGACGGGGGGGGCGCGTGCGCCAGATCCTGATCGCCGCCGCCGTCGGGCTCGCGTTCACGCTGCTCGGGACGCCGATCGCGATCCGGCTGTTCCGCGTGTGGGGCTGGGGTCAGCGGATCCGGGAGGACGGCCCGCACACGCACCTGGAGAAGATGGGCACGCCCACGATGGGCGGCACCGTGATCGTGGGCGGGATCGTCGCGGGCTACGTCGCGACCAGGGTCGTGTTCACGACGATCACGGCGGCCGGCCTGTCGGTCCTGCTCGCGACCGTGCTGATGGGCGTGCTCGGCTTCCTCGACGACTTCATCAAGGTGCGCCGCCGCCGCTCGCTCGGCCTGTCGAAGACGGCGAAGATCGTCGGGCAGGCGGTCGTCGCGCTCCTGTTCGGCATGGTGGCCGTGCAGGCGGCCGGCGTTCCGACCGAGCTGACGTTCATCCGCGCCACCGGCCTGGAGCTCGGCGGGTTGTTCTACCTGTGGGTGTTCGTGATCTTGGCCGCGTCCTCCAACGCGGTGAACCTGACCGACGGCCTGGACGGACTCGCGTCGGGCTCGTCGATCCTGGTGCTGTCCGCCTACGTGTTCATCGCGTTCTGGCAGTTCCGCCACACGTGCGAGCTCGTCCCGAGCGCCGCCTGCTACCCGATCGACGTGAACGCCGCGCTCGACCTCGCGATCGTCGCGGGCGCCTCCGCGGGGGCGACGGCGGGGTTCCTGTGGTGGAACGCGGCGCCGGCCCGCATCTTCATGGGCGATACGGGCTCGCTCGCGTTGGGCGGGCTGATGGGCGCGCTCGCGATCGTGACGAACACGCAGTTGCTGCTGGTCGTGCTGGGCGGGCTGTTCGTGATCGAGACCGCGTCGGTGATCGCGCAGGTGATCGCGTTCCGCGGATTCAAGCGGCGCATCTTCCGGATGTCGCCGATCCATCACCACTTCGAGCTCGCGGGGTGGCCCGAGACCACCGTGATCGTGCGCTTCTGGATCGTGACGGGGCTCTGCGTCGCGGTGGGGCTCGGGCTGTTCTACACGGACTTCATCGGCCGCGGCGGACTGGGGCTCGAGTGACGGGCGCGTTCGAGGGCGAGCACGCGGTCGTGATCGGCGCCGGGATCGCGGGGTCCGCGGCCGCGCGCGTGCTGTCGGCCGAGGGCGCGACGGTCCGCGTGAGCGAGTCGGGCAGCGCCGGTCGCGCGGCCGAGGACCTCGGCGCGCTGGGCGTCGAGGTGCTCGACGGCGGCCACGTCCCCGAACACCTCGACGGCGCGACGCTGGTCATGCCGAGTCCGGGCGTGCCGCCTCACGCCGAGATCATGCGGTGGGCGCGCGAACGCGGCCTCCCGGTGATCGGCGAGATGGAGCTCGGCGCGCGCATCGCGACCGCGCCCTACCTCGCGGTCACGGGCACCAACGGAAAGACGACGACCACCCAGATGGTGACCGCGTGCCTGCAGGCGGGCGGCCTGGACGCCGTCGCGTGCGGCAACATCGGCCGCCCGTTCCCGGCCGCTGCGCGAGAGACCCACGACGTCCTGGTCGTCGAGGTCTCGTCGTTCCAGCTCGACACGCAGACCTCGTTGCATCCGCGCGTCTCGGTCCTGCTCAACCTCGCGCCCGATCACCTGGACTGGCACGGGACGTTCGAGGCCTACGCGGCGGCCAAGGCGCGGATCTTCGCGAACCAGGGCGAGGGCGACGTGCACGTGGGCAACCGCGACGACGAGGGCGCGGCGGTGCTGTCGCGTTCGGCACGCTGCGAGGTGCGCTGGTTCACCACCCGCGAGCCGAACGATGACGAGGCCGGGTTCCGTGGGGACCGGCTCGTCGCCGGCTGGAGCGGCGCGGCCCTCGGCACGGTCGTTCCGGACACGCCCGCGATGCGGGCAGACGCGGCCGCGGCCGCGGCCGCGTCGCACGCCTTCGGCGTGTCGGACGAGGCGATCGCGCGCGGGCTGGACGGGTTCGTTCCGGCCGCGCATCGCGGCGAGGTCGTGGCCGAGGTCGAGGGCGTCCGGTTCGTGGACAACTCCAAGGCGACGAACCCGCACGCGGCCGTCGCGGCGGTCGGGAGCGCCGACGGCGTGGTCCTGATCGCGGGGGGCGACGCCAAGGGCGTCGACCTGTCGCCGCTGTCCGCGATCGCCGACCGGCTCGTCGGCGTCGTGACGCTCGGCGCCTCGGCCGAACAGGTCCGGTCGGTGTTCGAGGGCCGGGTGCCGGTCCGCGACGCCGCCTCGATCGAGGAGGCCACGCGGGCCGCGTTCGAGGCGGTCCCGGGCGGGGGCACGGTGCTGCTCGCACCGGCATGCGCGAGCTGGGACATGTTCCGCGACTACGCGGAGCGCGGCGACGGGTTCGCGGCCGCCGCCCGCGCGTTGGAGAAGGAGGCGGCCCGGACGTGAGCTCGGTCGACGCCGCTTCCCCGCGGCCGCGAACCCTCCGGCTGGTCCGGCCCGACGAGCGCCGCGTCGTCCCGCGCGCGCGGGCGGACGTCCGAACGCGCCGCACGATCGCGCTGCTGCTGGGTTCCACCGCGTTCCTCGTCGGCACGGGCATCGTGATGGTGCTGTCGGCGAGCTCCGTGTCCGCGTTCGCGGAGTACGGCGACAGCTTCGTGTTCGTGCAGCGCCAGGCCGCCTACGCGGTGGTGGGCGTCCTCGCGTGCTGCCTGACCTCGCGGATGCGCTACGACGCCTGGAAGCGGCTGGCGGGGCCGTTCCTGGTGGTGACGTTCGCGATGCTCGTGCTGGTGCTGATCCCGGCCCACGGCATCGAGGCCTACGGGTCCTCGCGCTGGTTCCGGTTCGGGCCGGTGACCGTGCAGCCCTCCGAGCTCGCCAAGCTCGCGCTGGTCGTGTTCGCGGCGGCGACGCTCGCGCGCACGTGGACCAAGCTGGACGACGTCCGCGAGCTGGCGCTCCCGTTGCTCCCGGTGTCCGCGGTCCTGTGCGGGCTCGTGATGCTGCAGCCCGACCTCGGGACCACCGTGATCCTGGCCACGACGATGTTCTTCCTGGCGTTCGCGGCCGGCGTTCGGCTGCGGTACCTCACGCTCGCCGGGGTGGTAGGCGCGCTGATCGGCGCGGGGCTCATCATGAGCGCGGACTACCGGCGCGTGCGGTTCCTCGCGTTCCTGCACCCGTGGGACGACGCGAAGAGCGGCGGGTATCAGCTGGTGCAGTCGCTGATCGCGCTCGGGTCGGGCGGGTGGACGGGCGTCGGCCTCGGGGCGTCGCGCCAGAAGTGGCTGTACGTGCCGAACGCGCACACCGACTTCATCTTCTCGATCCTGGGCGAGGAGCTCGGGTTGATCGGAGAGGTCGCCGTGCTCGTGGCGTTCGGGGCGCTGATCTTCGCGGGCATCCGGATCGCGACACGGACCACCGACGTGTTCGGCCGCCTGCTCGCGGCCGGCATCGTGTCGTGGTTCGGACTGCAGACGCTGATCAACCTCGGCGCCGTCACGGGCCTGTTGCCGGTCACCGGCGTCCCGCTCCCGTTCCTGTCCTACGGCGGGTCGTCGTTGGTCGTCTCGCTCGCGGCCGTCGGCGTCCTGGTGAGCATCGCCCGGGCGCCCGCGCGCGGCCCGGCCACCTCGAGGAAGGCCGCCACCGGCGGCTCGTCCCGGACGCGAGCCAAGGCGACCCGATGAACGTGCTGATCGCCGGCGGGGGCACGGCCGGCCATGTGTTCCCCGCGGTCGCGCTCGCCCGAGAGGTCGCCGGGCGCGGGCACGACGTCCGGTTCGCCGGCACCGCGTCGGGACAGGAGTCGCACCTGGTGCGAGAGGCGGGCTTCCCGTTCGTCGCCGTCGAGGCCAGGCCCCTCGAGCGCAAGGTCTCGCTCGGCGCCCTGACCGCGCCGTTCGTCTCGGTGCGTTCGATCAGGACGGCGCGGCCGCTGGTCGAGGCCTCGGATGTCGTCGTGGGGATGGGCGGGTACGTGAGCGTCCCCGTGGCCCTCGCCGCCGTACGATCGCGCCGCCCGCTGGTCCTGCACGAGCAGAACGCCGTTCCCGGCCTGGCGAACCGCATGCTCGCCCGCCCCGCCCGAACGGTGGCGTTGTCCTTCGCCGAGTCGCGGCGCGCCTTCCCCCGCCGGGCCCGAACCCTGGTGACCGGCAACCCGGTCCGCCCGCAGATCCTCGCCGTGCCCGCGGAACGCGTCGCCCTCGCGAAGGCGGCGATCGGAGAGCTGGGGCTCGACCCGGCACGCCGTACGGTCCTGGTCTTCGGCGGGAGCCAAGGAGCCCTGCACGTCGATCGGGCCCTCCTCGCCGCGCTGCCGGCGCTCGCGGCCTCGAACCTGCAGGTGCTCCTGCTGACGGGGCCGGCGCACGCCGAGACGATCCGCTCGATGCTCCCCAGGGATCGAGAGCCGCCGGTCACCGTCCTCGGGTTCCTGGACCGGATGGAGCTCGCGTACGCGGCGGCCGACGTGGTGATCGCGCGGGCCGGCGCGACGACGATCGCCGAGATCGCCGTGTGCGGCCTGCCGTCGGTCCTGATCCCCTACCCGTACGCGACCGGCCGCCACCAGGAGGCGAACGCGCGCGCGCTGCAGCATGCCGGCGCGTCCACGATGGTCCTGGACGACGAGCTCGACGGGAGCGTGCTGGGCGAGCGGGTCGCGTGGTTGTTGGGGGACGACGATCGCCGGCGTTCGATGGGGGAGCGGGCCGCGGCATGGTCGCGGCCGGATGCGGCGGCCGCGCTCGCCGACGCCGTGATCGAGGCCGGCGGGTCGGCATGAGCACCTACGTCCCGCCGCCGAACTCCATCCCGACGCTCGAGGTCCCCGACCTCGAGGGCGTGCGACGCGTGCACATGATCGGGATCGGCGGCGCCGGGATGCGCAACCTCGCGCGGCTGTTCCTCGCGCGCGGCGTCGAGGTCTCGGGCTCGGATCTGAAGGACTCGCAGGGCGTGCAGGAGCTCCGTGGCCTCGGGGCAACCGTGGCCGTCGGCCACGCCGAGGGCAACCTCGGCGATCCCGATGCCGTCGTGGTCTCCAGCGCGATCCGCGAGGGCAACCCCGAGCTCGCCGCGGCGCGCGGGCGAGGGGTCGCGGTCTGGGCCCGCGCGCAGGCGCTCGCGGCGGCCGCGTCCGGTCGTCGCCAGATCGCCGTGTCCGGAACCCACGGCAAGACGACCACTACGGCCATGATCGCCCGCGTCCTGGAACACGCCGGACTGGACCCGACCTACGTGATCGGCGGCGACACGAACGAGTCCGGCAGCGGCGCCCACGCGGGATCGGGAGACCTGTTCGTGACCGAGGCCGACGAGAGCGACGGCTCGTTCCTGCTGGGTCGCCCCGCGATCGGCGTGGTCACCAACGTCGAGGTCGACCACGTGGATTTCTACGCGGGCGGGCTCGAGGAGATCGAGCGAGCGTTCACCGCGTTCGCCGAGCGCTGCGACCACGTGGTCGTGTGCGGCGACGACCCCGTCGCCGTTCGGGCGGTCTCGGCGTCCGGGCGCCCGTTCACCACCTACGGCACGGCGCCGAGCGCCGACCTGCGCCTCGAGCTCACCTCGCTCGGTCCCGGTCTCGGCCTGGCCGTGCTGTTCGACGGCGACCATCGCCACGACCTGTCGCTGCCGGTGGACGGCGCCCACAACCTGTCGAACGCGGCCGCCGCGGTTGCCGTTGGCCGCCAGGTCGGCGTGCCGGTGGCCGTCGCCGTCGAGGCCCTCGCGTCGTTCAACGGCGTGCACCGTCGGTTCGAGCTCCGCGGGCGGGCCCGGGGCGCAGCGTTCTTCGACGACTACGGCCACGTCCCGACGGAGCTGGCCGTCACGGTCCAGGTCGCCCGGCGGCGCGAGCCGGGGCGCCTCGTCGCGGTGTTCCAGCCGCACCGGTACTCGCGGACGCAGGCCCTGTGGCGCGAGCTCGGCGAGAGCCTGACCGGCGCCGACGTGATCGTCGTGACCGACATCTACGGCGCGGAGCAGGACCCGATCCCCGGGGTGACCGGCAAGCTCGTCGTCGAGGGCATCGCCCGCACCGGCGGGTACCACCGCGTCGCCTACCTCCCGCATCGTCACGACGTGGTCGAGTTCCTGGACCGCGAGGTGCGGGAGGGGGACCTGATCGTCACGATGGGCTGCGGCGACGTGTGGATGCTCGGCGACGCGGCGCTCGAACGCATCCGGGAGGCGTCGTGAACGACCGCCCCGACGCGCCCGCCCGTGCCGAGACGATCCTGCGCGCCGCGTGCGGCGACCGGGTGCGGACGCGGTTCCCGCTCGCTCCGCTCACGACCTTCCGCATCGGCGGGCCGGCCGCGCTGTTCCTGGAGCCCGAGTCCGAGGGCGACCTGGTCGCGGTCTCCGAGGCTGTCCGCGAGACCGAGGTGCCGGTGGCGATCCTCGGCAAGGGATCCAACGTGCTGGTCGCCGACGCCGGGTTCGACGGCCTGGTGCTGCGGCTCGGCCGCTCGTACCGCTGGTCGGCGCGCGACGGGGACCGCCTGACGGCCGGCGGGTCGATGCCGCTGCCGGCGCTCGCGGGCGTGGGGCTCGCGCATGGGCTCGCCGGCCTCGAGTTCGGGGTCGCGATCCCCGCGTCCCTGGGAGGGGCCGTGACGATGAACGCCGGCGCGCACGGGGGCGAGCTCGCCGACGTCCTGGAGAGCGTGGACGCGTTCGGGTTGTCCGAGGGGGTGGCGCACCGGGTCCCGGCCGCGGAGGCCGGGTTCTCCTATCGCCGCTCGGGGCTCGCGCCCAACACCGTCGTGGTGGGCGCCACCGTGCGGCTGTCACCCGGGGACCCCGCCGAGATCCGCACCCACATGGACGAGGCCCGCGAGTGGCGCCGCCGCACCCAGCCGCTGGCCGAGCCCAACTGCGGGAGCGTGTTCACCAACCCGCCCGGCGATCACGCCGCGCGGCTGATCGAGGAGGCGGGAGGCAAGGGCCGTCGGATCGGTCTCGCGTCCGTCTCCACCAAGCACGCGAACTTCATCGTGGCCTCCGACGGCGCCACCGCCGCCGACGTGGTGGCGCTGATCGCGGAGGTCCAGGAACTGGTCGCCGAACGCTCGGGCGTCCGGCTCGAACCGGAGGTGCGCATCATTGGGGATCTCGACCTCGCGACCCGCTGAGTGGTTCCGGTCGCTCGGCGGCACGCGCCGCGCCGTGCTGATCGCCGGCGCCGCGGCCGTGCTCGTCGCCGGCCTGGTCTTCCTGTCGCGGACCTCGCTCCTGGACGCGCGCCGGATCGAGGTCACGGGGGCGGACCACGTCCATCGGGCCGACCTCGTCCGGATCGCCGGCGTGACGAAGGATACGAACGTGCTGTGGTTCGACGGCGGCGCCGCCGAACGCCGGCTCGAGGCCGAGCCCTGGATCGCGACCGCGGACGTGTCGGCGTCGTTCCCCCTGACGATCCGGATCGCCGTGACGGAGCGGACGCCGGTCGCGGTCATGGGCGGGGCCGACGGCTCGCTGATCGCGGGCGACGGTACGGCGCTCGGCGCTTCCTCCGACGGCCGCGGGCTCCCCAGGATCGACCTCGGCACCGTGACCACCGCCGAGGGCCGGGCACCCACCCCGGTCGGCGCCGCGCGCGCGCTCGGCGCGATGCCGGCGGGGCTGCGCTCGCGGGTGACGCGCGTGAGCGTGCTGCTCGACGGCACGCTCGAGCTGCGGCTCGAGGGCGGGACCAGGATCCGGTTCGGCAGCCCGGACGACACCGCCCGCAAGGTCGAGGCGATCCGACGGGTGTTGGCGTGGGCGGACGAGGAGGGGAGCGCGATCCGAACGCTGTCCGTGGTGGCACCGGGCGCACCGGCCGCAACGCTCGTGAGGTAGAGCCTCATCGTTGCTACGCGTGCTGCACGATCGAGCTCGCGTGCGTATTGACGGACCTGGGGATTTGATAGTAGCGTGCCGTCATCAACGTCAACTAGATATAACAATCAATATCTAGTTGAGCTTTAGTCCACTGGGAGACATACACGGCGTTTCCCCAGGTAGACCGGGGGGCTTTTGACCGGGGAGCGGAGGTCTCGGTGATGGATTCTCCTCAGAACTACCTCGCCGTCATCAAGGTTGTCGGGATCGGCGGGGGAGGTGTGAACGCGGTCAACCGCATGATCGAAGGCGGTCTGCGGGGGGTCGAGTTCATCGCGGTCAACACGGACGCGCAGACGCTGTTGATGTCCGATGCCGAGGTCAAGCTCGACATCGGTCGCGAGACCACGCGCGGGCTCGGTGCGGGCTCGGACCCTGAGGTCGGTCGCCGCGCGGTCGAGGAGCACCGCGACGAGATCGAGGAGATCCTCAAGGGCGCGGACATGGTGTTCGTCACCGCCGGAGAGGGCGGCGGGACCGGCACCGGCGGTGCGCCGATCATCGCGGAGATCGCTCGCGGGCTCGACGCGCTGACGATCGGCGTGGTGACGCGGCCGTTCGGGTTCGAGGGCCGGCTGCGGGCGACCCAGGCAGACCTCGGCATCACCGAGCTCAAGAAGGCGGTCGACACCCTGATCGTCGTCCCCAACGACCGGCTGCTGCAGGTGTCCGATCCGACGACGCCGATGATCGACGCGTTCCGCACCGCGGACCAGGTCCTGTATCAGGGCGTCGACGGCATCACGTCGCTCATCACGACGCCCGGGCTCATCAACCTGGACTTCGCCGACGTGCGTTCGGTCATGACCGGGGCGGGCTCGGCGCTGATGGGCATCGGTCACGGCTCGGGAGACGACCGCGCGCAGGAGGCGGCCCGCGCCGCGATCTCCTCGCCGCTGCTCGAGTCCTCGATCGAGGGCGCGCGCGGGCTGCTGCTGTCGATCGCGGGTCCGACCGACCTCACGCTGCACGAGGTGAACACGGCGGCCGACACGATCACGCGCGTCGCGCACCCCGATGCCAACATCATCTTCGGCGCGGTCGTGGACGACGTACTGGGCGAGGAGGTGCGCGTCACGGTCATCGCCGCGGGTTTCGACAAGCTCGTGACGCAGCCGGCCGCCACCACGACCGAGCGCACCCGGTTCGGCGGGACGCGGCTCTCGGCCCTGCTCGAGGAGCCGGAGCCCACGCCGGAGCCGGCGTTCGAGCCGGTCGCCGCGGCGCTGTCCGAACCCGAGGAGGAGGACGACGCGGTGATGCCGATGCCCTCGATCCTGGTCGAGGAGGAGGACGAGATCTTCAAGCCCGCCACCGAGAGCGGGGACTACGAGGAGGACGCGAACCTGGACATCCCGGACTTCCTCAAGAGCTGAGGCGATCCGTCCGCCCGAGCACGTGGGGGCGGGACCATCGTGAGGCAGAGGCGCCCTTCCCCCGTCTCTGTCCCCAGGTCCCGTCCCCCTTCCATGTCCGGGACGGTCCCCGAACCCGGGTGTTGCTCCTGAATACGAGCGTCATCGTCTGTTACGTTCCGTGACGTGGCCGAGCACGCTTCCCCGGTCGCGGCCAACGCCGCGAGCCTGCGCGACGCCATCGCCCGGGCGTGCGAGCGCGTGGGCCGCGACCCGGGCGAGGTTCGGATCGTCGCGGCCGGCAAGACCTTCGGGCCCGAGGCGATCGCCGAGGTCCGAGACGCCGGGATCCGCGACGTGGGGGAGAACTACGTCGGGGAGCTCCGAGCCAAGCGGGCCGCCGTCCCGGACGTGGTCTGGCACTTCATCGGGACGTTGCAGAGCGGCTCCGCGCACCACGTGGCCGAGCTCGCCGACGTCGTGCACACCGTGACCCCGGGCCGGGCGGCCGAGCGGCTGGGCAGGCGCGCCTCCGCCGCCGGGCGAACCCTCCCCGTGCTGATCGAGGTCGACTTCGCCGGCAGGGGGACCGGCGTCCCCCCGGAGGCGGTGCCCGAGGCCTCGGATGCCGTCTCGGCCATCGAGGGGGTCGAGCTCGTGGGGCTCATGACGCTGCCGCCCCTGCCGTCGGCAGCCGAGGACTCCCGCCCGTATTTCGTGCGGCTCCGCGGGCTCCTGCGCGGGGTATCCGAGCGCCGACCGCAGATGAAGGAGCTCTCCATGGGAATGTCGCTCGATTACCGGGTTGCGGTGGAGGAAGGCGCTACGATGGTCCGGGTCGGCACGGCCCTGTTCGGGGCACGGCCGCCGGTGGATACAGGGAGGACCTGATGCCTGGCGTGTGGAAGAAGACGCTCACGTATCTCGGCCTCGTCGAGGACGACGAGTTCGAGGAGCTCGACGAGGTCGGCGCCGTCCCCGAGAACGCCGAGGTCCGTCGCTTCCAGCGGCCCCAGGCCGTCCGGGAGGTCGAGCTCGAGGCCGAGCACGAGGGGATCGTGCGCACCATCCCGTCCAACCGGGCCGCCACCGCGGGGTCGATCCACAAGTCCGAGCCGCGTCGCTTCAACGAGGCGCGCGACATCGCGGACCGGTTCAAGGACGGGATCCCGGTCATCATGAACCTGCAGAGCACCGACGACACCATCGCCCGACGACTCGTCGACTTCGCTTCCGGGCTGGTCTACGGGTTGGACGGCAAGATCGAGATGGTGGCCAACCGCGTCTATCTGCTGACGCCCGCCAACGTGGACGTGTCGGCAGAGGATCGCGAGCGGATCGCCGGCGGCGACCTGTACAACCAGTTCTGACGCCCCCCGGATCCGCCGCACGTTCACGATGACCCTCGCGCAGAGTGCCCTGATGGACGTCGTGTGCGTGGTCCTGACCGCGTACACGATCATCCTGTTCATCCGCGTGCTGGTCTCGTGGGCCTTCATGTTCGGGTTCCGTCCGCCCTACTCCGGACCGCTCCGAACGGTGCTGGACCTGCTCGACGACGTGACCGAACCGGTCCTTCGGCCGCTCCGGGCGCTGATCCCGCCGATCCGCGCCGGAGGGATGGGGCTGGATCTTTCCATCATCATCGCGTTCGTTATCCTTGCGGTCCTGCGCACCGCGCTGAACTGCTGACGGAGGGGGAGCCGTAAATGCGGAGGAAGAAGGGGACGGAGCAGGACGCGCCGGCGGCGGCGACCGGGGCGCGGATCACGCCGGAGGAGGTGCAGCAGGTCGAGTTCCGACTCGCGTTCCGCGGTTACAACGAGCGTGACGTGGACGCGTTCTTGGACCGCATCACCGAGGACCTGTCCGCCTACATCGCGGACGGGCGGGCGCCGGGTGGGAGCGGCGTCGCCGGGGCCCCCGCGACGAGTGCCGAGGCCGAGCAGATCCTCGCCGGCGCGCGGGCCGAGGCCGAGGAGATCCTCCGGAGGGCGCGCCAGGACGCGGAGTATATCCGCGCGACCTCGGCGCCGGCGGGCGGTGTCTCGGGCAACACGCGCGCCGCGGTGGCTCCGTTCCTGAACGCCGAGCGCGAGTTCCTGCAGAGCCTTGGGTCGCTGGTGCAGACGCACGCCGAGGAGATCAAGCAGATGGTCGTGGCGCTTCGATCGCCGGCGGAGGCCGGGGTCGAGGGACCCGCCGAGCCCCGGGCCGTTCCCGAGCCGCCGACCCCCCGGGAGGAGACAAGCCCCGCGGACACGGCGACACGGCCGGCGGAGGCCGCATCCGCCTCCGAGATCCGCGCTCGCCTGGAGGCCGCCGGCCCTGCGCCCGAACTCCGGCTGTCGGACGCGGAGGCGCCGGGCGAGCCGGACGACGGCCCCCCCGTCGTGGTGGAGGGCGGCACCGAGCCCGTGTACTCGACCGAGGGATCGCCGGCCGAGGAACGGCGCGAGCGATCGTTGCGCGAGCTGTTCTGGGGCGAGGACTGAGCCCTAGGCCCGTCGGAGGCTGACCCGCCCCCGAGCCCCGTCGAAGGCGAACGGCTCGTCGTAGGTCGCGTTCGGAACGGCGCCGCGGACGAGTTCGACCGCCAGCGTCTCCGCCGCGATCCAGTCCCTGAACGTCTCGAGCGCGGCCGCCACATCGCCGTCGGCGTCCAGTCCCAGCAGGATGCGATCGCTGACGTCCAGGCCGGCGGCCTTGCGCGCATCCTGCACCACGCGCACGAGCTCGCGAGCCAGACCCTCGCTTCTGAGCTCGGGGGTCAGCTCCAGCTCGAGGGCGACGGTGAGGCCGCCCTCGCCGGCGACGCCCCATCCCTCGAGCGTCTCCTGCACGAGGTCGACGTCGTCGGGCGAGAGCTCGACCGTCCCGTCAGCAAGCCGGATCGTCACCGACTCGCCGCGGGCGAGCAGGGCCGCCAGTGCCCCATCGTCCTCGGCAAGCTCGGAGGCGAGCTGTTGCACGCGCGATCCCAGGCGGGGCCCGAGCGCCCTGAAGTTCGGCTTCGCACGCCAGCGCCCGAGCTGCTCGGCGGACTCGGCGAACACGACCTGCCTCACGTTCAGCTCCTCGGCAACGAGGTCGAACAGCCCGGCGAGGGCCGCATGGTCGCCGGCGTAATGGACCGCGGCCTCGAGCAGGGGCTGCCGCACGCGGATCCGCGTCTCGGTCCGGATCCGCCGGCCGAGCTCAACGATCTGGCGCGCGGCGGCCATCGCCTCGTCGAGTTCGGGATCGATCCGGCGGTCGTCGGCGTGCGGGTAATCGGACAGGTGCACCGAGTCCGGTGCACCCTCGCGCCCGGCGACGAGGTTGCGCCACAGCGTCTCGGCCACGAACGGCGTGAATGGCGCCAGCAGCCCGGCGAGCGACACCAGGCATTCGCGCAACGTCAGAAAGGCGGCGCGGCCGTCGGCGCCCTGCT
>Ga0081455_10003151_pt1 | contig 19154 bp, 19 predicted proteins | sample TabmetS3T2R1_FD_70207 | JGI IMG/M metagenome (GOLD analysis project Ga0081455, IMG submission 70207) | Tabebuia heterophylla rhizosphere microbial communities from the University of Puerto Rico - S3T2R1 | ecosystem: Host-associated > Plants > Roots > Rhizosphere ... | reverse complement strand
CATGGGATCATTGCCGACGCTGATCAAGGATGTGCAGATCGCGCCGACCACCATCTGGCCAAACCCGTAAAGGCCGGCCGCCGAGCCGATCACCCTGGTATTGACGCCGAGCGCCCGGGTCATCGCCGAGGGTCCGATCAGGCCCGGGCCGATCGCATACAGCGTCGCAAGCAGCGCCGTCGACGTCGTCGTTGCGGTTCCCGTGAGCATCGTCGCAAGCAACACGGCCGAGATGACGACGATGAAAAGGTTGGCTGATGTCATCAGCCTGTCCATCGCAACGCGCCCGGCCAAGAAGCTTGCCAACGTGTTGCCTACGGCCACGCCGAGAATCGTCATCGCGATATAGAACCCGACCTCGTAAGCGGGGCGATGAAAGTCGTTGACATAGGCGAAAGGTGCGGCGGCGATCAGTGCAAACATCGGCGTGGTGCTGCAGGCTCCGCCAATGACAATGCCCAGAAAGATCTTCGACTTCAGCAGCCCCTTGTAGCTTTGCAGCAAGGAGCGCACGTCCTGGGCGCGCCGGTTGGAGGTCTCAGGCAGCAGCGCCACCACCAGCAGGATGTTGAGCGTCCCCAATCCGGCCAGCACCATGAAGACCGCGCGCCACCCGAACGAGGCCGCGACCAGGCTGCCGATGATCGGCGCCAATCCCGGTCCCACGACCATGGCCAGATTGACCAGCGCCAGCCGCCGCATCGCCTGATTCGGTGGCGAGGTATCGCGCACAATGGCGCGGCCGATCACGAGACAGGCGCAGCCTCCCAATGATTGCGCCACCCGTGCCCAGAGCAGCGAACCGATGCTGGGAGCGAACGAGGCCAAGGCTCCCGCCGCGGCGTAGAGGATCAGGCCGGCAATCAGCGTCGGACGACGGCCAAGATGATCCGACAACGGACCATAAAACAGCTGACCGACCGCGAGGCCGACGATGTACAGGCTCAGCGTCATCTGCGCGCTGGCCAGGCTTGCCTGCAGATCCTGCGTCACCTGCGGCAGGATCGGGATGAACATGTGCATCGCGAGCGTGCCGGTCAACGTGACGAGCACGAGCACCCACAGCGGCGCCGTCTTGGCTTGGACCTGGACCTTGGCCTGCGCCGCCGTTTCGAAACTGTTCTGCCCTCGGCTGCCTTCCATCAGCGCGCAAACCTTCTACGTCCAAAAATCCGTGCCTTGTGTGCAGGCCTTGTGTGCAGGCGATGTCTGCAAGTCTTGTCTGTCGGTATTTCGGGCTGTTAGCAAATACCGAGCGCGCAAACCTCCCGCGCGGCGGTGCGGACCGCCCGCCCTTGCTTTCACGGCGGCTTTGTGGCTGGGCCTCAAGATCAACACGCCCCAATTAGGCGCGTTCAGTTGCGCTGCGCGGTCCAGGTTCCCGAGCACGGGCCGCCGCTCCAGGTGCCCGAGCCGCCGCTCTCGGAAAGCCGGCCGGTGCCGTTGGCGCGCTTCAGGCCTTGCCCGACGCTGACGTTCAGAACACCGTTGGCGGCGACCTGGCCGGAGACCTTCACGACGGCGAGGTCGGAGGCGACCACGCCATTGGCGACGCGGATCGGGAGGCTGCTGCCGCTGTCGCAACTGCCGCGCTGGGTGACGATGCGGACGCTCCACGATCCATCAAACGAAGCGGTGCTGGCGGCCGCCGGCGTTGACGCGACCGACAGGGCGACGAGCAAGGCGCGAGACCAAGGCGTGGTGAAAAGCTGCTTGAACATGTGACATCCCCAACCATGTGTGAACCTGACGATGAGGTTGTCGCAGATCGGGCGCTGGCGCGATGTGAGGCGCGTCACGCTGGCGATACAGGCCCGCTCCAAAGCAAAAGGCCCTGCCGGGGGCAGGGCCTTTGATGATCGATGGATCGCGGTCGGTTCAGGTCGATTTGAGCGGATCAATTCACGCGCGTCCAGGTCTGGCCGCCGCAGAACATGCCGCCGAAGGCGCAACCTTCGACCCGCATCTTGTTGTCGCCGCGCATGGCAAGCGTCGAGTCGTAAGTGCCGCCGCCGCGGGTGTCATGGATGCGGCCGTGCCAGCCGCCCTCATTGGTCGGCTTCATGTTGATCAGCACCTGCTCGCCATCTGTGCCGGATTTCGTCACGGCGTAGCCGCACAGATTGGTGCCGCAATTGACGACGTGGACCTTGCCCTCGTTCTTCTCCGTCATCCAGATCCCGACGGGACCGGACGCCGCCGCCTGTTGCACGGGTGCCGGCGGCGCGATCGGCTGGGCCGGCTGCGCCGGGGCCGCCGCGACCTGCTGATTCGGGATGGGGACCGAGGCGCTCTGTTGGGCCTGGGTCTCGGAGGTCGCCGGCGCCGGCAGCGTGGTGATGTTCGAGGTGCTGGCAGAGGCCGTCTGGCTGGGCAGCGGCGGGACGGTGCCGACCGGCGCTGTGACCGCAGGCGTTGAAGCCTGTGCCGGGGCCGCGGCCTGAGCCGGGGCAGATGTTTGCGCCGGCGCTTGCACGGGCGCGGCGGCATGGGATTGCGCCGGCGGGCTCGACGTATCCGCGTCGTCGGATTTCGAATCCATCAGGCCGGGCGCCGAAATGTTGATGCAGGAGAGCGAGCTGCAGTTGCTCGGGCGGGTGATGCGAACGCGCTGGCCGTTGACCTCGAACGAGAAGGTATCGCCGGCGGGGGCGAGGCTTGAAGTCGTCATCAAGAGCGCTGCAACCATCAGAAACTTACGCATCGGAGCCTCCATCCAGGGGATCAATCGTTGCGATCACCCTATGCCGTGAGCGCCAGCCTCAACTGTGACATCGGTCACAAATCCCGGCGGCCATAACCGTTGTGACAAAGCCTGGATCAGAAAAGGGCCAAGCCGGTGGCCGCTGCTGTGACAAATTCGCCGGTCGCAGCCGTGGCTTACAGCCTTTAGTGTGCCGGGAAATGGGTCGGTTCGATGGTTGGCTGAAACAGCCCCGAATCGTAGCTAAGTCACTGTAACAATTCGTCGAAAGCTTACTGAACTTTCATCTCGATAAGCTTGCCCGGCCGGGCATTTGCCGACATATACGGGGTCTAACGCTTGATGTGCGATTGCAGTCGGTCCGCCGGCTTTCCGATTTTAATGAGCTTGCTTGATGCTGGACGGTTTCCGCCAATTCATCGCTGATCTGACCGCCGACGACAGCAAGCCGCATGGTTTCGCCGAGGACGATTACCGCCTCGCCGCCGCAGCGTTGCTGATCCACGTCATCTCGCTGGACGGCAAACCCTCCGCCGTCGAAACCAAGACGCTGCACGATCTGCTTGAGCAGCGATTCAATCTCAAGCCGGGCGAGGCCGACCGGCTGGTCGAGGCGGCGACCCTGGTCGAGGGCGAGGCGGTCGATCTCTATCATTTCACCAGCCGGATCATGCGCTCGCTCGACGAGCGCGGCCGCGCCCGCATCGTCGAGATGATGTGGGAGCTGGTCTATGCCGACGGCCGCGTCAGCGAATTCGAAGAGAGCGTGGTGTGGCGTGCGGCCGATCTGCTCGGCATCTCGTCGATGGAACGGATCGCCTTGAAGCGCCGCGTCGCCGGCGACCGGATGGCGCCTGACACGGCGAGTTGATTTGGGCCAATGGCGGTCTGGGGGTGGGCATGACGAACAAGATTGCGCTGATCACCGGCGCATCGGCGGGCATTGGCTACGAACTGGCCAAGCTGTTCGCCGCCGCCAAGCATCGCGTCGTGCTGGTCGCCCGCCGTGCCGACCGCCTGCAAACCCTCGCCGATGAAATCGTCTCGGCCGGCGGCGAGAAGCCGATCATCATCGCCTGCGACCTGGCGACGCCGGGCGCCGCCGACAGCATCGCGCAAACTCTGAAAGACGAGCAGGTCGAGATCGAATATCTCGTCAACAATGCAGGCTTCGGCCTGCTTGGCTCGGTGTTCCGGCTTGATCGCCGCGAGCAGATCGCGATGATCGACCTCAATGTGCGGGCGCTGACCGATCTCTGCCTGTGCTTTGCCGATCAATTGATCCGCAACAAGGGCGGCATCCTCAATGTCGGTTCGCTCGCCGGCTTTCTACCGGGGCCGCGGATGGCGATCTATTATGCCAGCAAGGCCTTCGTGGTCTCGTTCAGCGAGGCGATCCACACCGAGTTTCGCAAGCAGGGCGTTCGCGTCACCGTGTTGTGCCCGGGGCCGGTGCCGACGGAGTTTCAGGCGCGCGCCGGCATGGCGCCCGGCATGAACAACGAGGTCATGAACGTCTCGGCCGTCAAGGTCGCAAAGCAGGGCTTTGATGGCCTGATGGCCGGCAAGCGGCTCGTCATTCCCGGAGCCGGCATGACCATGGTGCCGCTGGTGCTGCGTTTTGTGCCCAAGGCCGCGCTTTTGAAGCTGATCTACAAAACGCAGAACGCGCGTTAGCACCAAGGCGTCATATTCCGACGAATTCTGACGAGTTGGGCTGCAGCGGGGCGATGCGAGGCAGCTTTCGCTGTGCTTCGCCATCACCCTCCGGCGAGGCTCGCCGAGCCGAAGCTTGCGAAAGGTGGTGGAGCCAGGCGGGATCGAACCGCCGACCTCCTCATTGCGAACGAGGCGCTCTCCCAGCTGAGCTATGGCCCCTGAGACCGGATTGATCGGAAGACAGTCGATCGACGGCGGTCGGGAAGTACAGCCCTTTACGATTGCGCAGGAAGCCAGTCAAGAACTGCGATGTTTCCGGCCATTTTCCGGTGTCCCAAGCCGGCGCCGTCCCTTGTTTGGTTCCGGCGAAGCCTTTAAATGGGGCACGAAACCAGTGCCGCCGTTTGCCGGGCCACCGGCCGGATTGCCCGTTCCAATTGCCCGTTCCAAGCCACTCTTCAGCGAAAAGTTGGGCCTATGCGCGCCGTTCTCGATATCGTCCTGATCGTCCTTGACCTGTATGTCTGGCTGTTGATCGCATCCGCCATCCTGTCCTGGCTGATCGCCTTCAACGTGGTGAACACGCGCAATCAGTTCGTCGCCTCGGTCGGAGAGTTTCTCTATCGTATCACCGAGCCGGTGCTGCGCCCCATTCGCAACATGATGCCCAATCTGGGCGGCCTCGACATCTCGCCGATCATCCTGATCCTGATCATCATGCTGATCCAGCGGATCATCACCTACTACATCTATCCCAACGTCTACTGATGGCCGCGCCGGATCCGCAGATCGCGGGCGTGGTGTCGTCGCCGCGATCGGAACCGTGGCGTTATTCGGCTCACGGATTGCGCGTGACTGTGCGGGTGACGCCGCGCGGCGGCCGGGACCAGATCGACGGCGTGGAGCAGCTGGCGGACGGCCGCGACGTGCTTAAAGTTCGCGTGCGCGCCATCGCCGAAGGCGGCGAAGCCAACCAGGCCGTGATAGCCCTGTTGGCCAAGGCGTTGGGAGTGTCGCGCAGTCATGTCCGGCTCGCGGCCGGCATCACCTCGCGGCTGAAGCAGATCGATGTGTCCGGCGATCCGTATGGGCTGGCCGAAAGCTTGCGCCGGCTCTCGTCGGGCAGCAAAGCGGGAACATAGGACATCATGACGGCACGCATCATCGACGGCAAAGTGATCGCGGCGGGATTGCGCGACAAGGTCGCGGCCGAGGTCGCCCGGCTGCAGCGCGACCATCATGTGAAGCCGGGCCTTGCCGTCGTGCTGGTCGGCCACGATCCCGCGAGCGAGGTCTATGTCCGCAGCAAGGGACGCCAGACCGTCGCCGCCGGCATGGCATCGACCGAACACAAATTGCCGGCCGACGTGGCACTTGCCGATCTGCTGGCGCTGATCGCGCAACTGAACGCCGATCCAGCCGTGCACGGCATTCTGGTGCAATTGCCGCTGCCGAAGGGGCTCGAGACCGAACGGGTGATCGCGGCAATCGATCCGGCGAAGGACGTCGATGGCCTGCATCCGATCAATGCCGGCCGGCTCGCCAGCGGGTTCACGGCGCTCGCGCCCTGCACGCCGGTCGGCTGTATTATTCTGTCGAAGACGGTGCATGCCTCGCTCGAAGGCCTGAACGCCATCGTCATCGGCCGCTCAAATCTGGTCGGCCGTCCCCTGGTGCAATTGCTGCTGAACGAGAACGCGACGGTGACCATCGCGCATTCCCGCACGCGCGATTTGGCCGCGCTGTGTCGGCAGGCCGACCTGGTCTATGCCGCGGTTGGCCGTGCCGAAATGGTTCGCGGCGCCTGGATCAAGCCTGGGGCAACCGTGATTGATGTCGGCATCAACCGGTTCCCCGGGGCTGACGGCAAGGACCGGCTGGTCGGCGATGTCGCCTATCAGGAGGCGTTTGCGGTTGCCGGCGCGGTGACGCCGGTGCCGGGCGGTGTAGGCCAGATGACGGTCGCGTGTCTGTTGCTCAACACGCTGCGCGCCGCCTGCGCGATCCACGGACTGCCGGCGCCTGCGATGTGAGAAATGAGGGTCTCATCCTTCGAGACGCCCGCGATGCGGGCTCCTCAGGATGAGGATCACCCAATCAACGAGTCCAATCCTCATGGTGAGGAGCGAACGCAGTTCGCGTCTCGAACCATGAGGCCGTCGTCCCCGTCACGCCTGGCGGAGCGCGCCTCTACTTCGCCTTCGCCCGCGCGATGCCTTCCTCGATCAGCCGGCGCGCCTCGGCGGCGTCGCCCCAGCGCACGATCTTGACCCATTTGTTCGGCTCGAGATCCTTGTAATGCTCGAAGAAGTGCTGGATCTGATGCAGCGTGATGTCCGGCAGGTCGCTAAAGCTCTTCACCTTGTCGTAGCGTTGCGTCAGTTTCGATGACGGCACGGCGATGATCTTCTCGTCGCCGCCGGCCTCGTCCTCCATGAACAGCACGCCGACGGGGCGCACGCTCATGATCGCGCCGGGCACGATCGCGCGGGTGTTGGCGACGAGCACGTCGCAGGGATCGCCGTCGTCCGACAGCGTGTGCGGGATGAAGCCGTAATTGCCGGGATAGCGCATCGCCGTATAGAGGAAGCGATCGACCACCAGCGTGCCCGCATTCTTGTCGAGTTCGTATTTGATGGGCTCGCCGCCAACCGGCACCTCGATGACGACATTGACGTCAAAGGGCGGATTGCTGCCGAGCGAGATGGCGTCGATACGCATGCGTTAAAAAACTCCGGCGAGAATGATGAAACCAGTCGGGATCAGCGCATGATGCGGACAATTGCAAGCCGCGATTTTCCGAAAAGGGACGTGCGGGCAGCAACCTTAGCCACGCAGGCGTGGCATTGCTACCGCCGGAAGCCCTCGCTTCCGGGCCCGTCGCCTAATGCGTCCAGGAGAATGCGACCTTGTCGAGCGTCTTCGGCCCGAAGCGCTCCGAGGAGCGCGCCACCATGCGGCCACCCAGCGTGCGATAGAATTCGAGCGCTGGCTCGTTGTCCGACAGCGCCCAGATCACCATGCTCTTCAAGCCGCTTTGCGCCAGATCGCGCTTGGCCGAGGTGAAGAGCCGGCGTCCGAAGCCGAGGCCCTGGAATTCCGGCCGCAGATAGAGTTCGTAGATCTCACCTTCGAAATGCAGGCTGCGGGCGCGGTTGCGGCCATAATTGGCATAGCCCGCGATCTGCTCGCCGAACATCAGGACACTGACACGGCTGCCCTTGCGGATCGCGCTCGACCACCATTGCGGGCCGCGGCGGTTGATCAGCTTTTCCAACTCGGTGCCGGGAATGATTCCCTGATAGGCAGCGCGCCACGCTTCGTCATGCGTCGCGGCGATGGCTCCAGCGTCAGACGTCTTTGCCTGTCGAACTTCGATGATGGAGGTACTGCTCATGGCCGCAATCAAAGCAAGAGCTTTGCCGCGCTTCAAGCCCATCGTTAATAATCGCTTAATATGTGGATTTTGTGCATCACTTGGCGTGAATTCCGCCCCGGAATGTCTCGAAACCGGACAACGGCTTAACCCCCGGCCCGGGGCCGGTCTCGGGTTGGGACAGATTGGTGCGGGCCGGCCCTGGAGACAGCAACCGCCCCCCTTGCCATCTGCCCGGCAGTCACGATTGGGTGATTCGGGGTGACCTAATACCTCCGGTTTCGGACGTCGGCCGGGAGGCGGAAAACCAGCGGGCGATTTGCCCGCGCATTCCGAAACGGATGCAACTTATGCCATGCGCACGATTGTACCGGCTTTTTCCCGCATGCTTTTGCAGGCATCTTCCTTGCCGGAAGCCGGTTCGCCCGCCTGCGTCGGGGAAGGTCGATGTTCTATCTCCTCATCGAATATCTGCACGTGCTTGGCGCCATTGTTATTCTCGGCACCGGGATGGGGATCGCATTTTTCATGCTGATGGCCCATCGGACCGGTGACGCCGCGTTCATCGCAAAGACAGCCGAGATCGTGGTCGTCGCCGATTTTGTCTTCACGCTTTCAGCCGTGTTGTTGCAGCCCGTCACCGGCGGCTTGTTGATGGGATTGTCATCGACGCCGATCACCCAAGGCTGGTTGATGACTTCGCTGATACTTTACGCCGTTGCCGGCGCGTTCTGGGTGCCCGTCATATTCATGCAGATCGAAATGCGCGACGTCGCACGTGCGGCGGTGACGAAAGACGGACCGCTGTCGGTGCGTTATTTCGTGCTGTTTCGTCGCTGGTTTGCGTTCGGCGTTCCCGGTTTCGGCTCGGTGCTGGCAATCCTCTGGCTCATGATCGCAAAGCCGTTTTAGACATTCGATGAGCAAGACCCGAAAAATACTTGTTCTGGGCGCGTCGGGTCTGGTCGGCCGGTGGATCGTCGATGATCTGCGCATGCGAGGCTTTGAGGTCGTGGGCGTCGCCCGCAAATTTGGTGCTTCGCAAAGGCGCAGCCCCTCCGATCTCGAATTGCCCGTCGTGTTCATGGACACTGCAGCGCTTGCCCAATTGCTGCGCGAGCGCACCATCGACATCGTCGTCAACTGCCTCGGTGTGCTGCAGGATAGTCCTGGGAGCGATACAGCGGCGGTGCATCGCGACTTTGTCGCTCGGCTCCTGCAGGCGATCCGCGCCTCAGACCGTGACATTTGCTTGGTCCACATCTCAATACCCGGTGAGGCGAACACGGACCGTACTGCCTTTGCCACCACAAAACGTGAGGCAGAACGACTGATCACTGCTTCCGGCATTGCTTTTGCCATTTTGCGCCCCGGTTTTGTTGTGGCGCCCGCGGCCTATGGTGGCAGCGCTCTGATTCGGGCGCTGGCCGCGCTTCCCGTTGAGCTTCCCGTACGCGAGGCGGCCGTGCCCTTCCAGGCGGTGGCGGTGGAGGACATTGCGGGCACCGTTGCATGGCTTGCCGAACGCGATCTCACTGAACCACGCGCGGTGTCGTGGGATTTGATGCAGCAGGACCTCATCACGCTCGGCGGCGTGATCACGCAGTTCCGTAATGCGTACGGTACCGCTGAGTGGCCACACCTGCGATTGCCTACTTTCCTACTCGACCTCGGAGCCAGGCTTGGTGATCTCGTCAGTTGTCTGGGCTGGATGCCGCCGATACGCACGGCCGCGGTCGTGGAACTCCGCCGCGGTGTGTCCGGCGATCCCACGTCTTGGATCGCGGCGACCGGCATTGTGCCGAAAAGAATGGAAAACCTGATCGGAGGCCGTACCGCTACCATCCAGGATAAATGGTTTTCAAGGCTGTACCTGATCAAGCCGCTAGCGATCGCAAGCCTCGTGCTGTTCTGGCTGGTTTCCGGTTTCATCGCGCTCGTGATCTCCTATGACGCTGCCGCCGGAATCCTCCGCGATCACAATTTTGCACCCGCCTCCGTTGCGCCGATTACGATCCTGACCAGCCTGATGGATATGTCGATCGGCATCCTGATTGCTTTCCGCCGTACCTGCGCACTAGGTCTGATCGCCGGAATTCTCGCGTCTGTGGGCTACATGGTCGGCAGTGCCATCCTGGCGCCCGACCTTTGGGTCGAGCCGCTGGGCGCGCTGGTAAAAACCGGCCCCGCCATCGTGCTGATGCTGGTCGTGCTATTGATATTGGACAATCGGTGATGGTCGCCTGGCCTGACGATGACGTGATCCTCTTTGACGGCGTCTGCGTGTTCTGTTCGCGCTGGGTTCGCTTTGTCGCCGCGCGCGACACGTCGCGACGATTTCGCTTCACCGCCATCCAATCCGCGTATGGCACTCGCCTGGCAAACACCTTTGGCATCGATCCAGATGATCCCGATACCAATGCCGTGATCCATGGCGGGGTCGCGTATTTCAAATCAGACGCAGCGTTGACAGTCGTGAGCCATCTGCCGGGCTGGTATTGGGCAACGGCCCTGTTTGCTGTCCCAAAGCCTTTGCGGGACGCCGTCTACGATGTGGTCGCCCGAAACCGCTATCGCATTTTCGGCAAATACAACGCGTGCTTCGTACCGGACGGAGATTTGAGGGCACGGGTGATGGAATAGCGGATCGCTTTGCCGTGCGCCGCGTCACCCCTTCGCGACCGCCTGCAACACCTCCTTCGCCGCACGCTCACCGGAGTCGCGGGCGCCGTGGCAGGTGGAGAAATAATGCGGGTGGGTTGCCTCGCCGGCGAAGAACAGGCGGTCGGCGACGGGTGCCGCCAAAATCGTGCGGTCGCCGGATCGGCCGGGCAGCGCGCAGGAATAGCCGCCGAGCGCGAATTCATCCAGCGCCCAGCGCGAGGCGGCTAGCGGCGTCAGTTTCTTGCGGTAATCAGAGCCGAGCAGGCCGACGACCTCCTCGATCGCGGCGGCCGCCAGTGCGCCGTCGCCGGCCTGTTCGAGGTCGAGCGCATACGCGCCGCCGAAGAAGCCTTCGATGCAGGGCTGGCCGAAGGGTCTCGTCTGGTAGCTGCCGGTCCCCGCGCGATCGATCGCGCCGCGCATGTGGCCCTCGATCGGCAAGGCCTCAGGCTCGGACACCGCCAGCATCACCTTGTCATTGACGCCGAGCGGCACGCCGGCGGCGGCGTTCACCTTGTCGGGCAACGCCGGAAAGAAGCGGATCTTCTCCTGGGCAATGATGTTCGAGGGTACGGTGATGATGACCTTCGCCGCGCTCAGCGCGCCTTGCGAGGTCTCGATGCGGATGCGGGGCCCGGAATGATCGATCCGTATCACTTTCGTGTTCAAGGCTACGGGGAGATCGGCGCCGTACGCCGCGACCAAGGCGCCGTAGCCACGGCGCACGCGCCAATTGACCTCGCTGTCCTCATAGGCGGCGAAATCGATGATGGAGACGCGGTCGAGTTCGAAGCCGCTGATGTAGGAGGACAGCGCGTTCAGTTGTGGATTCCAGCGATTGCCGGGCCGGAGCAAGGTCGAGGCCGCGTCGTCCTCGCCCTTGGCCGCGGCCGCGTCGACCCGATCCCAGAAATCATCGAGTTCGTCCAGGAAGGCGGCGCGGTCGGTTTGCTGGAAGCCGATCGTCAGCGTCTGGTCGCGCCAGCGCGGCCGCGTCTTGTCGATCTCGAAGCCGAACTGGGTCGCGATCGGAACGAACGAATTCATGTCGGCGGAGTGCAGCCAGCCGCACCCCATGTCAAAGGTGACCGCGTCGGTCGGACGAATGGTGTGGGCGCGGCCACCGAGCCGGTCGCGCGCCTCGAGCACCAGATAAGAGAGGCTCGATCCCTGGAGCGCGCGCGCGGCGCCGAGCCCCGCAGCACCGGCACCGATGATCGCGACATCAATTTCGGAAGGCAGGGACATGCCTCGTTATTCCTAGGCCGTCGTGCCCCGCTTCAAGCGGGGCATCCAGTATGACAGAGCGCTCGTGACTCGGCCCGCGACTTTCGGAATACTGGATCATCCGCATTCGCGGATGACGACGCCGCGGCGGCGTCGCTCAACTCGCCAGCGCTTCCTTGACCTTTTCGGCGCGCTTGCGCTCGTTCGGATCGAGCAGCTTCTTGCGCAGCCGGATCGATTTCGGCGTCACCTCGACCAGCTCGTCGTCCTCGATATAGGCGAGCGCCTTTTCCAGCGTCATCTTGATCGGCGGCGTCAGCCGCACCGCCTCGTCCTTCGAGGTGGTGCGGATGTTGGTCAGCTGCTTGCCCTTCAGCACGTTGATTTCGAGGTCATTGTCGCGGGTGTGTTCGCCGACAATCATGCCGCGATAGACCTTGGCGCCCGGCTCGATCATCATCGGGCCGCGGTCTTCCAGTTTCCACATCGCGTAAGCAACGGCTTCGCCCTGCTCATTGGAGATCAGCACGCCATTGCGGCGGCCCGGAATCTCGCCCTTGTACGGCGCATAGGCGTGGAACAGCCGGTTCATGATCGCAGTGCCGCGTGTGTCGGTCAGCAATTCGCCCTGATAGCCGATCAGGCCGCGGGTCGGCGCGTAGAATACGAGCCGCAGGCGGTTGCCGCCGGACGGCTTCATCTCGATCATCTCCGCCTTGCGCTCGCTCATCTTCTGCACGACGACGCCGGAATGCTCTTCATCGACGTCGATGACGACCTCTTCGATCGGTTCACGCCATTCGCCGGTGGTCTCGTCCTGCTGCAGCACCACGCGCGGCCGCGACACCGACAGCTCAAACCCTTCGCGGCGCATGGTTTCGATCAGGATTGCGAGCTGCAACTCGCCACGGCCGGAGACCTGCATGGAATCCTTGTCGTCGGCTTCGGTCACGCGCAGCGCGACGTTGCCTTCCGCTTCGCGCAGCAGGCGGTCGCGGATCATCCGGCTCGTGACCTTGTCGCCCTCGGTGCCGGCGAGCGGCGAGTTGTTGACGATGAACGACATCGAGACCGTCGGCGGATCGATCGGCTGCGCCTGCAGCGGCGTGTCGACCGCGAGATCGCAGAAGGTGTCGGCGACGGTGCCTTTGGTCAGCCCGGCAATGGCGACGATGTCGCCGGCTTCGGCTTCCTCGATCGGCGTGCGTTCGATGCCGCGGAAGGCGAGGATTTTGGAGATGCGACCCTGCTCGATCAGCTTGCCGCTGCCATCGAGCGCCTTGATCGACTGGTTCGGCTTGATGGTGCCAGAGGTGATGCGACCGGTGATCAGCCGGCCGAGATAGGGGTTGGCCTCGAGAATGGTGCCGATCATCCGGAACGGCCCGTCCTCCACCGTCGGCGGGACGACATGGCGCAGCACCAGATCGAACAGCGGCTGCATGCCCTGGTCCTTCGGCCCCTCGGGGCTTTCCGCCATCCAGCCCTGCTTAGCCGAGCCGTACAGAATCGGAAAATCGAGTTGCTCGTCGGTGGCCTCGAGCGCGGCAAACAGGTCGAACACCTCGTTGATGACTTCGGTCGGCCGCGCGTCGGGGCGGTCGACCTTGTTGATGACGACGATCGGCTTCAACCCGACCTTCAGCGCCTTCGACACCACGAATTTGGTTTGCGGCAGCGGGCCCTCGGCGGCATCGACCAGCACCAGCGCGCCATCGACCATGTTGAGGATGCGCTCGACCTCGCCGCCGAAATCGGCGTGGCCTGGCGTATCGACGATGTTGATGCGGGTGTCCTTCCATTGCACCGAGGCGGCCTTCGCCAGGATGGTGATGCCGCGCTCCCGTTCCAGATCGTTGGAATCCATCGCGCGCTCGACGACGCGCTGATTGTCGCGATAGACGCCCGATTGCTGCAGCAGGCGATCGACCAGCGTGGTCTTGCCGTGGTCGACGTGGGCGATGATGGCGACGTTGCGAAGATTCATGGGGATAGGGCTCGGGCGTTGGGGCTCGGGTTCTGGCGATTAAAGCGCGATGGCGTCAGGTTGAATCGCCATCGCGCTTTAAGTTTTTGTTTGAGCATGATCTTTTCGGAAAACCGCGACACACTTTTCCGGATCACGCTCTAGCTGCGCGAAACAAACGGTGACCGGCCGAAATCTTCCAAAACAACTGGCCGAAAAAGGAAGCCCGGCCGCGAACGGACCGGGCACGTCACTCGTTGCGGCGCAATATAGTCAGGAATCGCTAAAAAACAACGACTTCCTGCCGGGTGAACGGGCTATTTCGCAGCGGTTTGGCGTGATTCAGGCGCTATTTGCGCTGTCCTTCGGGTAAACCCCCCGCAGGACCACCTCAAAATGCGCCTTCACGGTCTCGTTGCACTGGCAGGCGCGTTTGGCGAGCGCGGCGCGGTTGCGCACCAGAATGGCGCCGCGGCGGGTTTCCAGCACGCCTTCGGCCTTGAAGGACTGGATGACCCGGCTGGCATAGCTGCGGCCGACGCCGAGCATGGCCGCGAGCTGTTCATGGGTGAGCGGGACCAGGTCGTTCTGGTCGGTCCGCTCCATGGTCGAGATGATCCATTTCGCCATCCGCTGCTCGATCGAATGGATCGCATTGCAGGCGGTGGACTGAAAAATCTGCGCCAGCATGCAATCGGCGTAGCGCGCGAACACATTGCGCAGCGTTGGCGAGGCCGCCTTCGCAGCCTCGAGCTTGTTGACGTGCAGGCGGACAAAAGCGCCGCCGAATTTGACCATGATGCGCGAATAAGCGGGCAAATAGCCCTGGCTGACGATGCCGCCAACCGCGCCTTCGCGGCCCACCAGAATGGTCTCGACGTCGCGGCCGTCTTCATTCGGGATCAGGTAGGAGGCAAGCGTCGGTCCGCATGGAAAATGCACCTGTTCGACATCATCACCGGGATTGTAGAGCAGCTCATCCATGGCTGCTCTGTGGCGGTCGAGATGCGGCGCGAGCAGTGCGTAGTCGGTCTCGCTGAGACGCCGCAACAGGTTATTGAACGGCCGCTCGTTTGCTGGCGGCGTCGGTTGTCTTGAATGCATTCCCCACCCTCGTCGGGCGGAGCGTAACCGAGCGGTCATCACTATTCTGTCCACTAGTATGCAGAACCGGCCATTATGAGGTCTTGTCCCTTGGCTTTCTTTCGCGTCATCGCGCCGGGTAGATATCGCCTGCGAACCGCGACTGGATCGACGACTTGGAGCAATGACTTGGCTCGACTGAGCACTAGTGCACAGACAACGGACTCCAGATGTGATGGGTTCCTTCCGGGGAACGGGCAAATTGGCGGGAGCCGCGCGCGCGTGATGGAACGAAACGACGGCGCGACGAATTATGACGGCCTGCCGAAAGATGTGCTGATTGTCGAGGACGATCCGCTGATCGCGATCGATGTCGAAGAGAGCTTGCGCAAACTCGGCGTTGCGTCGATTCGAACCGCGGCGAGCGTCACGCTCGCGCTGGACATGATCGCCGGCCGCAATCCCGAATTCGCGCTGCTTAATGTCGATCTCGGCGGCGAGAACACGCTGCGGATCGCCAAGCAGCTGGACAGTCTGCGCACGCCCTTTGCGTTTCTGACCGGTTACGGCGCCCGCGCAGAACTGGCCGCTCAATTTGCGGGCCGGCCGAAGCTCAACAAGCCATACTCGATCAGCGAACTCGAAGCGACGTTGAGACGTCGCACCGGCGGCTTGAGGCGCGCCGATCAATAATTTCGATCGCTGATCTCTGTCGCCAAAAAAATAAAAACGCGACGATGGTCTGCCGAACACCGCCGCGCTTGGCGGGAGGTATATTGCTCAGCCCTGTTTGGGATCGAGCGTGGTCGACCACAGCGCGGTATCAGCGCGGTCGCGCAACGTCACCGTCATCTGGCCGGTGGCGCCGTCGATCCTGACGTGGCCGAAGAACTGCATGCCCGCCGACGGCGGCAGGTTTTGTTTGTCGGCGCCTGGCGCTTTCACGAAACGCACCTCGGGTCCGAACGTGTTGTCGATCGCGTTGGGGCCAAACGTGCCGGCATGCAGCGGGCCGGAGACGAATTCCCAGAACGGCTCGAAATCCTGGAACTGCGCCTTGTCGGGATTGTAGTAGTGCGCGGCCGCATAGTGCACGTCGGCCGTCAGCCAGACCGTGTTGCGGATGCCGGCATTCTTCATGAACCGCAACAGGTCGGCGATCTCGAGTTCGCGACCGCGGGCCGGGCCGTCGCCCTGGGCGATCGCTTCCGATCCCTTGTGATTGACGGCGTCGTCTTCGACGACGAGGCCGATCGGCATGTCGGAGGCGATCACCTTCCAGGTGGCGCGTGACGACAGCAGCGCCCGCTTCAGCCAGGCGAGCTGCTCGGCGCCGATGAAATAGCTGTCGGGGCCGTACGCCGTCTGCAGATTCTCGCCGTTCGGTCCCCGATAGCTGCGCTCATCGAGCATGAACACGTCGAGATGCGGACCGTAATTGATGGTGCGATAGACGCGTCCGGGTTCGACAATGCTCTCGCGCATCGGATACATCTCGTGGAACGCCCGTGCGGCACGGGCGGCCAGCAGCTGGACGTTGCGTTCCTTGTAGGCTGCGGGGAGTTGCTTGGAGGCCGACCAGTTGTTGGTCACCTCGTGGTCGTCCCACTGCACGAAGATCGGGACCTCGGCGTTGAAGGCGCGCAGATTGTCGTCGAGCAAATTATATTTGTGCGCGGCGCGATATTCGTCGAGCGTCTCGGCGACCTTGACCTTTTCGGGGATGGTCAGGTTTTTCCAGATCTTGCCGTCGGGCAACTTGACCTCGCTGCTGATCGGGCCGTCGGCATAGATGCTGTCGCCGGAATGAATGAAGAAGTCCGGCGCATGTTTGCGCATCGCCGCAAACGTGATCATGCCGCCATCGTCCGGATTGATGCCCCAGCCTTGGCCGGCAACGTCGCCACCCCAGACGAAGCTGACGTCGCGGCGGTTGGCCGGAGCGGTGCGGAAACGGCCGATCACCGCCTCGCCCTCGATGCTGGTCGCGGCGAGGTCGCGGAATTTCACGCGGTAGAAGATGTCCTGGCCGCCGGGCAGGTTATCAATCAGGAGCTTCGCGGTGTAATCGCTCTCCGGCAGCGCGGCGATCGGCGGTAAGGCTCGCGCGTTCTTGAAGCTGTCGGAGGTTGCGACCTCGACCAGCATTTGCGCCGGCCGGTCGGTGCGCGCCCAGACCACGCCGCCATCGATCGAGACATCGCCGGATTGGACGCCATGAATTATCGCGGGGCGATCGGCCGCGCGGCTGAGATAAGGCATCGCAACCAGGCTGGTTGCGCCGCCGGCGGCGCCGACAAGAAATCGTCTGCGGGAGATCTGGCTTATTCGCTTCGGCATCGGGTCCTCCGGCGTCGCGGGTGGATCGCAAAGTGCCGCGAACCATGGAAATCGCCGCTGACAGGCCGAGAACGGTCCGATGAAGGTTTGATGAAGCTCCGGTGCGGTGGCGCGATTCGTTGCGCCGAATCAGGCGCGCAATTGCGCGGTCTGGCGCATGACCAGGGGAGCCGCCAGCAGCACGCTGCGCCGATCGGCGATTGCGGTGTGCAGCTGCTGCATCACGATATGTGCCGCGACCAGCATGCTGTCGTCGATCGCGCCGTCGTCGAAGCAGTGCAAGGTCTGCTTCAACACATCATCGGCCTCGAATTGCATGCGGTCGAGGTCTTCGACCGAGGCGGCATTGCGCGCTTCGGGCAGCATCTCGATCAGCCGGTCACGTAGCGACGTCGAGATGTGACGCTCGTCGCGCTTCAAATAGCTGCCGAACCAGGCTCCGGCGGAGCCGAGCGCGGACAGGCCCATGATGCCCCACCAGATGAAATCGCTGTAGCGATCCAGGAAACTCTTTTCTTCGCCGTCAACATAGGCTGCCGCGCCGGGATGCGCGGGGATCGCGGCGTCCTTGTCGGTATCAGGTGTTTCGATCTTCGCGGCTTGCGCGACTTCGGCAATCAACGCCTGTCGCACCGCGAACAATTGTCGCGTGAACGCTGCGACCGTGACCTCGGACAAGGAGCTTCGCGCCACGATGTAATGCGACACGTTGATGGTCTTGACCTCGTCCTCCGGCTGTGCCGGCGAGCCGCCGAACGTGCCGGCCGGAATGGTGTCGGCGTCGTAGGCTGGAAATCTGGCGGCGATGGCGTCAGCCGAATCGATCTCGAGAAAGGTCGCGGTGCCGCCGCTGCGCATCGTCGCCTGAAACGCATCCGCCGTGATGCGGCTGTTGACCGGACCGACGGCCATCATCACGTCCACCTTTTGCGCGCGCACGGCGTCGGCGACTTCGCTGGTGCCGAACTGGACGATGTCCACCTTGGCCGGATCAATCGAATACTGGTTGAGCAGCATCTTCAAGATGTTCACATTCGCCGGCGAGCGTCCGATCACGCCGACGCGATGGCCGGCCAACTGGCCGATCTTCGTGATCTTGCCCGCGCCCTTCTTGCCCTTCGGCGCCGGCGGCGCCCACAGCATGACGACGTTCTTGCGCAACGTCGCAACCGCCTGGGCGTTCTTCGGCACGTCGAGATCGCCGCGAATGACGGCGAGGTCCGCCTTGCCCTCGACCAGGGCGGCAGCGCTGGCGATCGGGCCGTCCGTTGGCACGATCCGAAGGCGTGTGTAGTTGCGCTCGCGCAGGAAGGCTTGGCCCAGCGCGGTGATGACCTTCATGTCTTCGCTGGTCTGCGGGCCGACGGCGATGCGCAGCGTCGCCGGCCGCAGCATGTAATAGACGATGCCGACCGAGCCCGCGATGATGGCCATCACGCCGGCGATCAAAGTGAGGTAAAGCCGAACGCCGCGCGCGCGCTTTGGCCTGCCCGCATTTCCTGCCAGCGTCGCAGCGGTCACGGTTCGCCCCATCAATTTTGGCAAGCTCAGTTTCATGACAGATCCAGCCAATTCCTGACGATTGTAGCACTTTTGCGGTTGAAGGGCAGCCGGCCCCCCTGACATGGTTACGGGGTTCCTCGCCGATATGGTTAGCGGGCGAGCGGCGGCCGGCGGGCTCGGACCTTATCGGTCCGGGCGGCATTAAGCCTTCAAAGGAGCGTCATCATGGTGCAACGGCTGACGGGAGAGGCGCGCCGGACGGCGCTGGCAACGCTAAGCGGGTGGTCCGAGATGGACGGCCGCGACGCGATTTGTCGCACCTTTACGTTCAAGGATTTTGGCGAAGCCTTCGGCTTCATGAGCCGCGTCGCGCTCGCCGCCGAGAAGCGCGACCACCATCCGGAGTGGCGAAACGTCTACAAGACCGTCGAGGTCGTGCTGGCGACCCATGATGCGGGCGGCCTGACCACGAAAGACATCGAACTGGCCCGCGTCATGAACGCGATTGCGGGCGAGTGAGACAACCGGTCCGGGTAGCCTTGCGGGGCGGTTTCGCGATGCCCATCTCTTAGGCCATGAACTCCGATCACACCGGCGAGTTCGTGACTGCCAACCTCTTGCAGGACGGCGAG
>Ga0081455_10003150_pt1 | contig 19159 bp, 18 predicted proteins | sample TabmetS3T2R1_FD_70207 | JGI IMG/M metagenome (GOLD analysis project Ga0081455, IMG submission 70207) | Tabebuia heterophylla rhizosphere microbial communities from the University of Puerto Rico - S3T2R1 | ecosystem: Host-associated > Plants > Roots > Rhizosphere ... | reverse complement strand
GTCACGACGCCGATTGCGATCGACTTCATGGTGCCGAACGGCGTCGAGCTGAGACAGGTCGCCGAGGTCGTGCAGTCGATGGCGGCCGAAGCCGGCTTCGACCTGAAAATCCGGCTCACCGAGTTCGCGACCTCACTGAAGCAGTCCGAGGACGGCAACTTCCAGCTCTTCCTGATCGGCTGGAGCGGCCGCACCGATCCTGACGGCAACTCCTACTCCTTCCAGGTCTGCAACCAGCCGCAGGATGTCGGCCACTATTGCGACAAGGAGGTCGAGGCCGCTCATCAGCAGGCGCGGGTCGGGGCCGATCTCGCCACTCGCAAGGCCGCCTACGAGAAGGTCGCGGCCAAGGTGCTGAACGGCGGCGGCCCGATCATCTACCTCTACCATCCGCAGGTGCTGGTCGCGCATACCGACAAGCTCGACGGCTACGTGCCGATGCCGGACGGGCTGATCCGCGTCGTAGGGCTGACGCTGAAGTAGCCCTTAGGGACTGTCGGAAACAGGGGGCCTCATGCTCGCCTTCCTCACCCGACGGCTGCTGCAGATCCTGCCGACGATCGTGCTCGTCTCGATGCTGATCTTCGGCCTGCAGCAGCTCCTGCCCGGCGATCCGGCGCTGATCATGGCGGGCGAGGACCGCGATCCCGCCGTGCTGGCGCAGATCCGCGAGCAGTACCGGCTGAATGACCCGGTGCCGGTGCGCTATTTCTACTGGGCCAAGGGCGTGCTGGCCGGTGACTTGGGCGAATCGATGCGGCTCAAGGCCCCGGTCGCGAGCCTCGTCGAGCAGAAACTGCCGGTGACGTTGCAGCTCGCCGCCATGGCGTTGATGTTCGCGCTCGGCATCGGCATTCCGGCCGGCATCGTCTCGGCGGTTAAGAAGGAGACCGCCTGGGACTACGGCGCCAACGTCTTTGCGCTATGGGGGCTCAGTACGCCCAATTTCTGGCTGGGCATCCTGCTGATCTTCCTGTTCTCGGTGACGCTGCATTGGCTGCCGGCCTCGGGCTACGTGCCGCTCGGCGAGGACTGGCGACAAAGTCTCGGCACGACGATCATGCCGGCCTTCGTGCTAGGCAATGCGCTTGCGGCCGTCCTGATGCGCCACACGCGCGGCGCCATGCTGCAGGCGATGGGCGCCGATTACGTGCGCACCGCACGCGCCAAGGGACTGCAGGAAGGACGCGTGGTGCTGAAGCATGCGCTGCGCAACGCCATGACACCGGTGATCACGCTGGGCGCGCTCGAGTTCGGCACGCTGCTCTCAGGCGCGGTGTTGACCGAGCAGGTCTTCACCATCCCGGGCTTCGGCAAGCTGATCGTCGATTCGGTGTTCAACCGGGACTACGCCGTGGTCCAGGGCGTCGTGCTGGTGACCTCGACGATCTACATCCTGCTCAACCTTTTGGCCGACATCGCCTACATGCTCGTGAACCCGAGGCTGCGCGGATGACTGTCGCCCTGCCCGCCTCCGCCGAAACAGCGCAGTCGGCGCGCGAGGAGAACCCCTGGGCGCGGGCGTGGCGGCGGTTGCGGCGGCGTAAGGGCGCGCTGGTCGGGCTTGCCGTCGTCGTGCTGTTCATCGTGCTCGCGCTGCTGGCGCCCTGGGTTGCGCCCTACGATCCGGTCGCGACGAGCTGGAGCCTGGTGCGCAAGGCGCCGTCATGGGCGCACTGGTTCGGCACCGACGAGGTCGGCCGCGACGTGCTCTCTCGCATCATCTGGGGCGCGCGCGCTTCGCTCGGCGCCGGCGTAGTCTCGGTCGGTATCGCCGCAGGCGTCGGCGTGCCGCTCGGCCTGCTGGCGGGCTATGCCGGCGGCTGGATCGACGCGGCACTGTCGCGGCTGGTCGACGCCATGCTCGCCATCCCGTTCCTGATCCTGGCCATCGCGCTCGCAGCCTTCCTGGGCCCGAGCCTCGGCAACGCCATGATCGCGATCGGCATCACCGCGACGCCGGTGTTCGTGCGGCTGACGCGCGGCCAGACGCTCGCCGCCAAGGTCGAGGATTACGTCGAAGCTGCCCGTGCCGTCGGCAATCCGCACTGGCGCATTGCGCTGCGCCACGTGTTGCCCAACATCGTGCCGCCGCTCCTGATCCAGGTGTCGCTCGCCATCGCAGGCGCCATCATCGCCGAAGCAGCACTTTCCTTCCTCGGCCTCGGCCAGCAGCCGCCCGCACCTTCGTGGGGCAGCATGCTGAACACCGCGCAGCGCTTCATCGGCCAGGCACCGTGGATGGCGATCTGGCCCGGTGTCGCGATCTTCGCGGCCGTGCTTTCGTTCAACCTTTTAGGCGATGGCCTGCGCGACGCACTCGATCCGCGGCACAAATAGAGATGTACGTCGCTCTCTGTCGCAATATGCTACACTTTATTTGATTTGTTTGCGTATTGCTACTAATATCCATCGACCTCAACGGAAGATGGCATGGCACTCGAACCAGATGTCACGATCTTGCGGGATGCACACGGCACGGCCCAGCACGCAATCCTGCCTTGGGATCAGTTCCAGGCATTGATGCATGCCGCAAAAGCCGGAGAAGTCGCGGCTCCGGCCAGGCATCTCCCGCTTCCTGTTCGGATACGTCAGTCGTCATCGGAGAATGTGCATCCTGTGCGGGCGTGGCGTGAGTACCGCAATCTCAATCAGGCGCAGCTTGCCGCCCTCGCCGGCATCAGCCGCGCCTATCTCGCACAGATAGAAGGAGGCGAACGTACGGGCACCCTGGATGTGATGGCGCGCATCGCATGCGCACTCGGTTGTCAGATCGAACACCTGATTGTACCCGCCGAAGACTTCGGCCGAAGGGTCGCAGCCCTCGCGGCCATGCCCTCGAAGGTCAAGGACATGATAGCGCCGATCCCGCGCGACGCCTGGACTCGCAAGCCAGACAATGGAGGCTTTTCGATCCTCGAGCATGTCTGCCATTTGCGCGACATCGATGGTGACGGCTATCGCGAGCGCGTCGAGCGGATGCTGACGGAAGAACGGCCGCGCCTTCCCGACATCGATGGCGAGGCTCTCGCCCGGCAGCGCGACTATCAGAGCCAGGATCTCGACGAGGCGCTGTCGTCTTTCACCACCACCCGGTGGCAGATCGCGGCGCGGCTGGCCAAGTTGACGTCCGAGGAACGCCGTCGCGTCGGCCTGATGGCCTCGATCAAGGAGATCACCATCGAAGAGCTGATTGGCGCCATGCTGGCGCATGATTCAGAACATCTCGACGAGCTCTCAGAGCTGTGTGGAAAGCTCGGTCAGCGCGGAAAGACTCTCGGCTAGGCGTCTTCGGCCCATGACGGTGATCCTGCAATCGACGCTCACCTGCCCGTCCTGCGGCGCGGTCAAGGTCGAGACCATGCCCACCGACGCCTGCCTCTACTTCTACGAATGCCCCGGCTGCCACACGCTGCTCAAGCCCCGACCTGGCGATTGCTGCGTCTTCTGCTCGTACGGCTCGATGCCCTGCCCGCCGATCCAGCAAGGACGGGCCGACGACTGTTGCGCCTAGACGCTGTGTCGGTGGGAGTCGATACGACTCTCCCGATGGCTTCCGCACCCGCATCGATCTCCCGTTCATTCCAGGCGGCGAAGCCCAGGAACAGGCCCTGACCGGTCGCCTCGCCCACGAAGTGCCGCGAGAGAGGTCGCACCGTCACGCCTGCTTGTGCCAGGCGGCTGGTGATCGCTCGATCGTCATCGTGCGGCCTGAGATAGGCCAGCAACTGCATGCCGCCAGCCGGCGGCGCCACCTCGAGCCGATCGCCTGCGGCGACCGTGAGCGCCTGCACCAACCGATCGCGCCGGACCCGGTAGAGGCGCGTCATCTTGCGGATATGCTGGGCGAGATAGTCCTCGTCGATGAAATCCGCCAAGGCATCCTGCACTGAGGCGGCAACGATCTGGCCACCGTGACGCTGCGCCCGCTCGAACATCGTGACGAGGCTCTCGGGCACGATCGCATAACCGACACGGATATCCGCAAACGTCGATTTGGACAGTGTGCCAACGTAGAAGACCGTGTTGCCGCGATCGAGGCCCTGCAGCGAGGCGACAGGCCTGCCGTCATAGTGGAATTCGCTATCGTAGTCGTCTTCGATGATCACCGCGCCGGTCAAGGCTGCAAAATCTAGCAACTCCTGGCGACGTGACACAGGCATGAGGCGGCCGGTCGGGTATTGATGCGACGGCGTGACGAAAATCAGCCGTGGCCGGTCGATCCGTTTCGCAATCGAGAGGCCGCGATCATCGAGACTGACACCCATGACCCGGGCACCGGCGGCTTCAAGCGCTGCGCGGGCGCCGCCATATCCGGGACTTTCGAGCCACGCCGGATCGCCATGATCGACGATCGTTCGCGCGATCAGCTCGATCGCCGATTGCGCCGACGGCATGATGATGAGCTGGTGAGCGGCCGCCTTGACGCCGCGATGCTCGACGAGATGACGCAGCAATGCAGCCTGCAGGCCCGGCCGATTGACGCCGACCATGCTGGCCCGATCTGCGTTGCGTGCCGCCCGGCGCAAGCAGCGCGCCCAGAGGTCATGAGGAAATTCCCGCGCATCCGCCAAACCGGGTGAAAATGGCCTCGGCGCGCCCTCCTGTTCAAACGGCCAGTCGGATCGACTGAGCCGCTCCGCCCACCGCGAGACCCGTATCGCCCTGGACGTCCGACGCACCGGCGCGCGGGACGCCAGCGACGTCCTCGCAACATCGGCGACCGCCGGGCGCCGCCCGTGCGCGACAAGCAGATAGCCCTCCATCGCCAGTTGCTCGACGGCGAAGGAAACGGTGTTTCTCGACACCTTGAGGCGCCGAGCGAGGTGGCGGCTGGACGGTAGGTGCTGACCGGGCTGCAAGTGCCCGCGCAGGATCGCCTCCCGCAACCGATCGCAGAGCTGGCGGACAAGCGTCTTGTCGCTTCGCGGATCAAGATCGATCACGCCGGATAACGGGTCTTGCACGATCTGGCTCTATGATCTTCTTAAAAGTGGCTCTTTCAATAGCACCAGTAGAGGCGACAATCGCCCCCCAATCGGAGCCATTCGATGAGCGATCTCCTCCCCCGCCGCACGGCGTTGTTCCTGTTCGGCATCGTCGTCGTGACATGGGGACTCAACTGGGCCGTGACCAAGACCCTCGTCGACAGCGTCTCACCGCTGTGGGCCACGGCGATTCGCTCGGCCATCGCGTCCGCCACGTTGTTCCTGCTGTTGTTGGCGCGCGGGCAGTTCGTCGTGCCGCACCGGGGCGATCTTCCGGTCGTACTCGCCGTGGGCCTGTTGCACATGGCGATCTTCTCGACGCTCGTCGCCTTTGGCCTGCAGCTTGTCCCGGTCGGACGGTCGATTGTGCTTGGCTACACGACGCCGCTCTGGGTCGCGCCCGGCGCCTGGCTGTTCCTCGGCGAGCGCCTGACGCCGTCGCGGCTGATCGGGATCGGCGTGGGCATGGCCGGGCTCGCGGTGATGTTCAATCCAATGGCCTTCGATTGGAGCGACGGACAGGCCCTGCTCGGCAACGGCCTGGTGTTGCTGGCGGCGCTCAGCTGGGCGGTCAGCATCCTCTATGTCCGTGTCCACACCTGGATATCGACACCGTTCCAGCTCGTGTTCTGGCAAGCCTTGCTCGCCACCTGCGTCCTCTCCGTCCTGGCGCTGCTGGTCGATGGCGCACCGCGTATCGGCTGGACGCCCTCGCTCGCGGCGGCTTTTCTCTATAGCGGCGTATGCGGCACGGCTCTCGGCTATTGGGCGATGGTGACGGTCAATCGCAGTCTGCCGGCCACCACGACATCGTTGGGCATCCTGGCGACTCCGGTCGTCGGCGTCGCGAGCTCCGCCATCGCCTTCGGAGAGACGATCAACGGTGGCTTGTTGCTTGCGATGGCGATGATCCTGGGCGGCATCGCCATCGGCATGATCCCCGCGGGGGAAATGCGCCGGTTGCCGTGGTTCCGTAAAAGGCTGACGGAATAGCGTTCACTTTTGATGTGACGCTGGCGCGGCCGCACCATGACGGCCCGCCCCTTCCACAAACCTGCTGGCGCCCTGCTCGACACCTTGCGCGGCAAGGCTCTCGCGAAACTCCTCGGTCATGGCATCGGCCAGCGACAGGCCTGCCTGGCGGCGGATCGACTGGCGATCGAGATTGAGCGCGTCCTGCGGCAATGCCGCCAGGGTTCGCGCAAGTTCCAGCGCCCGCGCCACGGCGCCGCCCGGCGGTGTCACCTCGTTGACCAGGCCGATCCGCAGTGCCTCGTCCGCCCCGACCGGCCTGCCGGTCAAGGTGATCTCGAGCGCGCGCCCTTCGCCGACAAGCCTCGGCAGGCGGACCGTTCCGCCATCCATCAGCGGCACGCCCCACCGGCGATTGAACACGCCGAACACCGCGTTGCTTGCCGCGATCCTGAGGTCGCACCAGAGCGCCAGCTCGAACCCGCCTGCGACCGCATATCCTTCGACGGCGGCGATCACGGGCTTGGAGAGCGCGAGCCGTGTCGGCCCCATCGGACCGTCGCTGCTTTCGCGCCAGCGCTTGCGACGCTCGCCGCTCGCCATCTGCTTCAAGTCGGCGCCGGCGCAGAAGGTGCCGTTCCTGCCCGCGAAGACCGCCACGCGACGGGCCGGATCCTTGTCAAACCGTCGGAAGGCCTCGGCAAGTGCTTCGGCCGTTTCATTGTCGACCGCATTGCGTACGGCCGGCCGATTGATCTCGACAAGCAATACCGCGTCGTGAGCGGTGACGGAGACCTTGGAAGAAGACATGAGAACCTGCGGGTCAGTCGAATGGGAGTGCCGTCGCTTAGACGGCCTTCGTTCGCTAGCACGATCGGGCGATCTGGCCGAACGTCCAGCGTTCACCTGCGATTGAGCAAAACTCGTTTGCCCCGCAGGCCCCTTCCGGTGGAGCTTGCCGCGCCCATCAGCTCGCAACAGGAGCCGTCCGGAATGGCAGAAATCCTTCTCGTCGAGCAGCGCGGCGCCGTCGTCATCGCGACCCTGAATCGCCCCGAGAAGCTCAACGCTTTCAATCGTGCGCTCATCGGCGCCGTGATGGAGCTGCTGGATCGTGTCGAGCTCGACCGGTCGGTCCGGGCGATCGTCGTCACCGGCGCAGGCCGCGCGTTCAGCGCAGGCGCCGACATCTCAGCGTTCCAGTCGCATGTGAAGGCGGGACCGGTCGAGGCGGTCGCGCACTTCCTGCGGCCCGGCCAACGGATGACCCGGCGTGTCGAGGCCTTTCCCAAGCCGATCATCGCCGCGGTCAATGGGCTCGCCTTCGGCGGCGGCTGCGAGTTCGTGGAAGCGGCGCATCTCGCGCTTGCCGCCCCGTCAGCGGTTTTCTCGAAGGCGGAGATCAATATCGGAATCATCCCGACCTTCGGCGGAACGCAACGCCTGCCGAGGAATGTCGGCCGCAAGGCGGCGCTTGAGCTGATCCTGACGGGACGACGCTTCGATGCGGAAGAAGCGCTGCGACTGGGCCTCGTCAACCGCGTGGTTCCGACCGATGCCCTCCTGAAAGAAGCTTTCGCGCTCGCCGAGGAACTGGCCGGAAAACCGCCGCTGACGCTGGCGGCGGCGCTTTCGGCCGTCCATCGCGGCATGGATGCATCGATCGATGACGGCCTCGCCATTGAGGAGGCCGCCTTCGCCCAGATCGTTCCGACGTCCGACGTCCACGAAGGCATTGCCGCCTTCGTGGAAAAGCGCCGACCGGAATTCCGCTAGTTCGACAGGCTCCTAGTTCGGCAAGCTCGTATCGGCGCCGTCGAAGACAGTGCCGGCCGTGATGGTCGTGGCCTTCTCCTCGACCAGCATCTGCGCCACCGCGAGGAAGTGGACCAGCTCGTTCTCGCCCAGCCGCTCAGCCTCGTCGATCAGCTCCCGCACACCATGCCAGACCCGGAACAGAGCGGCTGCCCGCTTCTTCTCCGACAGCGCCTGGCGTCCGCGTCGTCGACGCACGTTCGGTTCGACGACGATATCAAACAACTCCATCCACGCTCCCGCACAAGATGGATTTCCCGTTACCCCGGCAGCAGTCTAGCGGGTGTCATGCCGCGCGTCTGCCGTCTTCAGTTCGAGACGGTGCCATGCGGCATGCCGGTGGAGTCGAGCTGGGCCTCGCGGCGCAGAACGACCGCCTCGGGCGCCTCGATCTCGGGCAGCGGCTTGTTGGGATCCACCGCTTTGACCATGGCGACGATGCGCTTGGGCTGCGCACCCTCCTCCTCGGGCACCAGACGACGCCAGCCCTGCTTCTCCCAGTAGCCGACATCGCGCGGCAAGGCCTGGGCATAGAGCATGTTGCAGCCACGACCCAGCGCCTGCATGCGGCAACGCTCGAGCAGCGCGCTGCCGATATTGTGGCCGCGGAAGCGCTGGATCACCGCCAGCCGCTCGGGCATTGCGAAGGATTGGAACCAGCGCAAGCGCACTGTGCCCACAGGCTCTTCGCCGAGATAGGCGACGATATGGGTGGCGCCGAAATCGTGGCCATCGAACTCCTCGGAGAACGGGACATCGAGTTCACCGATGAAGCAGGCCGCGCGCACGGCATATGCCTGCAGCGAATCCTCCATCTTCATGGCGAGCTTCGTGGTGACGTGTTGACCGTCAACGGTCAATGCAGCGGCAGGCATGTTATTCATCTCCCCTTAGTGTGCCTGTATCCGAGGCTTCGTCCATTCTGTGTGCGGATTGGTCGGCACGCGTTCCGCCGACTTCTCCAGGATGCCCTGCTGATCGAGTTGATCTTCCGGCCGGTTGAGCACCATTGGATCCGTGAATACGGTCGGGCAGGTCTTCTCGTCGACATTGAGGTCACAGACGAAGGCGCCGTATTCGTGGTCCGAGAAATGGAAGACCTTGTCGTCGACCTTCCTGAAGCCGTCGCGCTCCATGAAGCCCCACAGCCGATGCTGGGAATGTCCGTAGGCCTTCGGATAGCCTTTCTTGCGGGCGAACTCCTTTGCCCATCCCAGCATGAAATGGAACAGACCGTTGGAACGGTAGCGTTTCAGGATGGCGCCGCGCTCCAGCTTGACGAAGCTGGAGAACCAGCGCAGCCGCAGGCACGCGGCCGGCTCGCCATCGACATAAAACATGATATGGCTCGCCGAATAGTCGTTGCCGTCAAACTCTTCCCAGTAAGGGCAATGCTGCTCGCCCATGTAGACTGCGGCGCGCAACATGAAGCACTGCATGAGTTCATCGGATGTCGATGCAAGTTTGGCAGTGACGACAGGCCCGCTCGGTGCTGCCGTCGACGTAGGCGCAGTCATTCATACCCCCTCGGTGAGTTGTCCGTTGTCATTCCGGAAGCGTCGGCCCCCGGCTACTACTACAGGAGCGTTGGCGGACAATTGTGTGAGAACGTCAGTCACCACACCTGACGTCATTCCCTTCGCCCCCCTACGGATTGCTGTCGCCGATACGTTGTCACGCCGCATGATGCGCCACGGATAAATCCATCCACACTCGTCATAGATTTGCCGCACCAGCATTCCGCCGTAGTCGGTGCCGTGCAGGCCGTGCAGGCGCGCGCCGGGGTACGCCCTCTTGATGGCCGCGATCACGCCCTGGAAGCCGCGGGTGTCATAGGTCTCGCGCATGTACGCGACCTCGACCTTGCCGGCCATTCCCGCTTCCGCCACCGCAAGCTCGATCAACGCCTTACGCGTTTCCGGCGGCAGAAACATGCGGCCGGTCGGAAAATAGTCGACATTGACGTCGGCCTTGGCCGTCTTGTCGTAGATCTGGAACCCGTTCTCGAGCCGCGCGACATGGATCTCGCCCTTGCGGAAGGCCTCGGCATGGGCCCGCGGCACCAGCGTCGGATGGATGATGATCTTGTCGAGGCGGCGCTCCTCCATCGCGCGGCGCACGATGGAAAGATGCGTGTTGTGGAACGGGTTGAAAGTGCCGAAATAGAGACCAATCCCACCCTTGGGCGCGAGCTTGGAGCGCAGATCCGACAACAGCCCGACGCCGAAGAGGACGGCGCCCAGCGCGAAGCCCACCGCGAGGAAGATCTCGCGCGCCAGAGGAATGCCGGCCGTGCCCAGTGCCGTCAGGATCAAATTGACCGAAAGGCCGGCGAGCACGTTGCGGTTCGCATCGCCATAGCCGCGCTGATAGAGGAACAGCCCGAGGTATTGGACACCCTGCGAGGCGAGCGTGGTCAGGAGGGCAGCGCCCACCGCACCGCCCACCGATGCCATGCCTGCGCGGTTGAGCGCGCCGCCGATCAGCATCACCCAGAACACCGCCAGGTTGAAGATGTACTGGGGGAGGAACCGGCCGAGCCGACCAGCCGTCACGAAGCCGAAACGATTGTTGGCCCAGAGTTCAGCCTTGTTGCTGAGCTTGGCATAGCTCGGCAGGAAAATGCCGATGAACAGCGACACGCCAATCAGTGCAGGATTGGTGCTGCTGTTGTGCGCGTATGCATAGCTGAGGTAGGTAAGAAGACCGACAAAAGCCGCCATGCGCGTCGAAGGACTGCGCAAGTACCGGCCGACTTTGCCCGTCACGGCCGAGACGCCTGTCGATTTGCTGTCCGCGCTGAACACGGCCACCACTTACCCCGCTTCGTCCATCAATCGGAAAAACCACTACAGATTGATTGACTAACGAATACGAGGACTAGATACAGGCAGTTATGAAGATAACCGGGGACTGAAAGAAGTCGCCTAGAGCCCTACAAACGAGACATAAAACGACATTCAACAGGCAATGATGTAGGATAAAGCATATGCCATTCTCAAAGTAAATGTACTGGCCCAAGACCTATTGTATCGATTGTTGCTATGGCGATTAGTTCCCCTCGTAAGAGCAAGGTGCCGAACATCCTCGGCGACTGGGACGACGTCCGGTTCTTCCTGGCCGTCGCCAAGACCGGAAGCTTCAGTGCGGCAGCGACCCAGCTCAACACAAAGCAGACAACCGTAGGTCGTCGAATCCAGGCGCTCGAGCGGCGGCTTGGTGCCAAGTTGTTCGACCGCCATCGTCACGGCATGGAAGTCACCCCGGCAGCGCGCGGTGTGCTCACCCAGGCCGAGTCGATGCTGGTCAACGCCACCTCGATCGAGCGCCATCTGGCCGGCCTCGACCGCGAGATGGCGGGCGTGGTGCGCGTCGCGGCCACAGAAGGCATCGCCGCGAACTACCTGGTCCCCCGGCTCGGCGAACTGCGCAAAGCGCATCCCGACATCGTCGTGCAGGTGATCGCCGGTGACGCCGTGCTCGATCTCGCCACACGCCAGGCCGACCTGGCCATCCGCTTCTTCCGGCCGACATCCAATCAGCTTGTTGCCGCACGCGTCGGCCAGTTCGGCATGTCGATCTTCGCGTCGCAGGGCTATATCGAGGAATTCGGGCTGCCGCAGAGGCTGGAGGATTTGCGCGAGCATCACATCATCGATCACACGACCCTGCACAGCCTGTCGTCGATGAAGCCATGGACCGAAGTTGTCGAACGCAGCGTCAGGATCGTGATGCGCGCCAACACGTCATATACGGCCATGGAGGCGGTGAAGTCGGGTTACGGGATCTCGGTATTCCCCGACTACGTCATCAAGTCGTTGAACCTTGTGCGCGTGCCGATTGATCTGAACATCAGCCGCGACATCTGGCTGGTGAGCCACGAGGAGACGAACAAGGGCGCGCGCATCCGCGCCGTGATCGACTATATCCGCGACCGGTTCCGCCAGGACGAGCGCGAGTGGTTCAGCCTGCCCGGCGGCGGTCGTTCGATGGCCGCGGCGTAGCGGGCCCGCCTTTCACCCTAGTCACTCGGCCTCGTCGAGGCGCTTGTAACGCCAGAAGGCGACCGACCCCAGCCAGGTCGCGACCAGCAGGGCGACGACCAGTAGGCCGACTTCGTTGAGATGGGCGCCGGCAGCCTGGGCGATCGCCCAGAACCGGCCGTCGAGGCCGAGATGGTCGGCCAGCAGGCCGAGCAGTTCGACGCCGCCGATCAGCACCGCGATCACCACCGACGCTGAGGTGATGACCAGGTTGTAGTAGAGCTTGCGCAGCGGCTTCACGAACGCCCATCGATAGGCGCCCAGCATCAGCACGCCGTCGGTCGTGTCGACCAGCGTCATGCCAGCCGCGAACAGGGCCGGGAACACCAGGATCGACCAGATCGAAAGTCCCTTGGCCGTCTCGCTGGCGGCGATGCCCAGCAACGAGACCTCGGTCGCCGTGTCGAAGCCCAGCCCGAACAGGAACCCGAGCGGGAACATGTGCCAGCTCCGCGTGATCATGCGGAACAACGGCCGGAAGAGCCGCGCCAGCAGGCCGCGGCTGTTCAGCAGCAGATCGAAATCCTCCTCGACATAGCGTCCGCCTTGCCGCACGTGGCGGAAGGTGCGCCAGACCGCGCGCAGGATCACGAGATTGACGGCCGCGATCGCAAACAGGAACAGCGCCGACACCGCCGTGCCCACCACCGAGCCGATTTCGTGGAATGTCTCGAAGTGTTGCGTCAGCAGCGTTGCCGCGGCCGCGACACCTGCCACCGCAAGCGCCACGACCGTCGAATGGCCAAGCGCAAAGAAGAGACCCACCAACAGCGGCCGCTTTCCGGATTGCATCAGCTTGCGCGTCACATTGTCGATCGCCGCGATATGGTCGGCGTCGACGGCATGACGCAGGCCGAAGCCGTACGCCAGCAGCGCCGATCCCAGGAGCGCCGGATGGCTGCGGAACGCCAGCAGGGCCCAAGCCCAGGCCGCGAGATTGCCGGCGATCAGCAGTCCATAGAGCGCGAACAGCGCCGGACGCAGGGGACGAGGGTCGGTCACGATTGCGCCGAGGCGCAGGCGAAGCACCACTGCCACTGCTGGTCGCGCGAGAGCTGGCGCTCGCCCACGAACATGTTGCCGCCGAAGGCGTCGTGGATCCTCTCGATCCTCGCCTCGAGCGAAACGACGATCGGGCAGACCATGAGGCCGATGAAGACACGCAGGTCTCCAAGCCGCGCCAGGATCTGCATCTTGTCGATTGCGGAACCGACCGAGGGCAGAGGCGCGACCGCATCGAAGATCTCGAGCGCGATCAGGGCAGAGGGACGGCCCTCGGTGTAAAGCGCCACATCGGCGCGGCCGGTTCCCAGTACCGTGACCAGATCGGGCGTGAGCGACACGCCGAGATCGAGGGCCACCGCGGTATAGAGCCGGTCGACATGCACCGGGCAGCGGAAACGGTCATGCAGTCGGGACGCGACGAAGCCACACAGGAAGCTCGCGGAAACTTCGTTGTCGTGCCGCGTCTCCGCCATGCCGCGATAGCGAAGCACCGCTTCGGTGCCGAACTCGACGACCGCCCGCTCGATATCCATCCGACTCTACCCTCGAGCGTCTATCTCAAAGCGCGGCCTTGAGCTTGTTCGCGATGGCCTCGATCTCCTTCATATCGCCTGGCGTCGGCGTCCAGTTGAGCGAGACATCGTCGCTCCGCCGCCGCGGCATGATGTGCATGTGAAGATGCGGCACGGACTGGCCCGCCGCCACGCCGTTTGCCTGCACAAGATTCACGCCCTCGGGCGCCAGCGCCTTCATCGCCGCCTTGGCCACCCGCTGCGCCGTGCGGGCCACGTCGGCCAGCACATCGGCAGGAATGACATCGACGGTCGGCCAGTGGCCCTTGGCGACGGCCAGCGCATGGCCGGGATTGACCGGATTGATGTCCATGAAAGCGATCGTGGTCTCGTTCTCCAGCAGCTTGAAGCAGGGCAGCTTGCCCGCGACGATCTTGCAGAACACGCAGTCGGCGTCGGTGGGATGGGTCATCGCGGTTTCTCCAAAGCAGTGCTCAACACGCGCAGGCGTTCGAAGGGCTGCCCGCCTGCCGGCAGCGACGCATCCAAGCCAAGTGCAGCGAGTCTTTCAAGGCCGCGTGTTCCATAGCGATCGCGCAGCGCTTCGCGCACCCAGCCCTCGCTCTGGCGGTGGCGCGCGATGGCAAGCCGGCCCCCCTCCGCCAGATGCGCGCGATGCGCCTCGAGCGCCGCCATCAGCTCCGCGATGCCCGCGCCGCTCTGCGCCGAAACCGCGAGCGTTTGGAGCGGCCAGTCACGCGACTCGCTGCCGCCGAGCGAGAGCGCGCCCGCTACGTCCCGCCGCGCCCGCTCCGCCGCCGCGCCGGTATCGGCCTTGGTGACGGCGATCAGGTGCGGGATCTCGACGATGCCCGCCTTCATGAACTGCAGCGAATCGCCCGAGCCGGGCTGGACGCAGAACAGGACGGTGTCGGCCACGCCCGCGACGTCCGTTTCGGATTGGCCGACGCCCACCGTCTCGATCAGGACGCGATCGAACAGCGCGCGCATCACCACCATGGCGGCGAGCGTCTGGTCGGCGAGCCCGCCCAGCCGATCGCGCGCCGCCATCGAGCGCACGAAGCTGCCCTCATCGGTGGCATCGGTGACGATGCGCACGCGATCGCCCAGCAACGCGCCGCCGCTCGCCTTCGACGACGGATCGACCGCGATCACGCCGACGGTGAGGCCTGCCTTGCGCCAGGCCGCGACCAGTGCCGCGCAAAGCGAGGATTTGCCCACACCCGGCGGGCCGGTGATGCCCACGACCTGCGCCCGTGGATGGCGCCACGCCTCGTCGAGCAGCGCCTGGGCCGCCGCCGAATCGGGATCGCGCTCCATGCGCGCAAGAGCCTGGGCCAGGGCGCGCTTGCTGCCGCCGCCCGGCTGCAGCGCGGCGAGGCTCATTCCGTCTTGAGGGCTCCGCCCAGCGCCGCCTGCGCCGCCGCCAGCCGCGCGATCGGCACACGGAAGGGCGAGCATGACACGTAGTCGAGGCCGGCCTTGTGGCAGAAGAACACCGACGCCGGATCGCCGCCATGCTCGCCGCAGATGCCGAGCTTGAGGCTGTTGCGCGTACGCCGGCCGCGCTCGCGTGCGATCTCGATCAGCTCACCCACGCCTTCGATGTCGAGCGAGGCGAAGGGATCGTGCTCGAGGATGCCGCGCTGCTGGTACTTCTCCAGGAACGACGCTGAATCGTCGCGGCTGAGGCCGAACGTCGTCTGCGTGAGATCGTTGGTGCCGAAGGAGAAGAATTCGGCAGTCTCCGCGATCTCGGCCGCCCTGAGCGCCGCGCGCGGCAGCTCGATCATGGTGCCCACCATGTATTCGAGCGTCTGGCCCGACATCTGGCTCACCTCGGAGGCGACCTGGTCGACCACGGCCTTCATCAGGTCGAGTTCCTTCTTGGTCGCGACCAGCGGGATCATGATCTCCGGCGTCACGGTCTTGCCGTTCTTCTTCTGCACCTCGGCCACGGCCTCGAAGATCGCCCGCGCCTGCATCTCGTAGATCTCGGGATAGGAAATGCCGAGCCGCACGCCGCGATGGCCGAGCATGGGATTGAACTCGTGCAGCTTGTGGGCGCGCGCTTCGACCTCCTTCACGTCGACCCCGAGATCCTTGGCGACCTGCGCCATGTCGGCATCGGTCTTGGGCAGGAACTCGTGCAGCGGCGGATCGAGCAGGCGAATGGTGACCGGCAGGCCGGCCATGATCTCGAACAGCTCGACGAAGTCGCGGGCCTGCATCGGCTGGATCTTGGCCAGCGCCGTGCGGCGGCTCTTCTCGTCGTCGGCCAGGATCATCTGGCGCACCGCCACGATGCGATCGCCTTCGAAGAACATGTGCTCGGTGCGGCAGAGGCCGATGCCCTCGGCGCCGAACTTGCGCGCCTGGGCGGCGTCGGCCGGTGTCTCGGCGTTAGCGCGAATGCCCAGCCGCCGCACCTCGTCCGCCCACACCATCAGCTCGGCGAAGTCACCCGACAGTTCCGGCTGCACGGTCGGCACCACGCCCAGCATGATCTCGCCGGTGCCGCCGTCGAGCGTGATCTGCTCGCCCGTCTTCACCGTCGTGCCGCGCACCGAGAGCGTGCCCGCCTTGGCGTCGATGCGCACATCGCCCGCGCCCGCGACGCAGGGCTTGCCCATGCCGCGCGCGACCACGGCGGCGTGGCTGGTCATGCCGCCGGTCGAGGTCAGGATGCCTTCGGCCGCATGCATGCCGTGGATGTCTTCCGGCGAGGTCTCGCGGCGCACCAGGATCACCTTCTCGCCGGCGCGCGCCTGTTTCTCCGCTTCGTCGGCCGAGAACACGACCTTGCCCGAGGCAGCGCCCGGCGAGGCCGGCAGGCCCTTGGCGATCACCTTGCGCGATGCCTTGGGATCGAGCGTGGGATGCAGCAACTGGTCGAGGCTCGCCGGCACGATGCGCTCGACGGCCTGCTTCTTGTCGATCAGTCCCTCGCGCACCATGTCGACTGCGATCTTGAGCGCGGCCTTGGCGGTGCGCTTGCCGTTGCGTGTCTGCAGCATATAGAGCTTGCCGCGCTGGACGGTGAACTCGATGTCCTGCATGTCGCGATAGTGCTTCTCCAGCGTCTCACGCACCTTGGCGAGCTGGCCGAACACTTCGGGCATCACCTCTTCCATCGCCGGCGCATCCGACTTCTGCGCCGTCTTTCCTTCGACAGTGAGATGCTGCGGCGTGCGGATGCCGGCCACGACATCCTCGCCCTGCGCATTCACGAGATATTCGCCGTAGAACAGGTTGGTGCCGGTCGAGGGATCGCGCGTGAAGGCGACGCCGGTCGCACAATCGTCGCCCATGTTGCCGAACACCATGGCCTGCACGTTGACGGCGGTGCCCCAGCTCTCGGGGATCGAATGCAGGCGGCGGTAGGTGATGGCGCGCTGGTTCATCCACGAACCGAACACCGCGCCGATCGCGCCCCACAGCTGCTCGCGCGGCTCCTGCGGGAACGGCTTGCCGGTGCGCTTCTCGACGATCTTCTTGTATTCGCCGACGACGGAGCGCCAGTCGTCGGCTTTGAGATCGGTATCCATGTGGACGCCGAGGTCCTCTTTGCGCAGCTCGAGCGACTCCTCGAAGTAGTGGTGCGCCACGTCGAGCACGACGTTGGAGTACATCTGGATGAAGCGGCGGTAGCTGTCCCAGGCGAAGCGGTCGTCGCCCGAGGACTTCGCGAGCCCCAGCACCGTCCTGTCATTCAGCCCGAGGTTCAGGACCGTGTCCATCATGCCCGGCATCGAGGCACGCGCGCCGGAGCGCACGGAGACCAGCAATGGATTGTTGGCATCGCCGAACTTTGCGCCCACGATCTTCTCGACCGAGCCCAGTGCCTTCTCGACCTCGTCCTTCAGCTCGGGCGGATAGCTTTCCTTGTTGGCATAGTAATACGTGCAGACTTCGGTCGTGACGGTGAAGCCCGGCGGCACCGGCAGGCCGAGGCTCGACATCTCAGCGAGATTGGCCCCCTTGCCGCCCAGCAGGTTGCGCATGTCGGCGCGGCCTTCGGCCTTGCCGCTGCCGAAACTGTAGACCCACTTTTCCGTCTTCTGGGCGGTGTCCTTAGCCATCTCGTCAGCCCTCGATCCTCGAAAAATCTGCCACCGAATCCATGGCGGCGCGTATCTGGTTGAGCAGCTTCAACCTGTTCAGTCGCAGCGCCGGCTTGTCCAGCACGTTCACTGTGACTTTGTCGAAAAATGCATCGATCGGCGTGCGCAAGCCCGCAAATGCGTTCATTGCACCGGAAAAATCCTCGCGTTCTAATGCTGGCTTCACGGTTCGTTCCAGATCGGCCAGTGCCGAGGCAACGCTCTTTTCCTCAGCTTGTTCCAGCAGCGCGGCATCCGGCGCACCGGCAATTTTTGCCGCGAGCCCTTTCTCTTTCTTCTCCTCCGCGCGCACGATATTGGCCGCGCGACCATAGGCCGTGAGCAGATTCTTACCGGCGTCAGTCCCAAGGAAGGACTGCAGCGCTTCCACGCGCGCCAGCAGCCGCACGAGATCGTCCTCGCCGCCCAGCGCGAACACTGCATCGACGATGTCATGCCGCACGCCCTGCTCGCGCATTTGCACTTTCAGCCGGTCGGCAAAGAAGGCGAGCAGGTCGTCTTCCTTGAGGAAGCGGCGGAGCGGAAGCCGCAGCTTGTTCTCGATGATGAGGCGAATGACACCAAGCGCCGCGCGACGCAGCGCGAAGGGATCGCGCGAGCCGGTCGGCTTCTCGCCGATCGACCAGAAGGACACGAGTGCATCGAGCTTATCGGCGAGCGCGACGGCGACCGACACGGGCGCTGATGGGCAGCGATCGTTGGGACCAGCCGGTGCGTAGTGATCGCCGATCGCCTCGGCCACCGCGGCGGGCAGCTTCTCGCCTCGCGCATAGTAGCGGCCCATCACGCCCTGCAGCTCGGGAAACTCGCCTACCATGCCAGTCACGAGGTCAGCCTTGCAGAGTTCGGCCGCCATCATGATCTCGGCCTTGTTGCTGCCGGGAATGTGGTCGGCGAGCGACGTCGCAAGTGCCGCGATCCGCTGCACGCGATCGACCTGCGTGCCGAGCTTGGCGTGGAACACGACGTTCTTCAGCGCTGGCAGCCGCTCTTCCAGCCGCACCTTGCGGTCATGGTCCCAGAAGAACTTGGCGTCCGAAAGCCGCGAGCGCAGCACGCGCTCATTTCCGTCGACGATCGTCCTGCCGCCGTCACGCGCCACGTTGTTGGCGACCACGACAAAGCGATTGGCGAGCGTGCCGTCGCCCTTGGTCGTCGAGAAGTAGCGTTGATGGACCTTCATGGAGGTGATCAGCACTTCGGACGGCACATCCATGAACTGGGCATCGATCGTGCCGAGCAACGGCACCGGCCATTCGACGAGGCCGGCGACCTCATCGAGCAGCGCCTCGTCCGCTTTCAGCGTCACCTGCGCTTCGCGGCTCAGCCGTTCGGCGCCCTCGAGGATGATCTTCTTGCGTTCGGCAGGATCGAGCACCACATGCGCCGCCTTGAGCTTGGCGGCATAGTCGGCAAAGCCTGCAACCTTGATCTCGCCCTTGCTCAGGAAGCGATGGCCGCGCGTGGTGTCGCCGAAGGGAATCGGCGCCATCCGGCCGCCCGGCGAGATCTCGCCCGCCAGCACCTTGCCGTCGAACAGCGCGAGGATCGATTGCAGCGGCCGCACCCACTGCATGGTGCCGCTGCCCCACTTCATCGACTTGGGCCAGGGCAGCGCCTTCATCGCCGCATCGATAATGCCGGGCAGCGCCTCGGCCGTCGGCCCGCCCTTCTTGCGG
>Ga0081455_10003149_pt1 | contig 19160 bp, 11 predicted proteins | sample TabmetS3T2R1_FD_70207 | JGI IMG/M metagenome (GOLD analysis project Ga0081455, IMG submission 70207) | Tabebuia heterophylla rhizosphere microbial communities from the University of Puerto Rico - S3T2R1 | ecosystem: Host-associated > Plants > Roots > Rhizosphere ... | reverse complement strand
GGCGATATCGAGGCGGCATTCGCCACGCGGCGCAACCTCCAGGCCGGCGGGATAGCCCATCCAAAGTCTGCCGTAATTTCCACCGTTCGCCGCGAGTTTCGTCATCCAGCGGGAATAGTCGGCCAACTCTCCGTGCACCATGTTCTCGCCGATGGCAAAGTACGGCGTGCCGTCCTCGAACTCGAAATAATGCGGATCGCGCTTCGAGACGCGCAGAAAGCCGTGATCCGTAGCCGGAGCTACGGCAAACGAAACGCGATTGGAAGACACCGTGCCGGAATGATCCCTTGCCCGGATTTCTACGGAGTAAGCTCCGGCTTCGTCCGGAGTGAACCGAATCCGCCATTCCGTCTCTCCGGGCGCCTCGCCGTTTGCGCTGTATTCCTGGTAAAAAAACGCGGGAACTTGAACCACTCGCCCGCTCGGCGAGCGGATTTCGGCATCCACCGCGATCTGATCGGCGTCGAACGGCGTGGTGTATGTGCCCGTCACGTCCACGCGAAACTCGGCCTTCTGCCAGCAGCGCGGGAGGGCTGTCAAGAGCTTTAAATTGCGGATCGCCAACGGATCGGCGCGCTCCCATTTCAGAGGAGCAGCGCACAGTCCTGTCGCCAGCATCCAAACCGCAATTTTCACGCCGCTCAATCAGAATTGTAGGGCAGCATTTTCGATTCGCATAGGAGAATCGTGCTGCGGGTTAGGACAATCCGGGCTTTTCACCATACCGGCTGATCCGCACGCGCGCCGTGATGGCGTGCGCTTGCATCCCTTCGAGAAGGCATTGCCGCTCGGTAACCTCGGCGGTCTCGACGCTCGCGGCTGGCGTCATGTATTGATAGGTACACGTCTTCAAAAATTTTCCAACCCACAGGCCGCCTGTATAGCGCGCCGAGCGGCTCGTCGGAAGGATGTGATTCGTGCCGATTGTTTTGTCGCCATAGGCCACCGTTGTTTCCTCGCCCATGAACAGCGAACCATAGCTGCGTAGGTTCTGAAAGTAGTAGTCGCGGTCCCGGACGTGTAATTCCAAATGCTCGGGTGCATAATCGTCGCTCAGCCGGATCGCTTCGGCGGCGTCCTCGGCCAGATAAACGATGCCATGATCCCGCCACGAAAGGCTGGCCACATCCTTAGTAGGAAGAGTTTCAAGCTGCCGTTCGATTTCGGCCAATACGCGCCGTCCAAAATCCTCACTGAAACAAATAAGGCATCCGCCGCTGTTCGGATCGTGCTCTGCTTGTCCGAGCAGGTCGCAAGCAACGAGCGCTGCATCTGCATGATCGTCCGCGATCACCAAGATCTCGGTCGGGCCTGCCAGTAAATCAATTCCGCAGCGTCCGAAAAGCTGCCGTTTCGCTTCTGCAACGAATCGGTTACCCGCCCCGCAGACCATATCTACTGCGGGAGAGCCGTCTAGCCCGAAAGCCATCAACGCGAGTGCCGGAACGCCTCCTAAAACATAGATCGCATCCGCGCCCGCTTTCTGGATCGCGTTGATCGTTGCCGGATAAGGCCCTTTCCCTTTGACCGGAGGTGTGCGGGCGACGACTTTCTTCACGCCCGCCACTCGCGCCGGAATAATGCTCATCTGCGCCGAGCCAAACATCGGATAGCGGCCGCCGGGAATGTATGATCCGACGGCGCCTACCGGAATATGTTTGTGTCCTAAAATCACGCCGGGCCGTGTTTCCACTTCCAAATCGTGCAGCGTGTCTCGCTGCGCTTTGGCGAAATTCCGCACGTTCGCTTGGCAATAATCGGTGTCGCGGATTGCTTCGGGCGACACTTTCGAGATCGCTTCTCGAATCTCGTCTTCGGCCATCCGAAAGGCCGCGGGAGCCCAATCGTCAAATTGCCGGCTATATTTACGAACGGCGTCCATGCCGTTCTTCTCGAGGTCGATCAGCATCTCGGCCACAATTTTGGACGTTTCGAAGTCCTGCTCAAACAAACGATGTTTGCCTGGTTTTAGAATTTTCATTGCTCAGCCTCAGCATTTCCAATATGACCTTCGGGAGTCAAGGCCTGAGCTGCGATCGTGTCCAGCCGAGTGAATATTGGCTTGAGGGTTATCTTTTGATAAGGGGAATTTCATGAGAGTACTCAAAGTGTGTTGCCTGCTGATTGCGTCTTCGCTAGCTGTTCCGGCTTTCGCCGCAAATTCCGTAAGCCCCGAAAAGCTCAAGACCTTAAAATCCGACTTGGCCGGCGACATCGACTCCAGGAAAACCCAAACGCAAATTATGGTGGACGAAGTTTTCAGCTTCGGCGAGCTTGGCTTCCAGGAGTTTGAGACATCCAAATACCTCACCGGCATTCTTGAAAAAGAAGGATTCAAAATCGAGCGCGGTGTCGCCGGCATTCCGACGGCGTGGACCGCGACCTGGGGTTCCGGCAAGCCTGTCATCGCAATCGGTTCCGATATCGATTGCATTCCGCAGGCCTCGCAAAAGCCCGGCGTCGGCTATCACGAGCCGATGATTGAAGGCGCTCCGGGCCACGGCGAAGGCCACAATTCCGGCCAGCCGATGAATATCACCGCAGCGCTCGCTGTCAAGAAAATCATGGAGCGCGAGCACATGCAGGGCACGTTGATGCTCTGGCCGGGAGTCGCTGAGGAAGATCTCGGAACGAAAGCCTATTTTGTGCGCGCCGGTATTTTCAAAGACGTCGATATCTGCATCTTCACGCATGTCGCGGCTGATTTTGCTGTGTCATATGGCCCCGGTCCCGGGAGTGGCTTGATCTCGCTCGAATACACATTTAAAGGAGAAAGCGCGCACGCCGCCGGCGCACCTTGGCGCGGGCGAAGCGCGCTCGACGCAGTTGAGCTGATGGACGTCGGCTGGAATTTTCGCCGCGAGCATTTGCGTCCGACACAGCGTTCCCACTACGTCATCACCAACGGCGGCGATCAGCCCAACGTCGTGCCGCCGGACGCGACCGTTTGGTATTACTTCCGCGAAGCCGATTACGACCACATCAAACAGCTTTGGGAACTCGGAAATAAGATGGCGCAAGGCGCTGCTCTCATGACCGACACGACTTTCACGTCGCGCGTTCTTGGCTCCGCTTGGCCTGGCTTTTTCCATAAGGCGATTGCCGAGGACATGCAGAAAAACATTGACGCCGTCGGCATGCCCGAGTGGAGCGAAGACGATCAGAAACTTGCGAAGGCTCTCCAGCACGAGCTGAAGGTGAAGGAAATGGGCCTGCGCACCAAGCCGTCCAAACCTAAAAACTTTGAACCGAAGGCTGAGGACGATTCGGAAATGGAATCGATGCCGATGGGCGGTGGCTCCGACGATATCGGCGATATCTCCTGGGTCGTACCTACGGTCGTTCTCAGATATCCATCCAATATTCAAGCCGGTCCTGGCCACAGTTGGGCCAATGGCGTTTCAATGGCTACGCCGATCGCGCACAAGGGCGCTATCGCGGGCGCCAAGGCGGAAGCGATGACTCTCCTCGATATTCTGACTAATGCCGACTTAGTAACTTCCGCCTGGACTTATTTTCGCGATGTTCAAACGAAGACAACACACTATACGCCTTTGATTCGGCCCGAGGATCAACCGGCCATCTGGCTCAATCAGAAGACAATGGCGGAATATCGCCCGAAGATGAAGGCGCTCTATTACGACCCGGCGAAATACAAGACGTACCTGGAGCAGCTCGGGATCAAATATCCCACGATTCGTCCGCCTGCCAGTTCGCCCGCGGCGCAATAGCGCACGTTTGTCTGTGATATAGTCCGCGCGGGAGATGCTATGTTCCGTACCCTGTTACTGACCGCTTGCCTTGCGCCTGCGCTGCTCGCCGACCAAATCGTTACGAATCCGTTTGTCGGTATTACGATGATCGCGCGAACCGAAACGTCACCACGACCGGAAAGCATGCACATCGTCGAAATCGACTTGAGTTCGCCCGGTATTGGTTTTGAATTGACTCCCCCAGGCGGCACCCTTGAAACGGTTCGCCAAACGACCGTATCGTATCTAAATCAGGTCAACGCGCAGCTCGCGATTAATTCTCATTTCTTCCTGCCTTTTCCGTCGTCCGATCCGAACGCGATGTTGATTGGGCTGGGGGCGTCGAATGGCAATGTATATTCCGCTTTCGAATCGCCCGTCCAGTCTTATGCAATCGTCACCAACGCGCCTGCGCTCAACATCGATCCATCCAATCACGCAAGCATCGTGCACGACGACCCGAGCCACGCGGACGGAAAACATGTCTTAGAGAACGTGACGCTATGGAACGCCGTAGCTGGTTCCGCGCAAATCATTACGAATGGCGTGAAGTCGGTTCCGGTCTATCAAGATGCGTCGCATCCGGATGGCCTCCTCACGCCGGGCGGTCCAGCGAACTATTCCAACACCAATTCCTGGTACGAACTTACCAACGCTCGCTCAGTGATTGGACTTTCGCAGGACAATCGCACACTGGTCCTCTTTACCGTAGACAACGCCGGGGGCAGCCGCGGCATGACTCTCGGCGAAATTGCGGATCTTCTCATCAGCCAGTACGGCGTTTACAATGCCCTGAATCTTGATGGCGGCGGCTCTACCAGCCTTGCCATGCAAGATCCTTTCACTCACACAGGCGCGCTCGTGAATGTCTCTTCCGACAATCCGGCAGGCCGTTCCGTGGCGAGTAGTCTGGCGATTTTCGCTATCCCTGTGCCAGAACCGTCCGCGCTGGCGCTAGGGGGAATGGCCTTACTGTTCATGGTGTGCTGGCGCCATTTAATGCGACGTTACAACAAAATCTGATTATCGACTGTTATATCTTGCTAAGCATGGGCATTTATCGCGCCCCATGCGCCAGGCAATTCGCCGTATTATCGATCGTCGCCAGTTTGGCCGCCGCCAAAACATTACCGGTCGTTGTTGAAAAATCGGGTCCGGTACGCAGCGAGGCCATCGCCATTCCCGGCCTCGCGCCTAGTAATCAGTACAGCGTTCTCTACTCGCTCGATTCGCTTCGCGGCTTGCAGCCGGATAGCCGCATCGAGGTCGAAGTGCGCGAGGGCGGGGAGGTGCTGGTCGAGAAAGTTCTGCACGCAGGCGACGCGGATCTCTACGCGCAATTTCGCGTATCGCACTCGGACTCCGCGACGCTTTTCGTGCGCGCGACGAATGTTGCCGACACGGCCTATCATCTGCAGGTCAACCGATGGCCGAAATCGGCAGAAATCAAAAGCTCGCCCAATCATCGCTGGCAGGACGCACTGCCGATCGAGTTGGGCAAAACGGTCTTCGCTTACGCCGACGACTCTGAATACATTCCGCTTCCCGGCACGCCTCGAAAATCGCTGGTCGAAGATCCCGTTCGCACGGATTGGTACAAATTCGAATTTGCCGGTGCAGCGCCCAAGCTCATCTTCTTCCAAATCGATCTGATGGAGCGCGACCAAGTGCCGGTAAACGTTGCGGTCTATCGTGAAGCGAACGGAAAGCTCGCCGAATACCTCGAAGGCGAAGATCCTGTCACGCTTCCCCACGAAGTGCAGGCTCTACCCGGCAACAAATTCACGCCGCGTGTATTGAAAGAATCCGGAACATACTGGATCGCGGTGCGCGCCGCTCACCCGGAATACAAACTTCGCACGCGTGTGTACGACGCGCCGCCCTATTCAGATCCTCATCAGGCGGTCCGCACCGGCCTCGATTACATTTTGGCGGCCGGGGATTCCTGGCATGCGAACACACCCCGCCGCGGCGGCGTATTCGATCGTGTTTCGAGCGTCCACCAGGAAACATCGCTCTGCGTGGCCTGCCACGTGACGCATTTTTCCCAGCGCGCCGCGCTTTACAGCGCGCGCAACGGATATCCGGTCGTTCAGCGCCAACAGTTGCAGTTCCTTGCTGAAAGGTTCTACAACAATCCGCGCCCGTTCTACGGTTTCGAACAACAAGGCGCTGTGTGGTCGCGCGTGATTTCTGCTCCGGCCAACGTGCTCGGGCGCATGTCTCACCTGATGGACATTTATGAAGACCAGATCACGGGCGAACGCCGCGAGAGCTTTCACAAGGGAATCGTCGAATATCTGAAGCTCTACTATTCGGGCCGCGACAAATTGCCGCCCGACGAAACGAACGGCAATTTGCCGATCGTCAGCGCGCATGAAATTGCGTGGTACGCCTGGACTGCGACCAAAGATCCGAAGATGGCAGAGTTGATGGCGGCCGGCGAGGTCAAGAATGTTACCGATCTGTGTTATCAAACGCTGGCGCTCGCCAATATCGATGCAGCGCGCTACGCAGATCTAATTCACAAGAACGTCGAGCGCCTTTTCTCGCTGCAGCGCGCTGATGGCCAGTGGTCCTACAAATTCGAGCCGGATCAAATGGAAGTCGAATTTCAAACCGGCCATGTCTTGTGGACGTTGCATGCGGCCGGTGTTCCACTCACCGATCCGCATGTGGCGAAAGCCGTAAAATATCTGCTCGGGCGACAACAGGCCTTCGGTGGCTGGTTCGATCCGTTTCAATCGTTCGAAAATTTCCGTACTCCGTTTCGCGAAACACAATTCGCGACGATGGGCCTGAGCGCCTACTTTCCACTTAGCCGCCGCGCCAAAGGTTGGAACGCGCCGCCGCTGGACCGGCTCTCGAGCGATCCCGTTCGTCTGCTCGAGCAACTCGATAACATTTGGGACCCACCATCGGACACCGTGCGCAAACAAATTGTCGAAGCGGCCCAATCGAACGATGCGTTGGTTCGTCAAGCCGCGGCGGAAGCTCTTGGGCGCCTTGGAAAGCATGAGCCGATTTTGGCGCGGCTGCTTGGCGATCCGAGCAAAATGGTGCAGCGCACGGCCGCGTGGGCGCTTCGCCAAGCGTACAGCCGCCATGAAGACACTCCTTCCAGTGATGTACTATCTGCGCTCGAATCCAGTAACGATCGCTTGCGTTGGGGAGCGACGCGTGTCTTCGCTCAACATTTCTCGGCATTGGCACGCAGGCCCGAGATGGCCGCTGCGCTCGCGAAGTTGACGAGCGATCCAGCGATCTCCGTCCGCATGATGGCCATCAAGGGAAGCTGGCAATTCTGGTTCTGGACGCCCGATGCGGCTGTTAAGAGCAACATTGAAGATGCGCTCCTCGCGCAAATGCTCAAGCCGCAGCCGCCTTGGATTGAAAGCAACCTGCACGATGCGATGTACAATCTGGCGGACGAAAACATCCGGTACCTCTACAACAATTGGGTGCCGCTGCTCGGTGAAGAAGCCGATCGCGAGCGAGCGATTCGAGGACGCCTTGCCATTGAAGCGCGGCTCGCCGGCAAGTTTGCCGATGTGCTCGACCGCGCGCCTGACCCGCAAAAAAAGGAATTGCTGTGTTTCCTTACTGAGTTTCCTCTACGTCGCGCGGATGTTTACAATCTGGACGCCGACCTGGACAAGACCGCGCCACCTTTGTATAACCGCATCGGCAACGATATCGAGCAGATCGCCTTCTTCGGACAAAGCGCGGATCGCTTCGCGCACTCCTTACGTCCTCTGTTCGATTCGAACGATCCGGAGATGCGCCGGCTCGCGGCGCAGGCTGCCTTGCTCGTGCGCGAAAATCGTTTCGCCGCCGCGAATCGAATTGCCGGGCCCATGGGTTCTGAGGTTCATGCGGTGATGGCCAAGATCGAAAGCACGCCCGAGGCGGCCGAAGTCGCACGCGCCCTGAAACCTCCGCCGCCCCCGGCCGCCGCGGCGCCACCTACGCCGCCGAACATGAATCCTACGGTAAAACTCGATGAAGCCTACTTTCGCGGCTACGTGCAGCCCATTTTGGAGCGCAAAGGAAAAGACGGTTATGCCTGCGCGCAATGCCACGAATCGCACGCCATCTTCCGCGCGAATTATGAAACAGCGTTGCGCGTAGTTGATCCGGCTCATCCAGAAAACAGCTTGATCCTTCGTAAGCCAACCTCGAATTCCGAATCGGAAGGTGTGCCGGGCGCGTTGGCCCACGGCGGTAGCGTGCGTTTTACCAGAGACTCGGCTGAATACGCCACGATTCTCTCGTGGATCAAAGGCGCTAAGGACTAACACGCGGGACTCGCCCCGGCATTCGTGATACATTCGGCCGAGCCTCGAACAAAATGATATAGACTGGGTACCGCAAAAATTCTTCCGGGGTATTTAAGGTGACCATGTACGTCCGTTTCAAAAAGCGTTTCTCGCTTCTCGCAGCACTCTCTGGCTTGTTAGCGATCTCTTATGGAGCCGGAGCTCAGACGCTCTACGGCTCTCTTACCGGCAATGTGACCGACAGTTCTGGTGCTGCCGTTCCCAAAGCAAAAATCGAAATTCTGAATACCGCTACCGGCGTGGTGCGTCAGATAGCCGCCGACGATCGCGGCGCGTATCTGGTAAGCGATCTGCAGCCCGGAGCTTACCGCATTACGATTTCCGCACCGTCCTTCCAGACGCGCGTCCAAGAGGGTTTGACGATAGATGTCAACACAGTGCGCCGTCTCGATGTGGCGCTCGATGTCTCGCGGCTAAACGAGAGTGTTACGGTCGAAGCTTCCGCCGTCACGCTGCAAACCGATCGCGCCGACATCAATAATCAAATCAGCTCCTCGCAGCTCGCAGATCTCCCGCTCATCAATTCGCAAGGGCGCAATTTCCAGGCGCTCTTCAAAGTCCTGCCCGGCTTCACGCCTCCCGCGGAAGCGCATTCCGACGCCGGCAATCCCCAGCGCTCAATGGTCGTGCAAGTAAATGGCATGCCGCAGTCGAGCAATAACACCCGTCTTGATGGCGCAACCATTAGCTATCCATGGTTGCCTCGGCTCGTTGCCTACCTGCCGCCGGTCGAAGCAATCGAAACAGTCAACGTTGTCAGCAATAGCTTCGACGCCGAACAAGGCATGGCGGGCGGCGCTGCCATGAACGTTGCGATCAAGTCCGGTACCAACCAATTTCACGGCGCAGCCTGGGAATATCACACCAACAGCCGTTTAAAGGCGCGCAATTATTTTTACTGTCTTTATTCCTGCAGCGGCGACCCGAACCTCCCCGCCAAGAATCTCAATAATCAATTTGGCCTCCGGCTCGGCGGACCCATCAAGCGGAACAAACTGTTCTTTTTTGCCGATTGGGAGCGCACCACGCGCCGTCAAGCTGCTTCTGCGTTCCGCACCATCCCGACCGCAGCCTTGCGTAACGGTGATTTCACCGGAACAGGCACTACCATCTACGACCCGTCAACAGGCAACGTAAACGGCTCAAATCGTAGCCCGTTCCCCAACAACAGGATTCCCGCCACACGCATTGATCCTGCCTCAGCTTATATGGCTGGTCTCATTCCACAGCCGAACCAGACCGTCTTTCCCAATAACTATCTGGCCGTCGGCACCTATCGCCTGACGCGCGACAACATCGACATGAAGATCAACTACGTTCCCACCGGCAACATGCAGATATTCGGCCGCTACAGTCTCTCGCCCACCGATTTATTCGATCCACCGTCTCTTGGCCAGGCCGGCGGCGATGCGACTAATGGCGGTCAGCCGGGTCTCGCGACTGGGCTGATCCAGAGCGCAGCCATCGGCGGCACCTATACCTTTAGTCCGCATGTCCTGCTGGACGCCGTCGTCGGCTACACACGCCTCCGCCTCGATGCCAAGAACGTCGACATCGACAAGAACTATGGCTTGGACGTCCTCCATATTCCCGGCACGAACGGCTCGGACCCGCTGCAAGGCGGCTATCCGCGCTTCAACTTCCCAACGGGTGGCTTCTCGAATTTAGGCAATCCCAACGTGTCCAACCCATTTCTCTTTCGCGATCCGCAGTACACAACCAGCGACAACGTCAGTTGGATTCTCGGCACGCACTCGCTGCGATTCGGATTCGATTTCACCAAGTACGACATCAACCACTTTCAGCCTCAAGCTTCGAATGGCCCGCGCGGCGGATTTGTATTTAGCGGTGGTCTGACCTCGCTCAATGGCGGCGCAGCCACTGGCACTTACAACCAGTGGGGCGACTTTCTGCTCGGCCTACCGCAAGGCATGGGGAAAGACGTCCAATATCTGAATCCAGCCACGGTGCGCATGCCCTCGTATGGCCTCTATATTCGGGACGCGTGGCAAATCAGCCGCAAGCTGACTCTGGATTACGGCCTCCGCTACGAGTTCTACCCGGCGCCTCGCCGCGATCATTGGGCCGGCGAGCGCTACGATCCCACAACCGACAAGGTTTATCGCGGTGGATTCGACGTTGGCGTTGGACAACTCGCTCCCCGCCTCGGCATCGCCTACCGCATGAATGAAAAGACTGTCATCCGAACAGGCGCGGGCATCAGCATCGACCCCAATTCGTTCCGCTATCTTCGCGACGCCTATCCCGCCACCATCTCCACTCAATTTAATGGCGCGAACAGTTATCAAGCGGCCGGGAGCTTGCGGACCGGCCTGCCTGCGGTTGTGGGCCCTGATCTCAATCAGACCGTGTTCTCGTTGCCGCTAACGGTCAATACGACAACGTTCCCGCAGGTCTTTCATCGCGGCTACATCGAGTCCTACAATTTCACCATCGAGCGCGACGCCGGGGCCGGCTTCAATCTGCAAGCGGCTTACGTCGGAAGCCGTGCGATCCGCCAGACCGCCATCCAGAACATAAACACCGCGGGTCCCAACGGTGGTCAAAACGGCCGCGCGCTCTTTCCCGCGTTCGGACGTACCGCCAATGTCAACTATTTCACCCCGTTCAATACCGCGTCTTTCAACAGCCTGCAACTGCAAGCCATACGCCGCGTCAAGAGCGCCATGGTCGGGGTGGCGTACACTCTGTCGCGCGCTATCGACTACACCGACGACCAGGATTCAAGCCTCTTCTTCAACTGGGTTCCGATTCTGCAGCGCAATAAGGCCGTCGCAGGGTTCGACCGCACTCACAATTTTCAATTTTTCGGCGACTACGGTCTACCGTTCGGGCGCGGCAAACGCTGGGCGAAGAATGGATGGGCCGCCAGGCTTGCCGGTGGGTGGCAGCTCAATTGGATACTGAGCCGCTATAGCGGCACGCCGTTCAGTGTGGTCAGCTCTGCCACGCCTCTCAACGCGCCGGGCAATAGCAATCAGACCGCGGATCAGGTGGTGGCGAACGTGCAAATTCTAGGTGGTCATGGCGCCGGGCAACCCTATTTTGATCCCAACGCCTTCGCTGTGCCCGGCATCGTTGTACCAGGCACTACCCGCTTCGGCAACACCGGCCGCAACATTTTGCGCGGCCCCGGATTTTTTAATTTGGATGGAAGCATCTTCCGCGACTTCGCCATTACGGAAAGATTCGTGCTCCAGTTCCGCGCTGAAGCTTTTGGTGCAACCAACACTCCGCAGTTCACACAATTCACCGGCGGTTCCAGCACCGTTACAACGGTTTCTTCGGCAATTCGCAATGCCGACCAATCGATCCGATTCCTCAACGGCTACGACGAACTTACTGTTGCCACAGGCGAGCGCCAGTTCCGTTTCGCTCTGAAATTATCGTTCTGAAAAACCTATCAGTCACTGAGGGTTTAGCCAATAAGTAACCGTTCTTCGATTACTTAATAGATTCAGCACTCCGATATCGCGAGAGTCTGTTCTGCGTAACTGCTTCGAGCGCTGCATCCGTTAGCCGGATGTTCCGGCCGAAGCATTGCCCCCGCTCCACACTTTCTATGACGGCAGCGATCAGCGAGGAATGCAATCGCAAACTCTCTTCAAGAAATACCCGAAGTTCGGCGACAGATCCAAATAACGCGTATGGCAACGCGCCAATTAAGCCGGCGGCTCCAGCCGTCACGAAAAACGAACCTTGGTTTTGCGGCGCCACGAAGAAAGCACCTCCTATTCGATCCACTGTCCCCCCGTCTCGATTACGGATCGCCGGGCAAACTCGAACTTCCGGCCAATTTCCTCTGCGAAATCAGAACGGCTAGCGGCAGATTCTGTTGACATTCGGCTCCAGCAACTCTTTTTGTAAAGGACTGATGCAGAGTCCATGTAATAGTTATCGGGCGCCCAAACCCAGAGATATGCTCGGCGAGAGTACTGGAGCTTCCAAACCGCCTAGGATCGTATTTGAAACTATCTAAGACTTGGAGACTTTTCTTTGGCGGCGCGTTATTTGAGAGTCCGGTGGCTACGTGGACCCGGGCATAGAAGTACTGGAGTAGTCGGCGATCCTACGACTACCGCGCAGATCTGTAATCCCTTAGCGCGACGACAGCACTGCAAGGCATCGTCGTGACCGCCGGTTACTACGCAGTCTTTTGCGACGATCATCAGCGCCGTGTACCTGCAAGACAACGGGGCCTGGCATCAGATCGCGCCACCCAATTACGCTTATGTACCGCCGAACTTTAAGTAAGAAGGCGGCGGAGTTGCCTGACCGTTAGTTAGGGTGCGAAATAGTCGGTGCTCATCAGCGCGTAAAATTTTCCACGTATTTTTTCGGCCCGCATGAGCATCTTATTGGCAACCATGCCTTCTGTCATTGTGCTACTCAAGGCTGGCCGCTTCGAAGCGATCCAGTGCGAGTATCTAGAGATCAACAAGGTAGCGCGCCTGCGGGATGCGGGCATATGTGGAATATTCGAAGACTTCAGTCGCGCAGAAACGTTCATTGCAGAGCAGCGCCGTTGTCAGCAACACTGGCCACGGAGGTACCAAAGTCCGCCGCCGAGACTGACGCGTTTCAGCGCCACGTTCGAGGAAGTTCGAACGGCACCTTCATTGTGCTGAATCTTACTGTTTTTGATATCCCATCTCCCACGTGGTGATATAGGAATTCTCCGCACATCTTTTAGCCAGTGCGAAAGACCAGGCGGCAGGCTCCTAAAAGATGATTTTCAAGCCGGAACGGCTGCCGGAACCACGTCTATATCCGGAATTGCCTGTTCTTCGGTGTGCAGACTCTCTTCTTTTACGTCAGCGAGAGGCAGTAGTTGGCAAGAACGCCCGTCAGTCCGAACGATAATAACATCATCGGTAGTGAGAGCTTCCTGAAACAGCTCATCGAGATGTTCTTGAGCATAAGGTAGATCGTAAGTTGCCATCAGCTCACCTTTGGCCGCCTGATGAAATGAAAAACTAGCGCAATCAACGCAATTAAAAGCAGCAGATGCACTAAACCGCCGACAACATGGAATGCAATCCAAGCGATGAGCCAAACTCCAAAAAGCAAGAACGCCAGGATTAAGAAGATGAAATCTCTCATGCCAGGGTGCTTCTAGCTATTCGAAACCGTTACAGGCTCCTGCCATATAGACTCCTTCGCGAGAAAAAAGCTACGCGGGCGAAAGATGCCGCACGTTAATGTGCACGGAGCCAATGCCAGAATTTCAGCGCCGCTTCAATGAGCGCGATCCAACACAATAATGCGGGAATGAGAGAAATAACAACACCGGTGAGAAATGGCGAGATCTCGCGATGTTCCGAGCCTGATGGGTCTGCGGCATTAGAGACCATAAACGGAGCCTCTGCTCCTGATAAAGAGCCCAGGTAAGTCGCAAAAATACGTGGGAGGCTAGCGAACCTTCGGAAGACAGAGTCCGGTGAACTGATCCGACAATAACTTAACTCCGAGTCAGTCCGCGCCCGCGTTGGCCGGCGAAGGTCTCCAGATAAAACGAAGTTCCTTCACCTGGGAGGCGAGAACCATTGATGTGTTGCTGTTGTTTGACGAATTGCGTCTATTGTCAAGGTCCTGAGGATATGGAGTTCCAGTAATGAATGACGTAGAAGCATTTTGGGTGCTCGGCGACCGGTATACCTTCCTGCATTCGGGGGAATCGATTCGGTAAAGGGGAGTTCGTCTTCCTGCCTCGCGGCACTCCCCAGGGGTACGAGGTTGTGTCGCCAATGGCCTCTCATCTCGTAACGATTAGTCCCGGCGGTTTCGAATCATTATTTCGTGCGATTGGCACCCCCGGTCAGAGACCGTCCTTCCGATCCGACAGATCGAGACACTACGATCCGGCGATTGATAGAGCTTGCGCCTAGATACAAGTTGGAACTGAAGTTGTAATTACCGGCTGCTAGGAGGAGGTCGCGGTGTGATCCTTGGCTGGCTGAGAGCCGCCAAAACGAGAAGCAGGCCACGTCATCGGCTTCATTCCGTACAAAGTTCGGTAAATGAACTGAGCGCGATCTCCTGGAAGGATCGCAACACATTGATTCCGTTTGGTCGGGGCGGGGCGATTTGAACGCCCGACCCCCTGCGCCCAAGGCAGGTGCGCTACCAGGCTGCGCTACGCCCCGACATCTGCTGTTCCTCTGATTCTAAACTACGAACCGCTGTGCCTCAGGTGCAACACTAGTAGCGGCGAACTTCTATGCGAACACAAAGCCTCACAGCCGCTGACCTGCAGGGCGTCTTTCCGGTCCCGCCCTTGGCGCGCGCTGCGGGCCATCGTCTCGATCCGGATCAGAATCGGCGGATCGTCGAACACATCCTTGCCGGAGGCCCATCGCGCCTGCTCTATGGAGGCAATGCCTTTCTCCATCACATCACGATGCAGGAATATGAGGCGCTGCTCGAGTGGCTCTCCTCGCTGCCCGATTCGGCGTGGTGCATTCCTAGCGCCGGACCTTCGTTTGGCCGCGCGATGGATCAGGCGCCTGTGCTGCGCCGGCATGGATTTCCATGCGTGATGGTCTTACCGTGCCGCGACCCGCGCGACGCTCCAGGGCTCGAACGCGGCCTGCGTGAATTCAGCGATGCAGCGGCCGCGCCTCTCATGGTGTATTGCAAGGACGAATCGGATTTTGGTACGGACATCGAAGCTGGACTCGATGCAATCGGCCGTCTCGTCGATAGCGGAGTTTGTGTTGCCATTAAATACGCCATCGTTCGCAATAAGCCCGAAGAAGATCGTTATTTGTCTGGGCTGCTGAAGCGAGTCGACAAATCGCTTGTACTGAGTGGAATTGGCGAGCGGCCCGCTATCGTCCATATGCAGCAGTGGGGACTGCCGGGATTTACCACCGGCTCTGGCTGCATTGCGCCTCATCTGAGTCAAGCGATCTTGGACGCCTGCGTCCGCAAGGATTTTGCCACGGCCCAAAGTATTCGCGAAAACTTCCTGCCGCTCGAAGACATTCGCGATGCGAAGGGACCGGCCCGCGTCCTCCATCATGCGACGGAAGCGGCCGGCATTGCCCGCACCGGTCCGATACCGCCATTCGTATCGCCGCTTTCATCGAGTGAAATTGCCCAGCTTCGCGCGGTCGCCGAAGAGTTGGCTGGCGCTCTGGTAACACTCTAAAGTCTCTCACCCCCTTCCGTCGATGAGAGTAAGTGATGAGATCACTTGCTCTACTCGTAACGTGTTTGTCGCTGGGCTCGATTTGCCTATCCGCCCAGACGCTGGCAAAAATTCAGCCATTTAGCGCCGATCTCGCAAGCGCATCCGCAGTGGCTCCAGCCATTTCGATTGCGAATGTGGAAGATAAACACGAGCGGAGGCTCAAGCTCATCTGGATCGCCAGCATCTTCTCGATGGTCGCTGCGACCGGCGCGGACGCTGCCACCTCCTGGCACAAAAAGGAAGCAAACGGTTTTCTTGCCTCCTCCGATGGGACTTTCGGAGCAAAGGGTCTCGGGATCAAAGCGGGCCTTGCCGGCGGCATCATTCTTCCGCAGATCCTATTTCGGAAACATAAAGATCTGAGAACCGCGTTCACTATCGGCAACTTCGCGCAGGCCGGCGTGTTTACCGGCATCGCCATCCACAACGCCGGCGTCCCACGCTAGCAAAGTAGGGGCTGACCTCCTCATCGCGGCCTCTTGCGGGTGCAGTTTAGCGGCTCTATGAGTTGCGGCTTCGCGTCGCGTCAAGATGCTGAGAGCTGAAAGCTAAGAGCTGATAGCTGTTCGAACCGGCCGATACAAATCGGCCGGTCCGAACCACAGTAAGCGCTTTCATTTTCGGCCCGTGATAGCTTATTTGTGTCCCGATCGACCCAAATAAGACCTCAATGCCGCCGGTCCCTCAAAAACTCCTATCCCTCCACACCGTAGACCTGGTCATTATCGCCCTGTACTTCGCGATGGTCCTAGGAATCGGTTTTTACCTCAAGCGCTTCACCAAAACCGGCGAAGATTTCTTCCTCGCCGGCCGCGATATGACGGCCTGGGTCGCCGGGCTTAGTTTTGTCGCTGCCAATCTTGGCTCGCTCGAACTGATGGGCTGGGCGGGCTCGGCCTATCAATACGGAATCCTGGCCACGCACTGGTATTGGATCGGCGCTATTCCCGCCATGCTGTTCCTCGGCCTGGTGATGATGCCGTTCTATTACATCTCGAAGACGCACTCCGTCCCGGGCTATCTCAAATTACGGTTCGGCGAGCCGGCGCGGGCGCTATCTGCCGTCAGCTTCGGCTTTATGACCGTGCTCATGAGCGGCATCAATATGTATTCGATGGCTCTGGTGTTGAAAATCGTGCTCGGCTGGGACATCAGCTTCAGCATCTGGATCTCGTCGCTCACGGTCGCGGCCTATGTTTTCCTTGGCGGGCTTTTGTCCGCCATCTTCAATGAAGTCCTGCAGTTCTTTCTCATCTGGCTGGGCGCTATCGTAATCTCGGTTCTGGGCCTGATCGAAACGGGCGGTTGGAGCGGAATGGTCCGCCGCATCCACGCCAACTTCCCTGATCAGGACTACACACATCTTTGGAGCGGTCTCGGCTCCTTTGGGGGCAATCCCATGGGCATCCATTGGACCGGCATCGTCCTGGGCCTCGGCTTTGTCATTTCATTCGGATACTGGACTACCGACTTCCTCGTGGTCCAGCGAGTGCTGTCCGCAAGAGATTTGCGTAGCGCGAAATTGGCGCCTATCATCGGCTCGGCATTTAAGATGGCCGTCCCGTTCATCGTGATTCTTCCCGGCCTCTTGGGTCTTGCCGTACTTCCCGACAAACTGGTTGGCGAAACCCAAGCTCACGCGGGTGTGCATACCTATAACGAAGTTCTGCCGTTGATGCTCGCGCGCTACTGCGGGCCCGGACTTCTCGGCTTGGGTATCACGGCGCTCATCGCCGGATTCATGTCGGGAATGGCGGGCAACGTCAGCGCCTTCGCTACCGTCTGGACCTACGACATCTATCGCGCCTTAATTCGAAAAACTGCATCCGACGCGCATTACGTAGCTATGGGCCGCTGGTGTACCGTAATCGGCGTCCTGGTCAGCATCGGTACCGCGTACCTCGTCATGCAATTTCGCAGCATCATGGACTACGTGCAGGCGTTATTCAGCTTCTTCATCGCGCCGCTTTTCGGTACCGTGCTCCTCGGCATGCTCTGGCGGCGCGCCACGCCGGCCGGCGGCTTCTGGGGTTTGCTTGCCGGCACGCTTTCTTCCATTGGTATGTGGGCCTGGGTTAAAGTCGACCCCTCCGCTCTCCAATACATTGCTCTTTCTCCGAGCGCCAAAGACATGGCCGAAAACATGTATCGCGCTCTCTGGTCCTGGATCATCTGCGTAGCCGTTACGATCGTGGTCAGCATGATAACCAAGCCGAAGCCGCGCGAAGAATTGACTGGGCTGGTATACGGCGAAACCGAAATCCCATCGGAAGGCCATCTTCCGCTCTATCAACGCCCCATCTTCTGGGCCGTGATCGTGGCCGTTGTTTTCACGATCTTGAACTTGATTTTCTGGTAGACGATAATGCACGAGCACGGTTCTCTCTCCATCTGGTTTTTCATCGGGTCGCTCTTGACCGTCTATGGCGTTCTCATTCTGGGCAGCGGCCTCTACGAACTCGTCTCGCCGCCGGAGCAATCCGCGGTTTTAGCCAACCTCCACCCGAGCATCTGGTGGGGCGCCGTGCTTCTCGTCATCGGCCTCGTATATTTTGTTCGCTTCTATCCTAAAAAGAAATAATGTCTGAAACATCCAATTCACCACGCGCGAAACTCGGCCTGATCGTAGGCAATCGCGGCTTCTTCCCCGATCACCTTGCCGCCACCGGCCGCCAAGACATGCTGCGCACCATGGAGCAAGCCGGAGTCGAAGCTATCGCTCTAACGCCCGAGCAATCCAAATTCGGAGCGGTCGAAACATTCGACGAAGCCAAACGCTGCGCCGAGCTGTTCAAAAAACATCGCGACACGCTCGATGGTGTCATCGTCACTCTCCCCAACTTCGGCGACGAGCGCGCCATCGCCGATACGTTGCGTTTAGCCGGCTTGTCCGTTCCTGTTCTCGTGCAGGCCACGCCTGACAGTCGCGGCAAAATGACTATCCGAGATCGCCGCGATAGCTTCTGCGGAAAAATGTCCGCCTGCAACAACCTGATGCAGTACGGCATTCCCTATTCGCTGACCACGCTGCACACCGAAGATCCAAACTCGCCCCAGTTCGCAGAAGACCTGCAATGGTTCCTCGGAGTCTGTCGCGTTGTGCGAGGCCTGCGCGGTCTACGCGTGGGCGCCATCGGCGCGCGTCCCGCGGCCTTCAATACCGTCCGCTACAGCGAAAAGTTGCTCGAAGCAAATGGAATTTCGGTCATCACGATCGATCTTTCGGAAATCCTGGGCCGTATCGATCGCATGAAAGACGAAGACGCCGCCGCGCAGGAAAAACTCAAAGCCATGCAGGCCTACGTTTCCACTCGCGACGTTCCCGCCCCGTCTCTTCTGAAGATGGCGAAACTCGGCGCAGTGATCGATGGCTGGATGCGCGAAACCGACGTTTCGATCAGCGCCGTCCAATGTTGGACCTCGCTCGAAGAATATTTCGGCGTTGTCCCTTGCACCGTGATGAGCATGATGAGTAACAATCTCATGTCGAGCGCCTGCGAAGTGGATATTGCGGGTGTCGTCGGCATGCACGTGCTGCGGCTTGCCTCTGGATCGCCGAGCGCGCTGCTCGATTGGAACAACAATTACGGTGAAGACCCGAACAAAGCCGTGTGCTTCCACTGCAGCAATCTCCCCAAGCACTTCTTCGCCGATTTCAAGATGGATTTTCAGGAAATTATTGCGGGAACGGTCGGCAAGCTGAACACGTTCGGCACCGTCGTGGGCCGCGTCAAATCCGGCGCCATGACATACGCGCGCGTCTCAACCGACGATAGGGCAGGGAAGCTGCGCGGCTACGTTGGCGGCGGCCGCTTCACCGACGATCCGCTCGAAACCTTCGGCGGCGCGGGC
>Ga0081455_10003148_pt1 | contig 19166 bp, 17 predicted proteins | sample TabmetS3T2R1_FD_70207 | JGI IMG/M metagenome (GOLD analysis project Ga0081455, IMG submission 70207) | Tabebuia heterophylla rhizosphere microbial communities from the University of Puerto Rico - S3T2R1 | ecosystem: Host-associated > Plants > Roots > Rhizosphere ... | reverse complement strand
CAGGACAGTCCTTCTTGAAAATTGCAAAAGCGCGCAAGCTGGTTGCCACGCCTTTTTTCGGGATTAGCCGGCAGGCTTGCACCACCTTCCATTTGCCATTTCGAGGCGGTTCTCTATCCACCAGCGGGAATTCATTCAGCGGGATTCCGGTGCGATTGATGCGAAGCTTTTCCGGCGGGCACCCCAACTGGGTCAGTCGGTCGGCGAGCGATTGAGACCGGGCGAACACCAGCGGGACCGCGTTGAAAAGACGCCGCAGTTTGCCAGGATAATCTTTAATCTCTGGTTTATGCGCGACGTCCGCGCCGTGGAAAGATACAACGCACGGCTTGTGCCATTGCTCGATAAACGGAAGCAGGTGCACGCCGGTATGACCGAAATAAATGTGCATCAGATCGGCTCCGTGGCGGCTCAATAATGAGTCCAGAGTTTGATACTCGCCGCGATAAACAATCGGCGGCCGCCGTTCGACGAATTTTAACCAACCGTGGACAAGCAGGTTAGTGCGCCGCTTCGGAATGACTTCGATGTCGTCGAAGGGAAATCGCTCTGCATTCTGGACTTCTTTGGTGACGACAAAAGTGTGCACGCCGCGCAGGGCTTTTACCTGCCGATAGATGTGCAACATCTCCGACTTCAGAAAACTGGAACAATAACTCGCTACAACCCGCTTGCCCATAACACAGCGCCCAGTTTCGCTAGCCATACTGGACTTGTCCACCTCAAATTGCCGTAGGAACACTCTCTTCGGGGTCCGCTATTCGTGTTGCCAACGCTTGCTTCAAGTCATCGATTCCCTCTCCTGTGACAGCTGAAGACGGAATTATCTGCAGCTTTGGGTATCTCTTTTGCAGCGCTTTTAGATTTTCATTCGCACCCGGCAAATCCATTTTGTTGGCAACCACGAACCAGGCGCGCGAGGACAAGGTCGAATCGTACAGATCGATTTCCCGGCGTAGATTCTGCAAATCTTCGACCGGACTGCGTCCCTCGCTTCCGGCGATATCCACCACGAAAACCAAAATGCGGCAGCGTGTAATGTGGCGCAGAAATTCATGACCCAACCCGAGTCCGCGGTGCGCTCCTTCGATCAAACCAGGAATATCCGCGACCGTGGCACGTCGGTAACCTGGAAATTCAATGACGCCGACAACCGGATGCAGCGTCGTAAACGGGTAGGCCGCGACTTTCGGTCGCGCCGCCGAAATTTTCCGTAACAGGGTTGATTTACCGGCATTCGGGTACCCAACCAATCCCGCGTCGGCGATGGTTCGCAGCTCAAGCAGAAAATGTCCCTGTTGGCCTTCCTCGCCCTCGGTGTATTGGCGAGGCGCTCGGTTGCGCGAGCTTTTGAAGTGCACATTCCCCTTCCCCCCTGCTCCGCCGCGGCATAGCACGAATTCCTGACCATCACGCGCGAGATCGACTACCGGAATTGGCGATTGCCGATTGCCGATTTCAAATTGCTCCGAATTTGGTGTTCGAAGTTCGACGTTGGATGTTGGGCGTTCTCTTTCTTCTGCCAGCCAAACGACTGTGCCCACAGGAACGTTCACGATTTTGTCCGCGCCCGCGCGTCCGCTCATTTTTTTTCCCATGCCATGCCCGCCCCTTGTTGCCTTAATCAGAGGCTCGTAGAAGAGATTGGAGAGATTATCGACATGCCGGTCCGCTCGCAGGATTACGTTACCCCCACGCCCGCCATCGCCGCCGTCCGGGCCACCTTTCGGCACAAATTTCTCTCGTCTAAAACTGACGCACCCGCGCCCGCCGTTTCCCGCCTGCGCAAAAAGCTTTATCCGATCGATGAACATTTCCTTTAGGCGTTAAAGCATTGAAGCATTGAAACGATGGGCCAATGGTCCTGAAAAGCTAACGGTTTAAGGCTTCCATGTCCCGCACAACGCTCTTGTTTTCGCCGCAATTACAGACGAGCTGAAGCGACATCGAGAGCCTAACGAGTAGGGCAATCCTCTCGAGAAAATGTCACCCTGCGGACCTGCCGGGAGGCTCAAGGCCCGCAGGGATGGGGGGGAGGGACAGCTCTAGGAATGTCGCTTCAAGTGGAAAGCAAGCCTGCGTAATCGCGACACGAAATGCTCGTAGCTCTTGTTTGTGTGGACGGTGTTGCCGTTGCCAATAGTTACGGCAGCCGGTTTTAACACCGAAGCTTTGCGCTCTTCAGCTACCATCTTTTCCACTTTGGCGAGGATCTCATCCGTGGGTAGCACCCAGTCCATTGGAATAGAGTTGCACTTCTCCGTAGGGCAACTGAGCCGGAGCGCACCGTTGCCGCGCGTTCCGCCAGCGACCTGGATTTGCCGGCCCGAGATGAGTTTGCCACAAACCAGGCAATAGCGTTTTTCCTCAAGTGAATGCCACGCTCGAAATTGATCTAGCCGGCGTAGCGTCTCCAGTTGTTCGTTATCCGACAATCTGACTGCAATAGTTAGCGCCACGGCTCCAGATACTACCTTTCCATCAATGGCGCGCACAATCGGGCGCACGGTGGATCTTAATATAGGTGAAAATCCGATCTGGGTAGATGCAGGACAGCTAAAATTTACATCCAATCGCTCGGAGACGTGCGTTGTAGGCTGCAGATGAACAAAAATGGTCATGCCCCCCGTCGGCGCCGCGTCGCGGACTATGCAACAACGGCGATCGAACAAATGAAGCTTTATTGCGACGCGCATCCGGGGAGCCCATCCGATGTGCGTCACCCCCAACTGCTCTTTCGCAGCGATCTTTGGATCGCGCTACTTGGGCCAAACTTGGAAGAAGGCATCGTCGGGATCGGGCCGACGGTCGCCGCAGCGCTTCGGGCATTCGACACGCAATATCTGGCCGGCCAGCAGCTGCCTAACGAGACGATCAATCCTCCGATCGAGTCTGGGCAATTGTTCACAGTGCGTCTGCGCGAGGTGCCCGAGTGCTGAAGCGTTCGATTCGCAGAAGATTGCACGACCCACCAGTTCGCGAAACTTTCAGAGCTGCGTCGCTGTTAAACAGGGTGTGGGGCAGATCTTGTCACGGCCGCTACTGAATGGCAATCCGAATCACAAAGCGAGGACAAAGGAAGGAAGAATGGTAACGGGAGGAGCACGGCCGAGACGTGGAAAATGGCGAAGAGTAAAGTCCAGACGCAAGACGAAAAAAGCCATGAACGATTCGGCATCGAAAACGGTGCCCCCCGAAGAAGTCATGCTTCGTGATCAACCCGACAGGCTTCTGCTTTCAGCCCTCAAATACTGGGAGGTTGAGCGCGATCTGATTGAAGAACGTCTGGCCACCAAGTCTGCGACGGCTGCTTCGTAGGCGGCAACCCAATCCTTCAGGTCGAAGTCTTGAGCACCTCCATGCGAACGCTAGCTGAACATGCCCGACCCGTCGCATGCTAAATCCGATCCAAAATCTCGCGCAGGAGTTTGAGATCAGCTTTAGAAGTCATGACGGATTCTTCGAGCCGCTTGAACAGCTCTTCTTCACCTTTATTGCGTTTTTTCTCCATCAAATTTTGATGTAGCACCACACGTTCTTTTAGCTTGCGGATAGCCGTCCAAAGGGCGCGTTCAAGCGCTTCGGCATGCTGTTCGCTAAGGCTTTCCGGTGAAAAGCGATGCCCGACGAAACATTCAAAGCTCGCAAGCTCGCCGTCCTTAACTTCATACAGCGGTCCGTTACATTCCGGGCAGTTGACCGGGATTTGGTTGCCCGGTGGTTCACTTGTTGGATCATCGGCCGTTGCTTGATCCTCCATACTTGTTCCTCCATTTGGCGATTCTGTAATGTTGGTGGCCTTTCCGTTCGCCAGTTGAACGAGAACCTCGGCGATCTGCCGAACAGGAAGGCAAAAATCGACATCAACCATGTTGAGAGCATTCTGCGGCATGTTTGGCGTAATGGCTTCGTTTGGTTCCTGCACGATGGCGATGCCGCCGCGCGCTTTAATGGCGAACAATCCAGCTGAGCCGTCGTCGCGTCCGCCGCTAAGCACAACCCCAACAACTTTCGAGCGATGTGCGCGCGCGGCACTGCGAAATAGAACATCGACTGCGGGCCGATGGCCATTTTCGCGTGGGCCGCGCGTGAGGATCGTCATGTGATTCTTGATCGACAAATGACAATTCGCCGGCGCGCAGTAAATGCAGTTGGGTTTGTAGCGTTTTCCGTGTTCCGCCCTGACAGCCGGGATATTTCCACAGCGACTTAAGATTTGTGGCAACATCGTTTCGGTGCCGACGTGCAGGACCACAAAGATTGAAGCGTCGAGCGTCTCAGGCAGATGCTTGTTGAGCTCGCAAAGAGCTTCCACCCCGCCGGCAGATGTGCCGATGACAATGATGTTGTGTTTGGTCATGGGAAAAGCCGCCCCTCACAAAATGAATCGCCGCTTCTTGGACAATAGGCTGTAAGGGTTGCTGTGCGTTTACGGGCAGCAAGGTGGATCGACTTCTCCGAAGGCGATGCCAGGCCGCGCCAAAGGCGCAGTATGGAAATCTGGCGCCAAAGCCGCATCTATTGCCAACGCGCCCGGAGGTCGCGTTCCACCTTCTTTGGGTCTTGAAGCGCATACATGCGCGACTCAGAATTCTCGCTGTGATTTACCACGGCTTTCCGCGACGACTGCATCACACAGTGCCGCCGTGGGTTGAGCCAAGCGCTTTGTTTCACATCCGTATCGCTCTTGATCGCGAAGCGGAACAACGCGCTTTAACTGATCCCACGCTCGGCTAAGCCGTTCTGGATTCCGCAAGATTTTATGAAACCAAACAGCGCTGGCACGTCACATTGTTTCTATTGATGCCGGATCATTTGCACGGGCTATTGCCGTTTGGGTGCGAGGAATCAATGAGCAGCGTCATTGGTGACTGGAAGCGGTTTCACGCGGGCAAGAACCGTGTGACGTGGCAGGAAGGATATTCGATCACCGGTTGCGAGCTGCTGAACGCGGCGAGCAGCTTTCAGCAAAGATGGATACATTCGGCAAAATCCTGTAACCGCTAGTCTGTGTGCGAAGGCCGAAGACTGGCCGTGGATCATCGATCCATTCGCAGCAGGTGGATCGACTTCTCCGAAGGCGATGGCAACTCCCGCCGAAGGCGCAGTATAAGATCCGGCGGCAAAGCCGCATCCGCAGCCAACCGCGCCCGGAGGTCGCGTTCCACCTGAATCGAAGCTTGTATAACCAGCGATGGGCCACTAACATGAACAACGGCCATGGCCGCGAAGCAAAAACCCAGCCGGAGCCCGTCGTCCTCGCGAACAAAGCGTAGCAGTAAAAAATCGGCGCGGCGCACAGCGCGTTCAAAGCGAAAAGATCTAGCTTGCCCGATTGTCGGCGTCGGCGGGTCGGCCGGCGGCTTCGAAGCGACCATGGAATTGCTGCGGGATTTGCCGGCCAGAAACGGAATGACCTTCGTGGTGGTACAGCACCTCGATCCCCACTATGCCAGCAAACTGGCGAGCTTGCTCGGCAAAGTGGCCACCATGCCGGTGATCGAGATTGAAAAGACAACCAAACCACGGCCGAACACCGTTTATGTGCAGCCACCTAACAAGTGCGTGATTATCAAAGACGGCGCGCTGACGCTGGTTCGCCGCACCCAGCGACCAAACGTAGCGATTGACCAGTTTTTTGAATCGCTCGCCGAAGCATGCGGCAGCCGTGGAATCGGAGTGCTTCTCTCCGGCACCGGCAGCGACGGCACGGCCGGACTGCGCGCCATTAAGGCGGCTGGCGGTCTCACTTTCGCGCAGGACGAAGAGAGCGCGAAGTTCGCGGAGATGCCGCGCAACGCAATCAGGTCCGGCTTTGTCGATGCCGTGCGTGCGCCGCGCGAGATCGCCCGCGAGATCCGCCGCATTGTCGATCATCCTTACATTCGCCGGCCGATGACCGAAAGCGAGATGGAGCGGGCCGCCAAATCGGAGTACGAAAAGGCGGACAGTCTGGGCCGCATCTTTTTGTCGCTTAGAAAACAGATGGGCGTCGATTTCGCCGGTTACAAGCTAGGCACTCTTAACCGGCGCATCCAACGCCGCATGGCCCTGCATCGAATGACAACGCTGCGCGAGTACGCGCGCTTTTTGCGAAACAACAAACGGGAAATCGAAGCGCTCTTTGACGATCTGCTCATTAACGTGACGCGCTTTTTCCGTGACCCGCGGCTCTTCACCGTATTGCACAAGCGTTTTCTGCCGGCGATTTTGAAAAACAAGGATCGGCATGGCGAGTTGCGCGCGTGGGTGCCGGGATGCGCCACCGGCGAAGAAGTTTATTCGCTGGCAATTTGTATTCTTGAAACGCTCAGAGATCGAGCGACGGAAATGCGCATCCAGATTTTCGGGACTGACCTGAGCGAAGCCATGATCGATCATGCCCGCGCCGGGCTTTATTCGAGAGCAATCGAGAAAGACGTGACACCCGAGCGTTTGAAACGCTTTTTCGAGCCGCGCGATAGCGGTTATCAGATCGTTCGTCGCGCGCGCGACATCTGCACGTTCGCGCGGCAGAATGTGGTAACCGATCCGCCCTTTTCGCGCCTGGATCTTATCAGTTGCCGCAACGTGCTCATCTATCTTTCACCGGAATTGCACAAGCGTTGCATCCCGCAATTTCATCATGCGCTGACATCCGGCGGCTATCTGATCCTCGGCCCGGCTGAAACGGTCGGCACGTTCGATGAATTTTTTGAGCTCGTGGATAGAAAAAACAAAATCTATGCAAAAAGAATAGTCGCGACACCGCCGCCGGCTGAGGTCCCTATTTATCAGGGCATGCGCTTTTCGCGTACCGGGGCACGACCCGCATCGGCTGAGGCCGCCAAGTTCGGCGAACAATTAGAACGATCGGCCGACCACATCATGCTCAATACCTACGCGCCGGCTGCGGTGGTAGTTGATCATGAGTTTCGTGTCCACCAGTTCCGCGGCCGAACAGATGCTTATCTTCAGCATCATCCCGGGCCGGCGACGCTCAATCTATTGCAAATCGTCCAACCAGGTCTGGCAATCGATTTACGCAATGTCATTCGGCGCGCGATCAAAACGAACAAACCGGCTCGAATAGAACGTTCCCTGATCAAGCACGACGGCAAGGGGCGGGAGATCAATATCCAGGTCGTGCCGTTAAAAATTGCCATAACCGACAAACCGTGGCTGCTGGTTATTTTTGATGAGACGACCAGGGGAACCAAGCCGGGTAAGATGCCGCGGATCGTGGGTAAGACGGCCGCGCAGCGCGAGATCGCCGAGCTACGCCGGGATTTGGCCTCCTCGAAGGAATCCTTGCAAGCGATCATCGAAGAACAGGAAGCCACCAACGAGGAATTGAGATCGGCCAACGAAGAAATCGAATCGAGCAACGAAGAATTGCAATCGACGAACGAAGAACTGGAGACGGCAAAGGAGGAACTGCAATCGACCAATGAAGAGCTGACCACGCTGAATGACGAGTTGAGCAATCGCAATCTGGAAATGCTACAGATGAATAGCGACCTGAACAATCTGCTGGCCAGCATTCAATTGCCGATCGTGATGGTGGACAACGATTTGTTGGTGCGGCGGACAACGCCTGCGGCGCGCAAAGCCTTCAACGTGTTGCAAAGCGATATCGGCCGGCCAATCGGCGATCTTAAACCGAATATCGACATCCCCGATTTGCAACCGCTGCTGCGGGAAGTGATCGACACTCTGGCCGTGCGCGAGCTTAGAGTGACGGACAATCAGGGCCGCCAGTATTTGCTCAAGGCGCGTCCGTATCGCACAAGTCAGGACAAAATCGACGGCGCCGTAATCACTCTGGTCGACATTGGGGGGGGAGTAGCGGAACAAAATGACAGGAAATCAGCTAAACGGTCGAAACAAGCCTGGCCGCAAAAATAAGAAGCGAGCACGGCGCGCGATAAATGCATCGAACCGGCCGCATTCGCGCGAACTAATCCGCCCGGCGATGAAGAGTCAGAAAGCGATCCGCAACGTCGACAGGCGAGTTCGCAGCAAGGGCGCAGATGGAGCCAACGGCAGAGAAATTGCCCCGCCAAAATCGAAATGGAGGCCGGTTTTTCGGCAACCAAAGACGGAAGTGGAGCAGGCCATTCAACGCTACGTCGATCTCTTCGACTTTGCACCGATGGGGTACGTCACCTTCGATCGCGTTGGCCGGATCGAAGAAATAAATCTTGCGGCTTCGCGACTACTCGGCCGGCCGCGAGAGCACTTGATCGGCATAACTTTCGCCATCTGTGTCGCGAAGGAGGATATACAACTCTTTCTCAATCACCTGCGCGAGTGTCGTTCTTCGGAGAATCCCGTGGTGACCGAGTTGCATCTGATGCAGAGGGGCGACGGGAAAATTCCTGTTCTGTTGTCGAGCACGGCCACAGTCGACTTGATGCATAATGGCGCTCACCTCTATCAAACTGCACTTGTCGATCTGTTCGAGCGTAAACAGGCAGAGGAGTCCGCCCTCCGGCTGGCCGCGGTGGTTCAATCGTCGCACGACGCCATCGCTACAAAAACTTTGGATGGAATCATCACCGATTGGAATCAAAGCGCCGAACGTATCTTTGGATACAAACCAAAAGAAATCATTGGCAAATCTGTCCTGACTCTGATTCCCCACGACCGGCAAAGCGAAGAAGAGGAGATTCTAAGCAAAGTTCGCCGTGGTGAATCGTTGGATCACTACGAAACAGTTCGTCGCCGGAAGGACGGACAGCTGATCGATGTTTCGTTGACGATTTCGCCGATTAAAGGCCGCAACGGGGAAATTCTCGGCGTCTCGAAAATCGCTCGCGATGTCACCAAGCAAAAACAAGCAAAACGACGCCTTTCTGAACAAGCGCGGCTCCTCGATTTGACCAGCGACGCAATCATCGTGCGCGATCATCTAGACCGGATCGTCTATTGGAACCGCGGCGCGGCGGAAATGTACGGCTTCTCGGCCAGAGAAGCGCTCGGAAAAATTACGCACGAACTGCTACAGACGGAGTATCCGGAAAAATTCAAAAACATTCAAAAACATTTGAGGCGCCATAATCATTGGTCGGGCGAATTGCTTCATACCCGAAAGGACGGCAAAACTATTACCGCCTTTTCGCGATGGAGCCTTGACCGAGATGCGGGTGGAAAACCGGCGTCAATTCTCGAAACCAACACTGATATCACCGTGCGCAAACGCGCAGAGCAACAACAGCGGGCACTCTATCAATTTGCCCAAGTGCAACACGTCGCCGGCAACGTTGCCACAATTTATGACGCCGCGCTGGACGCGATCCTTCCCGCATTACGCTGCCAACGCGCGTCGATTTTGCTTTTCGATAAAGAAAACGTGATGCGCTTTGTCGCGTGGCGCGGTTTGTCAGCGAGATATCGTAAGGCGGTAGAAGGTCATTCGCCATGGAAACTGGATGCAAAAAATCCGAAGCCCGTTTACATGAGCGATGTCGATATTGCCGATATTGCGAAAACCCTGAAGTCCGCCATTCGAAAAGAGAATATTCGAGCAGCTGCATTCATCCCGCTGGTTAGCAGTCGAAAATTGATCGGGAAATTCATGACCTATTATGACGCGCCACACGTGTTCACTGATGACGAGCTGAAACTGGCGACCACAATTGCCTCTCAACTGGCACAGGCAATCGAACGGCGGCATGCGGAGTCAGCCCTGCAACAAAAAGAAGCCGAACTCGAACAGATCGTCACACAAACTCCGTTCATGTTGACCCGGTGCACGCGCGATTTGCGCTATCGTTATGTCAGTCGCGCCTATGCAGAAATGTTTGACCGCATGCCTGAAGAATTCCCCGGCAAAGCGATCGTTGAAATTATTGGCAAAGAAGCTCTAAAGACGATTTTGCCTCATCTCCAGAAAGTGCTGAAAGGGGATAATGTGGAATACGAAATGGAAGTGCCATTCCAAGGCGCGGGAGTTCGTTGGATAAACTGTGTTTATGTGCCGGATCGAGATTCGGACGGAAACGTCGTGGGGTGGTTCGCATCACTGATCGATGTCGGCCTGCGCAAACAAGCAGAAACCGTACTGCAGAAATCAAAAGAGGTCTTAGAAGAGAATGTCCGCGAGCGAACACGCGAATTAGACCTGGCAAACAAAGAATTGCAGGCTGAGATCCAACGACGCAAGGGACTGGAAGGAGAAATCCTCTCTATCAGTGACCGGGAGCAACAGCGGCTCGGCCAGGAACTACATGATGGTCTTTGCCAGCACCTCACGGCGGTTGCATTCATGGCCCGCTCTATCGCGATGCGGCTGAAAAACCACCGTGTGATCGACGCAACCGATATTGAAAAAATTGCGCAGCTGGTGAACGACGCCGCCAGCGATACGCGCGAGCTTTCCCGCGCCCTGCACCGGATGGATGTCGATGCAGCCGGGCTGGTCACAGCGTTACAAGATTTGGTGGACCGGGAAATCTGGCGGACACCCTGCCGGCTGCAAGTCAGACCATCATTCCGAATCGACGACGACACGGCAGCAGCGCACCTGTATCGCATCGCGCGCGAAGCGGTCATCAACGCGAACAAACACGCTCAGGCGCGGGAAATTGTCATTAAATTGGAAAAGTCACGAGGCGGAATGGCTTTGCACGTAATCGATGACGGGGTTGGATGCTCAAATGAATACAAATTGAAGCAAGGCCTGGGTTTTCACATCATGGATTACCGCGCCCAACTGATGGGAGGCCATTTGAAAATCGATTCTCCCAAAGGCAGCGGGACATGCATCTCATGCTATTTGCCGCACAAAGAGGCAATTCAATCACCGAACAACGAAAACGCCGAGCCAGGGCTTCCTGCGAAAATTGCCAAGACATTGGCCGTGTTAATCTAAATTTCCTGCATCTGACAACCAATCGAGCAGCGAACCATTGAAAAGGACGATCAAGGGAAAATCGATGCTTACCATGGACCACTCTGCAACCCGGCGAGCTGAAGCGAAGATTAGCCCGGCGCGCTCGACGAACAAGAATCCGCGCTGCGATCCGCCGGAAGCAAAACGGATCGTGATCGTGGACGATCACCCACTCTTTCGCAAAGGCCTCCAGGAACTGATTCATTCCGATGGCGGCTTCGCCGTCTGCGGAGAGGGCAGTAACGCCGCTGAAGCGATGGAGGTGATTCGCAAGCTCCATCCCGATTTAGCGATTGTGGATCTTAGTTTGCCAGGCGCCAACGGCATTGAGCTGATCAAGAACATCCGTGCGGAATTTCCGAAGCTGCCGGTCCTGGTGCTCTCGATGCATGACGAATCTCTCTACGCATTGCGGGCGATGCGTGCCGGAGCCGATGGGTACGTGATGAAACATGAAGCGATGCAAAATGTCGTTCAGGCAATCCATGAAGTTTTTAACGGGCGTCCGTATCTGAGTCCGGCCATGGCCGCGCAGGTGATTACAAAATTCGCGCATCGCCAGGCCGAAGGCGAGGTGGACGCCGTTGAGAGACTGAGCGATCGCGAACTCGAAGTCCTCGAGCTGATCGGCAAAGGCAACGAAGTGCGTCAAATCGCAAAGCTATTGCATCTCAGCCCGAAGACCGTGGAAACGCACCGCGCGCACATCAAAGATAAGCTCGACCTGAAAAACTCGCGCGAGGTCGCCCGCTTCGCTCTGCAATGGCTGCAAGCCCGCGGGGCGTGATGCTGTGCGTCGCACATCGTAACCAGCTGCTTCGGACTGAATCGAATCGGAATTTAAACCCGTTAAAAGGGCTGGTGTCCATTTCTTGCTGAGGTCACCGGCTTAAAAGCCCGTGTTAGTGAGAGCCCCCCTGCAAGTGCAGTGCCCGAGTTGCGCAATGACTTTCCTTTCATTAACACCGGCCTTTTAGGCCGGTGCTACGCTTCTCTGCACGGCCTAAGCGGTTCTAACCGCTTCCTTCATCGTGCCAACGCAGCCCGTGACGATCGATAAACTCTCGCAATTCGTCTGTGAACGTTTTCACGCGATGATGCTCTTTCTGGTCCGCGATGTATCGCGCGACAAGGTCGACATTTGAATGCGACACCGAGAACGCTCCGTATCCCCTGCCCAAGCAAACTTTCCCGTAACCAAGTCATTTGAATTAAGCCAGTGCGAAGAACTACCCTTTAAGAGTTGCACCAGCTTCTCGATTGAAAACCCAGTGGGAACATCGATCAGCGCGTGTACATGATCAGGGTTCACGAAGTTGATTTTCATGTACACCGCCTGCTCGTTCGCGTATTCAACGAGATATCGGGATAGGCCTGCCGCAGCCTTTTTATTAAGTAATCGGTCACGATTCAGTGTTCCCCAGATCAAGTGAATCCAGCAGCGAGAATAGGAGTGCACAGACATGAGGCCGCCATCGTAAGCCGTTGAAACGGCTAATGTCGATCTCTCTCGATGGCACCGGCTTGAAAGCCGGTGTTAATGAGAGGATGTGCAGCGCCGATAAAGACACTGGTCTTCCCATTAACACCGGCCTTTAGGCCGGTGCTCACCACGGCTGCCAAGGGCAAGCCGTTTCAACGGCTTTCTCGAGCATCCACACTTTCACTTTTTTTCACGCTCACCGAGAGCATATTTCACGCGATGGCCACGACGACGCGAGACGCAGTTGAGGAACTGCTTCAGACCTACGGTGAAACCGGCGGAATAAACTATCTGGCCGCTGCCGCTTCCCTTCCCTCGCGTTTATCAATCGAAGCGGCTTGCACTGAGCTAATGAGCCTGATGTTCCCCGGTTTTCGCAGCGAAGCGCTGGTGAGCTCCGAAGATCTCGCTGACACAACGCGCATCCGCGTCAGACATTTGCACGCGCGGCTCAAAACTGAAATTTGCAGAAGCCTCGGCAAAATTCCGCCCGATGAAGCAACGGAAGCAAAAGCGGAAGAAGTATTGACGGAGTTTTTCAAACAGCTGCCATCTGTGCGCCGCATGCTTTGGACGGACATCGATGCAGCTTATGAGGGAGATCCGGCTGCGACGAGTTACGAGGAAATCATCCTCGCCTACCCCGCGCTGGAAGCCATCGCCGTTTATCGAATGGCGCATCTGCTCTATGGAAAGGTGCCGCTGATCCCACGCATCATGACCGAGTGGGCGCACAGCCGTACTGGAATCGATATTCATCCTGGCGCGGAGATCGGCTCGCATTTTTTCATCGACCACGGCACCGGTGTCGTTGTCGGCGAAACAACCCAAATCGGGTCGCACGTGAAACTTTACCAGGGCGTCTCGTTCATCGCCCGTTCGCTCGGGGCCGGACAAGCGTTGCGTGGGAAAAAGCGCCACCCGACGATCGAAGACGGCGTTTGCATTTATGCTGGAACCACGATCATGGGCGGCGACACCGTGATCGGCGCGAATTCGACGATCGGCGCAAACGTGTTCCTGACGAAAAGCGTTCCACCGCATTCGCTCGTCTACTACGAAGAAAAGGAAGTTCGTGTCGTGCCGAAACGAAAACACGAGGCCGCAACTGCACGCGATGAATTTCAGAAATGAAAGCAGCCAATCCTGTAGCCGCTTCGCTGTGCGAAGCGTAATGGTTGCGTCTTTGCAAAGCTCCTTCAGGCGCGTCTCACAGAAACGCGCCTACAATGAGGATGAGCATGAGGAAGAGGAAGACTAAGAGTAGGAGGAAGAAAAAGTATTGATGATCTATCTCGATTACAACGCCACCACACCGTTATGCGACGCAGCGCGCGAGGCGATGCTGCCATATCTCAATCGCCATTTCGGCAATCCATCCAGTGTTCACGCTGCTGGCCGCGAAGCGCGCGCCGCCGTTGACGACGCTCGCGACAAGATCGCCGCGCTCCTCCACGCGAAACCCGGCGAAATCGTTTTTAACAGCGGCGCAACGGAGTCATGCAATTTGGGTCTGCTCGGTCTGGCGCGATCTGGATCTTCACGCGGCGGCCACATCATCTCGAACAAAGCCGAACATCACGCAGTGCTGCACGCAGTGGAACACCTTGAGAATCACGAAGGTTTTGAAGTCACCTGGCTCGATGTTTCCAAAACCGGAATGGTCGATCTCGATCAACTCGCCGATTCGATTCGCCCTGACACCAAACTCGTCTCGATTATGACTGCGAATAACGAGACCGGTGTTATCCAGCCGATGCGCGAAATTTCACGAATATGCCGCGAGCACGGCGTGTTGCTTCACAGTGACATGGTCCAGGCGTTTGGCAAATTGGAGACCGACGTCTCGTTAGTTGATGCCGGCAGTTTTGCATCGCATAAATTTTACGGACCCAAGGGCGCGGGATTTCTATTTTTGCGGAGCGGTTTGCCGATTCAGCCAATCATGTTCGGCGGCGCGCACGAAAATCAACGGCGCCCCGGGACAGAGAATGTTGCAGGCTTAGCAGGAATGGCTGCGGCGGCGGAGTGGGTTTTAAGCGACGCCAATGAGGAGCGGCAGCGCGAAGCGCAATTGCGTGATGATTTCTGGACGCACATCGCAAAGCTTTTTCCAGACGCGCAACAAAATGGAGACGATGTTCATCGGCTCGGTAACACCCTCAATGTGAGTTTTATCGGAATTGATTCGGAAACAATGCTGATGGCGCTGGATTTGGAAGGTGTTTGCGCGTCGAGCGGTTCGGCTTGCATGGTTGGTTCGGTGAGGGCGTCCCATGTTTTGCTTGCCATGGGATTGCCAATGGAAAGCGCCAGATCGGCCATTCGTTTCTCGCTTGGCAGACGGACGACTCCGGAGGAAATCGCCGGTGCAGCCGATGCGCTCGAGCGAATCGCGAAGCGAACCAAAGACGCCCGCGAATATGCCGTCGCTTAGGCAGCTCGAGTTCGCCTTCGAACACAATACTGTTGTAGGGCAGGCGCTCCGCCTGCCAGCTCACAAGATGGCAACCGAAGCGGTTGCCCTACAGTTCCGTGGCCGCGATGGCGATCTTGAAACAAAAGCGCGCGAGTTGTTGTGTTCGTTAGGCGCGAAACGGATCGCGACAGAACTTCGCGTCGAATGGAATCCACATCTCAAAACCGCCGCCGGCCGCGCTGATTATCGTCAGAAACTGATTTCGTTGAACCCGCGGCTAATTGAGCATCCCGAGGAAATCGATCGCACGCTGCGACACGAACTCGCTCATTTCCTCGCGCAATTTCGACAGAAAAGCCGGAGGCGGATTTCACCGCACGGACCCGAGTGGCAGCAGGCTTGTCGCGATTTGGGAATCGCAGGCGAAACGCGCTGTCATACATTGCCCTTTCCTGTGAAGCGTTTCGCGCCGCGTTTCATCTACCGTTGTCCGAATTGCCGCCGAGATTTTCCTCGCGTGCGCAAGCTCAAACGCACAGTCGGCTGTCTCGCCTGTTGCCGCGCGCATAATGGCGGTGAGTTCGACCAGCGCTTTCGACTGAAGCTGGTCACGTCAAGCAGCATTTATGTCAACGCTGGACACGGTCTTCGAAGCAGGTGAAACGAGACCGCAGCCTGCTCGAGGTGGCGAGGGTGCGTTGGGTGAGGCCATCGGTTCTGCCGCCGATTTTAAATGCCGCGCCTTCGGCGGGGAATTGCCATGAGCTCGGAGAGCTCGATCCACCTACCGATCGCATGTAATTCATCTCTAGCTGTTCGCCGTCGCACGTGCGAGCGACTTTAGAACCCATTGTCTTCATATTGTATGTTTTCTTCGCCGCACCATTTGACGTTGGGATGGCGGAAGAGACACGTCCGTGGTCGCTCAAATTGCCGAATCAATTACATAATGAATTTCGTCCATATTTCCGCTCCGTCCGTCGGAAGCTTGAACAACATTTTTGATCCGCGTTTATGAAAATACTCGCGAGCCAAATCGCTAAGGAATTAGAGAAAGCAAACCATTGCGCGATTTACGAACCTGAATTAACGCGCGTTTGGCCGATCAATGGCAAGTCGCGTGAAGCTAAAGTTGCTGCCTTTGCCCAACAGAATGGCTGGCGGCTGCGGTTCTACAAGGACGGCCTTTGCGCAATCTTTGATAAAGCGCCGTCTAGCTGAAATTCGCGCTTCATTTTCGTACGTTACGCACACCACTTCGCGCCGCTCGCGAAAAGCGTCAGTCTGTTCGGCCCTCGGAGACCGCCGCTACAGTTCGTCCGGTTTCCCTTTTTCAGCTTTCTCGCCACGCAATTTAGCCTGGATAAACATGTCGATGTCGCCATCCATCACCGCTTGCACGTTGCTCGTCTCGGCGCCGGTGCGGTGGTCTTTGACCATTTGATATGGTTGAAACACGTACGAGCGGATTTGATTTCCCCACGCGATCTCGCCTTTCTCGCCGTACTGCCGCTCTACCTCGGCGCGTTTCTTGTCTTCTTCGAGCTGATAAAGTTTTGCTTTCAACATTTTCATCGCCAGCTCGCGATTGCGCCCCTGGCTGCGTTCAGCCTGGCAGGCGACGACGATTCCGCTCGGCCTGTGCAAAATCCGCACCGCAGTTTCGACTTTGTTCACGTTCTGTCCGCCTTTGCCGCCGCTGCGGAACGTCCCGATCTCGAGATCGGCCGGATTGATTTCAATGGGCGCCGTGTCGGTGATTTCGGGCACAACGTCGACGCTCGCGAATGAGGTGTGGCGCCGTTTATTCGCGTCAAAGGGTGAGATACGCACAAGCCGATGCACGCCGCGCTCAGTTTGCAGATGTCCATAGCCGTACTCGCCTGTAACGAGCAAAGTCACCGATTTGATTCCGACTTCTTCGCCCTGTTGAATGTCCACTGTTTCCGATTTAAAACCGCTGCGCTCGATCCAGCGTTGGTACATCCGAAGCAGCATATCGGCCCAATCGCACGATTCGGTCCCGCCGGCACCGGAATGGATCGTGACGAACGCGTTGGCGCGATCGTTCTCGTCAGACAAAAACTGGCGCAGCTCGAACTCGTCGAGCTTGTGAGCCAGACGGTCGTGTTCGATCACCACTTCCTTCTCCGCCTGCGCGCGATGCGCCGGATCGCTTTCTTCTGCCGCGAGTTCTTGGAGCGCGCTGAAATCTTCGATCTCGCGTTCCAATTGTTGGAACGGATTGATCAATGAACGCAATCGCGAAACTTCCTCGACATCAGCCTGGGCCCGCTCCCGATTCGACCAGAAATCGGGCGCAGCCATGCGCGCTTCAATTGCAGCTAGACTCTTCTGAAGCTGCTCGACGTCAAAGAAACCTCCGCAACTCGCACACTCGCGACTTCAGATCCTCAGCATCTGGAATGGAGATTTCCGTTGGCATGGCCAAACATACTTTGAGTCGCTGCCGAGCGCAAAGGCGTACCGGCGTTTGTACCAACGGCTTTGGCGCAAAATTGGAACGCGTTCGTGATTTAAGGTGGAACGCGACCTCCGGGCGCGTTGACTAAATCAGCGGCTCTGCCGCCAGAATCGAGACTGCACCTTCGGCGGAAGCCATCGAGCTCGGAGATCTCGACCCACCCGGATCTAGAGCAGGCGCTCGCGTCGGAAAGCACCTCTACGCTTACTTGCGAGTGGGAACGGGTTTTGCCTTCGCGCGCGCCGTCTCAAGGCGAAAAATTGTTTCGCCTTCCTTCATCAGATCAAGGCGGTCGCGTGCGATCGTTTCCAGATAACTCACGTCTGTCTTGAGCAAATTGACCTCGCGCGTCTGCCGCGCCAGCAAAGTTTGTTGCTCGTTGACCTGTTGCTGAAGGTTGTCAATCTCCGTGCGGCTCTGCATTAGTTTCTTATACGGCGGCACGAACAGGCTCACGATGACAAGCCAGATCGCGATGATCAGCAGGACGAGGAGAATTCGGTTAAGTCGCTGCCAGACTGTGGCTTCGCGACGCGCGCGGAAATCAGCGTAACCGTGCTCCACTTCAGCGGAGTGTAGCGCCGTACACCGCTTTGTCACCAAGTTCTTCTTCGATCCGCAACAACTGGTTGTACTTGGCCACCCGGTCGCTGCGGCATGGCGCACCCGTCTTGATCTGCCCGGCGTTTGTCCCCACCGCGATATCGGCAATGGTCGTGTCCTCGGTCTCACCCGAACGATGGCTGATCACGGTCGTGTAATCATTTTTCTTTGCCACCTCGATCGTTGCCAGCGTTTCCGTGAGCGTGCCGATCTGATTCACCTTGATAAGAATGGAATTCGCCACGTGCTCGGCAATTCCTTTTTGGAGAAATTTTACGTTGGTGACAAAAAGATCATCCCCGACCAGTTGTATCCTGGAGCCAAGCTTTTTGGTCAATTTTTTCCAGCCCTCCCAATCGTTCTCCGCGCAACCGTCCTCAATCGAGATAATCGGGAAGCGCGCGCAAAGCTCGGCGTAGTAATCGATCAATTCTTCAGCGGTCTTCTTTGTGCCACCGGATTTTTTGAAAACGTAGAGATTTTTGTCGCCGTCGTAGAATTCGGAGGCAGCTGGATCAAGCGCAATGAAGATCTGTTCGCCTAGTTTGTAACCAGCCTTCTCGACGGCCGCGGAAATCGATTGCAACGCGTCTTCAGCGGAATCGAGTTGCGGCGCAAATCCACCTTCGTCGCCAATGGCCGTGGAAAGATGTCGCGCTTTCAAAACAGATTTCAGCGCGTGATACACTTCCGTGCCGTAACGCAACGCTTCCGAATAAGTTGGCGCGCCGCGCGGCACGATCATGAATTCCTGAAAATCGATCGGCGCATCCGAATGGGCGCCGCCATTGAGGATGTTCATCATCGGCACCGGAAGCACTCGTGCGTCGCCCCCGCCGAGGTATCGGAACAGCGGCAAGTTTTCAGCAGCAGCGGCCGCACGGGCCACCGCCAGAGAAACAGCCAACGTGGCATTAGCGCCGAGATTTCTTTTAGTCGGCGTACCGTCAAGTTCGATTAACTTCTTATCGATATTCGCCTGATCTCGCGCATCCAGCCCCTTGAGAGTCGGCGCAATCTTCTGGTTCACGTTGGAAACCGCTTTTCTCACACTTTTGCCGCCGAAGCGGCTTTTGTCGCCATCGCGCAGTTCCAGTGCTTCATGTTCGCCTGTGCTCGCCCCGCTGGGAACGGCCGCTCGTCCAAACGCACCGCTTTCAACACGTACATCCCCTTCGATCGTCGGATTACCGCGTGAATCCAATATTTCGCGGGCGTGAATGTGGGTAATGCCGGTGCTCGCCATACGTCCTGCGCGGACTAGAACAGCTTTGGCCTCACCAGGCAAATCAGTATCGTT
>Ga0081455_10003147_pt1 | contig 19180 bp, 21 predicted proteins | sample TabmetS3T2R1_FD_70207 | JGI IMG/M metagenome (GOLD analysis project Ga0081455, IMG submission 70207) | Tabebuia heterophylla rhizosphere microbial communities from the University of Puerto Rico - S3T2R1 | ecosystem: Host-associated > Plants > Roots > Rhizosphere ... | reverse complement strand
GAACCCGGAAAGACGATAGGCGCCCCGTTTAGCCGCTAATGGTGGCAAAGCCAAGGTGCCGGGGACGGCGGTTCACCGAAGGTTGGACAGCCTGTGGATCATTCGGCCGCCTGCATCTGGCGGCCCGAATAGGCGATGCGGCTGATCAGCTCCGGCAGCTCGCTGTATTCCTGGACGTGGAGCCCGTTGGCCTTGTCGCCCGCGCCGAGCCGGCCGGTAACCGCGGCGGCGAAGCCGAGCTTCTGCGCTTCCCTGAGGCGCAATGACGCGTGCACCACCGGGCGCACGCCACCTGCGAGCGAGATCTCGCCGAAGTAGACCGTGTCCGGAGGGAGCGGAGAATTGACGAGTGACGAGATCAGCGCGGCGGCCACGGCAAGGTCGGCGACAAGCAGGTGGCCGACCGAGACTCTCTCCTGGGTGAGGCGACGCCCGAGCACGCCCGGCCCAATGTGCGCTGGTCGCTCTCCATCGCCGCCGTGTTCCTGGCGCTCTGGCTGGTGCCGATCGCAAGGCTTGACGGCCTTGCCCAGGCGGCCGCCATCGTCGCCCTGATCGCCGCCGGCGTCGCGCTCTACGGCCTTTTGCTGCAGCTTTTCGGCATTACCGGCTGGCGCGAAGCGGTTAACGCGCTCCGGGGCGGCCCGGGCGACTTGCGCGGCTAAAATACCCGTGGCAAACGACGCCCCTTAATACAGACGGGATCGAGAACCATGGCGTTCGCAGAACGGGTTTTTTCAGGCGTCCAGCCGACGGGCAATCTGCACCTCGGCAATTATCTTGGCGCCATCGTCAACTTCGTGAAGCTGCAAGAGACGCATAACTGCATCTATTGCGTGGTCGACATGCATGCGATCACGATGCCCACCGATGTCTGGGGCGGCCCGGCAGAACTGGCGCGCAACACCCGCGAGGTGACCGCGGCGTTCATCGCGGCCGGCATCGACCCGAAGAAGCACATCGTGTTCAACCAGAGTCAGGTCTCGGGCCATGCCGAACTCGCATGGATCTTCAACTGCGTCGCCCGCGTCGGCTGGCTCAGCCGCATGACGCAGTTCAAGGACAAGGCAGGCAAGGATCGCGAAAACGCCTCCGTCGGTCTGTACGACTATCCCGTGCTGATGGCGGCGGACATTCTCGTCTACCGCGCCACCCATGTGCCGGTCGGCGAGGACCAGAAGCAGCACTTGGAGCTTTCGCGCGACATCGCGCAGAAGTTCAACAATGACTTCGGAGATTCAATCCGCAGCCACGGCTTCAACGATGGTCTGTTCTTCCCGCAGCCGGAGCCGCTGATCACGGGACCGGCGACGCGGGTGATGAGCCTGCGCGACGGCACCAAGAAGATGTCGAAGTCGGATGCGTCGGACAATTCGCGCGTCAACCTCACCGACGATGCCGACACCATCGCGCAGAAGATCCGCAAGGCGAAGACCGATCCGGAGCCGCTGCCGACAGAGGAGAAGGGCCTCGAGCCGCGGCCGGAGGCCGACAATCTCGTCGGAATCTATGCGGCGCTCGCCGGCGTCCCCAAGCAGGCGGTGCTGAAGGATTTCGGCGGCGGGCAGTTCTCCAGCTTCAAGAACGCGCTGGTCGAACTGTGCGTTGCAAAACTGGCGCCGATCGCCGCCGAGATGAAACGCCTGGTCGCCGATCCCGGCCATGTCGACGCCATCCTGGCCGATGGCGCGGGCCGCGCGCGCGCCATCGCCGACGAAACCATGCGCAAGACCAAGGGCATCGTCGGCTTCATCCACTAGCCGGCGTCCACCGCCAGGCACGGAACCCACGCTCCCTCTACCCAAAGGCCGAGGGAGTGTGGCAGCATGCGCCGGTTTGGCAGCACCGGGACATGCATGACCAGTCAGCGACACGCTTACGAATCGGGTCACAAGCCAAAATGCCTTGTCATCGTTGACGACACCGCGGAGTGGGACCGCGCCGTCTACTACGCCGCCCGCTGGGCGATGCGGGTGAGCGGCGGCGTGGTGATGCTGCGGGTGATCGAGACCGAGGACCAGAACCAGCAATGGCTGGGGGTTGCCGACATCATGCGGGCGGAGGCCTATGAAGCGGCGAACGAGGCGCTCGACCGCGCCTCCGGCCGCGCCAATGGGGTTGCGGCCATCACCCCGGAACGGGTGATCCGCGAGGGCGTTCCGGGCGAGCAGATCCTCGACGTCATCGATAAGGACACCGACATTTCCATGCTGGTGCTGGCGGCCAATCCCGGCGCCGAAGGGCCGGGGCCGATCATCACGGCGCTGGCCAAGACGGTGGGCGCATTTCCGATCCCGCTGATGATCATCTCCGGCGCGCTGTCGGATGCCGAAATCGACGGCCTGTCGTAGCCAAACCGGCCTTAACCCCTTGATGCGGCGCGGGAAGGCTGCCCTGCGCCCCTTGACCGTGCGCCGCGCGACGCCATCTGCTAAGGAGACCTCACGCGCCGGCCTTGAACCGGCGACGCCGGAGAAAACCATGTTCATCCAGACCGAAGCCACCCCTAATCCCGCCACGCTGAAGTTCATCCCGGGCCGCATCGTGCTCGACAGCGGCACGATGGAGTTTTCCAGCCGCGAAACCGCCCACCGCTCGCCGCTCGCCGCGCGCCTGTTCGAGGTGCCTGATGTCACCGGCGTGTTCTTCGGCTCCGACTTCGTCACCGTGACCAAGGCGGCGGGCGACTGGCAGCAGCTCAAGCCCGCGATCCTCGGCGCGATCATGGAGCACTATATGTCCGGCGCGCCGCTGCTCGCCGACGGTGCTGCTGCCAATGACGAGGAGGCCGATGAGGCCGACGAATTCTTCAACGAGGAAGACGCCGACACCGTCGCGCAGATCAAGGATCTGATCGAGACCCGCGTGCGGCCGGCGGTCGCCAATGACGGCGGCGACATCACCTTCCGCGGCTTCAAGGACGGCGTTGTCTATCTCAACATGAAGGGCGCCTGCTCCGGCTGCCCGTCATCGACGGCTACGCTGCAGCACGGCATCCAGAACCTGCTCCGGCACTTCGTGCCCGACGTCGTCGAAGTCCGGCCGATGTGACGCGAAGCGTCATTCCGGGGCGATGCCAACGGGTCCGCGCAAAGCGCGGCCCGATGACAGGCTCCGCATCGAACCCGGAATCTCGAGATTCCGGGTCTCGTGCTTACGCACCATCCCGGAATGACTCTCAAGTCTACGCCGCGGTTCCGATAGCCGCCGCTTCGGCTGCGGCGCGCTGCATGCCGTTGGACATCTCGGCGGTCACCGCGCTCTGCTCCTCGACGGCTGCCGCCGTGGATGCCACGTATTCGCTGACTTCCTGAATGGCCTTCTTGATCGAGTTGAGCGCCCCGACCACGTCGGTGGAAATGCCGGTCAGGTTGGCGATCTCCTGCTCGATCTTGTCGGTCGCCTGCTTGGCCTGGTTGGCGAGGTTCTTGACCTCGGAAGCGACCACCGCAAAGCCACGCCCGGCTTCGCCGGCGCGGGCGGATTCGATGGTGGCATTGAGCGCGAGCAGGTTGATCTGGCCGGTGATGTCACCGATCAGCTGGACGATGCTGCTCATGGATTCGGCAGCCTCGCTCAGGCGCGTGGCCTGCTGATCGGCCGATTCGACCCGGCCGACGGCATCCATCGCCGTTTCCTTCGATTTGCTCATCGCCTCGGAAATTTCGCGCACGGAGGCATTGAGCTCCTCGGCGCCGGAGGCAACCGACTCCATCATGCCGCGCACCTTGTCGCTCTGCATGCGCGCGATCACCTGCGCGGTGGTGTCGGTCGCATATTTCACGACCTTGAACGGCTTGCCGTTCATGTCGAGGATCGGATTGTAGGAGGCCTGGATCCATATTTCCTTGCCGCCCTTGCCGACCCGCTTGTACTCAGCCGCCTGGAATTCGCCGCGATTGAGCTTCGCCCAGAACTCGCGGTAGGCGGCCGTGTCACGCTCGGCCGCGCCGACAAATATGCTGTGGTGCCGGCCCTGGACTTCTCCCAGCGAATAGCCGACCGCGCCGAGGAAATTGCTGTTGGCGGTGATGATCGTGCCGTCCATGTTGAATTCGATCACCGCCTGCGACTTTCCGATCGCCGCGATCTGACCGGCGAAATCGGCGTTGCGCAGCTTTTGCGCCGTGATGTCGGTCGCGAACTTCACCACCTTGAATGGCTTGCCGTTCTGATCGACGACGGGATTGTAGGAAGCAAGAATCCAGACTTCCTTGCCGCCCTTGCCGATGCGCTTGTATTCCTCCGCCTCGTATTCGCCGCGGTTGAGCCTGGCCCAGAATTCGCGATAGGCGGCGCTGTCGCGCATCGCCGGATCGACAAACATGCTGTGGTGCCGGCCCTGGATTTCCTGCAGCGCATAGCCCATCGCGTTCAGGAAATTCTGGTTGGCGGTCACGATCGTGCCGTCCATCTTGAACTCGATCACCGCCTGCGCCCGGCTGATCGCATCGGCCTGCGCCGCGAATTCCAGGTTCTGAAGGCGGAGCGTGGCGTCGAACCACTCGACCGCAAAGCCGGCGCGCTTACCGTCCGGGTCCTTCAGAGGCGTCGCCGCAAGATCGAACATGCGGCCGCCGACGGTGATCGTCGCGCGGTGCATCGCGTTGAGATTGTCCAGCATCCGGCGCTGGTACTGCGGATTCTTGTGAAATACGTCGATGTTGCTGCCAACGAGCTTCGCCACGTTGAAATTCGGCAGATCCTGGCGGATGTCGCTCTCGGCCTCCTTGAGGAGGTTGGTGACGGCCTCATTCATATAGACGATGGTCAGGCTCGCATCCGCGACCATGATGTTCGCGGTGACCGCATCCGTCGCCAACGATTTCACGAGGTCCTTGCCGCGCGACCGTCCCTTGAACATCCAATGCTCCTTGATGCAATGACTAGATGAAATTTTCCGGTTGGCAAAGCGCGCCGACACGAGGTTCGAAAGCCGGCTTTTGCCGATGATGAGCGGTCTTTTTGCGGCCTTGCGATTGGTTCCCACTTTCGTATTAAGATTGAATTAATCATGATCCGAGCCAATTTTCCCTTGTTGGTTGCGTTTCGATTCGGCGGCAACGAATGCGTGGCGCAGAAAGTCCTGGCGCGGGAGCCGAGCGCAAGATGCGTTGTTTGCCGCGCGAAATGACAGAAAGACCATGCTGATCCTCGCCATCGATACCGCGCTAGATGCCTGTGCTGCCGGGGTTTTCGACACCGGCACCGGCAAGCCGCTGGCGCAGGAGACGGCCGCGATGAAGCGCGGCCATGCGGAGGCCTTGATGCCGCTGATCGCGCGCGTGATGAAGGCGTCCGGCATCGCCTTCGAAGCGCTCGATCGCATCGCTGCCACGACGGGGCCCGGTAGTTTTACGGGCCTGCGTGTCGGGCTTTCCGCAGCGCGCGGCATTGCGCTGGCGGCAAGCAAGCCCGTCGTCGGCGTCACTACGCTCGCCGCCTATGCTGCGCCTCATGTCAGCGAGCATGCCGAGCACCCGATCATCTCGGCGATCGATGCGCGGCACGATCACCTCTATCTGCAGGTCGTCAGCGGCAATGGCGGCGCGCTGGTGACGCCGCGCGTGGCGCCCATTGCAGAAGCACTCGAGGCGGCGCGGTTCGGCGCGCCGATACTTGCCGGCAATGCCGCCAACATTCTTGCAGAGCGCTGGCCAAAGGATGCCCCGGCACCGGCCCAAGTGGATCAGCAGGCCGCGCCCGACGTCGTCTGGGTGGCGTGGCTTGCCGCCGCGGTCGATCCCGCCGACGCGACGCCACGGCCGTTTTATCTGCGCGCGCCCGATGCCAAGCCGCCGGCCGATCAATTGCCGCGCGCCGAAGCGACGCAAGCCACATGATGGGCTGGCTGTCGGACTGGTGGGGCGGCGGCACCGCCGTGGTCGAGCCTGCAACGCCGCGCGACGCGGCGCGGCTGGCGCAACTGCATGGCGCGTCATTTCACCGCGGCTGGGGCGAAGGCGAATTCGATGCCATGCTGAGCGAGCGCAACACGCTGGTGCACCGGTTAAGACTTGGCCGCAAGGTGATCGGCTTTGCGGTGTCGCGCATGGCCGCCGATGAAGCGGAGATCCTGTCGATTGCGGTGGACGAGCGCCATCGCGGCCGCGGCCTCTCGCGCAATTTGCTGCTCATTCATCTCGGCCATCTCGCCGGGCACGGCGTGCGCAAAATATTTCTCGAGGTCGAGGAAAACAACCAGCCGGCGCGAAGGCTCTACGAACGTATGGGGTTTGCCGTCGTCGGCCGCCGCGAAAGGTATTACCAGCAAGCCGGCGGGGAACAGCTGAATGCTCTTCTGATGCGGCGCGACTTGTCGTAAGATGCGGGAGATGGCAAACCATCGCCGTCTCCTTCAGGGCCCGCACCATGACCGCACTGAAACCCTCGACCGCGCATTCTCCGTCGGCAAAAGCCACCGGCATCGAGGCGCGCTGCGCCGCCACCGGCATGCGCATGACCGAGCAGCGCCGCGTGATCGCGCGCGTGCTGGCGGAAGCGGTGGATCATCCCGACGTCGAGGAACTGTATCGGCGCTGCGTGGCGGTCGACGACAAGATCTCGATCTCGACCGTCTATCGCACGGTAAAACTGTTCGAGGATGCCGGGATCATCGAGCGGCACGATTTCCGCGAGGGCCGCGCCCGCTACGAGCAGATGCGCGACAGCCATCACGACCACCTGATCAACCTTCGCGACGGCAAGGTGATCGAGTTCACCTCGGAAGAAATCGAGAAGCTGCAGGCCGAGATCGCCCGCAAGCTCGGCTATCGCCTGGTCGATCACCGGCTGGAACTGTATTGCGTTCCGCTCGACGACGACAAGAACTGACCACGCGGCTCCTTACATCGTGAACCTCGACCTCGTCATTTTCGACTGCGACGGCGTGCTGGTCGACAGCGAAGTCATCTCCTGTCGCGCCCATGCCGAAACGCTGACGCGCCACGGCTATCCGATCACCGAAGAACAGGTGCTGCATCGCTTCCTCGGCGTCTCCGACCGCGAGGCGCGGCTGATTATCGAGCGCGAGATCGGTCGCAGGCTGCCGGATGATTTCGAGGCGCAGGTGAAGGAAGCGACGCTGAAATTCTATGCCGGCGACTTAAAGGCAGTTGCCGGAGTCGCGGCGGCTATTGCCGCGATCGACGTGCCAAAATGCGTGGCCTCCAGCGGCACGCCGGAAAAGATCCGCCATGGCCTGGAATGCGCCGGCCTTTACCAGCAGCTCTCGCCGCACATTTTCTCGGCGACCCAGGTCAAGCGCGGCAAGCCCGCGCCGGACCTGTTTCTGTTTGCGGCTTCCGAAATGCGCGCGGAGCCCGCGCGGTGTCTCGTGATCGAGGACAGCGTTCCCGGCGTCACCGGCGCGGTCGCCGCCGGCATGGCCGTGCTCGGCTTCCATGGCGGCAGCCACTGCCTGCCGGGCCATGCGGAAAAGCTGCGCGCCGCCGGGGCGACGCTGGTGTTCGAGGACATGCGGGAATTGCCCGATTTGGTGCGGCAGGCGGCCGAAAAACCCGGCCTGATCGCTGGATTTTCAGCCGGTTAGGCTATATTTGAGCCCTGCGCCAGGATGGCGCCGTTTACCCCCGACCCAGGTTCCATGACGTCGCCGCGCAAGCTGCACATCAAGTCCTATGGCTGCCAGATGAATGTCTACGATGCGCAACGCATGGTGGACACGCTGGCGGGCGAGGGTTTTGTCGAGACCGCGAGCGCCGAGGACGCCGACCTCGTCATCCTCAACACCTGCCACATCCGCGAGAAGGCCTCGGAAAAGGTCTATTCCGAGCTCGGGCGGCTGCGCACGATGAAGGACGAGGCCGCGCGCCGTGGGCGGCAGCTCAATATCGCGGTTGCCGGCTGCGTTGCGCAGGCCGAGGGCGAAGAGATCATCCGCCGCGCGCCTGTCGTCGACATCGTGGTGGGCCCGCAGAGCTATCATCATCTGCCGCAGCTGCTGGCGCGCGCCAAGCGCGACGGCCGCGCGCTGGAAACGGAATTTCCGGTCGAGGACAAGTTCGGCTTCCTGCCTGCGCCGAAGCCGGACGCGATCCGCGCGCGCGGCATTTCCGCCTTCGTCACCGTGCAGGAAGGCTGCGACAAGTTCTGCACCTTCTGCGTGGTTCCCTACACGCGCGGCGCGGAAGTGTCGCGGCCGGTCGCAAGAATCATCGACGACGTGAAGCGGCTTGCCGACAACGGCGTGCGCGAGATCACGCTGATCGGGCAGAACGTCAATGCCTATCACGGCGAAGGACCTGACGGGCGCAGCTGGCCGCTCGGCAAACTGCTCAATCGCCTTGCCGAAATCGAAGGCGTGCTGCGGCTGCGTTACTCGACCAGCCATCCGCTCGATGTCGAGCAAAGCCTGATCGAGGCGCATCGCGACAATCCAGCGCTGATGCCGTTCGTGCATCTGCCGGTGCAGTCCGGCTCCGACCGGATCCTTTCGGCCATGAACCGCAGGCATACCGCTGCCGAATACCGCGCGGTCATCGACCGTTTCCGTCGCACGCGCCAAGACATTGCATTTTCATCAGATTTTATCGTCGGCTTTCCCGGGGAAACCGAGCAGGATTTCGCCGCCACCCTCGCACTTGTCACGCAAATCGGCTACGCTGCGGCTTATTCGTTCAAATATTCGCCGCGGCCGGGAACGCCGGCGGCGGACATGCAGGAGATGGTGTCAGCGGCAGAGATGGACGAGCGATTGGAGCGCCTCCAGCACCTGATCGACAGCCAGCAATCGGCCTTCAATCTGGCTGCGATTGGCACGACGGTCGATGTGCTGTTCGAGCGGCCCGCGCGCAAGGAAGGCCAGATCGTCGGCCGCACCGCCTATCTGCAGCCCGCCCATGTGATGGCTTCACCCGACATCATCGGCAAAATTCGCCCCGTGCATGTCGAGAGCCTCGAGCGCTACAGCCTGCTCGGTCATCTTGCTGCGCGGCCGCCCTTCGCACTCCCCGCCGAATCCCGGATGATCACTGGAGCCTGAGCCCTTGGCAAAAAGCGCATCGGATTCGCCTTCGCTCGCTCCCAGCCGCAAACTCGACCGCGACATGCAAATTCCGCCTGAGACGCAAGTCGTCATCGACTTCGACGAGAACCGCGCCGTATCCGCACTGGTCGGCCCCTATGGGCAGAACCTGGCGCTGATCGAGCGTCGGCTCGGCGTCGTCGTCGATTCCCGCGGCAACCACATCACCATCGCAGGCAGTCGCGACGGCTGCGACGCCGCACGGCGCGTGCTCGAGACACTCTATGCCCAGGCCAATCAGGGACAGGACCTGGCGCAGGGCGACGTCGAGGGCGCGATCCGCGCCGTGATCGCGCAGGGCTCGCTGTTCGAATACGACGCCAAGGCCGCAAAGTCGCAATTCGAGACCATCAACTTGCGCAAGCGTCCGGTGCGCGCGCGCACTGCCGCGCAGGATTCCTATATCCGCGCGCTGAAGCGCCATGAGCTGGTGTTCGGCGTAGGTCCTGCCGGCACCGGCAAGACCTGGCTTGCGGTTGCCTATGCCGCGCAATTGTTCGAGCGCAAGGAAGTCGACCGCATCATCCTGACGCGCCCGGCCGTGGAGGCCGGCGAGCGGCTCGGCTTCCTGCCGGGCGACCTGCGCGAGAAGGTCGATCCCTACCTGCGTCCGATCTACGACGCGCTCTATGACTTGATGGATGCGCGCATCGTCGAGCGCGCGCTGCAGGGCGGCGAGATCGAGATCGCGCCGCTCGCCTTCATGCGCGGCCGCACGCTGACCAATGCCGTGATCATCCTCGACGAGGCGCAGAACACCACCACGATGCAGATGAAAATGTTCCTCACCCGTCTCGGCGAGAACAGCCGCATGATCGTCACCGGCGATCCCTCTCAGGTCGACCTGCCGAACGGACAGGCGTCGGGCCTTGCGGAGGCATGCAAGCTGCTCGACCGCGTCGAGGGCATCGCGCAGGTGAAGTTCACGGCCGAGGACGTCATCCGCCACGAGCTGGTGGCGCGGATCGTCGCCGCCTACGAGGGATTGCCGGCACGGCCGGCAACCGGCAAATCTTGACCCGACAAAATGCTGCCGGAGACCTGAGGCAATCAGGTTCCGGCCGTCTCCAACATTCGAGAGCGATGGCACGCCCTGCCCTGCCCCAGACCGAAGTCCTCGTCACCGCCGCCTGCTGGCAGGCGGAGCCGGGAGCGGAGGCCGTGATCCAGCGCGCCATCGATGCGGCCGCCGAAGTCGCCGACGCGGACACCGGCGATGCCGAGCTCGCGGTCATGCTGACCGACGACGGCGGCATCCGCACGCTGAACGGCAACTGGCGCGGCATCGACAAGCCGACCAATGTGCTGTCATTCCCGGCGCTGCAGCCGACCGGCGACGCACCGGACGACATGCCGCGCATGCTCGGCGACATCGCGATCGCCTATGAGACGACGCGGCGGGAAGCCGACGAGGAAGCAAAACCCTTCGAGCATCATTTGAGTCATCTCGCGGTGCACGGCTTCCTGCATTTGATCGGCTACGACCACGAGAACGACGACGACGCCGAGGCGATGGAGGCGCTGGAGCGCGAGATCCTCGCACAGCTCGGCATTCCCGACCCCTATGCGGGAATCGGGAACGGGTGAACTGAAATGCCGGACGCCGAACCAAGCCCAGAGAAGACCAAGGAAGGCCCGCGCAACCCGGGCAATCTTCCGGCCGTGGTGCAGGAAGGCGAGCTGCTGCGCCCGACCGCCGACAGCTGGCTGTTGCGCGCGATCCGCACGCTGTTCGGCTGGAAGGCCGGCTCGGTGCGCGAGGACCTCAAGGTGGTGCTGGAAGCCACCACGCCCGAGGAGGTCGGCTTCACCGTCATCGAGCGCACCATGTTGCGCAACATCCTCTCCCTGCATGAGCGGCGCATCGCTGACGTGATGGTGCATCGCGCCGACATCGTCGCGGTCAAGCGCGACATTCCGCTCGGCGAGTTGATGAGCCTGTTCGAGAGCGCGGCGCATTCGCGGCTCGTGGTCTATAACGAAACGCTCGACGATCCCGAGGGCATGGTTCACATCCGCGACCTGCTCGCCTTCATGACGGCAAAGGCCCGCGTCGGCGAGACCGCCAAGCCGCGGCGCAAGAAACCGTTCCCTGCGGGGCTCGATCTGCGCGCGGTCGATCTGGCGCTGCCGCTGTCGGAAGCGAGCATCATCCGCAAGCTGCTCTATGTGCCGCCGTCGATGCGGGCGATCGACCTGCTCGCGCAGATGCAGGCCTCGCGCATTCATCTGGCGCTGGTGGTCGACGAATATGGCGGCACCGACGGGCTGGTGTCGATCGAGGACATTGTCGAGCAGATCGTCGGTGAGATCGACGACGAGCATGACAGCGACGAGCCGCCGGCCATCGTGCGCCAGCCGGACAATTCGTTCATTGCGGACGCACGCGCCAGCCTCGACGATGTCCGCAGTGTGATCGGCGAGGAATTTCTGACCGGCGAGGCCGGCGAGGAAGTGGAGACACTGGGCGGTTATCTCGTCTCCCATGTGGGGCGCCTGCCGGTGCGCGGCGAGCTGATCTCCGGTCCGGGCAATTTCGAGGTCGAGGTGCTCGACGCCGATCCGCGTCGCGTCAAGCGGCTGCGCATCGCGCCGCGCAAGGAACGCCCCGCCCCGCGCATCCAGCGCGAGCGCAGCCGGCGCGAGGCCGCCCCTGACCAGCCTCCGTCCCCCGGCAGCGACACGCCGCCGCCCTCCGGCGACGGAGCCGCCTCGCAGTGAAGATCCGCGACAAACTCCGCGCCGCCGCCCTTTTCATCATCCTCGCCTGGGGATGGAAGCGCGCCTGTATAGCGCTCGTCGCCGGAATCCTCTCGGCGCTCGCGATGGCGCCGTTCAACGCATGGCCGGTGCTGTTTCTGACCTTTCCCGTTCTGGTCTGGCTGATCGACGGCGCGGCGGCAGGCAAGCGGCGCGGCGTGCCGGCGGCAGCCTTGTCCGGCTTCTGCTTCGGCTTCGGCTATTTCGTGCCGGGTCTTTACTGGACCGGCTACGCCTTCTTTGTCGACGCGCAGACTTTCGCGTGGCTGTCGCCGTTCGCGGTGCTGGGCCTGCCGGCCTATCTCGCGCTCTATCCGGCGCTCGGATTTGCGCTGGCGCGACTGTTGTGGACCAAGGATGCCTCGCGCATCCTCGCATTGGCGATTGCGATGACGGCAAGCGAGTGGCTGCGCGGCCATCTCTTGAGCGGCTTTCCCTGGAATGCCTATGGCTATGCGCTGTCGGAGCCGCTGGCGCTGGCGCAGATCGCCTCCGTGATCGGGCTGTGGGGCATGACGTTCCTGGCCGTCGCCATCTTCGCCAGTCCCGCGGTGCTGATCGAAGGCAAGTCCATGCGAAGGCCGTGGATCGTGCCGGCCGCAGCGCTTGCGGTTCTGCTCGCGCTCGGGATTTTTGGCGTAATCCGGCTTTCGCTGCAGCCGACGACAATGGTGTCGCACGTCAAGCTGCGGATCATGCAGCCGAACCTGCAGCAGGACGTCAAATTCAATTATTCCGCCAAGCGGGAAGTGATGCAAAAGTACCTGGCGCTGTCGGATCGCGCCACGGGCCCGCAATCCACCGGCGTGCGCGACGCCAGCATCCTGATCTGGCCGGAATCGGCGTTTCCGTTCTTCCTGACGCGCGAAGCCGATGCGATGGCTCAGATCGCGGACCTGTTGCCGAAGGGCACGGTGCTGATCACGGGCGCCGTGCGCGTGCCTGACGATACGCCGAGCGGTGCCCCCGTCACCCGCGCCTATAATTCAATCTATATGATCGACCACGATGGCAGCGTGCTGTCGGCTTACGACAAAACGCACCTGGTCCCGTTTGGCGAATACCTGCCATTCCAAAATTGGATGGAAAGGCTGGGCTTCACCCAGCTCACCAAGGTGACGGGCGGCTACATTGCAGGCACGCGCCGGCGGCCGCTCGACGTGCCGAACGCGCCGCGGGCGCTGCCGCTGATTTGTTACGAGGCGGTTTTTCCCGGCGATGTTGCGGCGCGCGACGACCGCGCCGGCTGGATCGTCAACCTGACCAACGACGGCTGGTTTGGGATTTCGACCGGCCCCTACCAGCATTTGCAGCAGGCACGATTGCGCGCGATCGAAGAGGGCCTGCCGGTGGTGCGCGCGGCCAACACCGGCATTTCCGCGGTGATCGATCCAATGGGACGAATCGTCGCGCGACTCGGCCTCGGCGTCGAAGGCGTGCTGGACGCCAATCTGCCCGCGGCGATTCCGCCGACGGTTTATGCACGTTTCGCGAACATGCCAGCCGCGATATTGATGGCAGTTGCCCTGATTTTCGTCGTGCAGCGGCGTGTGAAGCGGCAAAAATTCTGACACCGATGTCAGATTTCGATTTCGAATAAATCTAGAAGTGCCGAGTTCCAACTGTTGACAGGACGCCATGTCAATTCGCATTGTGCGCCCCGAATTCAACCAGTCAGTTCGTTGCTCAACGTCACAGAAGTGCTCCTTCCCTCCGAGCAGGATTTGACGGTTTTCGCGCCTGAAGCACCTTGAGCCGATGCTTCGCCTGCCGGCGCCAAAATCCAAGGAGAGTTGGAGATGTCGACCAAAGTGCCCAACCCTGTTGACAAATATGTCGGCAGCCGTGTGCGGATGCGCCGCATCATGCTGGGCATGAGTCAGGAAAAACTCGGCGAAGCGCTCGGCCTCACTTTCCAGCAGATCCAGAAATACGAAAAGGGCACCAACCGCGTCGGCGCCAGCCGCCTGCAGCAGATTTCCGAAGTGCTGCAGGTGCCGGTGTCGTTCCTGTTCGACGGCGGCCCGAGCGGCGCGGTCGGCTCGGCCGAGAACGCCTCGCCCGCCTATATCGCCGATTTTCTCGCGACTTCCGAGGGACTTGCCCTGACGCGCGCCTTCACCCGCATTCCCGACTCCAAACTGCGGCGCAGCATCGTCGACCTGGTCGAGCAGATCGCCGACCGCGAAGCCGCGGGGGCGAAAAATCCCTGAACTGCCGGGATTGACGCAGCTTGGGACGCAGGCGCATGACATTGGCCTTAATTCGCAACAGCGCGGCGGCCAATGGCAGCGACATCCAAAAATGCTTTTGATGCAGCAAGCATTCTCGACGGCATCCGCCGCTGGGTCGAGATCGAGACGCCAACGGAGGCCGTCGCACAGGTCAACAAGCTCGGCGAGCTCATAGCACAGGGCTATGGCGACCTGCCGGCGAGCATCGAACGCATCGCAGGCCAAAACGGTTGCGGCGATCATCTTGTCGTACGCTCGGCTTGGGGCCAGGACGCGCCGGGCATTCTGGTGCTGAGCCATCACGACACCGTGCATCCGATGGGCTTCATTCAGCGGTTGCCGTTCAAGATCGACGGCGACCGCGCCTTCGGCCCCGGCATCTACGACATGAAGGGCGGCGCGTATCTGGCCTATCACGCCTTCCGGCAAATCTGCGCCAATGGCGCGCGCTCGCCGCTCGGCATCACCCAGCTCTATGTGTCCGATGAAGAAATCGGCAGCCCGACCTCGCGCGCGCTGATCGAATCGGAAGGACGGAGAGCGAAATATGTGCTGGTGACGGAGCCGGCGCGCGACGGCGGCAGGGTCGTGACCAAGCGCAAGGGCGTGGGACGGTTCGAAGTATTCTTGAAGGGCGTGCCCTCGCATGCCGGCAGCAGGCCGGAGGATGGCCGCAGCGCCATTCGCGAACTCGCTCACGTCATCCAGGCGCTGCATGCGCTGAATGATGTTTCACGCGGCATCTCGGTCAATGTCGGCGTGGTGCGCGGCGGTACGCGGCCGAACGTGGTCGCGGAGGAAGCCTATGCCGAAGTCGACCTGCGTGTGCCGGCGCTATCAGATGCGGAAGAGCTGGTGCCAAAAATCCTCGGCCTGAAATCGCGCACCGAGGGCGTCAGCGTGAAAGTCACCGGCGAACTGAATCGCCCGCCCTATGAGAAGAGCAATGCGGGTGCGGCGCTGTTCGAGCACGCCAAGACGCTTGCCGCCGAGCTCGGCTTCGATCTCCTCGACACCTCCACCGGCGGCGGCTCCGACGGCAATTTCACCGCAGGACATACCGCGACGCTTGACGGGCTCGGCGTCGACGGCGAAGGCGCCCATACCCATTACGAGCAGATCTACATCTCCTCGATCGAGCCGCGGGCGCGGCTGTTGCACCGGCTGTACCAGACGCTGCGATGACGCGCCCCTCCAATCCCGACCGCGAGCATTCGCACGGGCAAGGCTCGTTCTTCGGCCGGCGCAAGGGCCACAAGCTGCGCGCCTACCAGGCCGATCTGATTGAGACGCTGCTGCCGCGGCTGGCGCTGGACATTTCGTCTCCAGCGCCCGTGCCTCTCGCGAAAATCTTCGATCCGTTGCGCGACGAGGTCAGGCTCGAGATCGGCTTTGGCGGCGGCGAGCATCTGGTCGCCGAGGCGCTTGCCTTTCCCAACATCGGCTTCATCGGCTGCGAGCCCTATGTCAACGGCATGGCCAAGATCCTGACGCAGATCGAGGCGCACAATATTTCCAATATCCGCTTGTTCGCGGGCGATGCCGCGGAGTTACTGGCTTGGGCGCCGCCTCGCTCGCTCGCGCGCATCGACCTGATCCATCCCGATCCCTGGCCGAAGCGGCGGCACTGGAAGCGGCGGTTCGTGCAGGATGCTACCGTCGCGGCGATGGCGCGCGTCGTCAGGCCGGGCGGTGAATTCCGCTTTGTCACCGACATCGACGATTACTGCGCCTGGACACTGTCGCATTTGTTGCGCTCGCCGGATTTTGCCTGGCTTGCCGAGCGCGCGGTCGACTGGCAGCAGCCGTGGGACGGCTACACCATGACGCGCTACGGCATGAAGGCAGAGCGCGAGGGGCGGGTGGCGGCGTATTTGCGGTTTAGGCGGGTGGAATAAGCCGTCATTCCGGGGCTCGCGAAGCGAGAACCCGGAATCTCGAGGTTCCGGGTTCGATGCTGCGCATCGCCCCGGAACACGGAGGGCTACCGCTCCGCCATCCGCGTCTTCTTCACGTCGGTGGCTTCCCACACCATGCGTTTTCCGCGCTCGCGGCCCAAGAGCTCGATCGGGTCGTGATTGTCGACATGGCCGAACTGCCCCTTGTAGACGCTGTAGCCGCATAATTCCTGCAGGCGGCGCGGGAAGCGCGTGGCGGTGTCGCGGGGAATGCCGAGCTGCAAATTCTCCTGCTGCCGCATCCAGCCCCAGCAATAGGCGCAGGAAAAAGCGTAGCGCCGCGCATCCGAGGTGTTGGCGCCGCCGCCGTGCCACAGCGCGCTGTCGAACAGCATGACGCTGCCGGCCGGCATGGTCGCGGTGATAGCGTCGTACGCCTTGCCGTATTCCGGCGAGGAATCGAATTTGTGGCTGCCGGGAACGATGCGCGTGGCGCCATTGTCGTCGCGAAAATCGGAGAGCGCCCAGATCGCATTCACCGTGATCGGGATGTGCGGCCGCGGCAGCGGGATCAGCTGCGTGTCTTCATGGATCGGCTGCGCCTCCTGGCCGGGACCGAGCACCAGCGAGCAGAACGACGATAAGAGACATTCCCTGTCCAGCACGCGCTCGATAATGGGCAGCACGTTCTCGTGCAACGGCACTTCCCAGAAAATGTCGTCATAGATGAGGAGATTGTTGATGCGGACGGTCTTGAACCCCTCGAACGAGGTCTTGGCGTAACCAAGATCGTGATCGCGCTCGATCCGATCCAGCGCGCGCCTGAGACTGTCGACCAGCTCGCGGCTGGCAGCCCCCTCGATCACGGTGTAGCCGTCGTTGCGGATACGATCGGCATGCGCCTGAATGTCGGTGTCGGTCAGCATCGCGTGCTCCCTTTCGGCGCTGTATCGCGTCTTGATGGGGAGAATAACGAGGCGATGTTTGGTTGGCCAGATCGAGCGCGGTTACGCCGCCTGGCGCGCCTTCCAGAAATTCACCACGCGCTCGGCGGTGGACGGCATCAGCCGCGCAAAATTGACGCGGGCGCCCTCGAGATCGGCGGGCGCAGCCGCGCGGTCCGGGCCGAACCGCAGCAGGATCAGCGCGCGCACGGTCGGCCATTCGAGCCCGATGACCTTGCTGACGATCAGGATCGGATCGTAACGGTCGCCAGAGACCAGGCGGTCGAGGGTTGCGATCTTCACACCCGACATCGCCGCAAGTGCTGCGATCGATTCCTCGTATTTGTGCGACTTGGCGAAATCCAGCAGCGCGCTTTCGTTGAGCTTGCCAAAAGTACGCAGCGCCTGCACCGCGAGTTGCGCCGGCTCGAAATTGCGGCTGCCTTCGACCGGCAGCATCAGGCCCGAAATATCCGTTATTGCCTGCTTGATCTTCCCCTTCCGTGCCGGCGTTGCCATGTCGAGCAGGCGGCGACGCACGGCGTCGATCGAGCCGGCAAGCAATTCCTTCAAATTATCGTCGGAAATATCGTCGCGCTGGCCAATGCTAAGCGTCAGCACGCCGTCCCTGCCGGCGCGCTTGATCAGCGCCGAATAGCCGGACGAGGAAAACGCCGCGCCCGCATTGCCTGCGGTGCGGCGCACCACATCGCGGTCGCCGCGCCGGACCATAACGTCAGTGAGGCCGGTGGTGAGCGTCGGCCGCTCCGCCATCGCAAGCAAATGCGCCTGGCCCTTTTTGCTGGCGATCTCGATCAGGACCTGCTCGTCGATGACGGGCGAGCAGCGCAGCAACGGACCGGCGATTGTGATCTCGTCCTCGCGCGCGAGCTGGTGGACCAGATTGCGTGGCGCGTTGACGACGGAAGACAATCGCTCGGCGATGTCGGCGCGGACGGTCAGCTCGGTGCGGGGAACGAGGCCAATCAGGATGCTGTCGAAGAACTCGACATGCTCGGGCCGAAAGCCGCCCGCCCCGTTGAGGAACAGCTCGGCAATGCGCTGCGCCGCATCGGCACGACGCTTCGGATCGTCACCCCTGACGATTTCATCGAGCCCGGGGATCAGCGATGTCGCGAAATCCATCTAACCCACTCAACCAGCCGAACCTTGGCGGGTTTTTGGGCAATCTATGCAGCCGAGGTGAACGAAGGGTTTCGCGGCAAAATCGGCCAGAAACCAGCCAAATTCTTTCTTAACGAGCCTGGTAGCGGGGCTTGGGGCCTTGCCGGGTCGCGGCAAAACCGCTATATCGGCAGCAACTTACATGTCTCATACGATCGCGTATTGAGAGTGGGCCCCCCGGGACCCGCTCTTTTTTATTACCTGAACGAGGCCGGCCCGGAATCGGGCGCAGGCACTCGCTCTGGAAACCGGCCGGGCCTCTGCTTAAGACCCTGTCAAACCTGCAAAAACGAGCGCACTTGACCCTGGTGATGACCGATCGAACCCCGCCTTCCGTGGATGCCGGATTGCTGGCCGAGCCGCGCCTCGTGGTCGAGCCGGGCCTGGCGGTGCGGGTGTCGGCGATCGCGGAACCGGTGTTGCAGGGGATGGGCTATCGCCTCGTCCGCATCCGGGTGTCGGGCGAGGCCGGCTGCACGGTGCAGATCATGGCCGAACGGCCGGACGGAACCATGCTGATCGAGGATTGCGAGGCGGTGTCGCGGGCGCTGTCGCCGGTGCTCGATGTCGCCGACCCCATCGAGCGCGCCTACCGGCTGGAAATTTCCTCCCCGGGCATCGACCGGCCGCTGGTGCGCCGATCCGATTTCGAGCGCCATGCCGGCCATCTCGTGAAAATCGAGATGTCAGTTGCCGCTCACGGCCGCAAGCGTTTTCGCGGTACAATCGCCGGCGTCGAGGGCCATGCCGTGCGCATCCGGCGCGACGACGTGCCGGCAGGCGAAGACGCCGAAATATTGCTGGTGATGGAAGAGATTGCCGATGCGCGTCTCGTCCTCACCGACGAGTTGATTGCGGAATCGATGCGGCGCGGCAAGGCCGCCGAGCGCGAGATGCGGCGCGACCTCGGGCTTGCGCCGCCGCTCGCCGAACATGCCAAGCGCGATTTGTCGAAAGACCACAAGCCCAAGAGTCTTCAGAAGAATCAAAAGGCGAAGAAGCCGCTACCCAAGAACACCAAGCAACATCGCCTCGCCGCCGAGCGCGCGCGCAGGGGCGAAATCGATCCTACCGAAGGAGACTAAGACCATGGCAGTCAGCGCCAACAAACTC
>Ga0081455_10003146_pt1 | contig 19189 bp, 15 predicted proteins | sample TabmetS3T2R1_FD_70207 | JGI IMG/M metagenome (GOLD analysis project Ga0081455, IMG submission 70207) | Tabebuia heterophylla rhizosphere microbial communities from the University of Puerto Rico - S3T2R1 | ecosystem: Host-associated > Plants > Roots > Rhizosphere ... | reverse complement strand
GGGGAGCCGGTTCGACGGCGGGTCGCCGGCGCGACCGCCCTGATAGTTGTCGAGGCCGACGTGAATGCGGCCGCCGAGGAACGTGCCGACGGTGAGCACCACCGCGGGCGCCTCGAAGACGATGCCGGTCACGGTCACCACACCGCGGACCTGTCCCGAATCGGCCTGGAGGTCCGCCACTTCCTGCTGGAAGAGCGAGAGGTTCGGCTGGTTCTCAAGCATCGCACGGACCGCGCGCTTGTAGAGCTGGCGATCCGCCTGCGCGCGTGTCGCGCGTACGGCGGGACCCTTGCTGGCATTGAGCGTGCGGAACTGGATTCCGGCGCGATCCGTGGCGCGCGCCATGGCGCCGCCGAGCGCGTCGATCTCGCGCACCAGATGGCCTTTGCCGATGCCGCCCACGGCCGGGTTGCAGCTCATCTGTCCGAGCGTCTCGATGCTTTGCGTGAGCAGCAGCGTGTGCGCGCCCATGCGCGCGGCCGCGAGCGCGGCTTCAGTGCCGGCGTGGCCGCCGCCGATGACGATGACGTCGAAGGTGCGCGCGAAGCGCATGCGCGTGCTCAGTCCGGGGGTGATTTGGGGGGCGGCGTATTGTAGTGGAATTTTTTGGAGGGGCCGTGCCCGGCGGGGGATCGACCCTCCCGACCGATCCCCCGCCTGATATGCCGTGCCGTGTCGCTCGGTGGTAGGCCTTGGCCGTACGCGGGAGGTAGGTCGCACCTCTTGTGTGCGGGTTCGATTAGTCTTCGGGCCGCTTGAATACGACAACCGTCTGGCGAAGCCTCGCCGCAATCCTGTTTCTTGTCGCGTGCTCGGCCGTGTCGGGCGCGGAGCTGACGCTGCGGCCCTGTCAGATCGAAGACGCTCTCCATTTTTCGGTGCTGAGCGCCGAGTGCGGCACGCTCGAAGTGCCTGAGAACCCGGACGCGCGGGGTGACCGCATGATCGGGCTGCGCGTCGCGCGGGTGCCGGCGATCAATCGGCGCAAGTCGCCCGATCCGCTGTTCATCTTGGCCGGCGGGCCGGGCATGGCGGCAACGACGATGTACGCGGGCACGGCGCCGGCGTTTGCGCGCATTCAGCGCAATCGCGACATCGTGCTTGTCGACCAGCGCGGCACGGGCGAGTCGAACGTTCTCAATTGTCCCTTCGACGACGACGCGTTGATGCGCGCAAGTGATGCCGAAGTCGAAGCGGAGACGAAGCGCTGCCTCGCGAATCTGAGCACGCGTGCGGACGTCGCGTCTTACACAACCAGCGTTGCCGTGCGCGATCTGGATCTCGTGCGGGCGGCGCTCGGCTACGAGCAGATCAACCTGTACGGTGGCTCGTACGGCACGCGCGTCGCCGAGCATTACTTGCGTCGTTTTCCGCAGCGAACCCGCGCGATCATTCTCGATGGCGTCGTCGCTCCCGAGCAGGCGCTCGGCCCGCAGATTGCGCTGGATGCGGAGAACGCGCTGATCAACGTGCTGAGTCGCTGCGCGAACGATGAAGCCTGCGCGGAGCGCTTCGGCGATCCTGTCGCGACCTATCGCAAGCTGCTCGAATCACTGCGCACGAAACCCGTGCCCGTCGACTTCACCGACCCGACGACCGGACAACGCACGACGCTCGAGTTCGGACTGCTGCAGTTCGCGACGGTGCTGCGCCTCTCGACGTACACCTCCGAGCAGGCCGCGGTGCTGCCGCTGGTCCTGCACAGTGCCAGCAACTCCGGGAACTTCGCGCCGCTCGCCGGCCAGTTCGTCCTGATGCTCCGAAGCTATGGCGATGTGCTCGCGTACGGCATGCACAACTCGGTGGTCTGCACGGAAGACGTGCCGTTTTACAAGCCGTCCGACATCGATCGCGCCGCGCTCCAACGCACGTTCCTCGGTGTGTCGCAGGTCGATGCCCTTCAGAGCCTCTGTCGCGCTTGGCCCCGAGGACCGATGGACTCGGATCTGCACGCACCGCTGAGCTCGGATGTACCCGTGCTGCTGCTGTCCGGCGGCAATGATCCGGTGACGCCCCCGGCGGGCGCCGAGAAGGCGCGCATTGGGCTGAAACACAGCAAGCACCTCGTGCTCGAAGGGCTCGGCCACGGCCAGCTCGGCGCGCCCTGCATGGATCGCGTGATGGCGCAGTTCATCGATCGCGCTTCGGTCGAAGGGCTCGACGTGTCGTGCACACAAGCGGCAAAGCCGATGCCGTTCTTCCTCTCGCCCGCAGGCCCGTCGCCATGATCGAAGCCAGCCAGCTCTCGAAAACGTTCGGCGCGGTCAAAGCCGTGCGCGACGTGAGCTTGCGCGCGCCCGACGGCCGCATCACGGGGTTGCTCGGCCCGAACGGCGCCGGCAAGTCGACCACGCTGCGCATTCTCTACACGGTGATCCGACCGGATTCCGGCGACGCGCTCATCGACGGCACGAGCGTCGTGCGCGATCCGCTCGAAGCGCGCCGGCGCATCGGCGTGCTGCCGCATGCGGCAGGCATCTATCAGCATTTATCGGCGCGCGAAAATATCCTGTACTACGGCGACCTTCACGGCCTGCCGCGCGCCGAGCGCGAGCGCCGCGCGGACGAGCTCATCGAGCAGCTCGAAATGCGTGACTTCGCGATGAGACCGGCGAAGAAGCTGTCGCAGGGCCAGCGCATCAAGACGGCGCTCGGGCGTGCGCTCATCCATCGCCCGCGCAACGTGCTGCTCGATGAACCGACCAATGGTCTCGACGTGATGGCGGTTCGCAGTCTGCGCGCGTTGCTGGTCAAGCTGCGCGACGCGGGGCATTGCGTGCTGTTCTCCAGTCACGTCATGCAGGAAGTCGCCGCCCTGTGTGATGAGGTGATCGTGATCGCGCGCGGAAGTGTCGTTGCCGCTGGCACGCCCGACGAGATTCGAGCGCGCACCGGCGAGGGCAATCTCGAGGATGCGTTCGTGCAGCTCATCGGCTCGGATGAAGGGCTGGAATAGATGCGCGCGATCCTGACGGTGTTCAGCAAGGAGTTCCGCGAGAACCTGCGCGACCGGCGCACGTTGTTCACCGCGTTGATCTTCGGGCCGCTGTTCGCGCCGCTGCTGTTCGCGGCGATCCTGTCGCTGATGATCCAGCGCGGCGATACGCAGAAGGATCTGCCGCTCTCGCTCGCGATCTCGCATGCCGAGCGCGCGCCGAATCTCGTGAGCCAGTTCGCAGCGTACGGCGTGACCATTGTTCCCGTCTCCTACGAAGACGCGGACGCCCGCGCGGCCGTGCAGCGCCATGATCACAAGCTCATCTTGATGGTGCCCGAGGACTACGTGACTCGCTTCGCCGCCGGCCGCCCGGCACCGCTGATGCTGTACTCGGACGCATCGGACAACTTCGCGGAGCGCGACGAGCGGCGCGTGAAGGCAGTGCTCGCGCAGTACAGCTCGACACTCGTGCGATTGCGCATGACCGCGCGCGGGCTCGATCCGATGATGCTCGCGCCCATCGCGGTTCACGACATCGACGTGTCGACCCCGGCGAGCCGCTCCGTGCTGGCACTCGGCACGATGAGCTACTTCATTTTGCTGACGATGCTGATGGGCGGCCTGTATCTCTCGATCGACGCCACCGCGGGCGAACGCGAACGCGGCTCGCTGGAGCCGCTGCTGACGACGCCGGTGCGCCGTGAACATCTCATCTACGGCAAGATTCTCGCGGCCTGCGCGTATATGACGCTGTCGCTCGTGCTGAGCGTGACCGCGCTTTCCATCGTGCTGCGCTTCGTGGGACTCGAGGGTTTCGGGATGAGCGTGAATTTCGGTCCGCTCATCGCGTTGAAGATGATTCTGTATTGCGTGCCGCTGATCCCGCTCGGCGCGTCTCTCATGACCATCGTGGCGGCCTATACGCGCAGCTATCGCGAGGCCCAGACGTACCTCGGCCTCGTGCTGTTGGTGCCGACGTTGCCGCTCGTGTTCGCGGGAGCGCTAGGGCTCAGGCCGACACTGCCGTTGATGGCAGCGCCGTCGCTGAGCCAGCACTTCCTCATCACCAGTCTCTTGCGAGATGAAACGCTGCCGCTCTCGTATACGGCGCTGTCGGTCGGAGCGACGCTTGCGCTCGGGCTCGTGCTCGCTGCCATCGCGGGCCGTCTCTATCATCGGGAGACATTGCTAGGCTGAGCGCGTCAGCAGTGCGCGAAACCGGTAGAGATGGTCCGCCGCGAACTCGCGCGCCTCGATTTCGAACCGATTGTCCCAATATCCTCGCCGCAGCCACTCGCCGACGTAGCGAGCGCTCGTCAGCAGCCCCGGCTCCCACTGTTTGAGCACGTGACAGTACTCATGGAGCATCAGAGCGGGGTCGTTGAAGAACGAGGCTGCGCTGCCCCGCAGGTAGATGCGCCGCCGGCGCGTCGTCGCGGTGGCGCGCATGTGCAGGCGTGCGAAGAGCGAGTTCTCGATGACGCGCACGTCGCCGATGCCGACGCCGAACACGCTTTCGAGAGCGGCTTGCACGTTCGGCGGCACTGCGACCCGGCGACCCATGAGGACATACTAGTGATGGCCAGCACGGTTTACACAATCGGGCACTCGACGCATCCGATCGAGCGCTTCGTCGAGCTCCTCCAACGGCACGGCATTCGCACGCTGGCGGACGTGCGCTCGACGCCTTTCAGCCGGTTCAATCCGCAGTTCAATCGAGCGAGCCTCGGGCAAAGCCTCGCGGCGGCAGGGATCCGCTACGAATTCCTGGGCGAGGAGTTGGGGGCGCGGACGAGCGACCCGTCCTGCTTTGAGAACGGCCGCGTCAGTTACGCGCGGCTCGCCGCCACCCCGCTATTCCAACGGGGACTCGCGCGGCTGCGCGAGATGGCGAAGAACGAGCGCGTGGCGATGATGTGCGCCGAGCGCGAGCCGCTCGATTGCCATCGAACGATCCTCATTGCGCGCGAGGTCGAGCGGGCGGGCGATACGGTTACGCATATCCTTGCGGACGGCTCGCTGGAGCAGAACCGGCACGCCGTCGGCCGGCTGATCGAGCGGCTCGGCTTTGCCGCCGACGACCTGTTCGCCGGATCGTCCGAGCAAGTCGACGCGGCTTACGACGCCCAGGCCGCCAAAGTCTCGTGGGCGCCGAAGGCCGGGAAGGATTCGGGCGTGCGCCGGAGCAAGCCCAGCGTCTGATCGTGCAGCACGCGGCGAACGACCGCGTTCGCCTGCTCGCGCAGCTCCGGAATCGCCGTCACTTCCCAGCGGGAGCCGCGCGTCAGTGCGCCGACGGCGTAGAGACTGCCATGCGCCGAGCCGTTGCTGGATACCACGCGCGACTCCGAATCCACCGCGAGACCGAGGCCGAGCGAGTCCGGGCGCGCGATGCGATCGCTGATCAAGCCCTGCAGCAGCGGATTGTCCGCCCGACCCGGGTTCGCCTCGGGTCCCGTGCAGTTGATGACGCGAGCGACGTCGAGCGTTTGCGTCGCGCGGCCGTACTGCACGGATACGCGCAAGCCGTCGGCGCCCAGCGGCGCGATGTGCGTGATCCGTCCTTTCACGATCACGAGTTTGCCGTTGTCGATCGCGCGCTGAATGCGCGCGTGCACGCGGGGCGCTAGGCGATGCCGATGCGCATCCCAGAACGGACGTACATGACGCAGGAAGCGCTTCTTTTCCGCGACGGTCCAGCCGCGCCAGAGCGACGGCGCGATGCCGCGCAGCTCGGTGAAGGCACGACGCCACTTCTCCCCGTGCGGATCGTTGGCGCTGAGCTGGCGAACGTAGCGCACGACCGCACGCAGCGAAGACGGCAACGCGTGCACGAACCCTTCGGGCGCGGCGGCGATCGCGCCATGCGGGCGGGGCACGACGCCGCGCCGGGAGACGGCAATGATCGGGCCGGATTGACCCTGTTGCAGCAGATCGTTCACGACGTCGACGGCCGTGAGACTCGTGCCGGCAAGCAGAACGGCGGCTTTGCGCGGAATCTCCGCTTTCTGCTCGGCGTCCCACGGGTCTTCGATGATCGAGCGCTGCACGGACGGTGGCAGATGGCCTCCGAGCACGCGCGGCGGCTCGTTACCCGTCGCGAGCACGACGACGTCCGCGAGCACCGGCGCGCCGTGCGCGGGCACGACTTCCCAGCCGTTTTCGAGCGGGTTCACGCTGTCCGCCGTCGAATGCAGCCACGTCACTCGAATGTTCGACGCCGAGCGAATGTCCGCGAGACGCGCCTGCAAGTAGTCCGCAAAGTACGCGCGCGGCGCAAAGTCCTCGCGCGTCCAGTTCAGAATCCGGCGGGGACGCGCGGTGCGTAGCCAGCGCACGAAGTCGTCGGGCTCGTCCGTGACGGACATGTTGCATGCCCGAGTGTTGAGCAGATGACTCGGCGAGTCCGTCGAGTACGCGACCCCGACGCCGAGGCGCGAGCGCGGCTCGAAGATCGTCACCTCGAACGCCTGGCGCGCGTTCTGCTTCAACGATTGCAGGATCAGCAGCGCCGCCGCGCCACCGCCACAGATGGCCAATCGCACCGGGGACTGCGCAGAGGAGGGAGTGAATTCCATGGGAAGACCGTCCTGCTTTTTCGACGGTCTGCAGGGTAGTAACGGCGCGGTGACAAAGTCGGTAGCTGCCCGATTCCAATCGTGTCACCGCGGCCGAGGAACACGGCCGAGGCTGCGCTATTTGCCGATGCAGAAGCTCGAGAAGATACGACCGAGCAGATCGTCGGTCGTGAACTCGCCCGTGATTTCGCCGAGGGCTTGCTGAGCGACGCGCAGCTCCTCGGCGACGAGCTCGCCGGCGCGGCGCTCTTGCAGCTGACGCGCGGCCTCCTCGACGTGCGAGCGGGCGCGAGCGAGCGTGTCGAGATGGCGGCGGCGGGCCGACACCGTGCCGGCTTCAGCCGTGAGGAATCCCATGCACGACTTCAGGTGCTCGCGGAGCGTATCGAGGCCCTGACCCGACAGCGCGGAGATGTTGAGGCGCAGGGGTCCGGAGTAGGTGTCGGCCACGGGCAGCCCCTTCGCGAGATCGCACTTGTTGAAGACGAGCGTGACGGGCACGTCCGCCGGCAAGCGCTGTTGCTCGTCTTTGAACGCACGGCCGTCCGGGTCTTCAGGCGTATCGATGACGAACAGGACGCGATCGGCGCGCGCGAACTCGGCTTCGGCGCGGCGGATGCCTTCACGCTCGATGTCGTCCGGGCTTTCGCGCAGGCCTGCGGTGTCCAGCACGTGCAGCGGCATGCCGTCGATATCGATGCGTTCGCGGAGAATGTCGCGCGTCGTGCCGGGAATCGGCGTGACGATCGCCGCGTCGTAGCCGGCGAGCCGATTGAGCAAGCTCGACTTGCCCGCATTCGGCCGGCCCGCGATCACGACGGTCATGCCTTCGCGCAAGAGTCGGCCCTGTCGCGCACTCTGCTCGACGGCGTCGAAGTGGTGGCGGACGCCGGACAAGCGTTCCTCGACCTGGCGATCGGCCAGGAAGTCGATCTCCTCCTCCGGGAAATCGATCGCCGCTTCGACGTACGCGCGCAGATCGATGACCGCTTCGGCGAGCCCCTGGACCATTGCGGAGAATTCGCCTTGCAGGGACCGCATCGCTGCGCGCAGCGCTTGACGCGAGCCGGCATCGATGAGATCCGCGATCGCTTCGGCCTGCGCGAGATCGAGCTTGTCGTTGAGGAACGCGCGCTGCGTGAACTCGCCGGGCAGCGCGCGGCGCGCGCCGAGTTGCAAGACGCGCGCGATGACGGCCTCGATACACACCGGGCCACCGTGACCCTGAAGCTCGAGCACGTGCTCACCGGTATACGAATGCGGCGCCGGGAAAAAGAGCGCTACACCCGCATCGATGGGCTGCTGCTGAGCGTCGAGGAAGCGCACGAATGTCGCGCGGCGCGCGGGCGGGACCTCGCCGATCATCACTGCTGCGATCTCCGGCGTCTTCGGCCCCGACACGCGCACGATTCCTACGCTGCCCCGTCCGGGCGGCGTCGCCGCAGCCACAATGGTATCGATGCGTGTCATGCCGCGGCAGGCTACCCGCGCGGCCGTTCTCAGAAAAGAGTCAGCGTTAACTCTTCTTGGCCGATGCGTTGATGCGCCGGTTGATGTTCCACTGCTGAGCGATCGACAGCAGCGTGTTCGTCACCCAATACAGCACGAGGCCGGCGGGGAAGAACGCGAACATGAACGACATCACGAACGGCATGAACATGAAGACTTTCTGCTGAACCGGATCCGCGCCCGGCGTCCCCTGCAGCTTGTACTGCGCGAACATCGCGGCCGCCATGATCGCCGGCAGCACGAAGAACGGGTCCTTCGAGGACAGATCGTTGATCCAGCCCATGAAGGGCGCTTGCCGCATCTCCACGCTTTCGAGCAGCACCCAGTAGAACGCGAGGAACACCGGAATCTGAATCAGCATCGGCAAGCAGCCGGCGACCGGATTCACCTTCTCGCGCTTGTACAGATCCATCATCGCGCGGCCGAGCTTCTCGCGATCGTCCTTGTACGACTCCTGTAGCGCTTTGATCCGCGGCGAGAGCATTTTCATCTTCGCCATGGAGCGGCCGCTCGTCTCGGAGAGCGGGTAAAACAGGAGCTTCAGAAGGAACGTCACGATGATGATCGCCCAGCCCCAATTGCCCAGCGCGTTGTGCACCCAAGACAGCAGGATGAAGAGCGGCTTGGCGAGCAAGGTGAGCTTGCCGTAGTCGGCCACGAGCTGCAGCTCCGGGCCGGCCTTCTCGAGTTGCGCCTGCAGCTTCGGGCCGACGAACAAGGTCTGCGTGTACGTCGCGCTTTGGCCCGGCGCGACGGTCTGCATCGGCGCCGCGGCCGCGAGCCGAAATTCCTGCCCGTCGACGCCCAGCGTGAACCGATACTCGAGATCCTTCGCCGGGACCATCGCGCCGACGAAGTGATGCTGAAGGGCGGCGATCCACCCGTTCGTGACCGGGATGCTGAGGTGTTTGTCGTCGTCGTCCGTGATCTTCAGCTTGCGGTACTTGGTGCCGTCGTAGATCGCGGGGCCGTGGAAGGCGTAGTTCTCGACGTTCGTCGTGAAGATCGAGCGCTTGGTCACCGGGTCGCGCCGCAGGATCTGCGCATACGGCGCCGCCTGCCACGGCGCTGCGGACTTGTTCTGCACCGAGTACTCGAGATCGATGCGATAGCTGCCCGGCTTGAAGATGTAGGTCTTCGTCACCGTCACGCCGCTGCCGTCATCCGTCCACGTGAGCGGCACGCGCAGCTCCTGCGCGTTGCCCAGCTGGTATTCGGACTGCGCACTCCTGAAGGCGGCGAGATGGCTGGGTCGCGCGCTATCCGCCGGACCCGTCAATCCGGTCTGCAAGAGATACAGGGTGTCGGGATTGGTATTCATGAGGCGCACGAGCTCGGCGCCACCCTTCACCTTCGGGTACTTCAGCAGATCCGCGCGCTCGAATGTGCCACCTTGAAGATTGATGTCGAGATCGAGCACGTCGGTGAGGACGTGCACCTTGCCGCCGGTCGGCGCGACGTTCGCGGCTTCGACCTGCTGTTCCGGCGCAGCGGCCGATGCCGATCCCGATGACGGCGCCGGCGCCTTATCCGCAGCCGCGCCCCCAGTAGAAGAAGGCGTCGATGCCTGCGGCACCGCATCCCCGAGGCTCGGCACCTTCGCGCCGTTCTGGCCCCCCTGCGTGCTGGCCGCGGCGGGAGTCGGCGGCGTGGCCGGCGCGTAGTCGCGCATCCATGCTTCCCAGTTCAGCCAGAGAACGAGCGCGAGCGCGATCCAAATAAAAATGCGTGGATTGCCGGTCATGGACGACATTCAGGGTGACCGTGCGACGCGCACGGAGGCGGATCGAATCCACCAGGATGAAGGGGATGGCATTTGCTCAGGCGCTTCAAGGCGAGCCAACTACCGCGCAGTGCACCGTGCAGATGTATGGCCTCGAGCGCGTAATTCGAGCACGACGGATAAAAACGGCAGCCGCCGCCGACCCACGGCCCGAGCGTGGACTGGTAGAACAGGATCAGGAACCCTGCGATGCGCCGCATTGTTCTTGCACCTTGCGCCACAGCTCTTCGATCTGGGCGCGCAGCTCGCGATTGGCCGCGCCGCGCGCACGGGCGCGTGCGCTCACGACGATGTCCACCGCGGGCAGCTCATGTTGGTGAAGACGGAAGGATTCACGCACGACACGACGGATGCGATTGCGCTCCACGGAGCCGCCGGCCATCTTCGAGGCCACGGCGAGCCCTAGACGCGGGCGACCCTCATCGTTCAAACGCGCAGTCACACCGAAGAACCCGTTCCCCATGCGCCGGCCGCGCGCGTAGACCGCTTCGAAATCCGGCTTCCGCCGCAAGCGGCGTTGCGCGGGAAGAGTGAGTCGCTGGGGATGCGCGCGGCCGTCGGTCAATGGCCCTCGAGCTTCCGCCCGCCGCTCGCCACGAGCGGGCACTCTCCTGTTAAGGAATGAGCTTCTTGCGGCCCTTGGAACGACGCCGGCTCAACACCTTGCGCCCGTTCTTCGTGGCCATGCGCGCGCGAAAGCCGTGCGTGCGCTTACGGCGCAGCTTGCTCGGTTGGTAAGTACGCTGCATGGTTTAACGAGGCTCCAAAAGGCCGGCCGAAAAAAGGGTGGCAAGGCTAAGCCGCGCCCCTGTAAGTGTCAACACGGAAGACTTCAGCCAGCGCGTCTACGGGTATAGACTCCGCACCCCCTTTCGCACCTCCGCCGAAGAGCAATTCGCGGGAGACCCTTGCCTGTGGAAGCCTCGCTCTGGACTCGTTGTGTTCGCGCTCTCGAAGCGGAGCTGCCTGAAGAGCAGTTCAACACGTGGGTGCGTCCGCTGCAGGTCCTCGAGCGCAATGGCTCGCTGAAGCTGCTCGCGCCCAATCGTTTCGCCGTCGACTGGGTGAACACGAACCTGCTCGCGCGCATCGGTGAGCTGCTGAGGGATAGCGCTACGGGCGACGCGCCGATCGTCACTGTAGAAATCGGCTCACGTCCCGTGACGAACGGCAGCGGCATCAACGGCGCGACGCATGCGCTGGCGGAGCTGCCAGCGCCACGCGCGCGGCGCACGGAAGGACTCGTCGTGGGCGCGCGTATCAATCCGGACTTCACGTTCGCAAGCTTCGTCGAAGGCAAGAGCAACCAGCTCGCTCGCGCGGCCGCGTACCAAGTGGCCGAAAACCCGGGGCATGCCTACAACCCGCTGTTCCTTTACGGCGGTGTCGGTCTCGGCAAGACGCATCTGATGCATGCGATCGCTCACTTGATCAAAGAGCGCGATAACGACGCACGCGTGGCTTATGTTCATTCGGAGCGCTTCGTCGGCGACATGGTGCGCGCTCTCCAGCACAACCGGATCAACGATTTCAAAACGGCGTATCGCTCGCTCGATGCGCTCTTGATCGACGACATTCAATTCTTCGCGAACAAGACGGGCTCGCAGGAAGAGTTCTTCCACACCTTCAACGCGCTGCTCGAAGGGCAGCACCAGGTGATCCTCACCTGCGATCGCTATCCGAAGGAAGTCGAAGGCCTCGAGGAACGCTTGAAATCGCGCTTCGGTTGGGGACTCACGGTGGCCATCGAGCCGCCGGAGCTGGAGACGTGCGTCGCCATTCTCATCACGAAGGCACAGGCCTCCGGCGTCGCATTGCCGGAAGAGGTGGCGTTCTTCATCGCGAAGCGCATTCGCTCGAACGTTCGTGAGCTCGAAGGCGCTTTGAAGCGCGTGATCGCGAACTCACGATTCACCGGTCACGCGATCACGCTGGAGTTCACGCGTGAAGCGCTGAAAGACTTGTTATCGCTGCAGGCGAAGCTCGTCACCATCGAGAACATTCAGAAGACTGTCGCCGACTACTACAAGGTACGCATGGCGGATCTGCTGTCGAAGCGCCGTAATCGCTCGGTAGCGCGCCCGCGGCAGGTGGCGATGGCACTGGCGAAGGAACTGACGAACCACAGCTTGCCGGAGATCGGCGATGCTTTCGGCGGCCGCGATCACACGACCGTGCTGCATGCCTGCAAGCGCATCAAAGAGCTCCGCAGCGAAGAACAACGGATGACCGAGGACTACACGAACCTGTTGAGAACCCTGGCGGGATGATGTGAATTTCGCTGTTCATTTCCTGTGGATGAATCTGGGGATAAAGTTACGCACAGGACATGCACAGGTGAACCCCAAGTCGTCCCGAGATTTTCACAGGCTCGATGCGCTCACAACGTCTTGATCCGGCTCGACAGTTCCGACGATCACCGTTATTCACAGGCCTTACTGCTACAACAATCAGGCTTTGAATCCTAAGAGAAAGAGTTATTCATGAAGCTCACGGCGACCCGGGAAGATCTTCTTTCGCCCCTGCAGAGTGTGATCGGTGTGGTGGAACGCAGGCAGACCATGCCTGTCCTCGCGAACGTCTTGCTCTCTGCACGTGAGGATCGGCTGAGCATTACCGGCACGGATCTCGAAGTGGAGTTGATGGCCACCAGCTCCGTGAGCGTCGGCGCGGGGGGAGACATCACTGTACCTGGTCGCAAGCTCCTCGATATCTTCAAGGCGCTGCCCGAGAAGACGAGCGTGACGGTCAGCACCGAGGGCGATCGGGTGTCGATCAAGGCGGGTCGTAGCCGGTTCACGCTCTCCACGCTGCCGGCGGCGGAATTTCCGGTCGTAGACGAGATCAATGCTCAGCAAACGCTGTCCGTGAGTCAGGGTGAATTTCGGCGGCTCATCGACAAGACCCATTTCTCGATGGCGCAGCAGGACGTTCGGTATTACCTGAACGGCATGCTGCTCGAGACGGAAGGGAAGTCGTTGCGGGCCGTCGCGACCGACGGGCATCGCTTGGCGCTCTGCGAAACGGAGCTGGCGAATCGGGCCAAAAGCGCGCAGCAGGTCATCGTGCCGCGTAAGGGCGTCCTCGAGCTGCAGCGCGTGCTCGGCACGGAAGGCAATCTGGAGCTTGCCGTAGGAACGAATCACGTTCGCGCCCAAGTTGGACATGTTCGCTTCACTTCGAAGCTAATCGATGGTCGTTTCCCGGAATATGGGCGCGTGATCCCGGCAAATCCGACGAAGATGATCCAGGCGGACCGCGAAGTCCTGCGATCCGCACTGCAGCGGACTGCGATCCTGTCGAACGAGAAATACCGCGGCATTCGGCTGGTGTTGAAGTCGGATGTGCTGACCCTCCAGGCCCACAACCCGGAGCAGGAAGAGGCGGAGGATCAGATCGAGGTGAGCTACAACGGCGATGAGCTCGAGGTTGGCTTCAACGTCAATTACCTGCTCGATGCCTTGTCGGCGATCGACACCGAGAAAGTCGAGATCGGGCTCACCGATGCCAACAGCAGCTGCTTGATCCGTGCTCCCGGCGGGACGGCCGCGCGGTACGTCGTCATGCCGATGCGGCTCTAGCGCGCACCGGTCTCCATGAGTCTTGCCGAGCTCTCCCTGGAGGACGTTCGATGCCTCCGGCGGGCGGAGCTGCATCTGCATCCCGGCCAGAATCTGATCTGGGGTGACAACGCCTCGGGCAAGACCTCACTCCTCGAAGCTCTTTTTCTCCTCGGGCGCGGGCGATCGTTCCGGACCCGCAACTCGGAGCGGTTGATCCGGCACGGCGAGCCGTGGCTGCGCGTCGTGGGCAAGACAGTCGGCCCACCGCCTGAATCGATCGGCGTGGAGGTGTCGCGACAGGAGGGGACGATTGCGAAGCTACGCGGCGCATTCGTGCCATCGCTCGCGGAGTTGTCGCGCGCGTTCGCGGTGCAAGTGATCGAGCCGGGCGCGCATAAGCTGATCGAGGAAGGGGCTCAGCGTCGACGGCGCTGGATGGACTGGGCGGTCTTCCATGTCGAGCCCGGATTCATCGACGTCTGGTCGCGCTATGCCCGGGCCCTCAAGCAGCGCAACGCGGCGCTGAAGACCATGCCGGACCACGCCGTGATGTTCGACGGGGAAGTCGCTCGCCAAGGCGAGATCATGGCGAACTTGCGCCGCGATTTCGTCGAGCGTCTGCAGCCGCACTGGGCGGTCGCGGTACGGGAGCTGACCGGGCTCGAGGTCGAGCTTCACTATGCACGGGGCTGGGCGGCTGATGTTTCCCTTGGGGAGGCCCTCGTTGCCTCTCGCGAGCGAGACGTGCTCCGAGGGATGACCCACTCGGGCCCGCACCGAGCGGACATCGTCGTACGGCTCGAGCGCGGCCTCGCTCGCGAGACGCTATCGCGCGGCCAGCAGAAGCTCGTCGCGGCGGCGATGACGCTTTCTCAGCTCAACCTGATCCGCGACCTTACGGGCACGATCCCCACGCTGCTCCTCGACGACCCGGCGGCCGAGCTGGATCGTGATCGTCTGAGCCGCTTCGTCGCGCAGGTTCGCCAACTCCAATGCCAGCTGGTCGTGACCTCGTTATCGCCCGAGCTGAGTCTGTTCGGCGTCCCGGACCGCGTGTTCCACGTGGAACAGGGCAGCGTGACGGTTGAGCCATAGCCCCGAATCCCCATAACTAGGCTCATTCCGCGCAGCCGCTCGACCGCGTGTTCCACGTGAAACGAGCATGCCGTCCAAAATGCCCTAACGCCTTGTTTCCCATGGCCGAAGAGCCCCTCTGGCCGGTATAATGCGCGCCCCCAGGAACGGGTCACTTCATGTCCGCAAACGACGTCTACGACTCCAGCAAAATCAAGGTCTTAAAGGGACTTGAAGCCGTCCGAAAACGCCCCGGAATGTACATCGGCGATACCGATGACGGGACGGGCTTGCACCACATGGTGTTCGAGGTCGTCGATAACTCGATCGACGAGGCGTTGGCCGGCTATTGCGACCGCATCGTCGTGACGATTCACGCCGACGAGTCCGTCACGGTCACCGACAACGGCCGGGGAATTCCTGTGGATATCCACCCGGGCGAGGGCGTCTCGGCGGCTGAAGTCATCATGACCGTGCTGCACGCGGGCGGAAAATTTGACGACAGCTCGTACAAGGTGTCGGGCGGATTGCACGGCGTCGGCGTATCCGTGGTGAACGCGCTATCCGACTACCTGCAGCTCACGATCGAGCGCGACGGGAAGCTGCATAAGCAGGAGTACCACCTCGGCGAGCCTGCGGCGCCGCTCGCGGTGGTCGGCGACACCTCTCAGCGCGGCACGACGATTCGCTTCAAGCCGAGCTCCCAGATCTTCACGAACATCCAGTTCAACTACGAGATTCTGGCCAAGCGGCTTCGCGAGCTGTCGTTCCTGAATTCCGGCGTTCGCATCGAGCTGGTCGACGAGCGCGAGAACAAGTCAGACGTGTTCGAGCACGCCGGCGGCCTGGCGGCGTTCGTGAAGTACCTCAACCGGACCAAGACGCCGATCCACGAGACCGTGTTCGCCTTCCGCACGCCCGACGGGACGACGACCGTCGAGGTCGCGATGCAGTGGAACGACTCCTACGTGGAGAGCATGTTCTGCTACACGAACAACATCCCGCAGAAGGACGGCGGTACCCATCTGGCCGGCTTCCGCAGCGCGCTGACGCGGACGCTGAACGACTACATCGAGAAGGAGCTCTCCGCGAAGCGCGAGAAGATCCCGACGAGCGGCGATGATTCGCGCGAGGGGCTCACGGCCATCCTGTCGGTGAAGCTGCCGGACCCGAAGTTCTCCTCGCAGACGAAGGACAAGCTGGTCTCGTCGGAAGTGAAGGGCGTCGTCGAGAACGCGGTGAGCACGAAGCTCCAGGAGTTCTTGCTCGAACATCCGCAGGAAGCGCGCGCCATCGTCAACAAGATCATCGAGGCGGCGCGTGCTCGCGAAGCAGCGCGGAAAGCGCGCGAAATGACTCGCCGCAAAGGCGCGCTCGACATCGCGGGGTTGCCCGGCAAGCTTGCCGACTGTCAGGAGAAGGACCCCGCGCTCTCCGAGATCTTCATCGTCGAGGGTGATTCGGCCGGCGGCTCCGCGAAACAGGGCCGCGACCGGCGGACTCAAGCGATCCTGCCGCTGAAGGGCAAGATCCTGAACGTCGAGCGCGCACGCTTCGACAAGATGCTGTCGTCGGCCGAAGTGGGCACGCTCATCACGGCGCTCGGTTGCGGCATCGGGCGCGACGACTTCGACATCGAGAAGCTGCGCTATCACCGCATCATCATCATGACGGACGCCGACGTGGACGGCTCCCACATCCGCACGCTGCTGTTGACGTTCTTCTATCGCCAGATCCCGATGCTCATCGAGCGCGGGCACATCTACATCGCGCAGCCGCCGCTTTACAAAGTGAAGCGCGGCAAGCAGGAGCAGTACGTGAAGGACGACACCGAGCTGAACTCGGTGCTGCTCAACACGGCGCTGGAGAACGCCGCGCTGTTCGTGAACGTCGGCGCGCCGCCGCTTCAGGGCTCCGGGCTCGAGATGCTGGCGCGGAAATACATGGAGGTGCAGGCGATCATCAAGCGCTGGGCGCGCCGCTATGACGATCGCTTGCTCGAGCAGCTGATCTACATGCCGGAGGTGAAGGCCGGCGACTTCGACCGCACGGACTGGCTGCGGAATTGGGCGCGCGAGCTCAACGATCGCCTCAATGCGCTGGACGACGGTACCCGCAGCTATCGCGTGGACGTCCGTGGCCCGACGGACCAGCACGCCGCGCGTGTCGTCGTGCACAAGACCGAGCACGGGACGCCGTCTCAACGCTTCCTGCCGCGTGAGTTCTTCGAGAGCGCCGAGTACCAACGCATCGCCGATCTGGCGCGCACGCTCGCCGGGCTCATCGGCGAGGGCGCGCATGTGACTCGCGGCGAGGATCGCCAGGAGGTCGGGTCCTTCAAGGAAGCGATGAAGTGGCTGTTCGATCAGGCGCGTCGCGGCCAGCACATCCAGCGCTACAAAGGCCTCGGCGAGATGAACCCCGAGCAGCTATGGGAGACGACCATCGATCCGGCGAGCCGCCGGCTGATGCAGGTGAAGATCGAAGACGCGCTCGCAGCGGACGATATTTTCACGACATTGATGGGCGACCAGGTCGAGCCGCGCCGCGAGTTCATTGAAAAGAACGCGCTCTCCGTAACAAACCTAGATATTTAAGCACCTATTGAATCAATAGGGCGCCAATCGCCATCTGGGCTGGCGCCCTTTGCTCTCAAGGCTGCGTGTACGCCGTCTTCACCGTCGTATAGAACTCGACCGCGTAGCTGCCCTGTTCGCGCGGCCCATAGCTCGAGCCTTTCCGCCCGCCGAACGGTACGTGCGGATCCACGCCCGCCGTCGGCAGATTGACCATCACCATGCCCGCCTGCGCATGACGCTTGAAGTGCGCCGCGTGCTTCAGCGACGTCGTGCAAACACCCGCGCACAACCCGAACTCGGTGTCATTGGCGAGTTGCAACGCGTGCTCGTAGTTATCCGCCGGCATCACGCTCGCGACCGGTCCGAAGATTTCCTCACGCGAGATGCGCGCGTTCGGCCCAGCGGCGACGAGCGCCGGACGCATGTAGTGCCCGCGCTTGTCGAGGCTCAAGGTCTCACCGCCGAAGAGCACTTGGCCGCCTTCCTTGCGGCCGATGTCGACGTACTGCAGATCCTGATCGAGTTGCGACTTGCTCGAGACGGGCCCGATGTCAATACCGGCCGTGAGCGCGTCGCCGACCTTCAGCGACTCGAGCCTCTTCACCGCGCGCCTGATGAATTCCTCGTACACCGGCTTCTCGACGATCAGCCGGCTCGAGGCCGTGCATCGCTGGCCCGTCGAGAAGTACGCGCCATTGATCGCACACTCGACCGCGACATCGAGATTCGCATCGGCGAGCACGACGAGGGGATTCTTGCCGCCCATCTCGAGCTGCACTTTCGCGCCGCGCGCCGTCGCTTGTTTCAACACTTCCATGCCCGTCGCGACGGATCCCGTGAACGTGATCGCATCCACTCGCTTGTCCTTCAGCAACGCTGCGCCGACCACACTGCCGCGCCCGACGAGGAGATTGAAAACGCCCTTCGGTAAGCCCGAGCGAGCGATGATGTCGGCGAGCGCCGCCGCGCAACCGACGACGATCTCCGCCGGCTTCAACACCACGGCATTCCCGTAAGCCAGCGCCGGCGCCGTCTTCCACGATGGAATCGCGAGCGGGAAATTCCACGGCGCGATCGCACCGACCACGCCCACCGGCTCTCGCGTGATCTCGACATCCACGCCGGGCCGCGTGGACGCGAGCTTCTCGCCGCGAATGCGCAGCGCCTCGCCCGCGAAGAATTTGAAGATCATTCCCGCGCGGACCGTTTCGCCGATCGCTTCCGGCAGCGTCTTGCCTTCCTCGCGCGCGAGCAGTCGCCCGAGCTCGTCCTTGCGCGCGATGAGCTCGCTGCCGATGAAGTCGAGCACGTCGAAGCGCTTCTGCGGTGTCGACTCGCCCCATGCGGGCGCAGCTTGCGCGGCAGCGGCGATCGCCTGCTCGACGAGCTTTGCGTCGGCCTGGAGGTATTCGCCGACGACATCCGAAAGGTCAGACGGGTTCTCGCTGACCGCGGCGTCGCCGTTACCGGCGACCCACTCGCCGCCGATGAAATTCTGAATCCGTGTGCTCATGGGAAATCGTCCTGTTCATGCAGCTTCGGGTCACAACGCTTGAACGCCGTACGGTGCGAAACCGCCCGCCGCCACCGCAAGGGTGTTTACGAGCGGAGCGCCGAGCGCCGGCAGATCTATCTCGAACGAATCGCCGGCTTCGACGCGAAGGCCGTCGGTGAAGCTCAGCGTGGCCGTACCGAAGAAGTGGAGGTGCGCGTCTCCGGGCACGCGGTGCGCCTCGTACTTGAAGTGGTGAAACTCGAGATTGGCGAGCGAGTGACACATGTGGTCCTCGCCGGTGAGGAATTCTTTCTCCCATCGAACAATCGACCCTCGACGAATCCGGCTCGTGCCGCGCAGGTCCGTGGGCAACGGCCCCGTGCGCAGCTCGGGGCCGACACCGCATTGGCGCAGCTTCGAGTGCGCGAGATAGAGGTAATTGCGGCGCTCGGTGATGTGATCCGAGAACTCGTTGCCGATCGCATAGCCGAGTCGCATCGGCGTGCCATCGGGCGCGATGAGATAGAGCCCGACGACTTCCGGCTCTTCGCCGAAATCGAGGGCGAAATCCGGCGCCACGATCGGCTGGCCGCACGCGACCACGATCCGGCCGTTCCCCTTGTAGAACCACTCGGGCTGCGCACCGGCTTGGCCCGGCGGCGGCCGACCC